>JAANMV010005035.1_pt1 | contig 9914 bp, 9 predicted proteins | sample 7279661 | NCBI WGS metagenome assembly JAANMV01 (sample SAMN14094540, study PRJNA606508) | bioreactor metagenome | isolation source: A lab-scale SPAN reactor treating ammonium-rich wastewater day 121 | place: Ireland: Galway | collected 2017-05-16 | reverse complement strand
CGCCCGGGCCGGGACTTCCGGCGGGCGGCGGACGGGCGGCGCGCATCATCCGCAGGCGGGCTGGCGGGAAATCACCGCGACCGCGCCGGCGCGGCGCTGGACTGCACGCGGGAGGAGCCGCTGCCGGCGGATTCGCCGCTCTGGGGCCTCGCCAACGCCTTCATCACGCCGCACACCGCGGGCGAGACGCGACGCTACGAGGACAACGTGCTCGACATACTGCTCGACAACCTCGATCGCCTCTGGCGCGGCGAGACGGCGTTGCGCAACCAGGTCGTGTAGCGCGCCGCCAGAGCGCCGTGCGCCTGATCCGGATCAGGCGCACGGCGCTCTGGCTTGTCATTTTTCGAGCAGAGTCACGCCTTCGGCCGTTCCGGCCTCTTGCTCGCGCAGACCCAGCACGCCGTGATGGCAGCCGCCAGGCCGCGCGGCCTGCCATCGGCTGCGCACTCTTGCGCTCGCCGGGGCCGAGCAGCCCACGCCGGCAGGGCGGCACCCAGCTCCGCCGCCCCTCCTCGTGCCCCGGCACGGCGAGAAACGGCTCGGGCCAGGTCTCCGGAGCCTGCGCAGCACGACCCATGCCCACCCCCGAGACCGGGCACCCCAGCCCGGCTCAGAGACAACGCGGATCGCTGCAGAAACCACCCGGGCAGCGTTAGATTGCCGGGCCGATGGCCACTGAAGCTGCCCCCTAACTGACCGGGCGCGGTCTCCCGCTCCCGCAAGGGTCAGGAGTATGGCCGTGCGTATGGCTGACACTCCCGAGGAGGTGGAGGCCACCACCTCGGTGCAGCGGCGTCCCCGAGTCGCTTCCGTGGGCGGCGAGCCACGTTTGGACGCGCGACACCAAGCCGCCAGCTGCGAGGATGGCTGCGATCTCCCCCTGGAACGGCGGCATCGTCCAGGTCCGGACTCCCTGTCGTATCGTGCCGACTTCGAAATCGATCTCGACCGACTCGCCCGCTTGCATCCCGCGGGCCGCCTCGGGGCAGACCACGACCGGCAGGGCCAGGTTGATGGCGTTGCGATGGAAGATGCGCGCCACGCTCTCTGCCACCACCGCGCCAATGCCTGCCCCCTTCAGGGCCAGCACCGCGTGCTCCCGCGAGGAGCCCGAGCCGAAATTGCGTCCGACCGCCAGCACGTCGCCGGGCTGTACGCGCGCGCCGAAGCCCGGGTCGAGACCCTCCAGGCAGTGCCGGCCGAGCGCCGCGGGATCGCGCAGCGTCAGGTAGCGCCCGGGGATGATCACGTCGGTGTCCACATGGTCGCCGAAGCGGTGGACCAGGCCGCGCACCCTCATCATGCCGATGCCTCCTCGGCCATGCCCCGCCCCAGGACGGTGGCGGGCGGAACGATCTCCCCCGCTACGGCGGCGGCGGCGGCGACCCAGGCGTTGGCCAGGAACACGCGCGAGTCCGGGTGGCCCATTCGCCCGCGGAAGTTCCGGTTGGTGGTGGCGATGGCAGTCTCGCCGGCGGCGAGGATGCCCATGTGGCCGCCGAAGCAGGCTCCGCAGGTCGGCGTGGAGACCGCGGCGCCCGCCTCGGCGATCGTATCCAGCAGGCCCTCCGCCAGCGCCTGGCGCCAGATGCGCTGGGTCGCCGGCACCACCACCATGCGCACCTGCGGCGCGACGCGCCGTCCGCGGAGGATCTCGGCGACCTGCCGGAGATCCGTAAGCGTCCCGTTGGCGCAGTTGCCGACATAGACCTGATCGACGCGCGTGCCGCGCAGCTCCTCGACCGGGACGCCGGCCGCGGGCGAGGGCGGCCGCGCCACCATCGGCGACAGCGCGGCGAGATCCAACTCCAGCCGCGCCAGGTAGCCTGCCCCCGGATCCGCCTGCACCGGCGGCCGCGGCGCCATGCCGCGCGCCGCCATGTCAGTGAGGGAGCGCGCGTCACCCTCGAAGACGCAGCAATCCGCCCCGGCCTCGACCGCCATGTTGGCGACCGCCATGCGCTCGTCCACCGACAGCGCCGCGGCGCCGGGCCCGCCGAACTCCAGCGACGCGTCCAGCGCGCCGTCCGAGCCGATGCGGCGGATGACCTCCAGGATCACGTCCTTCCCGGTCACGTAGCGTCCCGGCGTGCCCGTCAGCTCGACCCGGATGCTGCCCGGAATCCGCAGCCAGAGCCGCCCGGTGGCGAGCGCCGCCGCCAGGTCGGTGGAGCCGAAGCCGATGCCGAGCGCGTTGAACGCCCCGGCCGTGCAGGTGTGGCTGTCCGCGCCGAACACGATGTCGCCGTGGCCGACCAGGCCGAGTTCGGCCAGCAGCGTGTGCTCGATGCCGCCGCGCCCCGGGCCGTAGTGGTGCCGCAGCCCGTACTCCTCCGCGAAGCGGCGCGTGAGGCGGAGCTGCTCGGCGCTCTCCACATCCTTCGCGGGGGCGAAGTGATCGGCGACCAGCACCACGCGCTCCGGGTCGAAGACGTGCGTCGCCCCCATCGCGGCGAACTGCGTGAAGGCGAGGGGGCCCGAGATGTCGTTGAGCAGCACGACATCCGGCCGGATGGTGGCGACGGCGCCGGCCTCCACCGTGCCGTCCAGGGCGTGGGCGGCGAGGATCTTCTCGGTGATGGTGCGGGGGGACGACACCGCGTCAGCCCTCCTCTGCGCCGGGCTCCTGCCAGGGCGGCAGGCCGAGCATCCGGCGCGGGTTGCCGCGCACCAGGAGCGCCGCTTCCGCCTCGCCCAGCCCGTGGAACAGCAGGCTGCCCAGCGTCATGCGCAGCAGCTCCGCCGCGGGCGGCATCCAGCCGAAGAAGCAGTCCGTGGTCAGCACCGCGCGCTCCGCCCCGACCTCGCGCACGATCTCGATGCAGGCGGGGATCGGCAGGCGCTGGAAGGCCGGGAGGAAGCCGAGGGCGCAGAACTCCACCACGGCGCCGGCGGCGGCGAGGTCGCGGATCTCCTCCCGCGTCGCGCCGATGGAGTGGCTGTCCGGGTGCTGGAACATCACGTCCCGCACGCCACGCCGCTTCGCCTCGGCGACGAGGGCGAGGCTCTCCTTCGGGGAGACGTGGCCGGTCGCGACCAGCATCCCGAACTCGGCGGCCACCGCCAGGCACTCGGCGGCCTCGCTGCGCACCCGGCCGGCCTCGTCGGTGACGGTCAGGCCATGTTCCGGCCGGAGCGCGTCGGCGCCGCGCAGGTAGCGCGCGACGTAGCGGCTGATGCCGCCGCGCCGGATGTCGTTCGCGGCGCCCCAGGTCGGCATGTAGACGACGCGCGCGCCCTGCCGCGCAGCAGCCTCGAGCGCCAGCGGAGAGAAGCCGCCGGCGCAGGGATTGAGCGTGATCGAGGGGAAGGCCCGGATCCCGCCGCCGAGCTCCCGGTTCAGCCGCCAGGCCGCGGTGGTGGTCGGGAAGAAGTGGGACTTCAGCACGATCCCCGCCATGCCCGCCGCGCGCGCATGCACGAGCTCCGCCACGTCGTCGAGCCGCGTCGGATGCTCCAGCGTGAATTCCGGGAAGCCGTGGTGGTGCAGGTCCACCGCGCCGCGCAGGAGGTGGTCGGGCGTCTGCGGGCCGGTGGGCGGACCGCTCCAGGACTCAGGGTGCATTCTTGCTGCGCTCCAGCATCGCGGCCTCGAAGGCGTGGACCGCGCCGAGGCCGAGGGTGGCGTTGGTGTCGGCGAGGCTCGCCATCCGCGACACCCAGCCGCGGCTGTCCCCGGTGCGGCGAAGCTCCGTCAGGAACTCCCGCACCGCGGCCAGGGCGATGCGCACCGTGGAGGAGGGGAAGAGGGCGATGGCGTAGCCCATCTCCGCCAGCTCGGCCGCGCTGTGCAGCGGCGTCTTGCCGCTCTCCGACATGTTGGCCATGACCGGCCCGGGCAGTTCGCGGCCGATGATGCGCAATTCCTCGGTCGAGACCGGACCGTCCACGAAGAGGATGTCGGCCCCCAGCCGCTTGAAGGCGAGGCAGCGCTCCAGTGCCTCGTCCAGCCCGTGCGGCCCACGCGCATCGGTGCGCGCGACGATCAGCGTCTCGGGGTCGCGGCGGGAGTCGAGGGCGGCCGCCAGCTTGCGCAGCGCCACCGCGCGCGGCTCCACCACCTTGCCCTCCATGTGGCCGCAGCGCTTGGGCCAGACCTGGTCCTCGATCTGCACCGCGGCGGCGCCCGCCGCCTCCAGCCCGCGCACCGTGCGCCGGACATTGGCGACATCGCCATAGCCGGTGTCGGCGTCCACGATCAGCGGGATCGAGACGACCGCGGCGGTGGCGCGGACCATGTCGGCGATCTCGGCGAAGGCGACCTGGCCGATGTCGGGCAGGCCGAAGCGGTGCGCCGCCGTGGCGTAGCCGCTGACATAGCCGGCCGCGAAGCCCGCCCGCTCGGCCAGCAGCAGGTCGAGCGGGGAGCCGCCGCCGGGCACGACCAGCGCCTCGCCCTTCCGGCCCAGGAGTTCGCGCAGGGTGCGCGCGGGACTAGCCATGGCCAATGCCCTCCGGCTGCGGCCGCCAGCGGCTGGCGCGGCGCTCGATGCGGCCGATCAGGGTGTCGAGCGCGCCGGCGAGGACCAGCACGAGCACGATGCCGAAATAGACCTCGGGCGTGCGGAACATCGTGCGGTTCTGCGTGATCAGGAAGCCGATGCCGTCGGTCGCCGCCAGCATCTCCGCCACCACGACGCCGATCGTGGTCAGCGCGCCGCCGATGCGCAGGCCGGAGACGACGGCAGGCAGCGCGGCGGGGATGATGACCTCGATCGCCATCTGGCGCCGGCTCGCTCCGTTCGCCCGGGCCATCAGCACGAGACGGCGATCCACGAGCTGGACGCCCGCCGCGGTGGCGAGCACGACGGGGAAGAAGCCGTAGAACCCGGCGAACCACACCTTGCTCGCCGGACCGATGCCGAGCCAGGCGGTCAGCACCGGATAGATCACGATGAAGGGTACCGCGTAGACCGAGGAGAGCAGCGGCAGCAGGACGGCACGCAGCAGCGGCGTCGCCCCGACGGCGAGGCCCACGAGGCCACCCAGGCCGTAGGCGATGAGGAGCGCGACGGCGATCCCGCCCAGCGTGAAGGCGAGCGCGCGCGCGAAGGTGCCGAAATCGGCGATGCCGGCCAACAGCGCCGCGCTGGGGGGCGCGAGGATCACCGGCGGCACCCATCCCAGCCGCGGCGCCGCCTCCCACAGCAGGACCAGAAGGCCAAGGACCAGCCAGCGCAGGGTGACAGGACCCAGGAGCATGCGGGGCCGCGGCGCCGGACCGCGCGCGGCGCCGCTCACGGCGTGGTCCGGATCAGCCGCCAGATCCGCTCCCGCAATTCGCCGAAGGCGGCGCTCGCCATCACCTCCCAGGTGCGCGGGCGCGGCAGGTCGATGGCGATGCGCTCCAGGACGCGGCCGGGGCGGGCGCTGAGCACCACCACCTCGTCGCAGAGATAGACCGCCTCGGTCAGGCTGTGCGTGACGAAGACGACGGTCTTGCGCTGCCGGTCCCAGATGCGCAGCAGCTCGTCGCCGAGCGTCATGCGCGTCTGCTCGTCCAGCGCGGCGAAAGGCTCGTCCATCAGCAGCACGGGCGGGTCCTGGCAGAAGCCGCGCGCGATGGCCACGCGCTGCTTCATGCCGCCGGACAGCTCGTGCGGGTGGCGCCGCTCGAAGCCGGCGAGGCCGACCAGGGCGAGGAGCTCCGCCGCGCGCGCCTCCCTCTCCGCGCGGCGCACGCCGCGCAGCTTGAGCGGGAAGGCGACGTTCTCCAGCGCCGTCCGCCAGGGCAGCAGACTCGCCTCCTGGAACACCACGCCGACGCGCTCCGGGGCGGGGCCGAGGACCGGGCGGCCCATGATGGAGATGCTGCCCTCGCTCGGCGCGACCAGGCCCGCGAGCATCATCAGCAGGGAGGACTTGCCGCAGCCGGAAGGGCCGACGAGACCGACGAAGCGCCCGCCGGGCACCGACAGCGACACGTCCTCCAGCGCGAGGACCGGGCCCTCCGCGCCGGCGTAGCGGTGGGTGAGGAGCTTGACCTCGATCTCCGCCGCCGCGGAGGAGCCGCGATGCGTCTGGTCCGGCCTTGCGGCCGCGGGCCGCGCGCCATCCATCCGGCGAGCCTCCGTCATCGTGCGGGGTGTCGTCACGCCGGCCTCCAGCGTGCCATCCGCCGTTCGAGCGCCCGCAGCGACTCGTTGACGGCGATGCTCAGGCCGGCCGCGACGAGGATGCCGGCGAAGAGCTCGGGCATCTGGAAGCTCTGGCCCCAGGTGGCCAGGCGCTGGCCGAGGCCGAGGCGGGCCACGTACATCTCGGCGAAGATCACGCCGGTGATGTTGAAGATCATGCCGAGCCGCAGACCCTCGAGGAGCAAGGGGAGCATGGCGTGCCAGTGGATCTCGGCCCAGGTCTGCCACCGGCTGGCGCCGTAGGCGCGGGCCAGGCGCAGGAGATCCGCCGGCACCCCGGCCACGGCGGCGCCCGTGGCGATGACGATCACGAACAGCGCCTGGAAGACGCCGAAGGCGACCTTCTGCTCGAAGCCGATGCCGAACAGCAGGATGAAGATCGGCAGGAACACCGACTTCGGCACCGCGGTAAGGAAGTGGAAGAAGGGCCGGAAGGCGCGGCCCAGATAGGGGCTTTCCGCGAGAGCGACGCCGACCGCCGCGCCGAGCGGCGTGGCGATGGCGATGGCGACGGCCACCTCCCAGCTCGTGACCGCGAGGTGGCGGAGGAAGACCTCGTCCGAGAGCAGCCGCCCGATGGTCGGGAGGACGATGCTCGGGGGCGGCAGCAGCCGCGGGTCGAGCAGCGCGGCGCGGCTCGCCCCCTCCCAGGCGAGCAGGAGGACCAGGGCGATCCCCAGTTGCAGGAGGAGAACCGCCGCCGCCCCTCGCCGCATCCGTCCCGCCCCCTCCGTCAGGCCGCGATCGGCGTCACGGGCACGAAGCGCGTGGTGAACATGTCGCGCGCGGCGGGCAGGTCCCGCAGACCGGCGAGGCGGGCCAGTTCGAGCGAGGCCTCGACCCACTCCTCGCGGATCATGCCGTCGTCCGACAGGTTCTTGATGGTGTTCTCGTATTCCAGCCGGGCGATCTGCGGCTCGAAGCGGTTGTGCTCCTGGATGAAGGCGATTGCCCAGTCCGGATTCGCCTTCATGTGCCGGATCGCCGAGTAGAGGCCGACGAGCGCCTTGCGGATCTCCTCCGGCCGCTCGTTCACCGCGCGCTCCGAGGCGATCCAGACGTCGGGCAGGTTCGGCTGCATCGCCGTCCCGAGATCGACCACGACACGGCCGTTGCCGCTCGTTTCCAACTGGTAGGAGAGCGGCGGGTAGGCGACGACCGCGTCCACATTGCCCGCGAGCAGGCCAGGGATCAGGCCGCCGCCGCCGAGCGGGATGCGCGCGACCGTCCCGCCGGCCCGCTGCCCGACCCAGAGCGCGAAGAAGTCCGTGGTCGAGCCGTTGGCGGTGATGCCGATCTTCTTGCCGGCGAGCTGACGCACCTCGCGGATCGGGCTGTCCTTGCCGACCATGACCTTCCAGCCGCGCGGCGTCAGCGTGCCGGCGGAGACGATCACGCTGCGCACGCCCCGCTGGCGTGCGAGCGCGGCGCCGGGCGGGAAGAAGTTGATGAGGTCCGCCTCGCCGGCCGCGAGCGCCTCCATGGAGGCGGAGCCGCCGGAGTAGCCGGTGAACTCCGCGCGCACGCCGGCCTTCTCGAAGAGGCCGAGGCGCAGCGCCGCGTTGACCGGCAGGACGGGGCCGTAGTTCGGCGTGCCGCCGATGCGCACGGGGCGGCCCTGCTGCGCCAGGGCGGGGGCGGACAGGGTGGCGGCGGCTCCGAGTGCGGCCGCCCCACAGGCGAGGGCAGCGCGTCGCGACAACGGGCCTACGGACATCTTCAATCCTCCCATGCTCCCGGCCAGGCCGACGCCGTCCTGCGGCCGCCCACCCATGGAGCGAGCCTAGGATGGCGAAAGCCATGAGTCGAGCCTCCTCATGCATACGTTGGCATGGCCTCAGCGCCGCTTTTCGCCCTGTCAGAAAAGGGATTGCCCCTGTGCTGGGGCGGAAACGCAGGCCAATTGCGCAAGCGTTTGCCTGGGCCGGGTAGCCTCTGCTACTCGATGGCCATGAGCGCCACTCCTCCCGGACGGGGGGGCTTCCACACACGCCCGACGATCCTGACGCTGTCGAGGGCCGCCGGGGTGTCGGCCTCCACCGTCTCCCGCGCACTGAAGAACGACCCGCGGATCTCCGCCGCCACGCGCCGCCGGATCGCCCTCCTGGCGGCGGAGGCCGGCTATACGCCCGACGCCGTGGCGCGCGCGCTCTCCGGCGGGCGCAGTGGGCTGATCGGCCTCGTCCTGGGCGACGTTCACAACCCCTTCTACCCCGAACTGCTGCAGGAGGCGGTGACGCAGGCGGCGGAGCGCGGGTTGCGCCTGCTGCTCCTGCACGTCGGCGCCGGCCCGATCGAGGACCGGACGGCGGAGGCCCTGCTGCAGTACCGCGTCGAGGGGGCCCTGATCACCTCGGCCGAACTCAGCTCCCGGGCGGCGGAGATCTGCACCGCCAACGGCGTGCCCGTGGTCATGGTCAACCGCATCCCGCGCCTCCACGCGAGCGCCGTCTCCTGCGACAATGCCGAGGGCGGCCGTCTGCTGGCCGAGTTCCTGCTGCGCGCGGGCCATCGGCGCCTCGCGATCGTCCGCGGCATGCCGGGCACGTCCACGAGCTCCGAGCGCGAGCGCGGCTTCGCGGAGGCCCTGTCGCGGGAGGGCATGGATGTCGTGGCGAGGCTCGAGGGCGGCTCCACCTACGAGGGCGGCTTCGCCGCCGGCGAACGCCTCGCCGCATCGGCAGCGGGGGATCGGCCGGACGCCGTGTTCGCGGTCAACGACATCATGGCCATGGGCGCCAGCGATGCGCTGCGGCTGGCGGGCCTGCGGGTGCCGGAAGACGTCTCCGTCGTCGGCTTCGACGACATCGCCGCCGCGAAGCGGCCGCCCTACCGCCTTACGACGGTCGCCCAACCCCTGCAGGCGATGGTCCGGCGTGGGTTCGACCTGCTGACCGACCGGATGGCCGATCCGTCGCTCGGCGACGAGAGCATCCTGCTGCGTGGGCGCCTCGTGGTCCGGGCCTCGGCGAGGTGCGCGGTGTTCGACGAAGCGGCTGGCGCGGGGGCCGATGGCTGAGCGCGGCGAGACAGGGCGGCCTGAACCGGACAGGTTCAGGAACGCGTCGATGACGCAGCCGAATCCCTCCCGCCGAAACCCAGGATGCGCCGGCGAGCATGGTGCTGGGTTCGGGGGCGCTTCAAGCCGCGAGCGGATCGCGTGGTCCGCTGGGTGACCCCTGCTCCATCGAAATCCCGGAAAGTCAAAGACTTCCACTGCGGCCCGGCCCGCTTCCCGGTCCGCTGGCGTTCGCTTTCAGCCGCACCCGCACGGGTTGAGCCGCCGGGTCCGGTCGCGCCGGTCGTTCATCATGGTCAGCACGTCGGGCAAGGGCATCAGCGACTTCACCGGGAGATCCCGAGGGGAGCATCGCGTTGGCGGGGGCTGCGGCGCCGCGGGCCCTGGCCGCGGTGCATCGGGGTGCCGGCGCGGCGCCAACGGCCGGCCCGGTCCGGCCGCGTGAAGGCGCCCGCGTCATCGCACCGTCGTCCCGCTGCTGCCCATCAGGGCCGGGTGACCCTTGCTCCACGGGTAGCCGCGCCGCGACCGCTCATAGGCGTAGTCGAACAGCGCGCGCATGTACTCCCGGTCGAAGGTCTCCGTGTGCGGCGTGGTGAATCCGGCGTCGATATAGGCGAGGTTGAAGTCCACCCCGTCGCGCGCCGTGGTCATCTGCAGCCGCAGGTCCTTCAGGCCCCCCTCGTTCCGCCGTCGCGGTGACGCGGCGCGGGTTCCGGCACCCCCGCCAGGATCGCCGCGCCGGCGGCGAGGAA
>JAANMV010005034.1_pt1 | contig 9917 bp, 13 predicted proteins | sample 7279661 | NCBI WGS metagenome assembly JAANMV01 (sample SAMN14094540, study PRJNA606508) | bioreactor metagenome | isolation source: A lab-scale SPAN reactor treating ammonium-rich wastewater day 121 | place: Ireland: Galway | collected 2017-05-16 | reverse complement strand
AATATGTTTGTAATCCCCATGCTGAAATTAGTATAAATTGGCTAATTTTAGCCAATTTTTAATTATGATTAATAATAATATAAAATTAGAACAGTTTGAAGGGCCGCTTGGTTTGTTATTGGAGCTAATTGAACAAGAGCAGTTGGATATAACAGATCTATCATTGGCTAAGGTAACAGATCAGTATGTTGCCATTTTGGAAGCACAAACCGATCTTCATCCAGAAGAGATCGCTGATTTTTTATTGGTTGCGGCTAAATTGCTTTATTTAAAATCAAAAGTTTTGTCACCAGATTATTTTATAGATGAAGTGGTTGAAGAAACCGATTTAGCAAGACAGTTAAAGTTATATCAAGAATATGTGCAAGTTGCTAAAAAGATACAACAACGTTGGCGGAGTGATAATTATTTTAATTCTCGCCTTAAACCCTGGCGCTTACCTAAACCAAAATTTATTCCACCTCATAATATATCCTTAGTTACATTACAAACATTGATGAGTGAAGTATTGGTTCAACTCGAACCAATTGTCAGGTTGAAAATAAAAAAGATGAAAACTACAATTAGTATTAAAGATAGGATTGAGTATATAAAAAATTATATTCAAAATAAAACATCTTTTGCTTGGCACGATTTAATAGAACACTCAGTTACTAAGACTGAACGAATTGTCAATTTTTTAGCGGTTTTGGAATTAGTTAAACAACGTGAGGTTGAAGTTTATCAAGAAACTATTTTTGCCAATTTTATTGTTAAAAAAAATAATAAATCCTAAATATGCATAAAGATAAATTACTTAAAATCCAAACTCTCTTATTGTTGTCACATAAGCCTGTTAAGTTTAAAGAACTAGCCACAGTTTTATCCGAAGAAGTAGACGATGTAAAAAAATATATTACTAGTCTTCGTGAACAATTCAATACCCCAGATTCTGGTTGGTGGGTGGTAGAGACAAATGATGCTGTTCAGTTAGTAACCAATCCTTCACAAGCAGATTTTATTGAATCTTATTTAGAAGTGGAACAGTTATCAGAGTTGACCAGACCAGCATTGGAAGCTTTAACAATTATTTCTTATAGTGGCCCAATCGCTAAATCCACCTTAGATAGAATCAGAGGTATTAATTGCGCCTTGATTTTGCGTAATTTAATGATCAAAGGATTAATCGAAGAAATTAACGATAATGGTGAGAAAAAGTATCAAGTAACTATGGATTTTTTAAAGCATTTAGGATTGTCTGATATTGCTGAGTTACCAGAATATGCTAAATTTCATCAACATGAATTTATTGAATCTATCGCTAGTAGTACTACTACTGATGAGGAAAATTTAGTTAAGAATTGATATTTATGTTTCAGTTTTTAGTATCATTCATTTTATCCACTCTTCTTTCCAGTGGTTTAGTTTTGTCTAGTGGCGATGGTTTATTGAATAATAATTCTTTATATCCAGTTAGAGATTATACCAGCGGGAGTATCGGAGTAGATATTACCGCCAAGGCCGCTTTGGTAGTTGATAAACAGACAGAACAAATATTATTTGCTAAAGATGAACAAACCGCATTGCCTATAGCAAGTATCACTAAGTTGATGACCGCCCTAGTTTTTTTGGATACTAATCCTAATTGGCAGGCAGTTGTTATCATGCAACCAAGTGATGAGGTTTATCGTGCTAAGTATGTTTATCGGGGTGAGAGTTGGACAGTCAAAGAATTATTTTGGACAATGCTAATAGGTTCTGATAATAATGCTGCCATGGCCTTGGTTCGTTTTACTGGGTTAACTCCAACTGAATTTGTTGAACGAATGAATCAAAAAGCAAAAAATTTAGGAATGAATAATAGTTTTTTTCTTGATCCAACTGGATTATCAGAAAAAAATATTGCTTCAGCTAATGATGTTTGGTTGCTAGCCAAGACGGCTTGGGAAAATGAGTTTATACTTCAACCGGTGGCACAAGCAAGCTTTACTTTACAATCGACCAGTTCAAGTATAATGAGAAAAGTAATAAATACAAATTTGCTATTGAATAGTTTTTTGGAAGTTAAAGCAGGTAAGACCGGATTTATAGATGAAGCTGGTTATTGTTTAACAACCTTAGTAGCCAATCAAGAAGCAGATGAGGTTTTTTTGGTTGTTTTAGGTAGCGCTACTGAAGATGATCGATGGCAAGATGCCAAAGCTTTGGCTTGGTGGACATTCAATAATTGGTTATGGCCTTAGGTTGCTTTTTAGTCTTTAATTTATTACACTATCATTGTTTATAAATTATTTAACTTCATGAAATATCTTATTGCTAATTGGAAAATGAATTTGACGGCGGCTGATAGTAAATCTCATGTCACCACTATTCTAAAAAACATTACACCTTATTTATCAATGGTAAATACAGTAATTTGCCCATCTTTTCCATCATTATCCGCGGTGGCTAAGTTGATAACAGGCTCTGGAGTGGCACTTGGGGCTCAAAATTGTTTTTGGGAAGAAAAAGGTAGTTTTACTGGGGAAGTATCCCCCTCGATGTTAAAAGAATTTAATACTGAATATATTATTGTTGGCCATTCAGAAAGGAGACAGCAACTACAAGAAACAGAGGAAATGATTAATAAAAAAATGCAAGCAGTGTTGCGAGCCGGACTGGTACCAATTTTATGTGTGGGAGAGACTTTTTCTGAAAGACAATTGGGCAGAAAAGATTTTGTAATTGCTGGTCAAGTGGAAAGTGCCTTACAGAATATTCAATTATTTAATAAAAAAATATTAATTGCTTATGAGCCTGTGTGGGTAATAGGCAGTGGCCAAGCGGTTAAGATTGAGGAGGCTGAACATGCAGTTAGAGTTATCAAACAAGTGTTGATTGATTTGTATCCAGATTTGGATTTAAAGAAAGATGTGCAAATTTTATATGGTGGGAGTGTAGATACAAAAAATATTTCTTACTTTACTTCGTCAACGTTACTTGATGGCGTGTTAGTTGGAGGTGCTAGTTTGGATGTTGATGAATTTAGCCAAATGGCCAAAATAATTTTTGATAATTTATCTAAATAATTTATGTTAGTGCATATTAAAGAATTGATTGCGGCTGCGGTTAAAAAAGATTATTGTTTAGGGGCTTACAATGTTCATAATTTAGAAACTGTCATTGCGGTAGCCCAAGCAGCCAGTGAGATGAATTCACCAGCTATCATTCAAGTGTCTGAAAGTGCTGCTCAGTATATGGGGATTAAGACCGTGGTCAATATTGTAGAGGCATTAGCACAAGATATAGCTAAAGATGTACCATTGGCTTTACATTTGGATCATGGGAAAAATATTGATTTTTTATTTGCTTGCATTGAGGCGGGTTTTAAATCAGTCCATATGGACGGTTCTCATTTATCATTAGCAGAGAATATTGTTATTACTAAACAAGCAGTTGAATATGCTCATCAACGGGGTGTTTGGGTACAAGGTGAAGTTGGCGCTTTGCTTGGTGGTCATGGTGGTAGCGGTAAACTGGGGGAAGTAATTCCCTTGGCAGACCCAGAAGAAGTTTATGAATTTATCAAGGCTACAAATGTTGATACTATTGCTGCAGCGGTTGGTACAGCTCATGGTAGTTTTCAAGATGAAAATATTAACTTTGACTTATTGCGGACAATCAAGCAGAAGATTGGCACCATTCCTTTTGTTTTGCATGGTGGTAGCGGTAATGATGATAAAATTTTACAAGCTGTTAAACTGGGAGTAAATATAATCAATATCGGTACTGATATAAAAGTTGGTTTTACCCAAAGTGTAATCAAACAAGCACAAGCAAATCCCAACGAGACCGACCCTCGTAAATTATTAACCCCAGCTATTTTGTCAGTAAAAAAATTGGTTATGGCTAAGATGGAGTTATTTGGTAGTGCCAATCAAGTATGAAGTTTTATAAATAATTACTTTTGATATTTTATATGATTTGGTATGAAATAATTTTTTTAATTCTAGCTATAATTAGTTTTATTGGTGTAGCTTATTTTTTTGTTAAAAAATTTCCCTTAGCTGCTAGGATAGACGTTAATACTTTGATAGAGACGAAACAACAAGAAATAAAAAAGAATATGTTAGAACAACGTTTACGTCGAGTGCTTTTGGATAGAACAAAAATTTGGCGGGAAAAATCAAAAGTTGTATTGAAAGTATTGAAAAATATTTTAGCCGGTATGTATCATGATTTATTGGAAAAAGAAAAACAACTTTTAAATAAACGGCGGCAAGCAAAATCTGTCGCTGCCGTAGGCATGACTTCCTTACAACAACGGCTAGATAATTTATTAACTTTGGCTAAAGAGCATATTAAAAAAGATGAATTAGCTGAAGCGGAAAAGAAATTTTTAGAAATAATCTCACTTGATCCAAAAAATATAGACGCTTTTGAGGGATTAGGAGATATATATATAGAATTAAAAAAATATGATGAAGCCAAGGAAGTTTTTGAATATTTATTGAAATTGAGTAGTGCCGAAGCTTATTTTCACGATAAATTAGGTCAGGTATCAAGAGCTCAGGGTCATCTACAAGAAGCAGAAGCGCAGTTTCGCATATCGGTAGAAATGAATAACCAAAATGCCAACTATTTACATAATTTAGCTGAAGTTTATGTATTGGAGGCTGAGTATGACAAAGCAGTCGAATATTTTGAAAAAGCACTTAATTTAGAACCAAAGAATCCTAAATACCTTGACGCCCTTTTAAATATAAGTATAATAAGAAAAGATAAAGTTAGAGCAGGTCAAGTTTTAAATGTTTTAATTGAAGTAAATCCAGAAAATAAAAAAATTTCTGAGTGGCAAGAGCAGATTGAAAGTATTTGAATTTGGAATCTTAAATTTGGAATCTTGAATAATTCAAAATTCTATATTTTAAATTCTATATTCTATATTAGCCGTTGTAGCTCAGTTGGTAGAGCAACTCCATGGTAAGGAGTAGGTCTGCGGTTCAAATCCGCACAACGGCTCCAGTAAAAACTGCATTTTGGTGCGGTTTTTTTACACTTGAAATTACCATAATAACATGTTATATTATGATGGCTTATTTAAAAATTATAAGGAATTTATATAAAAATCATGGGTGGATACCGAAGTGGTCAAACGGGGCAGACTGTAAATCTGCTGGCTTACGCCTTCGTAGGTTCGATCCCTACTCCACCCACCATTTTTGCATCTAGAATCTGGAATCTAGAATTATTAAAAATCCCATATTCTAAATTCTATATTCTATATTCAAATTAGGCCGAGATAGCTCAATGGTAGAGCAACGGTTTTGTAAACCGTAGGTTGGGGGTTCAATTCCTCTTCTCGGCTCCATAATTATAAATTTCAACAACCAAGAAAAACCAAGCTGATTGATTATTTATTTTTTGTAGTTTGTATTTTTATTTTAAATATTAAATTTTAATTTAATTTATGTCACAAGATAACTTGATTAAACTTGAATGTACCCAGTGTCATCATGTGAATTATCATTCACATAAGAACAAAAAGATTTTAAAAGCTCGTTTAGAAATGAAAAAGTATTGTCGCTGGTGTAAATTGCACACTCTACATAAAGAAACTAAATAGATTTTATGAAGAAATTTTTTATTTTAATTTCCGTTTTTTCCCTTTTGAGTTTAACCGGTTGTTTTTCTATTAAAAAGTTAGATAAACAAGTTTTAGAGAAAAATCAAGATTTGTCAGATAAAATCCAACAATCACACGGTGATGATATTTTAGATAAGCAAGTAGAATTAAAAGATAAAGCCAAAGCTACAGCTGGTGAAGTAGCAGAAAAAACTATTAGTTTCATTGCTAAATCTTTAACCAATAGTGTAAAAAGTGAGATTGACCAATGGTTAGATAAAAAAGGTTTAAATCAATATGGTGATCCAGCTGATACCGTTTATGCTGGTGGTAGTCCCTTATTTGATGAAACTACTGGTGAAAGCAAAGATAAGTATGAATATATTTTAGAAAGAAATCCTGAATTAGTTGAAGAATTAAATTTACAAAATTAACTAATATTGCTGGGGGCGTAGTGTCAATGGCTAGCACAAGGGTCTCCAAAACCTTTAGTCTGGGTTCGAATCCTAGCGCCCCTGCCAAGATTGGTTAATTTTTTAAATTAAAAAATGGAGGGTTATTATGGCTGAAGTAAAAAGTGATTTAAAATTGGTTTTAAAAAAACAAGAAAAGGAAATTTTTATCAAAGCAATTTCGGCCGCTTATCAAGCAGGTAGAGTAGATGGAAATTTTATTCACAATTTTACGCCCCAATTAATTCAAGGCCAAACGGCCTGTGTAAAAAAGATAGTAGCTGACTTTATTTCAGTAGATAAATAATGTTAATATTGCCCATCAGTAAATCTGATGGGTTTTATATTTTTTGTAAACTGGTTTAGGTCTGACTATTATATTTTGCTATTATAAATAAATTAAAGGCAAGTGAGACTTGCATTTTTGTCAAAAATATTTTATTCTATCAAAGTTAAGATTAGGTAAGTATAATAATTTTTAACGCGCGTACAGCGCTTTTTTTATCTGCTAAAATATGGAAATTAGAAATATCGCTATTATTGCTCACGTTGACCACGGCAAAACCACTTTAACCGATGCTTTACTTAGACAAACCGGCATGGTACAAAATTTGGAGATAAGTATGGACTCATATGCTCTAGAAAAAGAGCGGGGTATTACTATTTATGCAAAAAATGCTTCTTTAATGTATAAAGATACGAAGATAAATTTAGTAGATACACCAGGACATGCTGATTTTGGTTCAGAAGTAGAACGGGTTTTACGCTCAATTGATGCAGTTTTACTGGTAGTTGATGCTCAGGAAGGACCAATGCCACAAACTAAATATGTTTTAAAAAAATCATTGGAACTGGGGCTTAAGCCAATTGTGGTTATCAATAAAATTGACAAACCAGCCGCTCGTATTCCTGAGGTTGAAGAAATGGTGTTGGAGTTGTTTATGGATTTGGGTGCTACTGAAGAACAAATGAATTTTCCCATAATATACGCGATTGGTGTTCAAGGTATTGCCAAAAAAAATTTAAGTGACAAAACAAATGATTTAACTCCTCTGTTAGATATGATTTTAGAACATGTACCAGTAGCCCCACATAATATAGAAGCATCACTGCGGATGCAACCATTTAATCTCGGTTATGATGATTATTTAGGGCGTTTAGCTATCGGTAGAATTTATGAAGGTGTAGTAAAAAAAGGACAAAAAGTATTGGTTAAAAATGAAAAAAACGAGAGTCGGGTTGGTACCATTACTAAAATATATACTTTTTATGGTTTTGACCGTCAAGAAATCAATATTGCTGAAGCCGGTGATTTAGTGATGATTGCTGGCATTGCGGATATTGATATCGGTGAGACTATTTGTGAAACAGATGAACAAGTGGCTTTGCCAGCCATACATGTTGATGAACCAACTGTTTCTATTCATTTATTGGTAAATAATTCTCCTTTTGCAGGTAGAGAAGGTAAGTTTGTGACTAATCGACAAATTAAAGAACGTTTGGAAAAAGAATTAGAAGTAAATGTTGGACTCAAAATAGATTTTTCTAATAATGATTATTATTTAATTTATGGACGAGGGGAGATGCACATTGCTATTTTGTTGGAACAGATGCGCCGTGATGGTTATGAAATTCAGGTTTCACAACCACATGTAATTATCAAAGAAGTTGAAGGTTTAAAACTCGAACCATTTGAAGAAGTAACTATTGACGTACCAAATGAATTTTCTGGTACAGTAATTGAAAAGTTATCACGTCGTAAAGGAGTAATGAAACAAATGCACACTGATGCCACTACCAATATTACTCGTCTTATTTTTACTATTCCCACCAGAGGTTTACTTGGATATCGTGGTCAGTTTGTGGTTGATACCAAAGGTGAAGGCTTGATGTCTGCTCATTCAGTTGGTTTTGACAGTTATGTTGGCCCTATTAGTAAACATGATACGGGATCAATGACTTCTATGTCCACTGGTAAAGCTTTAGGATTTGCTTTATTTAATTTGCAATCCAGAGGTCAGTTATTCATCGGGCCGAATATTGAAGTATATGAAGGAATGGTTATAGGTAATACTGCCAAAGGTGAAGATATGGCTGTTAATCCCACCAAAGGTAAACAGTTAACCAATATGCGAGCGTCTGGTTCTGATGAGGCAATTTTACTTACTCCGCCGCTTTTATTGACAATTGAAAGAGGATTGGAAATAATGCGCGATGATGAATATTTAGAAATTACTCCAAAAAGCGTACGTTTACGAAAACAATATTTAAACGCCGAACAACGTATTAAAGCAAAAAAACATAGTAACTAATATTTTATAAAAGTATATTATTAAATTCACTTTGTAAGTTTGTTATTTTATAGTAAAATAATAAAATAAAAAACCACCTACTTAGCAACGAAGTTTGGTGGTTTTTTTAATAAATTATTTATTTTTCGACTCTAGGGATTCTGGTAATTTATCAACCGAGTAAACATTTAAAAAAGTTTCTTTATCTCCATAGGCAACAAATTGTTCGTGATGTTTTGGTTCAATGAATTCATTATCAACTTGGTGTTTTATGCCACACCAATATTTTTCTGTTTGCGCGGCAATTTCACTAGCATAACCCAACCAACCATTAGCATAACCACAATACATACAACCAATTTTTTCAAAAATACTGAGATAATTTAGTTTATGTCTATCAATGCGAATATATTTTTTTCTATCAACTAGTGGTAAGTCATAAATAGGAAAACTAGTATGATGATATAGTTCTAAGAAAAAATCAGCCACTACCAACCAGACAAGATTTATCCAGATAAAAGGCATGGTGATTAAGTGTTTTAAAGCTCGTTCAGGATATTTTCTTTGTAGCATATAAAATAAATATTAATTAAGTATTTTTAGTATTGATTGGTTAAGAAATTTTGTCAATTATAAATTAACCAAGAAATTAATTAGCCAAAGTTAAAAACCCTGCTAGTTATTTGCCAAAATATTATTTATATGATTAAATAATTTAAATTCGTTAATTATCAGGAGGAAATATGAAGTCAGTAGTAGTTCTTTTAATAATACTTTTTAGTATAGTGATTTTCGGCCAACCACAGTTGGAAAATGATATAGCCAATGATTTTAGAGATGTTGGTGCTTTGGCCAAACAAATAGTTATTTGGTTTTTTTTAATTTTAATTGTTATTTTTAGTGTTAGTGCTACTGTTATGAACCTCAGCCGGGGTAAGAAAAAAAACAATCAAATAGAGCCATAAAGATGGCTCTTTTTTATTTTTTAAAATATAATATTCTTATGTATCAACAAATCAGTAGGGAATTAAATAAATTGAAAAATCCAAGTAAAGCCAAGGTTTTGCAACGGTTTTTCAAAACTGGTCCAGGTGAGTATGGTTATGGGGATAAATTTTTAGGAATTGTTGTTCCGATACAAAGACAAGTAGCTAAAAAGTATTATCAAACAACTACTTTAGTAGATGTAAAAAAATTATTACACAGCCAGTGGCATGAATATCGTTTGGTGGGACTTTTGCTTTTAACTTACAAGTTTCCGTCCAGCAATGATATTGAAAAAAAACAAATTTATAATTTTTATTTAAAAAATACAAAATATATAAATAATTGGGATTTGGTTGATTTGTCAGCTGATAAAATAGTTGGAGCTTATTTATTTACTAAAAAAATGGGGAGAACAAAAGCAAGCTACTTCAGGTCAGATATCGTTAGCCTGGTTACAACATCAAAAACAATGGATAGTACCAATTCCGGGCACAACACAAATGGCACATATGCAAGAAAATATCGGATCTGATAAAGTGCATTTTTCTAAAGAAGAATTAGATACATTTAACAAAGAATTAAATGCCATTACAATCAGTGGAG
>JAANMV010005021.1_pt1 | contig 9930 bp, 9 predicted proteins | sample 7279661 | NCBI WGS metagenome assembly JAANMV01 (sample SAMN14094540, study PRJNA606508) | bioreactor metagenome | isolation source: A lab-scale SPAN reactor treating ammonium-rich wastewater day 121 | place: Ireland: Galway | collected 2017-05-16 | reverse complement strand
AGTCTGTCGGCGCGATTTACTGCAAAACCTTCAGCACTTCACTTTAATACGGAGGTTTGAGCCATGAGTCTGAAGCAAGTCGCCCTGGCCCTGATCGACGCGGTGCAGAAAGCCAACCGCTTCGCACCTCACGACCTGACCTGGAGCGTCAGCTGCCTGATGGACTGGCTGGTGGAGACTCACCAGGATATTGCCCACAGCGGGGATACCCTCCAGGAGGGACTGCTGGAAGCTCTGGACTGCTACTACCGCAGCCTGGAGCATCTGCTGACCTATCAGGCTGACTCCCGTGGCGAGCGGCTCGCAGAGGCCAGGAGCCTGGTTTTCCAGGCCGAGGATCAGCTCGACGCAGTCGAGAAGCGCATCCAGGAACAGAAGTACACCACCAGCCTGCTCTGGGAGGCCTGAACGCTTCGACTCGCCACGTTATACTCCCGCGCAGAGACCGTGCGATGAATGCTCGACCTGTTGGTGGCAGGGGATCAGAAGCTGCTGGCCTGGCGGGAGACTTTCAGCCTGGAAAGCCTCCGCCCTGGTCCTGCTTGCGCCAGTGAAGGGCGACTTCCTTGGCGGCGTAGGCACCGCCGGCAACCAGATGGAGGGCCGGGGCCAGGTTGGGCAGGCAGGCGGCGCCTGTCAGGGCCAGGCCCTGGGTAATGGCAAAGGCACCTACCAGGAAGCGCTGAGGCGGGCCCTCTCTGGGAGCCCGGACCAACTCGCTCACGCCCACGCCCACGGTCGCCAAGCCGTGCACGGCCTTGAGGGGGCCCATCACCAGGTCGGAACTCTCCCGTCCGCCCAGCACCGACCAGGCTTCCAGGGCCGAGTGGGCGGAGGCCGCCAGCAAACCCACCCCGTCGATTTTGTCGCTCAGCGCATCCGAGCGCAGGCGGGCCACACCCAGCCCCAGCGCTCCCACCGCTGTCAGGCCGGCCATTGCGCCGCCCGCGGTGGAGCCCACCCCGTCCTTGAGATTATCGAGCCAGACGTGGCGGGCCGTATAAAGGCCATCCACCGCCTGGGCCAGGATCGGGTTTTCGGCTTGCAGGGCCTGACCCGGCTCCTGGCCGGCGATCTCTTTACGAGGCTTGAAGGTCAACGGGTTGCTGGACCGTACTTGCATGCTCGGCACTATAGCCCCAGATGGTCGCCGGCGTTGTGAACACTTTGTTAACCCGGGGGAAAGCCGGGCAGTTCAGGAGAAACGCCTGCAACCGTCAGCTGCCGAGCGAGATGGAGCGCCGGGGCGCAGGGGCGGAGGGGCGAGCCCCGGGAGTACCTGGTGGAATGCGCTCTTGCAGCACCGTCATCAGGTCCCAGGGAGTGATGATCCCCAGCAGTTGATCGCTTTCGGTGACGATCAGACGCTGAACCCGGTGCTTGTCGAATAACTCGACCGCGTGGGCAACATTGGAGTCGTGCGCGATGGTGAGGGCCGGGCTGGTCATGATGTCGCGCACCAGCAACTCTTCGCGAGAGGGCAGGGCCTCTCCGGGACGGGGAAAGAGCAGCTTGACGGCGATATCGGTAAAGGATACCACGCCCACCACCCTCCCCTGGCCGTCCAGAACAGGACAGCCAGCCACCTGGCGCTCGACCAGCTCGCGGGTCAGTTCCCTGACCGTGGTCTCGGGCGTCACCCAGTAGGGATGAAGATGAATGATGTCCTTGAATCGCCTCACGCAAGCCCAAGCTTCCCTTGAAATGCTCTTCGTTCCTGCGCCTTCCATCTCAGCGCAATGCGCCGTAACGCTCCAACCACCTGGGCGCGGTAATGCGAAGAAGTCAACTGCCCAGCTCGTCGGCCAGAGCCCCGGCGTCGTAGACTTTGCGCAGCGCCTCGGTGATGGCCCGCGAGTCCACCGAGGTAGCCCGAGCCTGCACCTCCGAGTAGGCGTAATCGAGCACTAACGACTGGATGTTGCCATCGAAGATCAGCCCCACAACCTGACCCTCCCGGTTGACCGTCGGGCTTCCCGAGTTCCCGCCGATGATATCGGCCGTGCTCACAAAGTTGAAGGGGGTGCTCAGATCCAGGCGAGACTTGCGCTCGACCCAGCGTTTGGGCAACCGGAAGGGATACTCGTTGTGGTGCTCGGCCGAGCGGCGATACAGCCCGGCAAAATCGGTGAAGGCCCCGACCGCCTGACCGTCCTCCAGGTAGCCTTTCACCACGCCGAAGGAGAGCCGCAGGGTAAAAGTCGCATCGGGTGCAAGCTCGGTTCCGAACTTCGCAAATCGAGCCTGGGCGATGGCTGCGTAAGCCTGCCGCAAAGGCTCGGCAACCTTCTCGTCATAGGTCTTGCGAACCTTGCGCGCGGTGGGATCGACGAGCAGGGCCAGCTCGACCATCGGATCCTTCGAGCCCGTCCCCCCCGACTCGGCCAGACGCTTGCGCTCGGCCACGTCCTGCAGCCGGGTGCCGTTGACCAGCTCGGCTGCCCGCTCGCGGGGAGATTTGCCGGCCAGAATCCGCTGAACCAGCGGGTCGTCGCTCCCGCGCACCTCGAGCAGCATGGCCAGCGAGTCGGCCAGTTTGACCCGCTCGAATTCCGGGTAGATTGGGGCGGGCGAGAACAGATCCTGCTGCAGCGACTCAAGATTGGAGTCGCGATACTCGCGCAACCGATCGGTATTTGGCTGACCCACCTCGACCCGATAGCGGGCCAGATGCTGGGCCAGCTCGAACAGCCGGCTGTTGAAAGCGTAGTGGCGCTCATAGAGATAGAGGTCGTCTAGAATCTGGCCATACACATCGATGGCCTGCTCCACCTGGGCAAAGGCCGCGCTCCACTCCGGACTGCCGGCCACTGCCTGTCGAAGCTCGTCTTCCAGCTTCTGCTTGGCTCCCATGAAAGCCGGATCCTGGAGCCCGCCCAGGCGACCGAGCAGGGCCTTGCGCGAGTTCTGGACTCCGAACAGGTCGTCCTTGGACTGGCGCTTGTTCTCCTGGGTGCGCTCGCCATAGGTGGCGTAGAGCACCTCCAGACGGCGCAGCAGGTTGAGCACCAGCGGGAGGCGTCGGTCGCGCTGGAAGGCCAGGTCGGCCATGGTGTTCAGGCGCTGCGTGTTTCCGGGATGACCGGACACAAAGACCAGCTCGCCCTCCCTGGGACCGGTCGGGCTCCACTTGAGGAAATGCTCGATCCGCGCCGGTTGCCCGTTCTCGTAGGCGCGAAAGAAAGTTACGTCCAGGTCGTAGCGGGGAAACTCGAAGTTGTCCGTATCCCCCCCAAAAAAAGCGATGTCCTGCTCGGGGGCGAAGACCAGCCGCACGTCGGTGTATTTCTTGTAGCAGTAGAGATGGTATCGTCCACCCTGATAAAGGGTGACCACGTCGCTGCGCAGACCCGTTTTTTCGGTGGACTCCTTTTCGATGGTGCTCATTTCGGCGCGCCGGGCTTTCTCGGCCGCCGCTGCGTCCATTTCCGACTTGACCGAGCCCTGCACCCGGGCGGTCACATCCTCGAGCGTCATCAGCACGTTCAGCTCCAGGTCCGGGCACTTCAACTCCTGGGCCTGCGAATTGGCCAGGTAGCCAGCCTCGAGCAGGTCCTTGCCGGGGGAGCTGAGTTTGGCGATCTGCTCGGCGCCCACGTGATGATTGGTCATCACCAGCCCCCGAGAGGAGACGAACGACCCGGAGCCTCCGCTGTTGAATCGCACGCTGGACTTTTGCAGATGCTCCATCCAGGCGGCGCCTGGCTCGAAGCCGTAACGTTGCTTGAGGATCTTCACCGGAGGATCAGAGTAAAGCCACATGCCTTCATCGGCTCGGGACGGCACGGAGGCGCTCCACAGCAAGCCTCCAGCCAGGACAGCAGCAAGAAAACGGCGATTCATCCAGGGCCGTTCCCCTCGATAAGGGTCGTTCCTGCAGGGCCGGCGGCGAGTGTGGAGAACCCCTGGCCAGTGAGCATTGACGGCGGCTCCAGCTTGATCCCCGCGCGTGGCCTGATGTCTGGCGGGGCTCAGCTGCGCCCGGTCGTGATCGTGGGGGCCGGCCCGGCCGGCCTGGCGCTGGCTTATCAGCTGAAGCTGCGCCAGATTCCATGCTTGTTGCTGGAGAAGGGCCCCAACGTGGCCAGCTCGTTCCGCGGGATGTACAAGAGCATCTTCTTCGGGCCCTGGCTCAATAATGCATTGCCGGGCGGGCCCGTGCCCTGGCAGCAGGCCTTCTCTCGAACCCGGCGCAAAGAGTGGCTCGAGTATCTCGAGAGCTTCGCCGGTCGTAACGCGCTGGAGGTGCGCTGCGGCGTCGAGGTCGCGAGCGTTGACTGCAATGGCTGCTTTCGACTCCAGACCAACCAGGGACCCATCGAGGCCGAGCTGCTGGTCAACGCCACGGGCTACTTCGGCAACCCTTTCACCCCCGAGTACCCGGGAAGCCAGGAGACGCGTATCGCCCAGATGCATGCCTGCGCCTACCTCGAGCCCGCCACTGTGGCCGAGAAGATCGACGCGTCCCGCGGCCGCATCCTGATCGTTGGCAAGCGCATCTCGGCTGGCGAGCTGATGGTGGAATTACACCAGGCCGGTTATCAAGTCTCCCTCTCGTGCCGGCGCAAGTTGCGGTTCGGCTCATCCTACCTGCAACAGGCCCTGTTTGCGCCCATCGTGATGCTCTTCGAGAGCATCGGCGCCTGGCTGGGAATCAAGCTTTCCGACACCAATCCGCGCATGGTGGGCGGAACCAGCCAGCAACTTGTGCGCTCGGGACAGGTCGAAGTCTTCCCCGATATCCGGGAAATCCTCGAGAGCACGGTGCGCTTCGTGGACGCTCGTGAGGCCGCCTTCGACCTGATCATTTACTCTACCGGCTACCGCCCGGTTCTCTCGCATCTCAAGAGTCTGGTGAGCATTGACCCCAAAACCGGTCACCCCCCACTGGTCAACATGGAAGCTCGCGACGTGCCCGGCCTCTTTTTCATGGGTCTGGACAATCAGCGCAGCTTCCGCAGCCGCTACCTGCGGGGCATTCGCGAGGACGCGGTAGCCCTGGCCGAGCGCATCGCCACTCGAGTGTCAAGCCTGACCCGGCCAGCAGGGTAGGCCAGCTGCGAGCTCTTCCGGTTTCTTTCCAAAGAGCAGGGCGAGGGGGGCGGACGGCAGAACTGTGCACATCCAATCTCAGAAAGGTTCCCACGCCCATGAAAGGCGCCGAAATTCGCCAATCCTTCCTCGACTTCTTCAAAGAGCGCGGTCACGACATCGTTCCAAGCGCCCCGGTGGTGCCCCACGATGATCCCACGTTGCTCTTCACCAATGCCGGCATGAACCAGTTCAAGCCTTTTTTCCTGGGCCAGGCCACCCCGGCCAACCGGCGTATCGCCGATACCCAGAAGTGTATCAGGGTCTCGGGTAAGCACAACGACCTCGAGGAGGTTGGTCACGATACCTACCATCATACCTTTTTCGAGATGCTGGGTAACTGGTCCATCGGTGACTACTACAAGAGCGAAGCCATCTCATGGGCATGGGAGCTGCTGACGAAGGTCTGGAAGATTCCGAAGCAACGGCTTCATGCGACCGTTTTTGGGGGTGACGAGCAGGTGCCGGCGGACGAGGAGGCGGTTTCTCTCTGGCAAGAGGTCACCGATATCGACCACGGCCACATCCATCGCTTCGGCCGCAAGGACAACTTCTGGATGATGGGTGAGACCGGCCCCTGCGGGCCTTGTTCGGAGATCCACATCGACCTGACCCCCGATTGCTCGGGCGGCAAGCTCGTCAACGCCGGCTCCCCGCTGGTCATGGAGCTGTGGAACCTGGTGTTCATTCAGTTCAACGCCGAGGAAGGCGGGGGGCTGCGCGAGCTACCGGCCAAGCACGTCGACACCGGCATGGGTCTCGAGCGCGTCGCGGCCGTCATGGAGTGCACCGCTGGCTGTAAAGACTTCCAGTTGCCCATCTCCAACTATGACACGGAGATCTTCCAGCCCATCGTGCGCGAGCTGGTTTTGATGTCGGGCTGTCCGTATGCTCCCGGTCAGTCTGAAGACGAGCACTCCATCGCAATGCGGGTTTGTGCCGACCACATCCGCATGGTCAGCTTTAGCATCGCTGACGGGGCCCTGCCCTCCAACGAGGGTCGGGGCTACGTGGTGCGCCGCCTCTTGCGCCGGGCCGCCCGCTACGGACGGAAACTGGGCTTCAAAGAGCCCTTCCTTTGGAAGCTGGTCAGTGTGCTCGACCGCACGATGGGCGACGCCTTCCCCGAAGTCCGCCGCGAGCGCGAGAAACTCGAGCGCATTCTCAAGGCCGAGGAGGAGTCGTTCAACCAGACTTTGGATCGAGGGTTGTCGCTCTTCCAGGAAGAGGCCGAGAAAGTCGAGGGCAAGAGCTTTCCCGGACATGTGGCCTTCAAGCTTTACGATACTTTCGGATTTCCGCGCGACCTTACCGAGGTGTTGGCCCGCGAGCGCGGGCTGGAAGTGGATGCGGCCGCCTTCGAAGCCCTCATGGCTGAGCAGAAGCTGCGCGCCCGCTCGGCTAAGGTAAAAACCGTTGTCAGCGCGGTCACCGAGGAGCTCAACCTCGCGCCAACCCCCTTCACTGGTTTCACCCGACTCGAGGAGTCCACCCGGGTGCTCCAGCGCCTGGGGAATGAAGTCATTTTAGAGAGAACCCCTTTCTACGGCGAGATGGGCGGCCAGGTGGGTGATACCGGTATTTTGCGCGCCATCGCGGGCGATTTCCGGGTCAGCGAAACGCGCAAGCAGGAAGGGGTTGTGCTCCACCATGTCGAGGGACCGGGGCTGCAGATCGGGGACGAGGTGCGCGCGGTCGTGGACCGCGACCGCCGCCTGGCGGTGGAGCGTCATCACACAGCCACCCACATTCTGCACAACGCACTGCGTCAGGTGCTCGGTAGCACCGTGCGCCAACAGGGCTCGCTGGTTGCCCCCGACCGGCTGCGCTTCGACTTCACGCATTATGAGGCGGTTCGTCCCGGCGAGCTGCGAGCCATCGAGCGCCTGATCAACGAGCATATCCTGGCCAATGAAGGCGTTTCCTGGTTCGAGATCCCTTACGACCAGAGACCCGACAGCGTCATCGCCTTCTTCGGGGACAAGTATGGTAAGGAGGTTCGGGTGGTCAAGATCGGGGGCCTGGGAGTGGGCGAGCTGCCCGAGCCGGCCTTCGATGGCTACTCGATGGAGCTTTGCGGCGGTACGCACACCCTGCGCACCGGCCAGCTCGGTCCCTTTCGCTTCGTACACGAGAGCGCCATCGCGGCCGGGGTCCGTCGTGTCGAAGCGGTCTGCGGCCTGGCGGCCGTGGAGGCCTACGAGCGCGACCGTGAGATTCTCGAGAACCTGTGCCGGCGGCTGACCTCGCCGCCGGCCGAGCTGGAGAGACGCCTGGAGCAGCTGCTCGAGAGCCAGAAAAAACTGGAGAAGGAGCTGGAGACCCTGAGGTTGGCCGCAGCCGGCTCGCAGGTGGGAGACCTTCTGAGCCAGCAAAAAGAGGTGGAGGGCGTACCAGTGCTCGCCGTTTCGGCCGGCGACGGAGATGCTGAGTACCTGCGCAAACTTGCTGACGCTTTGCGCCCAAAGTTCCACGGCGTGGCCGTGCTGGGCGCCACCTCGGGAGGCAAGGTGTCCCTGCTGGCCCTGGTGGACAAGGAACTGACCAAGAAAGGCCTCCACGCGGGGAACCTCATTCGCGAGGTGGCCCGTCAGGTGGGCGGGGGTGGCGGTGGGCGCCCCGACCTGGCCGAGGCCGGTGGCAAGGACCCCTCGCGGCTGGAGGCGGCCCTGGCCAGCGTTGGCGAGCTGGTGAAAGGGCAGAAGAATGGGTAGACTCGCCTTGCTGCTCGTGCTGGCCCTGGCCGGGGTGGCTCTGGCCCGAATCCAGGTCACCAGCCCCAAGATCAGCGAGACCAGGCCTCGCTATTCTATCGAGATCGTCTATCCACGTGTGTCCGTCCCGGGCAACCATAAGGCCACCCGCATGATCAACGAGGTGCTGGATCGGGAGGCTCAAGCCCAGGTGGCCAGTTTCCGCAAGGACTTCAACGAGAGCGGAAAGGAGATGCCGGCGGAGATTCCGCCCTGGAGCCTGACCTCGTCTTTTACCGAAGAGTACCAGACGGACCGTTTTCTGGTTTTCCTGCAGTCCGGCTATCTTTATACCGGCGGCGCCCACGGCATGCCGCTGTTGGACGCCTTCATTTTCGATCTGGCCAGCGGCAAGAGATTGACCATGGCCGACCTGTACCTGCCGGGCTACCTTGACGTGCTGAGTCGCTTTACGCGTCGCAAGCTGCAGGCAGACAAAGATCTGATCGGCGAGGCAGATTGGGTCATCACCGGCACCGAGCCCAAGCCAGAGAACTTCACGGTGGTCTTTCCAACCGCGAAGGGCCTGCAGGTGGTCTTCCCCCCCTACCAGGTGGCGGCCTATGCCTCCGGAATGCCCAGGGTGCTGGTGCCCTTCTCCGAGCTGGCCAGCCTGGCCCGGCCCGGCACTCCCACCAGGCCCTGATCGGGTCTGATTCCAGGGGTCCGAAAGCTGGGGTCACCCATCCAGCCCTTCTTGCTCTGGCCGGGTTTGTGGCCAGAGGTGAATTTCTCGAGATCCGAGTCCACGTAGTGGGAGTCCACGTAAGTTGAGCTTGAGCCGCTTGTGACCGCAGCTTTCGCAGGCGATATGGCGCAGGCGCGTGGGATCGTTGACCAGCCCGTCCGCCCGAGTGATGTGTCCCCGCAGCGTGGTGGTCTACAGCCCGCTCGACCCGCAGGCCAGAGCCGAGGTGGAAGAGCTGGTCACGGCGGCCGCCGGTCACAATGGTTCTTGCCTTCAATGGTCTGAATGCTCTGGCAGTGGGGACAAAAAGATGGTGGCCGCCTGGCCGACCCCTCCCCAAATCGCGTGAGGCAGTGGCCGCAGGCCTCGCTGATCCCCTCGCAGAGTCGTCCCATGAAGAAACCTCCCTGGTCCCGCGGGAGGAGTCCTCTCCCGGGGAAGAATGTTACCAGGTGCCCGGGCGCTAGGAGCGCAGCCGGAAACCCCCTTGACACAGTTTTCCGGCTGCGCGACGCCAAACATGTCGCGTAAGCTAGAAGTTCGGCCGCCTACAACATCTTGTGGTGGCGGAGGCGGGGCCCCCGAGGGCGTAGCCCTTCCGATACCGCAATGGGGTTTGCGGCCGGACTATTCGTCCCGGGTAAATCTAGAGGCTTCGCGGCTGGAAAGAAGCGACGCCCAACGGGGGCCCGATGAAGAGACCTTCCAAACCCGACCCTAACATGGAGCAGTGGATCGACGCGCGCCAGAAGCACCGGCTGACTAACGAGCAGGTGCAGATGGCTCGCGAGCTGGGGCTGAACCCGCGCCGACTGGATCAGGTATCGGGAGACAAGCCCCTGGCACAGTATCTGGCCGCCCTCTACCGCGAACGTTTCGGCCGCGACTGCCCGGAAGAAGTCGTTTCCATCGAGCAGATGGCTCGCAACCAGGAGTTGGAGAAAATGCGCCGCCTCGAGCAGAGGCGTCGAGCCCGCGCGGCCAACGCAGACAAGCCACCACAGTAAACGACGGCCAGGCTCTCTCCAGGGAAGTCCGGCCGCCTGCAATATCTTGTGGTGGCGGAGGCGGGGGTCCTCCGACACCCCATGGGGTTTGCGGCCGGACTTCCAGGGAGCGCTCCCTGAGCCAGCCACTTTGAAGGGACAGCAGCGCCGAGCAAAACAGCCGGATCAGGCTTGAATTTTCAGAGGGGCCGAAACCGCTGTTCAGGAGTTTCCCAACCGAATGCTCTCAGGTTCGGCGACCAACACTACACTCCATTCCCGTTTTTCCGCGCGGCACCTCATCTAGCTCTCAGTTGCCGCCGCCACTGTTGCCGCCGCCACTGTTGCCGCCGCCACTGTTGCCGCCGCCACTGTTGCCGCCGCCACTGTTGCCGCCGCCACTGTTGCCGCC
>JAANMV010005015.1_pt1 | contig 9938 bp, 12 predicted proteins | sample 7279661 | NCBI WGS metagenome assembly JAANMV01 (sample SAMN14094540, study PRJNA606508) | bioreactor metagenome | isolation source: A lab-scale SPAN reactor treating ammonium-rich wastewater day 121 | place: Ireland: Galway | collected 2017-05-16 | reverse complement strand
GTGACGAGCGGGGAGAACACCGGCGTCGGCAATCTCGTCGATGTCGCGCGTCCAGAAGGACCGGGGGATATCGCGCCAGATGCCGGTGGCGACGACGACGTTCATACCCGAGGCGCGGGAGACATCGCGGACGAACTCCACATCGCGGCCGAGGTCGGGGGTGGTGAGGTCGATGAGGGTATCGATGCCGCCCTGCTTCGCCTCGGTCAGCTCGCGGATGGCGTTGGCGCGGGTGGCGTCCCAGTCGTAGCGCCAGGGGTAGTGGTGATTGTCCTCGCCCATGCTGACGAGGACGTGCTCGTGACTGAGGACAGTGCCGAGGCGGGCGGCGTCGATCGGGCCGAGGGCAGTTTCGATGGTGGACATGGAATGCTCCGACTTCCGGGGTGTGCAGATTGTGGCGGGCTCGGCTATACGCGTCGAGCATTTGCAGTGAGGTTTCCCCGGCAACCATCAGTGGACTGACAACCGTTCGACCGTGCGGTAGACTCCCCGGCACGAAGCCGCGCCCGGAATCCCGGCGTCCCGTCGCATTCGTTACTCATGGAGGTGCCCAATGCCTGAGTTTCCATCATTGGAATGGTTCAAGACTGCTGCCGACCTGCTGAACAAATCCGATAGTTTCAAGCGGCTCGGCACCTGCGACTCCGAGATGGGGGTGCAGGTCGACAACAAGTACTACGAGATCGACTTTGAGGCGTTCGAAATAAGCGACGTGAAGGAAATCGACGCGCGGCGTGCGGAAGAACTGGACTTCGTGCTCGTCCAGTCGCTGGATGGGTGGAAAGCGATGCTCGACGACATCAAAGCGCACGGGCGCGCGACCCACGAATACACGCTGAACTCGCTGGACCTGCGGAGCTCGGAAGAGTTTGCGCGGGGCAAGGACTATCACCGGCGCGACGCGTTCTACCGGTTCAACCAGACGTTCCAGGAATACTTCGACATCTCCGCGAAGATGGAGACCAGCTTCCCGGCTGCGGTCGCCTAAGGCGGACGGTTCACCCGGCGAGGCCACGGAGGCGCGGAGATTCCCCGCAGGGGTCTCTGCGCCCTTGTCGTGCCCTCAATGCGTGGCGTTGATTCGGTCGGGTAGACTTCCGGGATGGCTGACCCATCGATTACGGTCGAGGTTGCGGGCCGGGAGGTGACGATCACCAACCCGGAGAAGGTGTTCTTCCCGAAGGCGGGGTATACAAAGCTCGACCTGGTGAACTACTACCTCTCCGTGGCCGATGGGGCGCTGCTCGGCGTGATGAACCGGCCGATGGTGCTCAAGCGGTTCGTGAACGGGGTGGAGGAAGCGCCGTTCTTCCAGAAGCGCGCACCAGCGAACCTTCCCCCGGGGATCGAGACGGCTCATGTGACGTTCCCGAGCGGCCGTTCGGCCGACCTGTGCGTGATCGACGACGCGGCGGACCTGGCGTGGGTGATCAACCTGGGGTGCGTGGACCTGAACCCGTGGGCGGTGCGGGCGAACGATGTGGACCATCCCGACGAGCTGCGGATCGACCTGGACCCGACGCCGGAGGCGAACTTCGGGATGGTGCGGGACCTGGCGCTGGTGTGCGGCGAGGTGCTGGCCGACTTCGGCTACAGGGGCTACCCCAAGACATCGGGCAGCCGGGGCATCCACATCAACGTGCGGATCGAGCCGCGGTGGACGTTCACGGAGGTGCGGCGGTGCGCGCTGGCGTTCGGGCGGGAATGCGAGCGGCGCGTGCCTGAACTTGCGACCACGAAGTGGTGGAAGGAAGAGCGGCACGGGGTGTTCATCGACTACAACCAGAACGCGCGCGACCGGACGGTGGCCTCGGCGTACTCGGTGCGTCCCACCCCGAACGCACAGGTTTCGGCGCCGCTGGAGTGGGACGAGGTGGCGACCGTGGAGCTGGCCGACTTCACGATTGCGAACGTGCCGCAAAGATTCGCGGAGCGGGGCGACCCCGGGGCGGGGATCGACGGCCGGGCGTTTTCGTTGGGGCCGCTGCTGGAACTGGCGGACCAGCAGGAGGCAGCCGGCCTGGGCGATGCGCCGTATCCACCGCACTATCCGAAGGCGCCGGACGAGCCCCGGCGAGTGCAGCCGAGCAAGGCGAAGAAGGAAGGGCCTGCCGCCAGGGCGCCAGGCACGCGAAAGGGGCGCCAGGAAGGTTCCTGAAAGCCCGGCCCGCGGGTGAGGAGTTCCTTAGCTCCCGATGACGACGTTCCATTCGCGGATGCGGTGGCCGGTGACGAGGCCGTTTGCGACGTAGGGATCGCGGGAGACAAACTCCTCGGCGGCTTCGCGCGAGGTGAACACGAAGACGGCACCGTCGATCGGGTCGGTGTAGGCGCCAGCAAGCTTCAGCTTCCGGTCGGCGCTGAACCCGCGGGCGAGGTCGAGATGGGCCGGGCGAAACGGGTCGCGCCTGGTGAGCACGTCAGCGACGTAGTCGTAAAAGAGAAGGTAGTGCATGAGCCGCATCCTACGGGATGGAAGCCCCTTGCTGCGGGTCACAGTTCTCCGTACTTCCACAGGCCCCAGAGTTTTCGGGCCATGGTCGCCGGGTCCTCGTCGAGGCCGACGTTGTGGCGGGCGAAGTAGCTCAGGACGTTGCGGAGGTCGCGCTCAAGGAGCTTTGGGGCGGAGGGGTTGGTGCGGGGGTCGACCGCCTGGGGGAAGTCGATGATGGTGAGCTTTTCCTCCACATAGAGGATGTTGAAGGCGGAGAGGTCGGCGTGGACGACGTTCTCGCGCATGAAGAGCTCGACGTTCCAGAGGATGCGGTCGAGCAGGTCATCCGCCTCTCCCGGGCTGACTGGCGCGAACTGGAGCTGGTTGGCAGCGGCGGAATCGTCGCCGAGGAGTTCCATGAGGATGGCAGTATCGGTGCAGGCAAAGGGCTCGGGGACATCAGCGCCGGCGTAGTGCAGGGTGCTGAGGACTTCGAATTCGTGGTCGACCCAGAGGGCGAGCTGGGCTTCGCGGCCGAACTCGGTGCGGCCTCTGATGGCGCGCTCGACCTGGCCGTTGCCGATGACGCGGCCCTCCTCGTAGATGGCGCCGCGCTGGAACGAGCGGTGGAAGGCGCTGTGGTAGCACTTGGCGGCGGCGTAGGGCACACCAAGCGACGGGTGGGCGCGGCAGCGATAGACGGTGGCCTCTTTGCCGCTCTTCACAACGTTGAGGACCTCAGTGATCATGGCTTCGTCCAGGAATTCCTGGATGGCGCGCATGTCAGCGGCATCGGATTCGCGGTTGCTGAACCGCGTGGAGGCGTTCTCTTCGGAAACGGGGGACAAGGGCAAGCTCCGTGGCGTGGCCATGCCGGCCGGGCATGGAAAAGGCCGCCTCGGCGGCGGCCACACAACCATCAGAACAGGATGGCGGATGTGTTAGGCGGCAGCTCCGCGAAGGCGCGTGGATGCGGCAGTGAGGGTGGTGTGCACAGTCATTACGCGGCTCCTTCCGAGCGGAAACGCCCCCGTTGTCGGCGAGCAAGATGGGGCATAGGCGGGTGGGGTGTCAATGGGGAGGGCCACGCAGAAAGGGATTCGGGAGGCGGGTTCAGCTCTGCAGCCGGAGGGCGTTGACATCTCGACTGCCGTGAACAATGCGTACGACTTCAACATGAGACCGAGCAATCTCGTAGAAGATGGCCCAGGTCCGTACGAAGACCCTCCGTGAGGCTGAATGCGCGCTCCAGGAGGAGCCGGATCAGGGCTGTGGCCGATTCTGGGCTCTCAAAGGAGACAAATGGCCCAAATGTCCTCGATGTCCCGGAGCGCAGCCTCCGAGATGAGGACCGGGATCACCGGCGGGGCGACCGCTCGCGGGTGACCAGGCTGTCAATGAGGTCCGGGGTGAGCACCTGGTATCGCCCGGCGCGGATGTCCTCCCGGCCTTCCGCCAGCATAGCGGCAAGTTCGGTCTCATGGTCCGTGCTGCTCTCGCTCAACTGCTGCACCGCTGCATCGATGGCCTCGCGGGCATCGGCGAAGTCGCCTCGTTCCACAAGGCGGCGAAGGCGCTCCGCAGTCTCGGGCGAGATGTCTACTTGCATTCATCCCATCCTACCACGCGCAGAATCGAATGGGACGAACGCCTACCGCGGTTCGTCGCCGGCTTAGCCGGTGCCGAAGACCTTCTGGAGCTCGTAGGGGACGGCAGCCTCGAACTGGTCGAATCCGCAGGCCTGTGGGGGCTTGTCCGTGCGCCAGCGTTTGAATGTTGCGGCGTGGCGGAAGCGGTTGCCCTGGAGGTAGTCGAAGGCGACTTCGCAGACGAGTTCAGGGCGGAGGCGCACCCAGGAGAGGTCCTTGCCGCCGGTCCAGCGGCTGGGGGCGCCGGGGGTGCGGCCCTGGCCGAACGACTCGCCTTCGTCCTCAGACCGGTAGGGCGCGAGGAATGCCACCAGGTCGCGCTTTTCCTGGGCGCTGAAGCTGGAGGTGTGGCCGACGTGGTGGAAGACGCCGTCTCCGCTGTAAAGGCCGAGGAGGAGCGAGCCGACGGACTTCTCCTCCTCACCACGGTTCCAGCGAAAGCCACCAACGACGCAGTCGGCGGTACGCAGGTGCTTGATCTTGGCCATCGCGCGCTTGCCGGGCTGGTAGATATCCCAGAGCCGCTTGGCGATCACGCCATCGAAGCCCGCACCTTCGAACCGTTCGAACCAGTCGAGTGCGAGTTGGCGGTCTGTGGTGGCGGGCGTGAGGTAAGCGGGCGGCTTCACCCCGGCGAAGTACCGTTCGAGGTGCGCGCGGCGTTCGCTGAAGGGCGACCTGAGCAGGTCGTCGGCGCCGTCACGGAGCATATCGAAGGCGACGAACACGGCAGGCGTCTCGCGGGCGAGCATGCGGACGCGCGACTCGGCGGGGTGGATGCGCATCTGGAGGGCATCGAAGTCGAGGCCCCCGGGGCCCATGATGACGATTTCCCCATCGAGGATGGCGGGGCCGGGGAGAGCGGCGGCGAGCCCCTCGACGAGTTCGGGGAAGTAGCGTGCCAGGGGCTTGAGGTCACGCGACTGGAGGTAGGGCTGGCCGGCGCCGTCGAAGAAGACGATGCAGCGGAAGCCGTCCCATTTGGGCTCGAAGAGCCAGCCATCGCCCGTGGGAATTTCGGGGGTGAGCTTCGCGAGCATCGGGGAGATGGGGGTGGGGGGTTGCGAGTTCCCAGTTTCGAGTTGCGAGCGGGGCACGGCGGGATTGTGGCGCATTGAGAGGCGAGTTGCGAGTTGCGAGTTGCGAGTTGCGAGCACGACGATGTCGCGCTGCCCCGCCGGGATCAAGCCACGCGGGCTTCCGCGATAAACGCCTCGAGGATCTCCGGCTCCTCTATCTCGGCCGCCCCGAAGGTCTCGATGTGGAACCGCAGTGCCGAGGTCACATCCGCAAGAGCCTCATCGTAGGTCGACCCCTGGCCGATGACCCCCCCACGGATCCCCAACGGGTATGCGACATATCCATCAGGGTGCTTCTCAACGACAACTTTGAAGGTTCGCATTGTGCGAGTGTATCATCGCGTCACCGCGACCAGCCTCTACGGAGCATCAGCGATCGGCGGAGATGGCGGGGAGGCGGAGGCAGTGCTCGCTCTTGCGGCAGAGGGGGACGGGGGGCTGGAGGTTGGGGTCGGGGGTGCACTGGGTGTCCCACTTTGGGACAAAGACGGGGGTGATGACGGTGCCCCTCAGAGAGGAATCGAAGGCATCGACGAAGACGGTGGAGCCGCCGTTTTCGCTCTTGTATTCGTTGGAGGTTTCGCCGGGTTGCAGGACTCCCGTATCGAAGAAGGGCGGGTCTTCGGGGAAGAGGGACGGGATGATGATGCGGCGGGGCTCGTTGCCGACATTTTTGAAACGGACGAACTCGCGATTCATACGGCAGATCGGGGGGTTGAAGCCGGCTTCGCTGACTTCGATCGTCTGGACCTCATAGGCGCGGGTGGCATCGAGGGGGACGAGGCCAGCCCCGAGGAGTGCGAAGAGTCCAAGGAGGGCGACGAACCGGCGGATGCTGGACACGATCGCCAGACTACGAGGCGGGGGCGTTCTGGGCACCCCGGATTCATCCCGGGACGCGAACAGGCCCCGGAATCACCGGGGCCTGCTATCTGTTAACTCCTCCGCCGGGCACCGGGCGGTGCTTCGGTGGAGAGTGACCACTGTGTTTACCAGGGCGCTATCGCATCCAGTGCCGCTCCTTGGAGGAGCGATCCGTGTCGCGCCTGCTTCATGCAGGGCTTTGTGCGACCGGGCATCACCAGTGAGGACTCAGGGATGCGTGCCCTCAGCGGCCGCTGTGCCTGGCCCGCTTACTGCAGGCCAGACCTCTGCACAATCAGAACTCCGTAGACGGCATGCAGCTTGCTTCGCATATGTCTACCTCCGTCCAGAATGCGACTTTCCCGGGTCCACTCCCTCTTCAGGAGCGGGGGATTTGTCGCGGGTCTCACCAGTCACATTACTCCTGCCGGAAGGGTTGTCAAGGGTCCTGGGAGAAGGTTAACGGAAGAAATCGGGGAAAGTCAGCGGCGGATGGTGCGCAGCGCAAAGAGATGGAGCGAGACTGCTATCGCAACCGCCAGGAGGGTAAGGCGGACCCAGAGGTTATCGATGAAGAAGTACTCAGTGAAGCCGATGCCGAGCCAGAGGGAGCCGATGGAGTAGGCCTTGGCGGCGACCGTTGCGCCACGCTCTTCGCGGTAGTCGCGCAAGTGACGGCCGAACCAGCGGTTGGTGGTGAGCCAGCGATATGCCCCCGGTGAGCTCTTGCCGTAGCAGCCGGCGGCCATGAGGAAGAAGACGGTGGACGGGAGGAGCGGGAGAAAGATACCGAGGATGCCGACACCGACGAGGAGGCTGCCGAGCGCGACGAACAGCCAGCGGACAAGCCAATGGCGGCTGGGCGCCCGGAGCGCGGGGGCCGAAGCTCCCAAATCTTTCATTTCGGCCAAGGAGGTCTCTGCCACGACAGGTTCAGTATGCCACGGGGAGCCAGGGTGTGCGAGGGGTGTGTGAGGCAGCAGGGAGTGGCACGCGTACAATCGGGGCATGACCTACACACTTGTGCTGCTCCGCCACGGCGAGAGCACCTGGAACCAGGAAAACCGATTCACCGGCTGGACGGATGTGCCGCTCAACGAGAAGGGCCTTGGCGAGGCACGCGAGGCGGGGCGGCTGATGGCCGAAGCGGGGCTGCGGTTCGACGTGGTGCACACGTCGCTTCTGCGGCGGGCGATCGCCACCACGCAGATAGCGCTCGACGTGATGGACCAGCACTGGCTGCCGGTGAAGCGCTCATGGCGGCTGAACGAACGGCACTACGGGGCTCTGCAGGGGCTGAACAAGAAGGAGACCTCGGACCGGTACGGGCCGGACCAGGTGTTTGCATGGCGGCGCGGGTACGACACACCGCCGCCGCCGCTGGAGTTGAGCGACGACCGGCATCCCGGCCACGAAGCGCGTTACGCAGCGCTCGCACCGGACCTCGTGCCTGCATCCGAATGCCTGAAGGACGTGGTCGAGCGGATGCTGCCCTACTGGTATGACGCTATCGTGCCCGACCTGCGGGCCGGCCAGCGGGTGCTCATCGGGGCGCACGGCAATAGCCTGCGGGCGCTGGTGAAGCACCTGGACGGAATCAGCGACGAAGCGATCCCGGAACTGAACATCCCAACCGGGATCCCGCTGGTGTACGAGCTGGGCGAAGACTTGCGCCCGGTTTCCTCGCGGTACCTGGGCGACCCGGAAGCGGCGAAGGCGGCGGCTGAGGCCGTAGCGCGGCAGGCGGGATAGGGAAAAGAAGACGAGGGCCGGGCATTTCTGCCCGGCCCTGGATGTGGAGATGGTTGCGGGTGCCCGGTTCGCTCAGTGGCCGGGCGTGGCGGTGGCCATACCCATGCCGCCGCCCTGGCCCATGCCCTGCCCGGAACCCTGCATCATGCCGGTGTGGGGCTTCGCCAGGGCGGTAATGGTGACGTCGCCGGCCTTCGCGAAGGTGAGCGTGATGGTCACGAGCTGGCCATCGGTCACCGGCTCTTTCAGGTCGAGCATCATGACGTGGTAGCTGCCCGGGCGCAGGGTGACTTCGCCGTTCGCGGGGACCGGGAATCCGCCTTCCTTGGGCTGCATTTTCGAAGAAGCGCCATCAGAGACGACTTCGTGGAGCTGGACGTTAGCCGTCAGCGGCGTGCTGGCGGCAACGAGGGTGTCGGCTTCGCCGGTGTTGGTGATGACCATGTAGGCGGCTGTCACGGTATTCGCGGTCACGCGCACCCACTGGTCGCTGATGGTGAGGTTGCCGAAAGTCACGTCGCCGGGGGCGGCTGCCATCGTGGCGGTTGCCGCAGGGGTGGTGGCGCCCATGTTGCCGTGGTCCATTCCGCCCATGTCGGGGGCGGCCTTGACGGGCGTCTCGATGGTGACTTCGCCGGCCTTTTCGAACGTGAGGGTGAGCGAGACGGTCTGGCCGATTTCAATCGGGGCCTTCAGGTCCATCATCATGATGTGGAAGCTGCCGGGCTTGAGTTCGAGCATGCCGTCGGCCGGGACGGGGAAGCCGCCGGGCTTCTCCTGCATCTTCGATGACGAGCCTTCGGTGATAACTTCGTGGAGCTGAACGGTGCTGGTGAGCGGCGTGGATGCCTTGATCAGCGCGTCAGCCTCGCCGGAGTTGTGGACCGTGAGATAGGCGGCAGAGACCTCGTTGGTGGTGGGGCGGACCCACTCGCCGGAGATGGTCAGGTTGCCAATTCTCGTGCCGTCGGTGACGGCCGGCGTGGAGTCGCCGTTGGCATCATCCTCGTCGTCATCGCCACCGCAGGCGACGGCGACGAGGGCGACGGAGAGTGCCATGAGCATGATGAGCGCGGCCATCGGGCCGCGGCGGAGTATGCATTTCACTTCGGTTCGTATCCCTTCTTCACGAGCAACGGAAGATCGTTGAGCCATTCGGCCTGGCCCATCCCCGAGGGGTAGACCAGGTAGGCGATGTGGTCGGTGGTGAACGCCATCACGTAGGCGGCGTGGTTGACGGCGTAGTTACCGCCGCCGAGGTCGGTGCGGCTGGCGGGCTGGAGGCCGAGGGCGACCTGGAAGTCATCCATGAGGTCCCGGGGACCGGTGAGCCCGACGAAGTTCTCGTCGAATGTTTCGAGGTAGCCCTTGAGGACTTCGGGCGAGTCGCGTTCGGGGTCGGCGGTCACGAAGACGACCTTGACCTTGCTCGAGACATCGTCCGGGAGCTTCTTCAGCGCCTCGCTCATTTCGTAGAGGTGGGTCGGGCAGATGTCCGGGCAGTGGGTGTAGCCGACGTACAGCAGGGTGACGTAGCCTTCTGTTTCCTTCTGCAGGTCGAACTTTTCACCTTCCTCATCGAGGAGGACGGCGTCCGGCATTTCGATCGGCGGAGCCACGATCGCGCCCATGTAGGAGGCGTCGTCGCCAGAGTTGTTGTCGTTGCTGTCGTCATCGCCGCCACAGGCGGTGAGGGCGAAGGCAGTGATGAGGACGCCCAGCGCGAGGGCCGCGAAGCGGGCGGACTTGTACATGGCTAACTCCAGGAGATGTGGCTGCCGGGGCGCGGGACCCGGGCAGCCGGTGGGAACCACCGCTCGTGATGATCTTCACAGATCATACGCCCCGCGGGGCAGGTGCGGATGGCTCTGCGAGTGGGACCCGGAGGTACCGAACCCACAGGGCCACCCGGATCAATGGGTGTGACCGTCGTCTTTGCCAAGACCAGCAGCCTCGTAGAGGTGCTCCCACACGGCACCAGAGAAGTCGTGCTGAGCGATGTGGACTTTCGTCGAAGCTTCGCTGACACGGGTCATATCTGGTGATTCGGCATCGAGGACTTCGGCGAACTCGCCGAAGAGGGTGGCGAGCGCATCGGCCTGGGCCTCGAGGTCATCGTTGGGCCAGGCGGTGAGCTGCACCAGTGCCTGCATGCGA
>JAANMV010005011.1_pt1 | contig 9952 bp, 7 predicted proteins | sample 7279661 | NCBI WGS metagenome assembly JAANMV01 (sample SAMN14094540, study PRJNA606508) | bioreactor metagenome | isolation source: A lab-scale SPAN reactor treating ammonium-rich wastewater day 121 | place: Ireland: Galway | collected 2017-05-16 | reverse complement strand
ACAACGGCATTTTCCTGTTCGTCTTTTGGCAATTTATCATATAACGAACCCCAAGTTCCTAAATCGTTCCAGTCGAATGTTGCTGGTAATACATAAACATTTTGCGCTTTTTCCAAAATAGCATAATCCACCGAAATATTTTGTGCTAATGGATAATTATCTTTGATAAAAGCCTCTTCTTTAGGTGTATTTAAAGCCTCATAACCATTCATGAAATGATCGTACATAACCGGCTGAAACTCTTCATACGCTTTTAAAACCGATTTTGCACTCCAAACGAAAATTCCTGCGTTCCACAGAAAATTTCTACTTTGAATAAACTTTCTAGCCGTTGCATAATCAGGTTTTTCTCTGAATTGTTTTACTTTTTTAATTGGACGAGAATCTAATTTATCGAATTCGATGTAGCCATAACCCGTGTTTGCAAATGTAGGTAAAATCCCTAAAGTCATAAGGTTTTCATCGCGTTCGCAAAAATCAAATGCATACTGAAGATTAGAACAAAACTGCACCTCATCTTCAATCCAATGATCAGAAGGTGCCACCACCATAATCGCATCTGGATTTTGTTTTTTGATTTTTAAAGAAGCATATAAAATACAAGGTGCTGTATTTCGCATAGCTGGTTCTAAAACAATTTGCTCTTGTTGAATCATTGGCAATTGTTCTAAAACGATATCATTGTAAACTTCATTTGTAAGAATCAAAATGTTTTCCTTCGGAATAATTTGAGACAAACGGGTGAACGTTTTTTGAATTAAGGTTTCACCTGTTCCTAACATATCGTGAAATTGTTTAGGGAACTCGGTTGTACTTACTGGCCAAAAACGAGAACCAACTCCACCAGCCATTATAATTGCGTAATAATTTTTGTTCATTTTGTACTTTTTTTGCTGCTAAGTTTTGTTAGGCAACAATTCTACTTCTGCATTAGGTTGAAACAAATACAAGCGTCCAGAACTTATTTCTAAACATTCATATCGCTTTACTCGTAATGCTATTTTCTTAAAAATTTTCCCATTGTGAATTCTAAAATGACTTCCCATTGGAATTTCAAAGATATAATTTTTATCGGTTTCTTTTTGGTCAAATAGTTTTAAAGCTATGGCTAATTTTGCATCAGTATCACTACTCGCTTTTGGATTTCTAAAATGTTTGGCTAGTAATGGTAACAATTGATGCGGAAAAATTTCAGGACGAATAAAAGGCGCCATCAAACGCTGAAAAGTGAGTTTCCATTCCTCACCATGAGGTTTTATAAGTCGACCATATTTTTCAAAAGCAACTAAATGAGCAATCTCGTGAATCAAAGTTATTAAAAACCGATATTTATTTAAACTTGCGTTCACCGTAATCAAATGATACCCTTGTGCATCTTTTCGATAATCGCCATGACGGGTTTGACGCTCATTGACAATTTTAAGATGAACATGATTGGCTTTGATTAACTCAAAACAATGATGAACCGCGTGTTCAGGAAGGTATTTTTTTAATACGTCGCTCAATTTTAAGGCGTTGAAGATGAAACTTGCAATACTTTTCCGTTGTAATATTTGTTTCCGGTTAAGGCAAAATTAAAAATATAATCGGCCATTTCTTTAGCTGAAAGTGGCGCTTCGTAACCTGGAAAAGCTTCTTGTAACATTTCGGTATTAACCGCTCCAAGTGCTAAAACATTGAAGGCGATTCCTTCTTCTTTATATTCTTCAGCTAATAATTCTGACAAAGTAATTACTGCGCCTTTACTTGACGAATAAGCGGCCAAACCAGCGAATTTCATGCTGCCTTGAATTCCACCCATAGAACTTATAGTTACCACATGGCTTCCTTTTTCCATGAATGGGATACAAATTTTTGTTAATTCGGCAACAGCAAAAACATTGACTTTGTAGATATTTTGAAATTCGTCAGAACTAATTTGCGTGAATGGTTTATGCAACAAACTTCCTGCATTATGAATTAAAACGTCTACTTTTTTCCATGTATGATTAAGGAAATTTTCCACTTGAAGTAATTCTTCTGGATTTGAAATATCAATTGACAAACACGAAATGTTTGGATTTTCGATTAACTCTTTTGGAGTTTTTCGGGAAATGGCTAACACTTGATGCCCTGCGTTAGCAAATAGCAAGGCTAATTCGTAACCTATTCCACGCGAAGTTCCCGTTATAATGATGTTTTTACTTTTCATTTAATTTGATTTCTTTTTTTGGGGCATTTATCATTTTTTCTAAAACTGGAATTGTTTTGGAAATTACAGTCGTCATGTGTTTGGTATCCATCAATTCAAACTCATCATCAGGTTGGTGATAGAATTGGAAATTTTCAAAATCAAAAGTAGACACCGTCTGAGCTGGAACATTAAATTCAGTGAAAAATGGATAATTATCTGAAGCTCTGAATAACATATATTTTGTTTCAATTGGTAAATAACCCACTAACTTTTCTCCTGCATATTCATTCATTGTGGTTGCCATGTTAGATTTTCCGAAACCTGTAAGATAGAAATCCATTCCTTTGTCTTTCATTGGCACTCCAATCATTTCAAAATTAAACATGAAGTACAAATCCATTTTTTGTTCTTTCAATTTAGCAGCCAAATGTTTCGAACCTAAAAGTCCTTTTTCTTCTGCGGAGAAGAATACAAAAAGTACACTTCGCTTGTTATTTTTGAATTTAGCGAAATATTTAGCTACTTCAGTAACCGCTGTGGTTCCTGTTGCGTTATCATTGGCTCCGTTTACAATTACATCGCCATTTACTCCATTTTGCAACATTCCGATATGATCGTAATGCGCTCCGATTACAACAAACTCATTTTTTAATTTTTTATCCGATCCTTCGATATAGCCTACAATATTAAACGCAGGTTTATCAAAATTTGATAACGTATCACGATAAGTTTTAAAATACGGTTTTATTCCGTTTTCTTTTAATAGATTTTCTAAATAAACCGCAGCCTTTTCAATTCCTTCACTACCCGAATCTCTTCCTTCTAGTTCATCAGAAGTCAAATAAGACAAAGTTTTAATTACATTTTCTTCTGCAACTTGATAATTTACATTAGAAATATTCTTAGAAGTAACATTGGTTTGTGCATTCAATGACAATCCAACAATAGAAATTAGGAATACGATTTTTTTCATAGTTTTTAGTTTTAAGTAAAAATAAAAAAATCCCGAGTAAATCGGGATTTTGTATGATAAATTTAACACTTATTATGCTAACATTGTTACTGGATTTTCCATAAACGCTTTGAACGTTTGTAAGAATTGTGCTCCAGTTGCTCCATCTACTGTTCTATGGTCGCAAGCTAAAGTAACTGTCATTGTATTTCCAACTACTATTTGACCATTTTTAACTACTGGTTTTTCAATAATAGCACCAACAGATAAAATAGCTGAATTTGGTTGATTGATAATCGATGTAAACGATTGAATTCCGAACATTCCTAAATTAGAGATCGTGAATGTGCTTCCTTCCATTTCAGCTGGTTGAATTTTTTTAGATTTTGCTTTTCCAGCTAAGTCTTTCACATTTGCACCAATTTGAGTTAAGCTCATTTGGTCTGTAAATTTCAATACTGGAACCATTAAACCGTCTTCAACAGCAACAGCAACACCAATATTCACGTGGTGATTGATTACCATAGCATCTTCTCTCCATTGTGAATTTACTTGTGGATGTTTTTTCAATGCCATCGCACTCGCTTTGATTACCATATCATTGAAGGAAACTTTCGTTTCTGGCAATCCGTTAATCATATTTCTTGAAGCAATAGCATTGTCCATATCCAACTCGATAGTTAAATAATAATGCGGCGCTGTAAATTTAGATTCTGATAATCTTCTCGCAATGGTTTTACGCATTTGCGAATTTTTGATTTCTTCTTGGAATACTTCTCCTGCTGGAACAAATGGTTTCACTGCCGCAACTGCATTTGTAGCTTCTGCAACGGCTTGAGTTGGAGTTGCAACTGCAGACGGTGAGAAATTCTCTACATCAGATTTTACAATTCTTCCATTTTCACCTGAACCTTTTACTTGAGATAAGTTGATTCCTTTATCTTGAGCAATTTTTTTAGCTAATGGAGAAGCAAAAACTCTTCCTGAAGTAGTTTGTTCTACAACAACAACTTCTTGAGCAACTTCTTTTACTTCTTCAGTTTTTGGGGCTTCAGCCACAGAGCCAACTTTGTAGTTAGCCGCAATTCCTGAAACATCAGTTCCTGCTGGACCTAAAATAGCTAAAATTGTATCTACTGGAGCAGAATCACCTTCTTGAACTCCGATATATAATAATGTTCCTGCGTTAAAAGATTCGAATTCCATCGTAGCTTTATCCGTTTCGATTTCAGCTAAAATGTCTCCTTCTTTTACAGTATCTCCAACTTTCTTTAACCAAGTTGCAACGGTTCCTGTTGTCATTGTATCTGACAAACGAGGCATTGTTACTACTTTTACTCCAGCTGGAATTTCAACTGCAGCAGAAGTTGGTTTTGCTTCTTCTACTACTTTTTCTTCTTTAGTTTCAGTTGCTGTTCCGCCACTTAATAAAGCAGAAATATCTTCACCAGCTGAACCAATGATAGCTAACAAAGAATCTACTGGAGCAGATTGTCCTTCTTGAATTCCGATGTGTAATAAAACACCATCGTGGAAAGATTCGAATTCCATTGTAGCTTTATCCGTTTCAATTTCGGCTAAAATATCACCTGTTTTGATTGTATCACCCACTTTTTTCAACCAAGTTGCTACAACTCCTTCGGTCATCGTATCACTCAAACGGGGCATTGTTATAATTTGTGCCATAGTTCTTATAATTTATGTGGAATGAAAGGATAATTTTCTTGTTCATACACTACATCATATAACTGTTGTGCTTCTGGGAATGGAGATTCTTCAGCGAATTTTTCACATTCAGCCACTAAATCAGCTACTCTTTGATCGATCGCTTCGATTTCAGCTTCTGTTGCGTAGTTGTTTTCTTTAATAATATCTAAAACTTGAGTAATTGGATCGATTTTTTTGTATTCTTCCACTTCCTCTTTAGTTCTATATAATTGAGCATCAGACATAGAGTGTCCTCTGTAACGGTATGTTTTCATTTCTAAGAAAGTTGGGCCATCTCCACGACGTGCTCTTTCCATAGCTTCGTGCATTGCTTCAGCCACCTTTACTGGATTCATTCCGTCAACTGGTCCACATGGCATTTCGTATCCTAAACCGAGTTTCCAAATATCGGTATGATTTGCAGTTCTTTCTACAGAAGTTCCCATCGCATATCCATTATTTTCACAAATGAAAACAACTGGTAATTTCCAATTCATTGCCATATTGAAAGCTTCATGTAAAGAACCTTGACGCGCAGCACCATCACCAAAATAAGTCAAAGTAACACCCCCGGTTTCAAAATATTTATCTGCGAAAGCCATACCAGCACCAACTGGAATTTGTGCTCCAACGATACCGTGTCCTCCATAGAAACCATGTTCTTTAGAGAAAATATGCATCGATCCACCCATACCTTTAGAAGTACCTGTTACTTTTCCGTACAATTCTGCCATAACTTTTCTTGGATCTACACCCATTCCAATTGGCTGAACATGGTTACGGTAAGCGGTAATCATTTTATCTTTAGACAAGTCCATTGCATGCAAAGCTCCAGCTAAAACAGCTTCTTGCCCGTTATATAAATGCAAAAATCCTCTAACTTTTTGTTGGATATAAACAGCAGCAAGTTTATCTTCAAACTTTCTCCAAAATAGCATATCCTCATACCATTTTAGGTAAACTTCTCTTGTAATTGGTTTCATTTTTAGTTTGTTTTTTAATACAATTGAACTGCAAACAATATGACATAATCATTCGCAATTTTACGAACAGCAAAAATACTACATAGAACCTGATTGAAAAAATTAAATTCTACGATTTTTGTATTTTTTATAACAAAATCGATAAAAAAAGTTACGAAATCGTTATAGATGATTCTTGTCGAAAACTAAGGGCAGGATATTTTTCAAAGAATCTGATTTATAAATATCTCCTTTGGCTCCCATAAAGAAAATAGTAATTGGAGTATCTTGTTTGAATTCATACTCGGCAATAGCTTGCCTACAACTTCCACAAGGCGGAATTGGTTCTTCCAAATCTCTATCTTGTGGTGATGCCGTGATAAACATTTTTACAATTTTTGCATTCGGATAAGTAGATCCAGCATAATAAATGGCAACACGTTCCGCACACAAACCTGAAGGATATGCCGCGTTTTCTTGATTAGAGCCTTGAATTACGATTCCATTATCAAGAAGAATAGCTGCTCCAACGGTGAATTTAGAATAAGGCGCATAGGCTTTACTTCTTGCTTCAAATGCTTGAGTCATTAAATTTGTTTCTTCTTGAGACAATTCGTCTTTTGATAGTACCGAAATGGTAGTGTTTATTGAAATTTGCTTCATAAGTAAGGAAAAAAAATCCAAATTCTAAAATAAGAATTTGGATAGTTTATTAATTTATTTTTTATCTATAGTTCATCGTAGTCATCCCCAAAATTGAACGTTAGAGAGAATCTTAATGTGTTTTCTAGTGGATTTCTCACTTTTGATGCTGAGAACAAGTAAGAAACATCAACTTTAACAATGTTATATTTAAATCCAGCTCCTAAAGTAAAGAATTTTCTTGCTCCCTTTAGTTCATTTTCATTAAAGTAACCCATTCTTAAAGCAAATGAATCTTGATACCAATATTCTGCTCCTAAAGCCCAAGTAAATTCTTTTAGTTCTTCTGAAAAACCATCTGGAGCATCATTAAATGATTTGAAAATTCCACTTGTCCAACTTGTTTTTCTGTAATCTGATAAAGCTTGTTCGTAAGCATCATCTGCCAAATCTTGCTCAGCCGGCTCAATACTTCCACTTCCATCAGCGTCAACAGCTGCAACTCTTGCAGGAGGCGTTGGCACTAATAATTTAGTAACCTCAGCTGTTACACCAATTTTGTTATATTCATCGAAAATGAAATCAAATCCACCACCAAGACGTAAATTAGCTGGTAAGAAATTATCATTTAAATCATCATTATCGTAACTGATTTTTGGTCCTAAATTTTGAAAATTAAAACCTGCTCTCCATCTTCCATTGAAATCATCATACGCCATTTCTTCAGACTGATAATAACCCGCAATATCAACAGCAAAGGTTGTGGCTGCAGAAACATCAGTAGTAGCATCTGGAATTCTTAGAGCCGAACGAATAAATCGTCCTCCAACAGCCATCGAAAAACGCTCACTAAGTTTTAACGAGTATGAACCATCAAGTGCTAATTCATTTGGATTTACGGTTACACCCGGATCATCTTGACTTTGTCTTAACTCAATATCACCAAGACCAAAATAACGTAAAGAACCCGCAAAAGCACTACGTTCGTTGATTCTGTTATAATACGTTAATTGACCTAACGAAATATCATTAGCAATACTAGATAAATAAGGTGTATAACTGATTGAAAAACCTTGCTTTTGTAAAGAAAAAGCATATTTAGCAGGATTGTACTGTTGAGAAAAAGCATCAGCCGAGGTTGCAACTCCCATATCTGCCATACCAGCAGAACGCGCATCAGCAGCAATTAATAAGAAAGGAACCCCAGTTGTTATAACTCGACTATTATCTTCTTGCGCTTTAACATATTGACCTATAGTGAATAAGGTTAATAATAGAGCAGTTTTATTCATGGTTTTCATAGAAATTAATTTGACAAATATAGTATTTTATTACAGTATTACAAGTTTCTCATATTTTTCAACAGATTTACCTGTTGTAGTGGACCTTACTTTTAGCTTATAAACATAAACTCCTTTTCCAATTTTATCACCGAAATCATCTCTACCATCCCAAACAATATCTCTACATAAAAAACCATCTGTAGTTACTTGCTGATTAATAGTTTTGACCAATTTACCCGATACCGTTAAAATTTGAACCTGAACATCTAATGGTTCAAAAGGCATATTGTGATTGAACCAAAATTCTGTGTAACTCACAAATGGGTTTGGATAATTCAACACGCGTTCTATTTTTAAACCTTCATCAGAACAAACTGCATTAAACTGAATTTCGGCTGTAACTAAATTATTATAAACATCCCAAGCTTTGAATAAAATAGTATGCAAGCCTGGCGTTAAATCTCGGAATGGAAAACGAACAAATCCTCTTGTATAATCATCATTCTCTGTTTCATAATAATCATTTAAAACAAACGGATTCGATTCATCACCATCTAAAATCGCCACAATATCATGCCCGATTCCACTAGCGGTATTGATTCCATTTTCGTCCTCAAGAAAAGCAAGCAAAATTGGCGAACAATTTGTTATTCCTCCCGAAACAAATCCTTCATCATTCATATGAAGTCTAACTCTTGGAGGATTCGTATCTGTTCCAGCATTTACGTTAACACCACCAATTTGGATTGTTCTATCAAATCCGGTTTGGTTTTCTAAATTTGGCGAATTACGCTTAGCATAAAAACTAATTTTTCCGTTCCCAACCGGAATTCTAATATCTTGTGGCACCACAAAATTAAATTCAAACTTACCGTTTACAACTGATGCATTTCCTCTAAAAACAGTTTCTCCTAAAGTAACAAAATTCATAGTTATCAAACCACTTGAATTCGTTACTCCGTTATTTCCAAGAGTTGTGCGATTGATGTCTTTATCAAAAATTTGAACTGCTAAATCACCGTTGTAATTTGACATCAATACATCATTTTCATCTCTAACCTCACCATTAATTTTTGTCAAACTAAGCGCTTGAAGCACCGGTAGTGGTTGACTTGTAGGAATATCATTTACCTTGGTTAAAACTACTCTCGGTTTTGGAATTGCCAACTTTAATGCAGGATCTCCAATAAAAAACACAACTCTTCTATTATCCGAACCTGCATCTAATTTTGTTAAACGCAAAGCTTCTGCAATTGTTGGATAATTATTGGAACCAAAAGCATACAAATCTTCACTCAATAAATTATTCATCACAAACCCTGTTGTAACTCCAATTTGACGTGTAGTTGCAATTAAACCAATAGCGCCTCCACTTTTATTCCAGTACATGTATTCGCCACCGGTAAAACGGTTGGGATCATCAAAACGCGTAAATTCACAAGTTATTGTAATAAATAGCGGATATCGATAGCGATTGGTCAAGTTCTGAGCATCCAATTTTTCAAATAATCGTTCTCTAGCTAAAGATTCTTCATTTCCGTGTCCGAAATAATTAAAAACTAAAGCACCTAACTCCAAAGCGTCTAAGAAATCCTTTTTCGCTTCCGGATAACGTTCGCCTCCTGCTGCCACTTGTTGTAAATAAGCATCTGTATGAATCTTTTTGACATTTACAAAAGGCTTTTGAGCCGTAAGAGTATTCGCTAAATTATCTAACCCAAATTGCAACGTTGCATCGGTTGTATTATCGGCATCATCTGAATAAATAACATAATTATTGCGCCATCTTCCATATGATTTTTCGTCATGATATTCTATAACTTTATCAACCATTTCCTTAGCTTGTCCTACGGTAGAAACCAACATGCGACCTACGGCAATATCAATTCCATCAAAGCCTCCAATCATTTGCCCTTCTCCATCATCCATTAAACCAAAAAAGTCATCTGACATAAAAGTTGAAAACAAAGAGAAATTAGAAACATTATTCGTTTCCGATGCAAAAGGATTAAAACCATGGAATACAGGAACAATGTTCGTGTTATTGAACAAACGATTTTTGTAGTCATAAGAAGCATCCCCAAAAAGATTGACGTATTTTACTCTTTTATCAGGCGTTGATGCGTTCCAATACACATATTTTATAAGATTTCGAATTGCTGCAATATCTTGTTTTCCTGAGGAGAATTCTTGATAAATTTTCTCAAGTGTAACAACTCTCACTACCAAACCC
>JAANMV010005006.1_pt1 | contig 9960 bp, 5 predicted proteins | sample 7279661 | NCBI WGS metagenome assembly JAANMV01 (sample SAMN14094540, study PRJNA606508) | bioreactor metagenome | isolation source: A lab-scale SPAN reactor treating ammonium-rich wastewater day 121 | place: Ireland: Galway | collected 2017-05-16 | reverse complement strand
TTATATATATTGATACTATTCAGTTCCTTCTGGTACTTATGGTAAAGATCGTCGAATATCTTAAGGAACAGTTCCTTGTTTTTTGCCGTCAGTCTCGGATATTCCATCTGGAAAAATTCATCAAGCTTGCCCAAGCTCCAAAGGGTTTCGATAAACCGCTCGTCCTTGAGGTCAACCGCTAGAAGGTCTCCTTGGATCGGCTTGATCTTGAACCTCATCATCCTCAACTCCCGGTACATGGCGTCCGTCTTGGGCTTGTTCTTTATGAACGATTGGAACGACTGGATGAGGGCTGAAATATCCTTGGTGGTTTTTTTTCTCATAGGTTATGATCCGTTGTTTTGGATAAAAGATCAATACGATTGATCTTAATACTTTGGTTTTTTAATCAAAGTGCCTTATAATTATGGTATGTTAAGACAAAAATTGCAAGACGACCAGATAAAAGCCTTGAAATCGGGAGATAAGGTGAGCCTGACCGTTATCCGCTTCGTCATTTCCCAGGTCAAAAACCGCGAGATCGAGAAGAAGTCGGAATTGAATGACGAGGAGATTTTGGTTGTTCTCAAGAAGTTCGCAAAAGAACTCAAGGAATCGATCGACGCTTTCACCAAGGGCAATCGCCAGGAGTTAGTTGAGGAAAACAAAAAACAACTTGAAGTTGCCAACGACTTTAATATTGGCAATGGCATTATTCATGTTAAACATCACGAAGATAAAACAGAAATATTCTCATTCGCTTCAAAACCTGAATACAAACACGTTTTAGATTTTTACATGAACAATTTGAATTCCTTTTTTTGTACCTAAGATTACACCTTCTTCTCCTATGACTACAGCATTATTATTCTCTGAAAATCTAATATCATAAAAGTCTATTAAAGTAGGGCTGAACTGTTGATTCCAGGTATCTCCTCCGTCAGTTGTATATAATATTAAGCCTGTTTCTCCAACAGCGGTACCATTTAATGGATCCTTAAAAGCAATTCCTGATATATATGTACCAGAGCCTGCAACTATTTTTTCATTCCAGGTTTGTCCCGCATCTTTTGATATATAAATTTTTCCACCTGATCCCGATAAAGCGATGTTACTATTTCCAAAGAATGTTCCATTCCATAACCATCCAAAACTAAAATTAATTGGATTCCAATTATCTCCACCATCTGTGGTAATAATTGATGACCCTGCATTGGCAATAATAATTCCATTTGACTGATCCTTAAATATTATTTTTTCTAAATTCCCGCTTGTATTGCTATTGACTGAAAACCAGTTAGATCCACCATCTGTGGACTTTAATAATGTTCCTTGATATCCTGATAAGAATGCTTTGTTGCTTGAAATAATTTCCACGTCATTCAAATAAATATTAGGAGGAATGGTACCTTGGTGCCAAGTACTACATCCGTCTTCTGTATAGAATATAAGATAATCACCAATGATCATTCCATAATTTTCATTTAAAAAATCAATGCTTGCCGTGGAATAAATTAACGGAGAATTTTTCTTTATCCAGGTCTCCCCTCCATTATCTGTATGTAGTAATATTGTTTCGTTTTCATAAAAATCTGTACCGACTGTATAAAAACTTGAAGAGTCAAAAGTGCTGATATCCGTAAATGATGGAAAAAATCCGCTGCTTAATCTAATCCAATTATTGCCTGAGTCATTAGTTTTATAAATTCCACCTGCAAAACCACCACAAACTGCATTGTTCGAATTAATAAATGATATGCTATTAAGTCCTCTCAGAAATTGGAATGATAAATCTGTCCAGGTTTCTCCACCATCGCTGGATCGTAGAGCGATTGGCTCCCTTCCACCAAAATAATCATCATTACCACCAACGATCATAATGTTTTGTAAATCGATGAATTCAACGTCAAGTAGTTCTTGTAGAGTATCGGATACCGCAATTTTTGTCCAAACCAGACCACCATCAGTCGTTTTAAGAATAGTGTTTTCTGATTGATTCCAATTTTGTCCTACAGCTATTCCATTCATTGAATCGAAAAAATCTATAGCAGCTATATCGTTGTTTGTACCAGACTGCACGATTGACCAATTCTCTCCATTATCAGAAGTTCTCAGAATTAAACCGTCATTTCCTATGATACAACCATTTTGATCATCAAAAAATTGTATACCACTTAGATTTTTATTTGTAGGTGAAGAAATATTTTGCCAGTTATATCCGCTGTCAGTAGATCTAAATATTTTACCAGAACTTCCGATTGCGTAAAAGACGTCTTCAGAATTTTTATCTAAATCAGTTATATACAAATTGTTGAAAGTAAATGTTGAATCCCAACTGAGTCCTATATCTTCTGATTCATACAATTTCGTTCCGCTAAGAGATAAATCAAAAGCGAGGGCAAACAAATAATTAACCGAGTCGAAATACTTTAAATTTGCAAAAAAAATATTTTCACTTATATAAGAAATATTCCAAGTTAATCCGCTGTCCGTAGATTTAGTAAGAACACCTGATAATCCTCCAGCGACTATATTATTTTCATCAAGGGCAATGATATCCCGGATGTGATTACCCTGAGGTAATGGATTTTGCCAGAACCACTCTTCTTGTGGAAATATATCATAGTGGAAGATTAAAATTAGAACAGAGAGTTTAATTAAATGTTTCATTATGCCTCCTGAGTTAATAGTTATTTCATTAAAATCATTTTTTTAGCCTCATTAAAATTTCCTGATTGAAGTTGATAGAAGTACACACCACTTGGGAATACACTAGCATCCCACTCAACTTCATAACTACCTGCTGATTTATACTCATCAACGAGTGTTGCAATTTCATTACCAAGCACATCAAAAACTTTTAATTTAATATTACTGCTTACTGGTAACTGATAACTGATTACAGTTCTTGGATTAAATGGGTTTGGGAAGTTTTGAAATAATAAAAAATTATTAGGGAATTGATTGGTAAAATTATTGCTTTCTATGAATGTACTTCCGCCATTAGTAGTTTTGTAAACAAATCCAATCGTTGGTTCTCCAGCAATATTATTACCAGCGACATACCAACCAGTATTTAGATCGTAAATGAAAATTGAACTTCTAGTTCCGGGTAAAAAGGCCTGTAAATCCCAACTAGATCCACCATCTGTTGTACAGAATAACGATGAACCTAAAGAATTGTAAATTTCATCAGTCAGAATCCATCCATAGTTTTCATTTACAAATTGTATTGAGGTAAATGCCGGACCCAATGGCCAAGGGTCGGGCGAAATTTGGTTCCATATATTCCCACCATCTGTAGTTTTTATGACAATGCCATGTTCACCAACTACATAGCCAGTCTGTTCATTAATAAAATCAATATCGTATAAAAGATCGGGAAGGTTCTGAGGTGAAACATCTATCCAGCTTTGAGCACCGTCAGTCGTTTTTATTATTCTTGCTGCATTGCTTGAATAGCCAATGACCCATCCAACATCCAGGTTAATAAAACATATTTTTGCCGGATTAAATGAATATCCTGTTGATACTATGTTCCAATTTTCTCCGGCATTTGTTGTAAAAAGTAACTCACCATTATTACCGCCAACACTTGCCCAACCATAATAATTGTTTATAAATTGTATAGAAGAAATTCCATGTCCGGGAAATGAATATTGATTCACCCAAGTATTACCATTATCGGTAGTTCTGCGGATGGTACCTTCGTAAGTCAAGTAATTAACTCCAACAATCCATCCGGTAGATTCATTTACAAAATCCAAATCCAGAAACCAGGAATCTGTGGTACTATCTGAGATTATCCAGTTACTTCCACTGTCAGTGGTTTTAAGCACATAGAAAGTAGCTGAAGTACCTGAACCTTTGCGAGCAGTTACAAACCCAATCTCTAAGGAAGGAAAGTCAACTTTGTTCAATGAGAAGGATAACCATTCAGTCTTCAGTGCCCAATTTTCACCACCGTCTAAAGTTGTCTCAATGGTTCCCCAGGATCCAACAGCACAACCGAGATTTGCATTCGTAAATTCCAAATTACTCGTATTTACACTATCTTTCTGCGCTGACCAATTAAGTCCACCATCTGTAGATTTAGAAATAGAGGTAATTGGATTAGGAAAAGAGCTAGACCACAGTAGCCACCCCACATTTTCATCAATGAAGTAAATATCAGAAAATGATTCCATTCCTCCTGATGTGGTTAACTGCTGCCAGGTTACACCTGCATCGGTTGTTTTAAATATTTCGGTTCCACAAACCCAACCAGTGCTTTTGTTAATAAAGTTCAAAGAATGGAAATAGGCTTGATATAATGGTGTTACGTTTATCCATGTTGCTCCACCATCTGTAGATTTGTAAACACCTCCTCCGCTTCCATAGCCTACACACCATCCGTTCAATAAATCAGAAAAATAAATTTCTTGTAGCCAAACATTTGCTCCACAATAGTATTTAATCCAACTGTTTCCTCCATCTGTAGTTTTAAACACTTTACCAGAGTCAGCAGCTGCCCAACCGTTCATTTGATCGAAGAAGAATGCATCTTGCAGTAAATCACTTACCTTAAATTTTTTAGTCCAAGATATACCAGCGTCTGCTGTTGTCAGAATGATACCATATTCCTTAATCAAAGCACTAGGTTCATATTCTCTTTCTCTCCCACAAATAATCCCGAAATTCTCATTTACAAATTGGATCCTAAAAAAATTACATTTAGGATTAATGGTACTTAAATTCCAATTATATCCACTATCGGTTGAGTTCAAAACCACTCCGTTATTTCCCACTGTCCAGATATCATTTTCATTTCTGTAGCAGACAGATAAAAGATGACTTCCTTGAGGCTTAGGAGTTTGGCTAATCCAACCTTGTTGTGCGATGGCATCAAAATATTTTGTTGATAGCGTCCAAAGAAGACAGCTGCAAAACAAATACAAATACATTTTATACTCCATTTAATCCTCCATCAATTTTCTTGTTTATTAGTTACTTGATTAAAATCATTTTTTTAGTTTCCAAAAAGTTTTCAGTCTTCAACTGATAGAAATAAACACCAGTTGGATGATCACGTGCATCCCACTCAACTTCATAACTACCTGCAGGTTTATATTCATCAACAAGAGTTGTGATTTCATTACCAAGCACATCGTAAACTTTTAAAGTTTGATGACTGCCTACCGGTGACTGCCACCTAATTTTAGTGCTTGGGTTAAAAGGGTTGGGGTAGTTTTGATACAAAGAGAAAACTAAAGGATTAATCTCTTCGTTATCAACATCTGTTGTTGTGTATAAAAGAATTTGTCTACTATCGTTAACCCATGTGCCGTTCCAAATCTGATAAATCCTGTGAGTCAAATTTGAATTTCCGTCATATTCATATGTCCAAAGGGAATTGATATACCAGTTGTTGTTAGACCATAATTCTGTTAAATCATTTAAAGGAATATTAACAGAACGGTACGTAGTTGTAGTACGGGAGTAGTTTATCCATGAACTTGATCCTGAGTCCCAGTCCTGCCACAATCCTTCCACTATATTATTATTCTGATCATAAGCGAATAGCAGATGAGTTATATTTTCCCAACCACCAAAAGGGTTCCAATACTGTAATAAAATTTCACTCAAATACCCGGATTGATTGTAATTCGCAACCAGCTTTAATACATTAATCCAGGTTCCGAATATCCAGAAAGAAACTGATATTGAAAGACTATTATCTGTATAAGTGTAAACATTTCGTTCCGAATTTTCCCAGCCTATTCCGTCCCATAACTTATAAACCTCTTGAGCAAGCTGATTATTGTTATATGTAGCTGTCATCAGTTGGTAATTTATCCAGGAATTATTATCCCAATCGTAAGTAGTGATGGTCGAAACCTGACCAAAGGAATTATAGTTATAGACACTTTTTAATGAATCAGTCCATACACTGCCTGATAGGTATTGTAATTTCACCTGGTTTAAATTCAGAGATGAATTATAATCGTAAAGATGTTTAAGAATTTCAACCCATTGAGAGCCTACCCAGTCTTTATCCAGTTCCTCACTGATTAAAGAGTATTCATTGTAAGTGAAAACAACATTTGAATCGTTTATCCAGTTTACACCATTCCATTTTTGAAAGGTAAGATCATTCAAAAACCAATTGTCCATAAACGAATTATTAGGTACTAATTTTCCTTCGGGATTTATGAATGAAATAACTTTACTAAGAGTACTGTCTTCATTTCCTAACAATCTTTGATTTATCGTATTAATAGAGTTCCTGAACACCTGATATTGTTCCTGTGAATAAATTACTTTTGTTTCCAGTAGAATCAGAATCAAGATAGATACTGTTGTTAATATCATTTTCATTTTAACCTCTTCTCATTATTAATTTCATATGTATAGCTATTTTATTAAAATCATTTTCCTTGTATCAACAAAACTTTCAGCTTTCAACTGATAGAAGTACACACCACTTGGGAATGCACTAGCATCCCACTCAACTTCATAACTACCTGCTGGTTTATATTCATTAACAAGTGTAGCAACTTCATTACCAAGTACATCGTAAACTTTTAAAGTTTGATGACTGCCTACTGGTGACTGCCAACTAATTTTTGTACTTGGGTTAAAAGGGTTGGGGTAGTTTTGTTTTAGAATGAATTCATTCAGAACCTCAGATTGCTCATCCGGTACTGAAGTTATTAGCCCTGTTTCTATCGCAAACCAGAAAAGCAAACCCGCAGTTGCACGAATAGCATAAGGAAAAGTTTTATCCCGAATGTTTTCCAGATTTGTATTGCTCCACGGTCCGTTCCATGTAGTTGGATCGCCATAACCCGAAATGTTTAACGAATTAAGAAAATCTAATTCCTGCGATCTTGAGTTTCCGAATAAATTATTATTTCCATTTCCAATTTCATCAGGTCCATTGCTTCCAAAATGATCTGATTGCTGCTGCATCGTGTAAATCAAAAAGTGTAATGGATCATTATCAGTTGTATACGGGTTGATATAATTTCCTGCGTTGGAAGAATTCCATTGAAGGTAAGGTTGACTTGAACCACCCATCCAGTTTTCATAACTATCGGATAATAAACCATGCTCATCTCTGTGAGTATGTGCAGGAACACTTTGGTCGGCTAAAAGATGACACATTCTTCCAAGCACTTCCCATGCTATTCTATCTCGAATGTTATTTGTCACTACGATTTCGGGTGCTTCTTCAGGGTTAATGAATTGAAGTGTATTAAGATCAAACACGAAATATTCTCCGCTCTGATCTGTAAGTAAATTCATTTCATGGTACTTATAGAATTCGGTAATTGAAAAATATTTTAGAGGTATTCCGAATCTTGCTGGAGGTGTAACTATATCAGGTATGATAACCAGTTGATGTCCATTTATCTTATTTACACACCAAAGAGAATCAGGGAACCATAAAACCCAATCACCGTTTGAATATCTTAACAATTTATCATAAGCATTTTCGTATGGTCCGATGTTAAATGATGGATATGGAGGAAACGGCAGTACAATGGGAAAAAGATTTTCTGTTAGATCACCATCATCAGCATCCCAAAAGTGTGTGATACTTACTAATGCAATATTTACACCCTGAACAAAAACAAAATCATAATTGAATATTGGGTCTTCAATATCCTCTCGCCAGGCACCTGTACTAATAAAAGGTTTCTGCCATGCATAATCTCCATAAAATTCTGAGCCAATTCCACCTATGTGTTCATTCATATCAAATATGATTCCGCCTAATTGGTTTACCAGTAGCTGATAAGCCTCAGTAACGATATATTGATGAACATGTTGTGAATGCGGCAGTAAAATTTCTGATGTCATTATAAACACAAAGTAAACAGTTTTATAAATTTTCATTAAATATTCTCCTGATTTACCATAAGATTTTTCACTTATTTTATCAGCTGAATCAAACTAATAACAATGCTGGGTTTATATTTTCAACAACGAGTAATTTTAATATCTCAACAATATCTTTTACTTTATTATTTAAGTTTGCTCATTAGTCCGGTTTTCTTATCAGTACAACACCAAGAATATGGCACAGTAATAATATGACTCTTCAAATAATTTAATATGTTGTGTCAGAAGTGGTCACCCAATATATTAGTTTATCACAATCTGACTTGTAGTTTTGTTTTATTCTACCTCAGATATCATTTGGCACTATTTCGTTAAAATCATTTTCCTGGTTTCAACATAACTGTTAGTTTTCAACTGGTAGAAGTACACACCACTTGATACACTGCTTGCATCCCATTCGACTTCATATTTTCCCGCAGGTTTATATTCATTAACAAGTACCGAAACTTCACGACCAAGCACATCATATACTTTTAATATTTGCCAACTGCCTATCGATGATTGCCAACTTATCTTCGTAGTCGGATTAAACGGATTGGGATAGTTCTGTTCAAGTCTAAACTCTTTTGGAGTTGTTCCGTTATCAATTGATCCTAAATCTGTTACTACATTTCCTTTATATTCCGGTGAAATTGTTTGCTTATTGATAATGTATTCTGATAATACCTGAAATTCTGATGAGTCAGTGTATAGGTATGGATCTATAATATTGATGCTTGTTCCGATTATAAAAGGGTTGCCTAATGCATAATAAAGGAATTCATTGGTAGTTATAGAATACACCGTCTGCGGATCCAGCGGGATATCTCCAACTTTTACCCATACAATTCTTTGACCAACCGGATTTTCCAAATTATATGAATAGCTCATACCTGAAACTTGTGGGAGTAGTTCATCATTGTATTCAGCATTTGAAAGTCCGAACTCTAATCCCGCAATAAGATCAGCACCGGTAAGTTTTATTTTAACAATCCTGTATCCAAGTCCGTTGACTTCATTAAAACCATAACCTACAACTCTAAAAGCATCAGCGGCAACAAGCGGACCCTCATAAATTGGCTGTGCAGTCAATCCGCCGACAGTAATTCCGATTTCTGTTTCAGTCTTCCATCTGTAAGCATCAGTTACAATATTTCCAATAGGTGTATCGTGTGCTCCATCTTCACCGAGATTTGTGGCAACTTCTTCAAAGAAGGCTGTAGCAGTTCCAATCTGCTGAGAATAAACAGGTCCCCAGGTGTTTTCGATTTCAGTCATTAGTCCATCTACAACTGCTTTGACAGTTGGCTCTTCAGGAACAGATTCATCAAGGTCTATCAAAGTATAATTTATTAATTCCATATTATTACCCGAAACTGCAATTTTCATTTTACCAATACATTTGTAAAATGCATCAGCCTGGACAATGTAAGTCGTTCCTCCAAGCGGATCAGTAACCTCTACCGGTGCATCTGTTCTTAAATGGTCGTGCCCGCTTAGTATAATATTTATACCAGGAATGTTTGCTGCTAAATCCTGATCGTACAGGATTCCAAGATGAGATAGACAAATAATTAAATTGCAGCCTTTACTGGTAAGTGTATCCAGCATTGCCATTGCTGTAGCTGCAATATTTGTATCAACTATTGCTGGTGAAGGAAGTGAAAAATAATTTGTCTCCGGTGTAATAAGACTGAATATTCCAACCTTAGTGCTGCCATATTGTATGATAGTATAAGGAAAGATGTAATCCTTTAATGGCTGCACCTGCGGATCATCAAGAATAAGATTTGAAGATAAAAATGCGAACCCGGAACCTGGAGGAAATGAATTTCTTAAAGCTGTATCAAGTATTGCGGGAGTTAAATCAAACTCGTGATTTCCTATAGCCATTGCATCAAAACCTAAAGATGCCATTAACTGAAACTCAGCAACACCAAAGAATTTGTTAAAGAAAAAGTCACCGACAAAAGCATCACCGCTGTGCAGAGTAAGAACATTCTGCTCGGTCATTTTTGTCATACCGATTATAGAAGCTGCGCGACTTATTCCACCTTGTGTCCCTGCTAATCCAGCAGTTCTTGGTCCTAATGGTGCTAAACCAGAATGGGTATC
>JAANMV010004995.1_pt1 | contig 9977 bp, 5 predicted proteins | sample 7279661 | NCBI WGS metagenome assembly JAANMV01 (sample SAMN14094540, study PRJNA606508) | bioreactor metagenome | isolation source: A lab-scale SPAN reactor treating ammonium-rich wastewater day 121 | place: Ireland: Galway | collected 2017-05-16 | reverse complement strand
GGTTAAACAGAAACAAAAAAAGCTCAAACCGCCTGTAATGTTCGATCCTTTGGTAAATTTGTCTGTATAATTTCAATGCATGATTAAAGCTTTCTTCATCGCTTTCATCAATTCTGGATTTTAAAATATAATAGTTAATCAGCGTAATATTCTTTGTTTCGTATTCATCTTCATCACATTCCATCATGAACAGCTCAGGGTCAAAGGATTTTACAAAATGCATAACAAGATCATAACCTTTGAAATCAAGATTATAATTCCGTTTATTTGCCCTGTGCTTGTTATGATAAGCAGCAAGAACCTGGAATATAAAAGCATAAACATAAAGAATTGAATTTGATGTGTACTTAAAATTATTCAAAGGTTCATTTTTTACAATAAATATTGCCGTTAAAAGCATATCGTTGTTTAAACGCTCCCAAAAATAATCTGTTTTATCTTCGCTTTTGTTAATGTATTTAAGGTTGTTCAGCGTAACTTTCAATGAATGGTCTGCCAGTTCTTTTTTAAAGTAATTTTCTGCAAGAAATTTATTGTAAAAGAATTTATGCCTGCCTTTTTCTATATCGCTGTATACCAAGAATTTTTCTGCCATTGCAAACAAATCTGATGAGAGCACATGTATCTTATGGAGAGATTTGCTGCCGCTGAACTTAACTCCCGGGTATAGGTTTCTGAATAACTTTTCTTCCGTAAACGATACGGAATCAAATCCCGGGTAATACTTTTTTAGCTGCCCGAAATATGGCTGAAGCTTTCTTCCCGAAGAAAAAAACGGAGAAGCAAGAAATTTTTCAAATTGTTTTAGCTCATCTCTGTCAAATTTTTTTAACAAAGTAATCAGCTTGCTGTTCTTCATAGTCAGATGGATTTTAGCAGCATTTATATGTGAGAAAATAACAATTTCATATTTAATATAAAAACATAAAATTCATATGTTTATGTACCTGCAGTTATTTCAAATATTTTGGGATTTACTGTGAGAATTAACGGAATTTTTCTTTTTGCATATCAGGGGAGATGCATTATGTTTGTGCACTTCAATGTGCATAATGGAGTGCACAATCATGACACTGATAAAAAAAACAAAAAAGAATAATAAATCCTCTAAAGGATACCGCCTGAAAATCTCAACCCATAAGCTGATAGATAAGCTGCAGTATTTGCTGAATGCAGATCAGGATAACGTAATTACAAGAGCCTGCAGGATGCTGCACAATGATTTAAAGAAGAATATTAAACTATAAACTTTTTAAGAGGAAATTATGAAATACATCATTTTTCAGTTCATCGTTTTGTTCTTGCACAGCTCATTGTTCAGCCAGAATGCATGGGTTAATTTACCTTCTTTAAGCGGAAACCTTCAGGATGTACACTTCATCAACAGTTCAACCGGATGGGCTGCCGGACCAAACATTTACAAGACCACTAATGGCGGAGCAAACTGGAATCTTCAGCTAAACGAATTTGCATCTACAATTTATTTTATTGATGAAAATACAGGAATGACCGGGGGTAATTTCATAAGAAGGACTACCAATGGGGGGTTAAACTGGCAGACTAACTTTTCGGTAGCAAATATTATGGATATAACATTTACCGATAGCTTTACAGGGTGGGCTGTTGGTAGCGCCAGCGTTGCCGGGAACATTTTTAAATCAACCGATGCTGGCCTAAGCTGGACCCTGGTATTTTCTTCTTCAACCAATTCCGGCGGCGGCTTCATGGCAGTGCATTTTCTGGATAACAATACAGGCTGGGTTACCGGAAGCTCCGGCAGAACTTTCAAAACAACAAACGGCGGGCTTAACTGGGTATCGCAGCCAACAGGAACATTTACAAATTTTGACATATTTTTTGCAGACCATTTAACCGGCTGGATAACTTTTTATGGTTCAAGCGTGCGGAAAACCACCAATGGCGGAGCTTCATGGTTCTTTCAGTCTTTACCAACCTTCGCCGGTTATACGCTTCATTTTACAAATAGCTCTACCGGCTTTATTGCCGGACCCGGCGGTATTATATTAAGCACATCAAACGGCGGAACTAACTGGGTGCAGGAAACTAGCCCGACAACGGAAACACTTAATTCCATCTTTTTTATTAATAATACTACAGGTTTCATGTGCGGTGCCAACGGTACAATTTTAACTAATCAGTCATTTCAGCCCGCTGAACCAACAAGCCTTGAAGCGGTTGCGGATTCAAGCAGCAGGATTAACCTTTCATGGATTGATAATTCTGTTAATGAACTGGGTTTTATGATAGAAAGAAGCACCAATAATGCCGACTGGACTCTTTTCGATTCAGTTCCCCAAAATACAACAGCATATCCGGATACAGGTTTAATTCCATATAATATTTATTATTACAGGGTATATTCATATAATGAAAACGGAAATTCGCCGTATTCAAATGTTGCATACGATACCGCAAGGTCATATAAATCATGTGATAACATATTTGTAATGATTACTATGATAAATGAATTAAGAGCTTCGGATACATTAAATCACGGACAGGCTAATTCTTTGATAATGAAGCTGAATGCTGCCTGCGAGCACAGCGGCAGAGGAAGATTTGAAGCCGCCATAAACCAGATGTATGCATTCGGAGCGCAGCTTTATACATTGCTGAACTTACAGGTAATTACACAGCAGCAGGCTGATGAGCTGGTTAGAATTGCACTTGATATCATCCAGCTGCTGCAGGGCGGAACATCGCCTCATAATAACCAGCAGATATCACCATCAATACCCGATGTATTTGCTCTGTATAATAATTATCCTAATCCGTTTAATCCTGTTACCAAAATAAAGTTCGATATTCCTTCAACCGCATTTGTAAAGCTGATAGTTTATGATGTTCAGGGTCAGGAAATATCCGCACTTCTCAGTAAAGAACTAAATGCCGGCACTTACTCAATAGATTTTGACGGTAGCAGTTTATCAAGCGGTGTTTATTTTTATAAGCTTACGTCCGGTAATTATTACAAAATAAAGAAAATGGTGTTAATAAAATAAAAAATCATGAATATGAAAAATCCGAATTATAAATGGTTTCTTTTAATGTTGATTTTAATTCTGAATAATGCTGTATTGTCACAAAGTACATGGAATTTGCTATCTCTGCTAACAGGTACTTTGAACAGCTTATACTTTGTAAATAATCAGACCGGCTGGGTAGTTGGCTCTTCGGGGATTTTTAAAACAACCAACGGCGGCTTTAACTGGGTTTTGCAATCATCAGATAGCGCCCGCGGAATTTGTTTTATTAACGGAAATACAGGGGTTATCGGAGGTCACAATCCCAAAAGAACAACTGACGGCGGGGCTATATGGTCAAACCTTTCGCGGTTTGCAGATACACTTGTATATGATGTAAGCAGAACTGATTCGATGATTTTATATGCATGCGGCGGCAGACCCGGCACAAGCTATGGAGTGATCTGGAGATCAATTGATGCAGGGCTTAACTGGACAAGGGTATATCATTATTCAAACGCGGGCAATTACCTCTCTGTTCAGTTTATTAATTATAACACAGGCTGGGCAACTACCCATACAGGCGGAATTTACAGAACTACAAACGGGGGATATGGATCATATATGTCATGGTCTCCTAATATTGCTTTTTATGATGTCTTTTTCGTAGATAATAATACCGGATGGGTTACCGGTAATTCTGCAACTATGCGTAAAACAACAAGCGGTGGATCTTTAGGCTGGACTCAACAACTATTGCCTTACGAAAATGGATTTGCTCTGCATTTTTTCAGCTCAACTGACGGAAGAGTTGTAGGTCCGAATGGCATAATGAGAACAATTAACGGCGGAACTAACTGGTTTTTGGAAACAAGCCCAGTCAATGAGCAGTTAAATGCAATTTTTTTTGCCGGCAGCGATACAGGTTACATTAGCGGCAATAACGGAGTACTTTTAAAAACTGTGAATGGCGGGCAAGTTACCAATATAAGTCCGGTTACTAATGAAATCCCCAGGAATTTCTCGCTTTCGCAAAACTATCCCAACCCGTTTAATCCTGCAACTAATTTCGAATTTTCTATTCCTATAACGGGTTTTGTAAACCTGGCTGTGTTTGATATTCTGGGCCGAGAAATTGAAACACTGGTAAATGACTATCTCAAACCCGGCACATATAAAGTTGATTGGTCAGCTGAAAAATATCCATCAGGAATTTATTTTTACCGCATAAGCGCTGGAGCGTTTACTGAAACAAAGAAAATGATGTTTGTAAAATGACGGTGTTATTTTATCATGACAGATTGCATCAATGCAGATAGAAAACTCCGCTTAAGAATAGCCGTTTAAATTCTGTATAACCTGTCAGATCTTCCTTTCCAGCAGCCACAGCTTTATGCCAAACAGGTTTGAGCTTAATTTTTCTGCCTGCGCAAAAAACTCGTCTGCTTTTTGTTTCTTTTCCTTTTTGTTCTCAGTTTCATAAACACCAATTAACATAATACAAAGCTTCAGAAATCTGTTTATAACCGAGCGGTATGAACGGCTTATAACTGCATTTCTTGCAAGGAACTGCGTAAATGAGTGAACCGCCGCCCGCGCTTCTTCGTAATTTTTTGTTTCTGATAAAAGCTGCAAATGAACAAGCTTAACCTGCAGCTTTAAAATGAACGAAGGAAAATTTACCTTCGATATACTGTAAAGCGCTTTTTCGTAGTTCCCAAGGCTGTATTCCCTTAATGCGTTTATATAGTTAAATACATTTTCCTTCTGCTCCGCGGCAACCCTGCCGGAATATCTTTTAATGAACTCATCTGCGGTAACAAACTCGCCCGCTTTTATAAATATTTTGGCGTAATGAATAAAATCAGGGTAATGAAATGTGCCAAGCGCTACTGCATCTTTGCTGAAGGCATGTTTAAACAGGTCTCCAAGCTCATAAATATATTTTTTTTCGGCAAGGTTATTATACCTTTCTGCGCAGAAACTGTTAAGGTAAAACAGCGCCATGTATGAATCTTCCTCATCCAGGCTGTCATAATCTTCCGTGTATATTTTTTTAAGCTCCCTGTAATATATTTCTTTTTTTTCTTCAAGCAGCAGGGCAATTAACCTGTATTGCCTTAAAGTGATATTTTCATAGTCACTGTGTTTTTTTATATACTCCAGCACCTCGTCATACATTTTCATAGAAAACTTTTTATCGTTTTCTATGCTCACATGCTTCATAAGGGTATATTGTTTAAGCAGGTTAAGCAGCGAAAGCTCAAACTGCGCATTAAATGTTTCATCAAATCCTTCATTGGCATTCGGTTTCTTAATGGTATTTAGTATCTGCCTTTGGTCTGCCAGCAAAAATTTATTGTACAGATAAATGCCATCCCGGGTTTTTTGCGATTCCAGTTTTTTTTCTGCTGCAACTAGCGCTTTTTCGTGCAAGTCAAGCGCTCTTAATGAACGCAAATTTACCGTCAGGTTTATTTCCGGTATGAACTCAGTAAAATAAACAGGTTTTGTTCTTAAATAATTGTATGCAAGGTTCAGCAGGTCTGAAATCAGATTTTTTATCTTCTGGTATTCATATTCTTCCCCCGGGAAAAGTTTTTTGAATACGGTTTCTTCTTCAAGTGTTTTGTGGCTGAATGCCGGGTAAAATTTCAGTATATATTCAGCCAAACGGATAACCTTTTTGTTTTTATTGTAAAAAGGCGAACGTACAAAATCCGGAAATTTTTTTATATCAGCCTGAGGAAAGTTTTTTAATAACTTTATTAGCCGTGTATTCTGCATAGTTTGTAATTTCTGCAAAAATACAGGTTTTTTTGTTAAAAACAGTGAATTTCATCATCTGATTTTTTCTAAAACGCGTTAAAAGTGTGTTTGAACTTCGCCGTTATTTTAAGCTATGTTTGCTTCACTAATGGCGTTTAAGGTTAAAAATTTTTTTCACCCCGCATTACTTCATAAGCATATAAGCATCTTAACGCCATTAGGATACTTTAAGCAAGTATTAGGAGTATGCGGGGTTTATTATTAAAGGAGTTATTTTAAAATGAAAAAAGTATTTTCTGTATTTGTGCTTTTAGCAGGTTTATCTGCACCAGGATTAATAGCCCAGTGGAGCCAGCAAAGCTCCGGAACAGTAAACAATCTTTATTCGGTATTTTTTATCAATAATAACACGGGCTGGTGCGCAGGCGGTGGAGGTACTATACTTAAAACAACCAACGGAGGTTCAAGCTGGTCTTTAACTTCTGTTTTCGGAGTTGACCAGTTTGTATCTATTCATTTTATAAATGATAATACCGGCTGGGGTGTTACCTATCTTTATAAACTTGTTAAAACAACCAATGCCGGTACCAACTGGAGCATTTTAGGAGAAGTAAACAACAGCAATCCGGTTAATTCAATGAAATTTGTTGATGCAAATACCGGCATTGCCGTTGGCAACAGCGCAAGCATTTACAGAACAACAAACGGCGGTTTTAACTGGGCGCAAATTCCTTCATTAACCTTCCGTGTTCTGCGATCGGTATATTTTGCTGATCTTAACACGGGCTATGCTGTGGGTGATTCAGGCACTGTGCGCAAAACTACAAATGCAGGCGCTGACTGGAATGTTATGCCCGTTGTTAATGCGCTGTACAATCTTAACAGTGTTTGTTTTGTTAATCCAAACACAGGATGGGCCTCAGGCCAGTTTGGAAAAATTTATAAAACAACAAACGGGGCAAGTTCATGGGAAGAGCAGGCAAGCGGTATTTCCGGAATTTCTAATCCGCTACATGCAATCCATTTTTCTGATATCAATTCAGGCTGCGCTGTGGGCTCAAATGGCAATATTACAAGAACGACAAACGGCGGCACAAGCTGGGTGGTGCAGTCAAGCGGCGTTACAAATGTTCTTTTAGGTGTGCATTTTCCAACAGGCTCAACCGGATTTGCCGTAGGAGTTCAAGGCAAGATACTGAATTATTCTGCCGCCCCGCCTGCAAGTGACTGGTCTTTGCTTAACAGTGGACATACAGGGCAGTTTTCCTCAATACACTTTGTTAACCAAAACACCGGCTGGACGCTTGGCAGCAATGATACAATTTTAAGAACTACAAACGGAGGAGCAAACTGGAGCGTTCTGAATACAGGAGTGAACAATATATACTATTCAGCATACTTTAATGATATAAATACCGGATACATTGCGGGATATAACGGAGCGCTTTATAAAACAACAAACGGCGGTGCAAACTGGTCTGCTTTAACAAGCGGTACGGGACAGATATTGTTAAGTATGGATTTTGTAAACAGTAATACAGGTTTTGCCGCCGGTACAATGGGTACAATTATAAAAACAACAAATGCGGGAGCGAACTGGCAATTACTTAATACTAATATTACAGCAAGTATTCACTCAATAAAATTTATTGGTCAAAACACCGGATTTGCCTGCGGAGCCTCGGGGAAAATAATAAAAACAACCAATGGCGGTGCAAACTGGAGTGAGCTTTCAGGCAATACGGCAGTAACACTATATTCAATAGAGCCTGTAAGCCCTGCGGTATTATATGCGGCGGGCGATAACGGAAATATTCTTTTTTCAGTCAACGGGGGAGCAAACTGGATCACACAAAGCTCAGGAAGCAGCAATACCATCAGAACAATTAAATTCTTAAACGGTGTAACGGGATATGCGGCAGGGTTTAATGGTACTATACTTAAAACAACAAATAACGGTGCAAACTGGACTACTGTTACAGGAATCCCGAACAGAAATTACCTTGCTATGAGTTTTTACGGTAATTCCGGCTGGGTTTCAGGCGATGCGGGTTCAATACTGAAATCAACAAACACCGGAGGAGTAATTGGAATTACTCAAACCGGCAATGAATTGCCTGAAGGTTTCTCGCTTTCCCAAAACTACCCCAATCCCTTTAACCCTGCCACAAACATTGAATTCAGTATTCCCAAAGAAAGTTACATAAATCTGGAAATTTACGATGCACTCGGAAGAAGAGTTGAAATACTGGTCAACAGCAAACTCAATCCCGGTACACATAAAGTTAATTGGAATGCATCAAATTATCCTAGCGGAGTTTACTTCTATACTATTTCAGCAGGCAGCTATAGAGAAACAAAACGATTGGTTCTGGTTAAATAATGAAGTAATTTCTTATGTAAAGGCAGGTGTAAAAACCTGCCTTTTTTCAGCCCCTCTATGCAAACTCATATACTTAAATCCGGAATTACACACTTACTCTTGCCTATATTATTATGACTTTTACACAATTTCTTCATTGAAAAAACCTCAAAAACTACCATTTTTTGAGGTTTTTAAGTGTTTACCAGGTTTTTACCTGCTCATTTAACCCCTGCTGCCGCAGTGCATTTACAGGATTTACTCTTTGTAAAACCCTAACCCGTAAACCTATCTTTGTACCAGTTGAAATAATCAACTCAAAAACAAACAAAGAAAGGATTTACAAAATGAAAACAACAACAACAATCTCAAACACAGTTTTAAAAGTTACCGCAATTCTGGTATTTGCAGTTTTTTGCACTGCTCAGCTGAAATCACAGTACAGCCAGCAGTGGGTCTCTGCTTTAAATTCAACGGGTAACAAAACCAATGTATTAAAAGATGTTTCAAACAATCTGTATACTTTTGGGGGAAACAAACTGGCTAAATTCAATTCTGCCGGCGCACTTGTATGGAGCACTACAACAGATTATATTCATGCAATGGCAATGGATAATTCCGGAAATATTTTTGTAACAGGCGGGTACAGCAATTATCCCAATGGTTCTATATTCATTAAAAAGTTCAGCAATAACGGTACAGAAATAATGTCTAAAATAAGCAGCGGGGGATATAACTATATTTACTCACCTGTTGATATTTCAGTTGATAACAGCGGAAAAATTTATGTTTATACTTCATATTTTGTCAATGGGCAATATCACTCAAATTCTTCCCGTTTGTTCAAATTTGACAGCGCCGGAAATGAAGCATGGAGCACAACACCTTCCGGAACAGGAGCAGTCAGAATGTTAATGGATAATTCAGGTTACCCGGTGGTTGCAAGCACGACAATAAGTTATTACAGCCAGTTTCCGCCTTATACAACAATTACAAGATTCAGCTCATCGGGAAGCGTACTTAACAGCGTAATGATTGACTCAACAGGAGCTAACGATATTTCCATTTCAGGCTCAGGATATATATATTTAACCGGCAACAGAACAGTTAAAGTTAATCCCGGCTTCAGCGTTGATTGGGAAGTGATCAATAATTTTTACGGCCAGTCTGTTGAGTGCGATAACAACGGAAATGTTTTTGTTACAGGTAATACAAATTATTCAACCACTTCTAACATTGTTACTCAAAAATTATCAGCAGCCGGACAGCTTATGTGGAGCCAGGTTTATGACGGTCCAGTAAACGGTGAGGATTTTGTTTATGACATGCAGCTTGCAGCAAACGGCAGCGTGCTAATTACCGGTGCAACCGAGACCACTTCGGGCAATCTTGATATGTTCCTTATTAAATACAGCAATGCCGGCGGATTTATGAATTCAAATTTTTATAATGATATGCAGAATGATGAAGGCAGGAAGATAGTTTTACTTAACGGAAATGATGTTGCTTTATGCGGTCTAAACGGTTCAGGTTATTCATTTGATAAAGTTACCCTGGTAAAATTCAGCGATGTTACCGCTATAACCCCGCAGAACGGCCAGGTACCCGATGGATTCAGCCTGTCACAGAACTACCCAAACCCGTTTAATCCGTCAACAAAAATATCATTCAGCCTGCCGGCAGCATCTTTTGTTAAAATGGCAGTATATGATATTACAGGCAGGGAAGTAAAAAACCTGGTTAATGAAAAAATGAACGCAGGGCAGTATGAAGTTGATTTCAACGCATCAGGACTTACAAGCGGTGTATATTTCTGCAGAATTACAGCAGGTGATTTTACAGACGTTAAAAAAATGATGTTG
>JAANMV010004992.1_pt1 | contig 9985 bp, 8 predicted proteins | sample 7279661 | NCBI WGS metagenome assembly JAANMV01 (sample SAMN14094540, study PRJNA606508) | bioreactor metagenome | isolation source: A lab-scale SPAN reactor treating ammonium-rich wastewater day 121 | place: Ireland: Galway | collected 2017-05-16 | reverse complement strand
CGCGCGAGCCTCGCCGCCGTGCTGGTTTATCGCTTTCTCGCAGGAGCGACGCCGCGGCTTTGCCGCCCGCGGAAGCGACTCCAGCCGTGTTCCCGCCCGCCCCCTCGCTCAATGCACCGTTGTCACGCTGTCGCCACCGTTGCTCGCGGCGGAATCGAACGGTGGATAGGGGACGTTCCATTTCCCATTTTCGACCCGAACGGACACCCGGCAGGAAATCGCACCCGCATCCCCCGAGCCCTGGAAGCGATCGAGAAAGGCACCGAAGCGGTAGGTCCGGTTCGCGAAAATCGGGACGCCCTCGACCACAAAGTGAAGGGTGCCGTACCGGTTCGGCTCGAACGAGACCACGTTGACCGGGCCGCCGCCCACCGCAAAGTCCCACGACCGGTCATCGGGTTTGATCGTGGGTGTCAAGAAGGGTGTTGCCATTGAAAGAAAAGGTGGCCTGGGCATGGCGGAAATCCACCAGCGCATGAGCCAGCAGGGCGGGCCTGGAGCGCTGGCCGCGTGCAACCCGCATGGAAGCCGAGACTTTCTCGGGCTGCTCTTTGCCGAAAAAGGTGAGAGCGATATCAAACCAGTGGATTGCGAAGTCATACAGGATCAGGTGGCGGATCCGGTCGAAGGGTGTCCCGGCAGTCCAGTTATGATCCCAGCTGACCAGGAAATCGGCGCTGGAGAGCGCCCCCAGCAGGCCTGCATGGGCGGCCTGGCGCAGGTACATGAAATGCGGCGCCCAGCGTCCATTCTGATTGACTGCCAGCAGGACCTTTCGGCGGCGTGCCAGATCGACCAGGCGTTCACCCACCTCCAAATCCAGAACGAAAGGTTTCTGGGAGAGGACATGTTTTCCTGCATCGAGGCTGTCGCCGATCAATGCCACGCGGTCCTCAGGGTGGGTGGTGATATCCACCACCTCGATCTCTTTATTGTCGAGGAGCCGGCGGTAATCGGTCATCACCTCCGCCTGGGGGAAAAATTCATCACGCCGCTGCTCCGCGCTCGTAAGATTGATGTCACACAGGGCAATGACACGGTAGCCTGCCTTCTGATACGCACGCAGGTGCTGCTCGCTGATCCCGCCGCAGCCGATCAGGCCGATGCAGGGATTGTATCTTTTGGGATGGGGGGGCTGGCAGTTAAAGGAAGGGCCAGCAGACCGGGGTGAAGTGACCATGTGAATCATGCCTCCCGAGAAGATTTAATTAAGTGACACTGCAGGAACCGGCAGCGACTTTACCATCTTTCGATGAGGTCCGACTGCTTCAACGAAAAATTCTTCTGAAGCCAGGTTCCAGCCTTGTTTCAGGTAAAACTCGACTGCACTCACACGCGCATCGCACCAGAAAGGCCAGACATGAGCTTTGAGGGCTTCCTGTTCTCCGAATCGGAACAGGGCGCGCCCGACCCCCCGATTCCGCCAGTCCGGATCGGTCGCCATCCCTCGCAGCCTCCAGGCAGGCTTTCCATCCCATTCGGAGGGGATAAAACTCGCACACCCGATGATGGCCTCTTCCGCAAAGGCGCCGATATGCAGTGTCTCCGGGTGAAAATCCCCAGGAAATTCCGGCGAATCGCGCTGAGTTCCAGCAATCAGGACCCTCCAGCGCAGATCATAGATCTCTTCAGGTGTGGCGGTTCGGTAAATGATGGCCTCATGAGGCATGGAGATTCGCTTTCTTCGCCGAAATCTGCATGCGCTGCCCGGCCTTGAGGGTGATCCGCTGCTGCAGGTCAATCAAACCTTCAGGTGTCATCCAGGCTTTCAATTTTTTCGCCCCCAGGGTGACTGATACATCAAGCCGCTTTTTGAAAACGGGCAGGATCAGCGTTTTCAGAGGGAGAGTTCCTTCGATGACTTCGATTTCCACCTCGGACCGCTGGTTCTGCCGGTAGATTCCCCACCCTCCCTCGAGGCTCCAGAAGCACTGGAATTTTCCGGCGGGCAGCCTGGGATCGAAACCAATCAGCCCGGCTCCCCGGTCGAACTGGAACCCGGAACAAGCCAGCAGCAGGCCATAGGAAGACATGGCCCGTGCATAATGGTGGCCGCATTCGAATTCATCCCAGGGGTTGCGGCGGATGCCATCGAAACGGTCTCTTGCGCCTCGCACGATTTCCAATCCCTCCTCCACCAGCCCCTCGAGAATGAGGTGTGAGGCAACCTGGTATTCGATTCCAGTCCAGACTTCATCCGAGTAAGGGAATGGAACCCTGGGACGCCCCCCCCTGGGCCAGGAACACAGGAGCAAGCCGGATTCCTCATTCAGGGCATACACACGCTGCATGTTGGCATGGTCTTTCAGGCTTTTTCTCCAGTTGTGGCGAAAGATGGATTTCAACGATTTTCTGACCAACCCGGGATCGATCAAATCTCCCAGGCCGGAGAGGCTGCTGATCCATTGGCCAAGCAGCTGGTCGGTGAGGCACCCCGGCCCGAACTGATTCATGGGGGCCAGTTCCGGGTCATGCTGCTGAATGAAGTACTCGCCATTGAACAGGTTCTGTTCCACCCAGGTGGCGCCTTGCCGGAAAATCTCACGGTAACGATCCGCGCTTTCAAATTCTCCGAGGTGCTCAGCGATTTCCGCTCCGGCACGCAGGGCACCGAGATAAAAGAAAGCGGTCAACGGGTTCGGGCCATGAAATTCGATGTCATAGGTGTTGTGCTGAATGCCATCGATCACCCCATCCTGATCGGGATCCCACTGAACCCAGGCAAATTCGAGGGCCTTTCTGGCCCGGGGCCAGAGACTCTCCAGCCAGGTGTCATCTCCGCTGATTTTCCAGTCACGATAGAGCTTGATCAGCCCGCCCATCTGGCCATCCGCTGCGGCATGAAAATCATTTGGGCTGGAACCCAGAGGAAGCTGCAATCGAAAACACATTCCGCCGTCTTCACGCAGATTGTACTGGTAATCGGCGGTCCGCATCGACCTTTCCAGCGATGGGAACAAAAAGGGGAGAGCCTGCTGATAATTCCAGACATGCGTGCAGGATCCCTCACAGCAGCCGGACATCGGTGCACAACCTTCAAAGCCATAAAAAGTGCCATCAGGAAGGCGTATGCACGTGGCGGTCTTCAGGATCGCCATCTGGCTGGACACTGCATCCAGGACTTCCTCAGGCAGGCTGGAACCAAACAAAGCCTGATGGAAGGCCTGTGTCCTTTGATGAAGATGAGCCTCTTCAGAGTGAAGCCTTTCCGCCACATCCAGTGCGTTTTCAAAACGGCTGGCGTAATAATTTTTCCAGACAGGTTTTCCTCCAGCCGGTGGACAGCAGCCACCGGCCTGACCGCAGTCATGCCAATATTTTTCGAAGTTAGGGAAATACCAGGTCAGATAAAACACGGCATCGCGGGACTCCCCGGGTTTCAGCGAGAGCCGGATTCCGACCGCCCCGGCATCGCTCTGATTTTCATCACTGGGGGGATAATCGTGATCGATAAACAACCCGGTGGTGGAGAAGGTGTCCCAGAAGTCATGCATCGGCGAGAACCAGGGGCCGCGCAGCCAGCATCGCATCAGAGTGACATCGCGATTGGGGGTCACCAGAGCCAGGTCACCTGCGCGTGGGTGATCCCCAGAATATTTTTCTGTGCAGAAATGAATCCCCCGCAGAGAGTCGGTATCGATCAAACGGTTGATATTCTTCCCATATCCGAACTCGACTGTGCGCATGGCGGGGTCACGATCCGCGACGCCGATCGAGCCGATCATGTTGAACACGCTCCAGGCCAGGGTCACCTGGACAGGTGACTTGGCACGGTTCGTGACTTTGTAGCGCAGAATGGCGGCAGGAAATCCGCTCGCTTCCGGATCATTGGGAATGAATGGATTGTAAGCCTCAAGCTGGACACTGACTGGAAGAGATCGCGATTTGAAATCCAGCCAGGCGAAAGGATATTCGCCCAGGAAAGTGCAGGAATCCATGTGAGGAAGCCCTTCACCATTCAGGTGGGGATCCCCGCCACCACCCCCCTGGAAGGGCGGCAGAGGAGGGGCTTCGAGCACCTTGCAGATCGGGTTCTTTCCTTTTTCCCGAACCCACAGAACCGGGAAAGTGCGAGGGTAGGAGGACCCCACACTGGGCCGGTTAAGAATTTCCCAGTCGATCAATCCACCCCGGCCGGATAACCCCACACTCCCGGTTCCAATCCCACCCAGCGGAAAGGATATCTGAGAGAGGTGTTGGCCTGTGAATGGTTTCAAGCGATGGAGAATGGCAGCCCGGGAACGGGACTGGCTTGCAGGCATAGAGCAGCTCCTCCTGAAGATTCGGAACCTCAAACAATTAAGAAAATCTGTATCATTTTAAGGAGGAAAATGAATTTTGTGTATTGGATAAAAAGATTTCCTGAAGCCAGAGGCAGGATCATTAATTCTCGACTTATGAAGCATCCTGGAAAGCGCTCCCTATCCCTCGCGATTCCCTGATGAAACCCGAAGATCTATCCCATCTCTCACTTGCGGGATCAAAATGATAAATTGAAATTATGTTCTCAAAACGAAACCTGTGGATTGCTGCCCTGACGGGGCTGCTTGTAGCCGGGGGAGTCCTGTTCGCCCTTTTTCATGAACCCGCTTATCAGGATGTATGGGTTCACAACCCATACTCTCAGGCAGTTCGGCTGGTTCGGGATGGCCATGCCCCTGAGATTCTGGAGCCTTGGGCATTTGAGCAAGTTCCCCTGCAGGCCGGCATCCACCATTTCGAGGTGCTCGCCTCGACCGGAGAGGCAGTTCTGGACCATGCTGAGGTGGTGATTCCACCCCCCACTCCGAGCGCCATTCTGTATTCCATCGGGGCAGCTGGCTGCTACCGTGTGACTTACCAGGACCCATCGGAGGGAAAGCTCGTTTCAAGAATTGTATCCAGCCAGCAGATCCTCCATCCCGGATTGCTGGATGAACCGGCACTGGCCCAGGACAGCCAGTCCCAGGAAATGAGCCGCAAAACTCAAGACCTCAGGCAGGTCGCACTGGAGTCGATTCCCACACAGCTTCTCGTGATCGCCGAGCAAGCCTGCCAGTCAGCCAACTGGTCCAATGCCCTGAGGACAGCACGGCAGGCGCAGCAGGTCTTTCTGCCGCTTCCGGATGATGTTTTTTATGCCACCGCCTGCACCCTGGAAGCACGTGCCCTGCTGGGAATGAAGCGCCCTGATGCCGCCCTCGAGGTGATCGACAAGCTTCTCCAGACACCTGAACTCGGGGTGGATTCCATGTGCCTGGCGCAGAATTTCCTGATGAACCTGCTTCCATCCAGACAGCTGGTTGAAAAGTTTGAGAACCGCTACACACTTTCTCCAACCCTGGAAAACAGGCTGCTGCTCGCCCGCATTGTCCATGATCCCACCCAGGCTCACACCTTCATGCTGGAAGCGATGGCATCCCGTGAATTGTCCCATCTGGGAGGGCAGATGCTGCTTCAGCGAATGCTCTGGGAGGGAAAAATCCAGGAAGCCCGGGATCTGTCCAGATCCATGGAAGCCTCCACCATGGGGCAGCCATCTTCGGATTTCGAAACCCTGGCCCATCTGTGGCTCAGGGAGGCAACCCCGGAGGGCCTGTGGAGCCTGGCAGCCCGCCTGCCCATGCAGCTGAGCGAGCCAATCGACAGTGTCCCCTGGCTGGCGGGAGCTGCGGCGCGGCTTGGGGATGCCACCCGAGCCTGCCGGTTGCTGAAGGAGGTCCAGTGGCCCGAATCAATGCAGGACCGCCCCTCTGAGTTGTACTGGAAATGTGCGGTGTTACTTTCTCAGGGAGCTGGAAATGCCGCCAGGAAGGCTTTTGATTCGGCCCCGGACCGATCTTCGATCTGGGATGCAGCCGCAAATCTGGATACCGCCCTCGCAGACCTTCCCCCGAATCACGCTTTGCGTGTGTTTGAAACCCAGTTTCGGACCCCCAATCCACTCCTCGAGCCTTACCGTCTGGCCTGGTACCGTCTGGCACGGGAGTGTGGGCTGGATGAAATCGCACGCCAGGTTCTGTCGGTCTATTCCAAAGAGGAGGCGGGAACCACCCGGCGAGTCCTGTGGGAGATTCTCGAGGGAGGCGACTGGCAGCCGGAGAAGCTGCTGCTGTTTGCGGTTTCGCATTCCATTCAGGAGACCAATAATGTCCTGTATGCCTCCGCTCTGCGTGGCCAGCTGGATGGTGATCATTCACGCGCCAGGGGCTTTCTCGAACAGTGCTGCCGTTACCCGCCGGCCTTTGATTTTCCTTTTGTAGCGGCCCGCAGGGAGTTGGATCTTTATCAAAACCGGTAGAATACAAGCATTGAAGCTCATGCTTCGATTGGAGGAGTGAACTCATGGTCCGAATCAAAAGATACGGTGCGGTTGCTCTGGCGGCTGGATTGACCCTCTGGCTGGGGGCCGCATTCAGCCAGGATCTGCCGGCAGATATTCAGCCAGCCGGCACAGATTACAGCGATCCGCATACCGATCAGCTGGAGGAGCGCGCCCAGCGGGTTCAGGAAAAATATCCCTGGCTGATCCAGGAGGCCAATGGCCTGGTGGTCTTTGCGGTCAACATATCCCGTGATGAATTCCTGCAGGGGATCCGGGCTGCTACCGACCTGGTTTTCGATGGGACCGCCGAGCTGCCCGAAATGGTCACCATCAGGGGATTCTTCCCGGATGTCAGCGCTGTCATCCGGAAACTTGGCGAATCCAATCCTGCCCTTCGCCAGGAGGTCGATCTGAAGTCGAAGAATGTGCGATTCTCGCGCTCCGCTCCGGTGGGCAAAGGACTCTCCGAGCAGGATTTTATCGCCAGATACCGGCGCGGCCGGCTGGCCAATGCCACGGCGGCCAATGGGGCTGGGGCTTATCTTTCAGGCAATCTGATCATCGATGGAACTCTGGTTCCATCTCCCATCCAGATTGAAGTTGCCCCGATGAGGGATCTTTCGGAAATCCAGATCCTGGCCAACACGCTGGTGGTGGCCCGTTTCCGATATACCGATCTGTTCTCGCTGGACCAGGACCTCTATCAGGCCGATACACCGGAAAAATTCGAGAAGGCTTTGATCGAAAAAACCGGGCGCATCTGGCTGCAGGTCAGCCAGATCCCATTTGCGGCGACTGATGAGCGCTTCACTCTGACCGCCGGGCAATTGCGCGGGATCTACGGGGTGGCTGATGTGACCCTGGGAGGGGATCGATTGACCATCAAGACTCTCGAAGGGAAATCATTCGACTGGCGGCCCTCTCAGGCAGCGAAAAATGCCCCCTTGTCGGAACCCGAGGCCTTCCAGAAGGCTTATGAAACGCAGAACCAGATATTCGGCGGGCTGGCTTCGGGCGGGGTGGTGTTCTGCTCCCACCTTTTCGGAATCCGTGTCATCCCTCAAGGGTATTTTTTCATGGACGAGTTGCGCCGCATCGCCGGAGATTCGACCCTGTCGATCCAGGACAAGGTTCAAGCCATTCAGGACAAATGGCCCGGAGAGGTCGATCCCATCCTGGAGTTTCTGTTTACAACCCTGCTGGATGGGACAGTGCAATCGCCGCAATCCCAAATCCCGGGATTCCCCACAGCCCCACCTCTCCCGACACCAGCCATTCCGGGCGAGGGACTGGGCGGACGGCCTCCTGAGGAAGTGCTGAAGGAGCTGCTGCAACGCCAGCGTTGAGAAAACCGGCAGCGGGAAAGCTCCACCATCACCAGAGTGCAAAGGAGCGCACCCAACTGTGGGGGCGACCGGTGAATTCATCACTCCCTGAAAAGACAGACATTTCAGGAGAATCCAGAGCCAGAATGCAGCCACCGAAAAAAAGAATTCCGCTGATCCTCGAAGAGCTTGCCCGGGCTTACCCGGAGGCCATTTGTGCGCTTCACCATGAAAGCCCATTCCAGCTGCTGATCGCGACTATCCTGAGCGCCCAGTGCACCGATGCGCGTGTCAATGAAGTCACCCCGGGGCTGTTCAGGACCTATCCCGATCCGCAGGCATTTGCGAGAGCCTCTCTTGAGGACATCGAACAGGCCATCCACAGCACCGGCTTTTTTCGAAACAAGGCGCGCAACATTCGGGCCTGCTGCCAGGCCCTGGTGGATGGCTATAACGGCAAAGTTCCTTCCACCATGGAGGATCTGGTCCAGCTGGCCGGAGTGGGCCGTAAAACAGCGAATGTCATCCTGGGGAATTGCTTTGGAGTCCCGGGGATTGTGGTGGACACCCATGTGCAGCGGGTTTCATACCGCCTTGGCCTGACTGATCAAAAAGATCCTGAGAAGATCGAACGGGGGCTTGCCCAGCTGATCCCGGACAAAGAGCAGGTTGATTTCTGCCATCGCCTGATTCTCCATGGAAGGCAGGTTTGCCAGGCGCGCAAACCGCAGTGTGTCATCTGCTGTGTGGAGAAACTCTGCCCGCGGATTGGAGTGCTGCCTTAAAGCCCGGAGGGGTTGTCATACCAGATTGAAAGATAATCCATGAAGGGCCGGAAACCGACCTTGGTGTAGACCGCATGTGCCGGAAGATTTCTTTTCTGCACCCTCAAAATGAGGTGGTCGGAGAACTTCAGGCACTCACGGCACATCTGGGCCATGCAGCGGGTTGCAATCCCCTGGTTGCGCAAATCGGCTGGAACCCACACTCCCTGGATCAAGCTGGCATCCGGCAGGCTGGCGCAGAGAAAGGCCTGAAAAAGAATCCGGTCTTTTTCGCGCAGGATGTAGTAGCGTTTCCTTTTGATCAGGTCGACTTTCGAACGATACAGGCGTTCGAATTCCTCGACACCTGTGCGCAGTCGCAATTCTTCTTCCATGGCCTGTGCGGAACCGGTGGCCACATCGCGTGCTTCCCAGGGATTGGCCAGACGCAGGCGGGATTCCTGGTGGGGGGAGATCGACCCCCGATCCAGAATCATCCCCTCTTCTTCGAATGCCTGGGATATCCAGCGCCAGCGGGGATCGAGTTTTTTCAGGCACTGATCCAGATATTCGGTCACCTCTTTGCGTGCGATCACACGCCCGACATGCATCTGGTTTTCCTGAATGAATTCGGCGAACACACGGATCGAACGGGGTGAGGCATTGTCCAGGACAGCCAGGCCGGTGATATCGAGATACAGCACCCCTTCGATTTCTCCGCCGAATGAGCACCAGTAAAACCTTCCCCAATCCATCTCGGCCAGGTCTTTGACCGAGTAATCCTGAATTAGCCCAAGCAGGTAAGCGTTTTCATCGAGGGATCGATACAGATGATGAACCAGCTGCTTTTCATCGCAGGAAATGACTGGATGGACAGAGGACAGATCAATCATGAGTGTTCACTTGTGCAATTCAGGGAAGAATTAGCATAAGGACGCGCAAGAATCCATTGAATCACCCCCTGCCCGATACAAGTTTTACTGACCAGGGGGCCTTGCCAGTGCTGGGACCCGGAATCATAAAGGTAGGCGCAATGGCGGTTCGGGTTCTTGAACGGTGAGGGATTGGCTACCACCAGATCACAGCCCGCATCCTTTGCGAGCCTCTCAGCCGCGGCCCGCAGGGAAGCAGGATCCTCATCGGTCAGGAGCTTGAAGCCCACGAGATCCGCCTGTGGGAACCATTCCTTGAAGCACCGAATCACCTTGGGGGTCGGGACAAGCTTCAAGGCCCATTCAGGCTGATCCGAAGAAACTTTGACACCGCTGGCCTCGTCAGGAACAAAATCCAGCACCGCCATGGAGTGGATCCAGCAACAGGGGTTGAAGCCGGATTTCTCGAGACTCTGGATTGTGTCAATCAATTCGCGGGGAGATTCGATGGGATGGATTTCGACTTCAGGATTTTCCGGGAAACAGGAAGCCGGTCCGAAAAGAGCGGTCACCTCCGCTCCCAGTTCCGCCAGCCCATCGGCGATGAGAGCGCCCAGAGCCCCACTGGAGGCATTGGCCAGGTAGCGCACCGGATCGATCCAGGCCCTTGTCGGCCCGGCGGTCAGTCCAATTGTGACACCTTCCAGCGGGCGCGCCACC
>JAANMV010004985.1_pt1 | contig 9997 bp, 9 predicted proteins | sample 7279661 | NCBI WGS metagenome assembly JAANMV01 (sample SAMN14094540, study PRJNA606508) | bioreactor metagenome | isolation source: A lab-scale SPAN reactor treating ammonium-rich wastewater day 121 | place: Ireland: Galway | collected 2017-05-16 | reverse complement strand
GCCAGCTCATTCGTTTCGATCACCGCAGGTTGCGTTGCGCGCACGATTGCCCGCTTCCATCCCGGCCGTGGCCCGGATGGCGCCCAGTCTACTACTCAGGCCGGAACGGCCAGCCCATCCAGCGCCTCGCGCAGGGGGCGCAAGAACGCGGCCGCGCGCGCGGCTGCCGCCGCCTCGTCGGCAGCGGCCTCCATCGCCGACACCAGCGCACTGCCCACCACAACGCCGTCGGCATGCATCGCCATCGACGCCGCGCTGGCGGCATCGCGGATGCCGAAGCCGGCGAACACCGGTGCCTTCGCCATCGCCCGCACTTCCGCCAGGTGGCGGCCCGCATCGCCCACGTCCAGGTGCGCCGCGCCGGTGACGCCAGCGTAGCTAACGTAGTACAGGTAGCCGTCGGCCTGCTCGCACAGCCGCTGCAGGCGCGCCTGCGGGGTAGTCGGAGAAGCCAGCGAGACCAGCACCAGTCCGTTGCGGGCGAACGCGGCGCGGTATTCCTCGGCCTCTTCCGGCGGCAGGTCGACCAGCAGCATGCCGTCCACGCCGGCCGCCGCCGCATCGGCGGCGAACGCCGCCGCACCGCGGATCTCGACCGGATTCAGGTAACCCATCAGCACCACCGGCGTGGCCGCGTCGCGTTCACGGAAAGCGCGCACGCAGTCCAGCAAGTAGGCCAGCCCGGCACCGCGCGCCAGCGCGCGCTCGGAGCTGCGCTGGATCACCGGGCCATCGGCCATCGGATCCGAGAACGGCACGCCGAGTTCGATCACGTCCGCGCCGGCCTGCGCCAGCGCGTGCATGACCGGCACCGTCGCCGCCAGCGACGGATCGCCGGCGGTGATGAACGGCACCAACCCCTTGCGCCCGGCCGAACGCAGCGCGTCCAGCCGTTGCTGCAGGCGGGTCATTCGTTGGCCGCAGCCGGCGCGTCCTTGAGACGGCCGATCTTCACGCCGGCGGCCTTGTACTCCTCGGCCAGCTCGGAATCACCGACGTCGATGCCGCGCTCTTCGCCCATGCCGTCCAGATGCTCGTTGAGCATGCGGCGGTACATGGTGCTCATGTAGTCGAGGAACGCGGTGCGCTCTTCGGCGGCGGCGATTGGCTTGACGTTGGCCAGGAACACGTGCGAGTTGAAGCGCGCGCTGGCGAACAGCGCGGCGAGGCTGATGTTCTTCTCGCCGTATTTCTGCGCCTGCTTGTTGGTCAGCTCGAGGTATTCGTTGACGCAGTCGAAGAACTGCGGCGGGAACTGGTTGCCCTGGGGGGCGTTCTGCTGTTCGGCCGCGGGCTGGGCCTGGATCTCTTCGGCCATGGCCGGACTCCTGGGAAGTTGGGATGAAAGTGGAACCGGGCATTCTCGCCGAAACCGGGCCGCAGGCCAAATCCGCGCAAATGCCGCGGGACGGGCATCGCCGCCCATTTTCCGGTGCCGCTGCGTACGGCCAGCCGTCCAGGCTAAAGCGACAGGCCCTCGCGGGCGGCGATGGTATGCACGTCCTTGTCACCACGGCCGGACAGGTTGCACAGCACCAGCGCGTCCTTCGGCAGCTCGCGCGCCAGCTTGATCGCCTGCGCCACCGCGTGGCTGGACTCCAGCGCCGGCAGGATGCCCTCGGTGCGCGTGAGCCGATGGAAGGCGGCCAGCGCCTCCTCGTCGGTCACGCCCACGTACTCGGCGCGATTCATATCCTTCAGGAAAGCGTGCTCCGGGCCGACGCCGGGATAGTCCAGGCCGGCGGAGATCGAATGGGTTTCGGTGATCTGGCCGTCGTCGTCGCAGATCACGTAGGTGCGGTTGCCGTGCAGCACGCCGATCCGGCCCGCCGCCAGCGAGGCTGCATGGTGGCCGGTCTCGATGCCCTCGCCCGCCGCTTCCGCACCGACGATGCGCACGCCCGGGTCGTTGAGGAAGGCGTGGAACAGCCCGATGGCGTTGCTGCCGCCGCCTACGCAGGCAGTGATGGCATCCGGCAGGCGGCCGTATTCGGCCAGCATCTGCGCGCGCGCCTCGCGGCCGACCACGGCGTTGAAGTCGCGGACCATGCGCGGGTACGGGTCGGGGCCGGCCACGGTGCCGATGATGTAGAAGGTGTCGCGCACGTTGGTCACCCAGTCGCGCATCGCCTCGTTGAGCGCATCCTTGAGCGTCGCCGAGCCGCTGGTCACCGGCACCACCGTCGCGCCCAGCAGCTTCATCCGGTAGACGTTGATCTTCTGCCGCCCGATGTCGGTGGCACCCATGTAGACCACGCATTCCAGCCCCAGCCGGGTGGCCACGGTGGCGGACGCCACGCCATGCTGGCCGGCGCCGGTCTCGGCGATGATCCGGGTCTTGCCCATGCGGCTGGCCAGCAGCGCCTGGCCGATGGTGTTGTTGATCTTGTGCGCGCCGGTGTGGTTCAGGTCCTCGCGCTTGAGCAGGATCTGTGCGCCGCCGACCTCGCGGCTCAGGCGCTCGGCGTGGTAGATCGGGCTGGGCCGGCCCACGTAGTGCGCCAGGTCCTTGTAGAAGGCGGCGATGAAGGACGGATCGACGCGCGCGGCGTCGTAGGCGTCGGCCAGTTCCTGCAGCGGCCCCATCAGGGTCTCGGCGACGAAGCGGCCGCCGTGGCGGCCGAAGTGGCCGTTGGCGTCGGGGTAAGCGTGGAAATCGATGGGCGCGGCGGGCGCGGCCTGCGGGCTGGAAGTGGTCACGCTGAAGTCTCCGGTGTCGGAACGCGCGCGGCGGTGGCGCCGCTGGCGCAGGTCGAAACGAATGGCGTGCGCCCGGTGGACGGGCGCGCAGGCAAGCGCGGCCTTATCCCAGCGCGGCCGCGGGCACGCGCCGCCATCGCCGCAGCGAGCGGCCGAAGGGTGCGCGGGGGCGGTTGGAAGTCTTCATGGCGTGGCCATAGCCTACCTGATCGTCGCAGCCGTGGCGCCTGCGTCAGCCGCACGCACGGCCTCCACGAAGCGGCGCATCCGCAGCCCGTCCTTGACGCCCGGCGCCAGCTCGATGCCGCCAGCCACGTCCACGCCCCAGGGGCGCACGGCGCGCACGGCGTCGCCGACGTTGTCCGCGTCCAGGCCGCCGGCCAGCAGCCAGGGCCGGTCCAGGTCGACCGGGATGTTCGCCGCCTCCAGCCGTTGCCCGCTGCCACCGGCCGCGCCGGGCGCGTGGCCGTCCAGCACGAAACCGGCCGCATGCGGCCAGCGCGCGCGCAACGTGCCCGCCTCCACGCGGGCGCCGCCCAACCCCAGTCCCTTGAGGTACGGCAGGCCGAAATGGCGGCAGAAGGCGTCGTCCTCGCTGCCGTGGAACTGCAGCAGGGTCGGCCGCGCTTCGGCGATCGCCGCGCGCACCTCGCGTTCGTCATTGTCCATGAACAGCGCCACCAGCGTGACCAGCGGCGACAGTGCCGCGCGCACCGCCGCGGCCCGCGCCGGCGCGACCCGCCGCTGGCTGCGCGCGGCGAAGATCACCCCCACCGCATCCACGCCCAGCTCGCAGGCCAGCCGCGCATCGCCGGGCCGGGTCAGGCCGCAGAACTTGATGCGGGTGCGGAAGTGTGGGCCGGCCATGGCCTACTCGAACTCCCCGCAGGCTTCGGCCGGCAGGTTCCAGTGCAGCGGATATTTCGGCCCGAGGAACAGCAGCCCGGCCGACGGCGCGGTGGGGCCGGCGACGGTGCGGTCGCGCCCTTCCAGCAATTCGGCGATCCACGCCACCGGCCGCTCGCCGCGCCCCACCACCAGCAGCGAGCCGACGATGTTGCGCACCATGTGGTGGAGGAAGGCGTTGGCCTGCACCTCCACCACCACCTCGTCGCCGGCGCGGGTGACGGAAATGTCCTGCAGGTTCCGGCGCGCGTGGGTGGCCTGGCACTGGGCGCTGCGGAACGCGGAAAAGTCGCGCTCGCCCGGCAGCGCCTGCGCGGCTTCGTGCATCGCGTCGGCATCGAGCGGCATGCGCTCCCACCCCAGGTACTGGCGCTCCAGCCCCGGCCGCGCGCTGCGGTTGAGGATACGGTAGCGGTAACGGCGCGCACGCGCCGAGAAGCGCGCGTTGAAATCATCGGCCACCGGCACGCACCAGCGCACCGCCATGGTCGGCGGCAGGTTGGCGGTGGTGCCGAGGATCCAGCCGCGCGCGTCACGGGTGGCTTGGGTATCGAAATGCACCACCTGGCAGCGCGCGTGCACGCCGGCATCGGTGCGGCCGGAACAGACGGTGTCGATGGGCGCGGCGGCCACCTTCGACAGCGCCATTTCCAGCGCGGTCTGCAGGCTGCCGTCGGCCTCCAGCGCGCCGGCCTGGCTCAACCGCTGCCAGCCGGAAAAGCCGCCGCCGTCGTATTCGACCCCGAGTGCCAACCGCATCGCTTCGCCCTCGCCGGCGCGCCTCAGCCCACCAGCTTGCTGAGCATGCGCGCGGCTTCGTCGCTGATGGCCTCGTCCTCGTGGTCGAGCAGCTCCAGCAGCAGCTGCTGCGCGGAGGACTCGTCGCCGACGTCGAGGAAGGCGCGCGCCAGCTTGAAACGCTGCTCGGGGCTGGCCTGCGCGGGCACGGCCGCCAGGTCGGGAAGGTCGTCGCCCACCGCAGGCTGCGCGTCCGCAACGGCAACGCCTGCGGCAATTTCAGCCGGCGTTTCCTGCCGCGGCGCCGAGGCGGGTTCGACCTTCATCCAGCCCGAATGCCAGGCCGGCGTATCCGCCGCGGCTTGGGACGCGGCGGGCGGCGTATCGATGGCCGCCTCGGCGTGGATTTCGGGCTCGGCTACCGAGGTTGCCGGAACGACGGCATCGGGCGCTGACGGTCCATTCGCATCGTGGGCTTCGTCCAGCGTGGCTTCGTCGTGCACCTCCTGCTGCGCCGGCTCGACGTCGTGCGGCGCCGGCACGGCCATGCCGGCCGCCAGCGCTTCGCTGTCGAACACGCTGCGCCGCGGCGCCGGGACCTGCTTGCGGCGGCTAGCCGCCAGCCAGGCCAGCAGCGCCAGCACCACCACGCCCAGGCCACCCCACAGCCACGGCATCATCGCGCCCTTGTCCGCGACCTCGGCGGGCGCAGCCTGCTCGGTGCCGGCCTTGGTGGCGGGCGCTGCAGCCTTGGCCTGCGCCACCTGGTTGCTCGCGGCCAGGCGCGCCTGCGCGGCGGCCAGCTCGCTGTCCTTCAGCGACAGCAGCTTCTGCTGTTCGTCCTTGAGCTTTTCCAGCTCCGCCAGACGCTCCTTCAACTCGCCGATCTCGGCCGACTTGGCCGCGATGTCCTCGTCGCGCTGACGCAATTCCTGTTGCAGCATGCTGCCCTCACCACCGGCGCTGGTGCCGGATTTGTTGCCCGTGGCCTTGCCCGGTGCCGTTGGCGGCACGATCTGTAGGCGCGCGTCTTCCCGCCGCGGCGCTGCCGCCGGGACCGGCTTGGCCGCGGCTGCCACCGCTGCGGGCTTGGCCGCGGGCGCTTTCACATTGGACGCAGGCGCCGGTTTCGGTCCTGCCGGCTTGGCCGCCGCCGGGGCGCTGGCGACGCTGGCGGCATTCGCTGCCGGCACTGCTTCCGGCTGGCGCACCGCGCGCCGCGCCTGCCGCCACTGGCGGGCCTGCTGGCGCACCACCTGCGCGGCTTCCTCGGCGCTGATCTTCGCCACGTCCTCGTGGCTCGGCACCCGCAGCACCGCGCCGCTGCGCAGGCGGTTGACGTCATCGCCCAAGAACGCATCGGGGTTGGCCTGCAGCAGCGCCAGCATGGTCTGATTGAGGCTGAAGCTTTGCCGCAGGGCCAGCCCGCTGGCGATGGCTGACAGCGACTCGCCCGGCTTGATCGGGCCGTACTGCATGGGATCCGCAGCCGGCTCGGGGTCGAACGCGGGGATGGGCGCCGCCGCAACCGACTCGGGCCGGTCCGGCTGCGACGGCAGGAGTGCGCTCGAGGGAGCTGGCGCTTCCTCCGGCATCCGCGCGGGCGTGGGCGCAGGCGGCGGGTTGGCGGCGGCCGCCGGTGCCGAAGCCACCGCCACCGCCACCGGCGCGGGACGCTGCACCAGCGCCGGCGTCGGAGTCTGCGGCGCACTCACCGGCGGCGGCAGCGCCGCGCCGGCGGTGTTGGGCGCATCCATCAGCGCCGAGTACTCGCGCACCAACCGGCCGGCACCCCAGTCCACTTCGATCAGGAAGCTCAGCACCGGCTGTTCGATCGGCCGGATCGTGGTCACGCGGATGACCGGCCGGCCCCTGGCATCGCTGCCCAGGCTGAACTGAAGGTCGGCGGCGACACCGCTGGGCGGCGCCAGGCCAACCCGGCGGAAGGTCTCCGGCGAGGCCAGCCGCGCCTGCAGCGCCGCCAGCTCGCCGGGGGTGGTGGAGACGATGGGAATTTCGGCCAGCAGCGGCTGGTTGCGTTTGCTCTTGACCTGGATCTGGCCCAGGCCAAGCGCCCACGCATTGCCCGCCGCCAGCAACAGCGCGGCCACCACCGCTGTGCGCAATGTTCCGATCACGTGTACTCCATCCCCCGCCCTTGGCGCCGTGACTCTAGCTGCGCGCGGCCTTCGGCGGCAAGCCTTGGGCCACCAGCAGCTCGGCGATCTGCACCGCGTTGAGGGCCGCGCCCTTGCGGATGTTGTCGGCCACCACCCACAGGTTGAGCCCGCGCGGGTGCGACAGGTCCTCGCGGATGCGGCCCACGAACACCGGGTCCTTGCCCGAGGCGTGGGTCACCGGCGTGGGGTAGCCGCCGGCCTTGTGCTCGTCCACCACTTCCACGCCGGGCGCCTCGCGCAGCAGCGCGCGCGCCTCGTCGGGAGTGATCTTCTTCTTCGTCTCGATGTTCACCGCTTCCGAGTGGCCGAAGAACACCGGCACGCGCACCGCGGTGGGGTTCACCTGGATGGACGCGTCGCCGAGGATCTTCTGCGTCTCCCACACCAGCTTCATCTCTTCCTTGGTGTAGCCGTTGGGCTGGAACTCGTCGATGTGCGGGATCAGGTTGAAGGCGATCTGCACTGGGAACTTCGACGGCGCCGGGTCCTGGAAACTGAGCAGCGCCGCGGTCTGCCGGCCCAGCTCCTCCATCGCGCTGCGGCCACCGCCGGAAACTGACTGGTAGGTGGCCACGTTGACGCGCTCGATGCCGTACCGCTTGTGGATCGGCGCCAGCACCGGCATCAGCTGCATGGTGGAGCAGTTGGGATTGGCGATGATGCCGCGCGGGCGGTTGCGCGCCTGCTCCGGGTTCACCTCGCTGACCACCAGCGGCACGTCGTCGTCGTAGCGGAAGGTCGAGGAGTTGTCGATCACCACCGCGCCGGCGGCGGCGAACTTCGGCGCGTACTCCTTGGACACCGAGCCACCGGCGGAGAACAGCGCGATGTCGACGCCCGAGGGGTCGAACGTCGCCAGATCCTGCACCACCAGCTCTTCGTCGCCGAACTCGACCTTGCCGCCGGCCGAACGCTCGCTGGCCAGCGCCACCAGTTCGCCGACCGGGAAATCACGCTCGGCCAGGATCGACAGCATCGTCTCGCCCACCGCGCCGGTCGCGCCGACCACGGCCACCTTGTATTGCTTGCTCATCTGTTGCCTGCCCTGAAGATTGCGGCGCGTCGAAGCGCCTGCGGGGAATGGGGTTTGCCTGCGTATGCCGCTGCGGCGCGCTGCTGCCCGTGGGGGCCAAGCCGGCGGCGCGCCGCTATCGTTTGGTGTCGGTAATGGAGGTGGTGCCCGCGATGCGCGGCGCGACTTCGCCCACGTCGCCGCACTGCGCGCGGTGGCGCAGCGCCTGGTCCATCAGCACCAGCGCCAGCATCGCTTCGCAGATGGGGGTGGCGCGGATGCCGACGCAGGGGTCATGGCGGCCGGTGGTGATGACATCGACCACGTTGCCATCCACGTCCAGCCCCTGCACCGGCAGGCGCAGGCTGGAGGTCGGCTTGAACGCCACCGATACCGACACCTGCTGGCCGGTGGAGATACCGCCGAGGATGCCGCCGGCATGGTTGGACAGGAAGCCCGCCGGCGTCATCACGTCGCGGTGCTCGCTGCCCCTCGAAGCGACGGAGGCAAAGCCGTCGCCGATCTCCACGCCCTTGACCGCGTTGATCGACATCATCGCCGCCGCCAGCTCGCCATCGAGTTTTCCGTAGATCGGCTCGCCCCAGCCCGGCGGCACGCCGTCGGCCACCACCAGCACGCGCGCGCCGACCGAGTCGCCGGATTTGCGCAGCGCGTCCATGTAGGTTTCCAGCTCCGCCACCTGTTCCGCGCAGGGCCAGAAGAACGGGTTGCCTTCGACCGCGTTCCAGTCCTGCCCGCGCGGCACGACATCGCCGATCTGGGTCATGCAGCCGCGCACGGTCACGCCGCGCTGCGCCAGCCACTTCTTGGCGATGACCGCGGCGGCCACGCGCATGGTCGTCTCGCGCGCGCTGGAACGCCCGCCGCCGCGCGGGTCGCGGATGCCGTACTTCTGCCAGTAGCTGTAGTCGGCGTGGCCGGGGCGGAACTGCGCGGCGATGGCGCTGTAGTCCTTGCTGCGCTGGTCGGTATTGCGGATCAGTAGGGCAATCGGGGTGCCGGTGGTGACACCCTCATGCACGCCGGAGAGGATCTCCACCTCGTCCGCCTCGTGCCGCGCCGAGGTATGCCGGGTCTTGCCGGTGGCGCGCCGCGCGAGGTCGTGGGCGAAGTCTTCCGGTGCGATGGCAATGCCCGGCGGGCAGCCGTCGAGGACGCAGCCAATGGCCGGCCCGTGCGATTCGCCGAAGGTGGTGACGCGCAGCAGGTGACCGAAGCTGTTCATCGAATCAGAACAGCCCCGCCGGCGGCGCACCTGCTTCACGCGCGGCGGCCAGCTGGGTGATGCGGGCGTTGTGCTCGATCAGGTCGGCGCACTCGGCCACGAAGATGCCCATCTGCCCGACCTTGAACTCCACCCACGCCAGCGGCAGCTCCGGCAGCAGCTTGACCAGCGCCTGCTCGGCCTCGCCCACTTCGCAGATCAGCAGGCCGTCTTCCGACAGGTGCAGCGGCGCGTCGCGCAGGATCTTCAGGCACAGGTCCAGGCCGTCGTCGCCCGCGCGCAGGCCCAGTTCCGGCTCGTGCGCGTATTCGCGCGGCAGCGCGTCGGTTTCGTCGTTGGTGACGTAGGGCGGGTTGGTGACGATCAGGTCGTAGCGCTCGCCGGCCAGGCCGGCGAACAGGTCGGACTTCAGGAAGCGCACGTTCTGCACGTGCAGGCGCTTTTCGTTCTCGCGCGACAGCGCCAGCGCGTCGTCGCTGATGTCCACGCCGTCCACGTGCCAGTCCGGGTTGTAGTGCGCCATCGCAATCGCAATGCAGCCGGAGCCGGTGCACAGATCCAGCGCGCGGCGCACCTCGCGGTCGCCCAGCCACGGCTGGAAGCCGGACTCGATCAGCTCGGCGATCGGCGAGCGCGGCACCAGCGCGCGCTTGTCGGACTTGAAGCTCAGGCCGGCGAACCAGGCTTCGCCGGTCAGGTAGCAGGCCGGGATGCGCTCTTCGATGCGGCGCAGGAACAGGCCCAGCACCTCTTCCTTTTCCGCCTCGGTGACGCGGGCGTTGCCGTACACCGGCGACAGGTCGTGCGGCAGGTGCAGGGCGTGCAGGGTCAGCTGGGTCGCCTCGTCCAGCGCATTGTCGAAGCTGTGGCCGAAGGTCAGCCCCGCCGCGTTGAACCGGCTGGCGCCGTAGCGGATCAGGTCGATGATGGTCTGCAGTTCCTGGGACATGGCGGCAACAGCTGGGCAAGGCGCTGAAGTATAGCGGTGGCACCCCGGTATCATGGCGGGCCGCTTCCATGCCAGACGTTCATGTCCCGACGCCTTGTCCCCGTGTTGATCGTCGCCGCCCTCGCCGCCGGGCTGGGGCTGTGGGCCTCGCAGCGCCTGCACGCGCCGGTATTGATGCTTTCCTGCTTGGCATTATCGATAAAACCACAGGTATTGATCACCACAATATCACCACGATCCTCATGAACAACTTCTTTTCCGTTGGC
>JAANMV010004982.1_pt1 | contig 10005 bp, 2 predicted proteins | sample 7279661 | NCBI WGS metagenome assembly JAANMV01 (sample SAMN14094540, study PRJNA606508) | bioreactor metagenome | isolation source: A lab-scale SPAN reactor treating ammonium-rich wastewater day 121 | place: Ireland: Galway | collected 2017-05-16 | reverse complement strand
GAGGTTCTGGTCGGTGCGCCTGTTGGCGGCGAACTCGTCGAACGCGACGCAGTCCCAGTACCCGACCAGCCCGATACGGCCGCTGGCGTTGTTGACGAACAGCTTGGCGACCGTGACTTCGCCGCCGGAGATGAGGATGCCGTTCGGAGAGAATTCGCTGAACGTGTGCGACTTGCCGGTGCCCTTCGGCCCCAGTTCGACGACGTTGTAGTTGCGCTCGACGAACGGGATGAGCCGCGTCAGCGCGATCAGTTTGCCGCGCTCGTTGTACTGTTCGGGGTTGAGGCCGATCGACTGCATGAGCAGGTCGATCCACTCCTCGGTCGTGAACGCCTTGCGGGCCTCGTAGTAGTGGTCGATGTCGACGCCGGCGACTTGGATGGGCTTGAGCTTGTCGAGGATCCAGGGCACGACGCGCTGGTCGTCGGAGTGAAAGTACTCGATGTCGCAGATGCACCACACGCCGCCGACGAGGAGCTTGGGGTTCTTCTTGACCGTGGCGTCGTCGATGATGACGCCCTTGATCTGGAGGTTTTCGAACTCGGCCTCGTGGACGTCGTCCTTCTCGTTGAGCGTCACGGTGACCTTGTCGATCACGCGGTGGCGACCTTTGCGGCGGATCTCGGACTTCACGAGCATGTGCTCGTTGCGGTTGACGTAGTGAGTGGCGAGGATCTGTCGCACGCTGTCGATCCCAGCCTGGATGGTTGCCTCGTCGTCGGATGCCGCATACTGGCCCAGTAGGTACTCCAGGACATACGAAGGCACCACCGCATTGCCCCGGACCGCCTTCACGAGGTCCCTCCGGACGACGGCACCGGCGAATTGCTCGTTGATCTTGTCGTCGAGCGCGGACTTTGTCGGCGTGGCATCTGCTGCCTCAGCAGCTGCGAGCACGTCGATCTCGTCGAGTGCGTCTTCGAGGTTCGTCATGGCTCTCCTAGAAGTCGAAGTCCGTCGTGAACGACCGCTTGATGGTGTAGTTCCCCTTCGAGAACGACTTCCACTGTGTCGTGTTCGGGATCGGCTCTTCGAGCCGCAGCTCGACGGGCAGGTTGTTGAACTGGTCGGCGTCCTCGGTCAGGTACAACACAGCCTTCTGGTAGCGGCTGCGCTGATCGTCGGATGCGCTGTCGAAGGTGAGGACGGGCAGGTCGGAGATCAGCGTCTCGCCGACGTAAAGGCCGAGGCGAACCTGCCGCGGCTGAACCTTGTCGGTGACGGCCTCACGCTGAAGCAGCTTGACCGCGAGCTGCCCGGTGGTGATCTTGTCAGTCTCAGGCATGAGGTCCACGCTCACCCGGCGGACGTCGCTCTTGCGCTTCTTGTTGACCGTGATCACCGGGACGATGATCTCCTGGAGGGATGCGCCCCCGTGCACGTAGCGCGTGCCGGCGCCCGGTTGCGGAATGCGGTGGATCGACTTGGGAATCTGGATGTCGACGTCTCCCGCGAGCCCGGCCTGAGCCGAGGTGAACGTCATGAAGGACGGGGACGGCTTCAGCGACCGGCCGAGCACGTAGCGGCGGTTGGTCTTGGTGACCGCGTCACCCTGGGGCTTCTCCGAGAGGTAGTACGCCTGCTCGAGCGGGATGTCCTGGTAGAGAAACCCGTGGTCAGCGGTGATGAGGATGTTCGTCGCGTTCGCGTTCGTCCACTTCTTCACCAGAAGCAGCAGCTCACGGAGGGTCTCCTCTGCTGCCTCGAAGACGGTGCGCTCGGTCGGGGCCTTGTCACCCGCGGCGTCGATGCGGTCGTGGTAGACGTAGAAGATCTGGTGCTTCGTGTACAGCTCACGAAGCGCGCTGCCCGGCATAGCCAGCACCTCGGCGGCGGTGACGGCATGCCCCTTGACGGCCTGCAGAATCTTGTCACGGTTCGCGGTGCCGTTCGTCGGCTTCCCGTCCGCCAGCACCGGCAGACCCCCGGGGTCGAGCTCCAGGCTCGACTGCGGCAGCAGCGACGCCATGCCGAGCTGGGTAAAGGTCGGCAACGAGCCGAGCACGGCCGAGAGCGAGGCATCGAACCGGTCCTCGCTGCGGATCATCGACGCGAGCTCCTCGGCGACCTCGTACCGCATGCCGTCCGAGATGATCACGACCACCTTGGTGCGGCCGTCCTTGACCACGGGCGCGACGTGACGGTCGAAGAACTTCGCCTGCGGCGCGAGCACCGCAGACTTCCACTCGCTCATCGGCTCGAGAGCCTGCTGCCAGAGCCCTCCGAAGTCATACACGTACTTGTTGGCGTACTGCTTATCAACCTCAGCCTTAAGCGCTTCCAGCGGTTTCTGGAAATCCGCCGCCTGGTGGGCGTGGGTGAACCAGCGGTAGTGCTGGTCGATGCGGAACCAGTCGGACTGGTACTTCTCCAAGCCGACGGACGCCGACGCGATCGCGTGCGGCAGACCGGCGATCGCCGCGAGCAGCTCTGAGGCGCTTTGGATGGCCTGGTAGAGCTTCGCGTACTTCGCCTTCCACAGGCTCTCCTGGCGCTGCCGCACGATGTCAGCGACCTCGCGCGGCGTCACCGACTGAGTAGCGACGGCAGCGGCCAGGTCCACGATCACCTTGCGGTCGATCTCCTCGAAGATCGTGATCCGGGCCAACTCGCGATAGTCGCGGTTCTCGATCTTGGCCTTCACGTCGAGCGCCTCAGCCGCGCGAGATGCGAACGTCGTCATCGTGTCCTGACTGCGGACATCGTAGCGAAGGGCGTTGAAGTCGCTGCGGATGTTGCGGAACTCGTCGGGAGTGGTCGAGGCGAAATCTTCGATGGCGCGGCTGAACATCCACAGGACGAAGTCGTCGATCGTTGGCGTGGAGCTGGGGTACTTGTAGATGCTCGCGAGCCCACCCCAGAAGAACTGATCGAGACCGAAGGTGACGAGCTCGTTGAACTTGGCGCTTTTGCCGGCAGCGTTCTCGACCAGGAGTTCACGGACAATGTCTGTCAGCTTGTTGCCCGATGCCTTCACGAGCACCTGGCACATCTTGGCGCGAAGACGGGCTGCGTCGTCTCTGTCGTCCAGTAGCTTTTCCAGTGCCTGCTTGCGGCTGTTCGCGGCGAAGAACTTCTCGTGCTGCTCGATCACCGGCAGCAGAGCCGGGTCATCCAGGCCAAGCTCCTGTTGGAGCATGGAAGTCTTGTCGGCCATGAAAACCCCGTATGCGAGCTCGAGATCGAGCAGCCAGTTCGCCGTCCCGCGAGGGATGTCGCCGGAGCGGTAGACGAGGTGCCTGCTGACGTGATCGGCGAGGATCGTGTTCTTCACACCGAACTCGTTGCCTTCGACCCGGATGACCTTCACGGGCCCGAGATCGAGCGCATCCAGATCCGCGGCGTACTCGCCGGCGGGGTCGTGCCAGAACACGACCCGTTCGGACGCGAGTCGGGTCTGGAGCGCATCCTGGACGGAGGTCAGATCAGTCACTCGCCACCTCCAGTCCGGGGATCCTCTTGAGCGCGGCACCGAATCTCAGATAGTTCGCCTTCACCCCGTCATCGAGGTCGATGACGACGTTCTCGGACGCCTTCGGGAAGAGCGTGTCGTGCTCGTACTCGTTCAGTTCGACGAGGATCTTGCGGAGCCTGTCAGCTTCCTTCGCGTTCCCGGCGCGCTCGGCCTGTTGAAGGGCGGACTCCAGCTTGGTGACGTACTCGCGCAGGTACGTCAGCACCGTCGAGGCCGTCGACGGCGTGTAGCGGTGCATGTAGATCAGGGCGTTGAATGAGCCATTAGGGCTGGAGAACAGCCAGTAGATCGGGCGCTTCTTGTATCGCCGGACGTGGTCCTTGTAGAAGGACTTCACGAAGTAATCGCGCAGGCTCTTAACACCGAGTGACTCGGTGACGAACTGAAGGTTGTCCTCGAAGTGCTGCTCGCCGAACGCGACCCGAAGGAACTGACGAAACCGCTCGACGATGTCGTCCTCGAACCAGTCGCCGTCCACGATTGGGACCACGTTGTCTGCATCCGGCGTGAACGTCGGCGATGGAACCTTGGCGAGGTAGTCCTGTAGCGTCGCGCCTTGGTCAGCGAGGACCAGCCCCCGCTCGTCGAGGCTGTAACGACCGAACATGCAGCCGGCGGCATACGAGATGAGGTCGGCGATGGCGGATTGGGCGAACAGTGCGTCGCGTTCCTTGGCCGACTTGTTGGGCCAGCGGAACGCGGAGTTGTTGGTCAGCGTGACACGTTCGAGCGGCACGTGGCAAGTAACCTCGTCCTCGATTCCGTAGAGCTTGGCGACAGCCTCGTTGTTCGCGATCTCGAGCTGCTGCTGCGCGAGCGAGCGAGCCGCCCACTCTTCTCGGTGCTGCGCAACGGTCTGTTCAAGTGTTTCCAACCGGAGTGCTACCAGACGGTTCCCCGTGAACGACCAGGAAGTTTCACCCGAGTCCCAGTCCGTCTTGGACCTGGCGATGAGGCGCCTTATGCGAGTGTGACCTGGATCAAGCACATCCGTACCAACGATGGGCAGCGATGCCACCTGGCCAATCTCGAAGTTGAGCGTCGGCGCCATTGCCGCCAACAGTTGCCTTGCTGGCTCAGAGTTGGCGATTGCGCAGATATCTAGCAGATCGTTTTCGCCACCGAATACCGGGGTTCCAGAGACGTCGAAGACGAACCCCTTCGGGTACATGCGGAAGGCCGGTGAACCACTGCTCACCTTCGACCAGGAGACTGAGGGTAGGAAGTAGAAGTCGCGCGACGGCAGCTTGTTGCCGCTGACCTTCAGAATCTCGTAGTTCTCAACGTCAAAAGCGAGCACGTACTCCTGATTGCCGTACCACTTCCGGAATGAGCCACCCTTGTTGAGCCCAACCCACTTTCGCCCAGTGGCGTGGACCTCTGCGGCCGACCCTGCATCGCGGATGCTGCGCTGTTCGCCCACTTCATACCAGCGGCGAGCGAACCGGTTGACATCTCCACCGTGCATACCTGCCTTTGGGCTACCGATCCGGCTCATGGGTCGGCCGATGCTGAAGGACGCACGCAACTTGTCACTGAGCCAGTAGACGATCGGTGAGCCCGGGATCGCCGTGAAGTCCGAGTCCGACGCCCGGTGGAAGCCCGCCTCCCTGGTCCGGACCTCAAGGGCTGTACTCAGAGCGGCGACCTTCTCCGCTTCGGAGGTTCCGTCGACGAGGCGGACGAAGCTCCCAGAGCGCGTACGAGCAGCAGCGCGGAATTCTGGCGGGATGTTCGCCAATGTAAACGCCGTCGAGGCAACGACCTCGCCCCCAATCGAATCGAAGGCGCGAGTGCCAAGGTGCAGCATCGACGTGATTCGCTGTTTGGTGAGGAGTGAGGCGCGAAGCTTCTCGTACGAGCTGAGAAACATCCAGGACTGCATCGTGATCATGGCTACCGTTCCTCGCGGCCCGGCGAGGTTCGTGCAGCGCTCGATGAACCCGGCGAAGAGGTCCGACTTGCTCTCCGGATAGTCGTCCTTCATGAACTGTGAAAGCAGTGCGTTCATCTGCTTACTGCCCATGTACGGCGGGTTCGCGACCACAACCGCATAGGCGCGCGTGAGGTACGTAGCCTGCTCGATCACGCGCTCGGCCCAACCGAGAGCGTCAGCGCGGAGAAGATCCGCTTCGTCATCGAGTGTCGCGAGGTGCTGACCGAGTCGGGTCGTCAGTGTGGCATCGGGGCGGATGAGCGAACCGAAGGTGTCGGCCTCGGCAAACTGATTCCAGAACGCCTCCTCAGCATGCCGGTCGCCGTCCATCGTCACGAGGTAGCTCAGCTCGTCGGCGCTGAAGGAGATCGGGTCGAGCACGCAGACGTTCGGCTCGACCGGGTTCTTCAGGAAGAGCTTGCGCTTGGCTGCGGCCTTGATCGTCAGGGCAAAGGCAGCGAGCGCACCGGCGCGAGGGTCGATCTCGGTGCCGTAGAGGTTGTTCGTGAGGATCAGGGCGGGGATCTCCGATGGCGTGTACCCCTCCTCCTCGTAGATCGCGTAGAGAAGGTCGAAGGCGTAGGTGAGCATGTGGCCGGAGCCGCACGCCGGGTCGATCACCGTGAGTTCCTCGGGCTTGGTGACCCTGAGGAAGTCGGTCTCTTCGTCGACCGGGGCGATGTAGTAGTCCATCTGGTCGACGAGGCGAGACTCGGGGTGGTTGAGCATCCACAGACGCCCCACGGAGTTCTCGACGAGGTACCGAACGATCCAGTGCGGTGTGAAGAGCTGGGTTGCGGCGGGGATTTCGTCGGCGCCAGCCTTCTGGTTCTTCTTGAATCCGGCGAAGACCTCCTGCTTCCGATCGGAGATGTAGAACTGGTATAGCCAGCCGACGACCTCGACGTCCTGACACACCTCCTCGGTGAGCACCTTGACGGAGCAGTTCAGGACGGAGCCCTCGGCGAGCAGGTTGGCGGGGATAAGCAGCTCGGTGTAGTGGCCCTCGCGCTCGAACATGAAGGGCATGGCTTTGTTCCAGTGGCGACAGTAGTCCGCGAGGAGGAGCGCGTATGCCTCGGCTTGGGCGTCGACGCCGGGGCGAGGCTGGCTGGTGCCGTTGAGGAGCCCGGTGATGGTTGCGACGTTCGCACCCTTGACCACATGACTGTCGATCTGGCCACGCTTGGCCGCAGCGAGTACCTCGGGCTGGCCGACCTGTTCGGTTGCAGGCGAGACGACGCCGATGCCGGTGTAGCCGTTGGCGTCCATGAACCGCAGGGCGATGATGCGGCTAAACCAGGTGTACGCAACCTTGTCGACCACATGCGCCCTGCCCTTGTCGCCGCCACCCCCGGCGGCGATGGTGCGTTCCAGCGCGGTCACGGCCCGGGGCTGTTCGACGCGTTCGGGTGACCCCGGAGCGAGCACAGCGGTGATGCGCGCGCCGACCTCGCGGATGAGTTCGATGCGCGCTGACGTGGCGAATGACTTGAGCGGTGCAGTGTCCATCAGAGCGTGATTCGCTTTCCGTCGTTGAGGGTCGCCACGAGCGCGGCGCGGTACCTAGTGAGGTACGTGTCGACGTCAGCCTCGGACTCCAGGACACCCGACGCGCCAGGCACGCTAATCGATTTGACCGACACCATGGGCTTCGGCGGCGGAGCGTCGTCCTCCCCACCCTGCTGCGCCTCGACCAGCTGGCTCAGCAGATTCGGATAGTCGTCCTGCTCGAAGGTTGCGCCGGCCTGGAGGATGAGCGCGACCTGAGTCTCGCCACCGAGACGCGCAAGAATGCCATCAATCCGCCGGATCACGCTCTCCTGTGCGGCCGGCGCGGCGTTGACGTAGTAAGTGCTGCCGAGGACCTCGGCCCGGCGCCCCTCGATCGCTGCGGCCACTTCCGAACGCTTGTCGGTGACGATGTCGTCGATCTGCCCCCGCAGGGTGTCGGCTGCGGCCTTGAGCTGGTTCATCTTGTTGCCGCTGAAAGCATTGGCATCCGAGAGCAGGGCTCTTACCGCGTCGGTGCTTCCTGTGGGGAGATAGCCGAGGGTTCCGGCGTTCGCACTCAGGAGGGCCTGGGCCTCGTCGAAGATGTTGGCCTGCCGACCGTTGAGGAACGACTTGATGGGGTCGATCAGGTCTTCCTTGGCTTCGAGCAGCTCATCGGCCGTGTCGAAGTCGTTGAGGTACCAGTCGGCCTGCTTGCCGACGACCTCGTCGAGCAGAGCGACGACGCCGGCGAGCTCGCTGACGAAGGGGTACCGGCTGCTGCTGACGAGCGCATTGAGTTCGTCGCGCCTGGCGGCGAGCTTGTCCTTGCCGAACCGGGCGAGCTCGGTGGGGTCGCTCGGTACGGCACCCTCGTCGAAGAAATCGGTGCAGAACTTCTTGAACGCGGCGACCTTCGCGTGGTCGTATGCCTTCTGGGGTGCGACGACGACATACGGGTGCTTGCCGGTGTTTCGGATCAGGCTCGCTGCTTCGGTCCGCACGACCAGGTTGGAGTCGACGTTCAGGGCCACCTTGCCCTCGCCGACGAGCCATCCCAACACGACTTCGATGGATCCGAGGTCCCAACCGTAGGGTTTGGTCTCGAAGCGCTCGGCGACCTTCTTGATCGTCACCTTCTCGCCGAGACCCGTTTGGCTGATGATCCAGGATTCCATCTCGGTGCCCGGCGAGTTGAGCGCGCTGAGCGTCGCCGCGTCGAACAACCCCGTTTCGCTTTGGACCGCACCAGCGACTTGCTGCTCGGGGTAGACCTTGCCGCCGAGCAACCCGAGGTTCGTGTAGGTCCGGCTAACGAGCTCCTGGAACCCGTCCGACACGCGAGTCACAGCATCCTGGGAGCTGGAGGGGATCTCGGCGGCGTTGATGATCAACTGCGCCTTGCCGACGGCCTGGCGAAGGCGCTCGATGAGCTCCTTCTCGCGGTCGGCGTTGAGCACCTGCTTCGACTGGAGGATCGCCTGCATAACGGGCGTCGCCCCTGAGTTGGTGCGCTGTTTGGTGTACTTCTCTGTCTTGAGCAGCAGACGCAGGTCCGCGAGCAGCCGCTTGTCACGACCGAGGAACACCCGCAGCTCGTCCCGGCCCATGCTCTGCGCCGCGATCTCGGAGTCGCTGTAGCTCGTCTCGGGCGTGATGAAGTGGATGGTCAGCTCACGCTGATTTCCCTGGGGTACATCGTCGAGCTTGTAGGCGAACGAGAAGTCCTGACCGTTCTTCGCGTACTTGAGCTTGTTGGTCTTGAGGATGTCGGACGAGAGGTACCGGAAGAGCTTGCTGGAGACCTCCGAGGAGTCGACGTCGACCGCCTTGATCTCCTTCTCAATCTCCTGCTCCTCGTTGGTGAGGTACTCGTAGACGTTCCCATTGCGCTGGACATACGACTGCGCCTCCAGCAGGTTGAGCGCCTCCTGCACCTGCTTGCCCAGGCCGGTGAGGTCGAGCCCGAAGCGGTCGTAGACCAGCACGGTGAGGTTGCGGGGCGTGGCCTTGAAGGTGTCGACGTACTTGACCAGGAACAGCGCCTTCAACAGCCGGTTGGCGAGGATCGTGACCTCGGAGCCAGGGTCGGGCAGATGCCTCTCGGCCTGAAGGATTGCGCTCTGGGCGGCCGACTTCAGCGCGGCACTGATGCCCGCGAACATCTGGTCGAAGGTTGCGAGGTAGCCCACCTGCTCGGTGCCGATGCGCTTGGCGACCTCCTGGACCACGCCGAGCATCGAGCGCTCACCGACCGAGCTGTTCTTGCCCTCGAACATGTTGTGGTCGGACAGACCCTCGATCGCCGCCTGGAACATCGGGATCTGGTAGGTGACGAACGGGTACGTGCTGATGAACCTTCCACCATCCACGTAGTTGCGATATGTCTTCGCGCCGTCGACGAAGTCGAAGATCGTCTTGAAGTTCGCACTCTCCTTGGCGTGGATGGTCACGAGTTCGGCGGCGCCCGCGTCGTTCTTCTCCAGCAGGCGCTTGCTGATGACCTCTTCGACGTCCTGGCTGGTCAGTTTCACCTTGGCGCTGAATCGAGCCTGGATCTTGGAGAAGTCGTTGCCCTGCCGCTTGGTGCGGTCGCCAATGACCTTGTCCATATCTTCCTGTGAGGTGACGAAGACCCACGACTGTCCCTTGCACTTGGTGTTGAGTGACTCGGCGATCGTCTGAAGGTTCAGCATGAGCTTGACGTCGTCGGCGATGAACTGGCCGACCTCGTCGACGAAGAAGTTGAGCCGGAAGCCCGGCTCCTGCTTGTCGATCCATGCCTTGACAGAGGTGGCGAAGTCCTCGATCGAGACGGCGTAAGACTTCTGGTACTGCGCGATGATCCCGGGATTCGCCTCACCGTTGACCTCGGCGAACGCCTTGTCGATGTTGTGGCCTTCCAGGGCCGTCTGCTCACGCCCCTGCGACCAGTCGATGCCGGCATGCTTGGCAAACGCAGACTTGAACGACTCATACTGGCCGCGCTTGTCGAGGTCCTCCTCGAACCGGGCTACAGGGCCATCGTTGCCAAAGTAGCCGCGGCTCTCGTCGAACACGATTCCGCCGTCCGACCACGCGGCGCAGGCGAACTTGTCGA
>JAANMV010004971.1_pt1 | contig 10028 bp, 11 predicted proteins | sample 7279661 | NCBI WGS metagenome assembly JAANMV01 (sample SAMN14094540, study PRJNA606508) | bioreactor metagenome | isolation source: A lab-scale SPAN reactor treating ammonium-rich wastewater day 121 | place: Ireland: Galway | collected 2017-05-16 | reverse complement strand
CGGCATCCTCGCCGCAACCGAGCCGGCATGGATTGAAACTATGGGACCGGATACCCTCGTCGCTCTTCCGATGCGCGATGCGCTTAAACACTTAATCGTTAAATACAAAGATAAAGCCGACTTGTGGATTGCAATGATAGAAGGTCACGGGGCAAGCATTCAGTCCATGGCGGCCCAGCTTCCGGAAATATCGATTTGGCTTAGCGGAAATCCGCGATATGGAGAAGCGCAGGTCGCAAAAACCAAAATAAACGATTCTCAATACTGGATGAATATATTCCAGGACGGCAAGTACGTTGGCGTTACTTCCGTGGATAAAAACGGCGGCGAGTTTTTCATCTCCCAAAACGAAGTCGGAGTAATGGACACCATAAAGGAGCGCAGTGATTTAAAGGCGATTATGGTAAGCGATTACAGACCGAAATTGGAGGGCATTTTCCGTAATCAAACGCAGCCGATAGGAAGGGAATACGTCTATTCGCAAACCTGCCAAAAGTGCCACGTAGAGCAATACAAAGCTTTCGAAGCCAGCAGACACATTCATTCGCGCGATTCGCTCGAAGCAAAAGGCCAACATTGGAATCCGGACTGCGTGAGCTGTCATATCGAATACGACAGCATCAACGACAAATCGCTGTCGATGCAGTGCACGACCTGCCACTACAACGCATGGAACAACCATATCGCGGAAGCCCAGGCCAATCCGGCCGCAGTTACCCCGCTCGGAGAAACTATCGACTTCGACTACTGCATCAAATGCCACGACGAAGAAAACTCGACCGAGTTCGCCGAACATTACCGGGATTATTTCGCGAAAATCAAGCACTGGAAGGGACCAACGTTACCGGGAGAACCCGAATAGGGCAGGGCGGCACAGCTACTTCTTAAAGCGCTTGGTTATGTTGTATTTCACGATTTCGGCATACATTTTTAGCCGCTGATACGAGCCGCGTATTATTCCGCGCTTTTCTTCTTTCATCCTGTGGCTCGCGCCGAAAAGTTCTATTTCAACCATCGCAACGCCTATTCGTCTCAAATGGTCGTTTATGGCGTGCTCGATTCCGAAGCCGGCCGTGTGCCAAAGGTCGAAACCTTCTAGCAACTCCTTTTTCAAACAGCGCTGCCCGCTAATCATCGGTGCAAATTTCTGAGCGAAGTCGGTGGCCGCGCGCCCGCCCTTGAATATTCCGATAGTGGCGGCGGCTGCACCATCGGTTACTGGGCGCACCAGTTTTCGAATGTGCTCTGCAGTAATTCCAGTCAAATCCGCGTCCAAAAATGCGATTATTTCGGCCGAAGCAGCTTTAAATCCAGTCTCCAATGCAACGGATTTTCCCGAATTCTTTTGCCGGATTACTTTGACGCCTGATACGCTTGACGCTTCTTCGCCAGTTCCGTCGGTAGAGCCGTCGTCAACGCAAATTATTTCCCGGAATACATCCGCGTCTTTCGCGGCCGATAAAACTGCGGCAACGGTACGCGCCTCGTTGTACGCCGGCACGATCAAAGCGGCGGCGCGGCAGTTTGTGTTTGAAATATTTGCGCCTGAGGTTTCTGAAATCACATTGAAATATTAGCTTATGCCCGTCAAAATATAGCTATAGCCGTTCGATTTCTTCAAGCAATACTGCACGCGCCTCGTCGAGGGTTAGATTTTTTCCGAACACCTCGCCCTTGCGAAACAGGACGAACCTGTTATCGCCCGCCGCGATTCCGATATCCGCCTCTTTCGCCTCTCCGGGACCGTTTACCACGCATCCCATAACGGCAACTTTAATATCTTTCTTGTACGACAAAATCTGCTCTTCGAGTTCGTCAATCAAGCCGATTAAATCGTAGCTAATTCGGCCGCATGTAGGGCAGCTAATCAGCTTAACCTGCGGTCTTGCGGTAGGCAGGCCGAGCGATTGAAGGATTTCATAGCAAACCCGGACTTCGTGAACCGAATCTTCGGTTAGGCTCACCCTCATCGTATCGCCGATACCCTGAGTAAGAATCATCGCAAGTCCGGTCGCGCTTCTAGCCGTTCCTATCATCCCCGGGCCGGCTTCGGTCACGCCAATATGCAGCGGATATTCCGAAAGCTCGCTGAACCTGGTATAGGCGGCGACGGTGTTCAAGACATCGCTCGACTTTAACGATACAACTATGTCTTCGATTCCGTGCTCTCGAACGATGTCGATGTAATGCAGAACGCTTTGGACCAGCGCCTCGGGTTGATTGTGTTCGTAAAGCTTCCTGAACTGAGGGGGCAGGCTTCCGCTGTTGCTGCCTATCCTTATCGGCACTTTTTCGCTTTTGACAGCCGCCGCAATTTCTACAACCTTGTCCTTGTTGCGCAGAGTGCCGGGATTGATGCGAATCTTGTGAACTCCGGCCTTTATGGCAAGTAGAGCCATATCTGCGTCGAAATGAATGTCCGCGATTATCGGCACCGGGCTTTGTCGCACTATCTCGGGCAGGGCGAGCGCGTCTTTTTCCTCCGGAACCGCAACGCGCACAAGCTGGCAACCCGCATCGGCAAGCACTTCGATTTCGGAAAGCGTCGCCGTTATATCGTGCGTGTACGAAGTGGTCATCGATTGTACTACAACCGGACTTCCGCCACCGATTTGCACTCCGCCTACGCTTACCGCGCGCGTCTTCCGCCGTTCTTTAACCAAATTCATGACGATAAGAAATACCACATTCGAGGCGAGTTAAATGCAATCTGCGGTTGATTCAGTGAAATGCTTTGGCAGATAAAACCGCTATGCCGGCAGATTTAAGCGGGATTCTAAAGCAGATTACTCTGCGAATTCGATTTCGGCTCTGTAACAAAGCCTGGTGAGAACCTTTCGAAGTTCCGGTTTTGAACCCGTTATAACAACTTTCTGGCCCTGTGCGGAAAGCCTCAATACCGCTTTGATTAGATCAAGCAATAGTCCGCCGTTTGATTCGTCAATGTACTCGCAATCGATTATTGTCTCGTTTGCGCGGCGCGATGCCGCGAAATTTCGCTTTATCAATTCGCCGGTATAAATAGCCATCGAAACCTCTTTAAACTACCCATAATATTATCGGCAACTGAAAGGTTCGATTTACGGCTTAAGACGAAATCCGGATTGATGCGGCAAGTCATTCGGATAGGCGGGCAGGGCGGCTATTCGTTGTGGGAAGGATGCCGCACCTCCGACTTCGTTCTATGCGCTTGAATCAGATCGAAAGATTTTCTAGCTTCGCCTCGCTTCATTTCGGCAAAGAGCAAGTCCTGATCACCGCCGCTTGTCTCGATTTCGATGCTGCTGAATATAAGGCCTTCGTTCTTTTTTACCATTGCTATTTTCGAATATGGAACCGTATGAACGTCGACCGCCATTCCAAGAAACTTGAAGGTTTTCAGCCTAACTGAATCGTCGTGAATTTCGATTCTTGGCGGCAATAGAACGGTGTTCAGAAAAATCAGAAGCGGAATTGCCGCGACGCCGACGCCGATCGGAAGAAGTATCCAGTTCGACGCTGCAATCCCCGCAATCACCCCAGCAAGCGCGAAAAATCCGGCCCAAAGCCAGATTTTAAACAGAAACAACTGCTTTAACCGGCAAGTGAAAACCATAGCCCCTCCCAAGGCGGAATTGCCAAGCCGGTCATTATATTAGCAGAAAACCGGATTCTCAAATAGGCCGCCATCTACTTTAAGGCAGATTTCATAAAGATTCGAGTCAATCAACATAAGACCGTATGCCGCGGGATTGTCGATAAATTCGCCGACCGCAAGCCATAAAAGTCCCTTGGGGCGAATTGCCGCAAGCAAATGAGGCAGCGCGCTTTTTATAGCCGGGACGGTCATCGACGAAAGGATATACCTGCAAGCTACAAAATCGAATTCACAGGAGTGCTCCTTGGCAAAACGCTCGGTAAAAAAATTACCCGTTTCGTATGTTATGCACTGCCTGACTTTAGGTGAAGGCTGAAGAATTCCAGACTTGGGTTGAGTAAAATACCCTTCTTTCGAGTAGTAATCTGGAATAGCAGCATTTTTGACGTAATAAATGCCTTTTCGGGCAATCTCGATTCTGCCTTCGGCCAAATCGACGCCTTGTAAACTAAAATCGCAGTTTATCTTCGTAAAAGTCTGAAGCGCAACGCACGATAGCGACACGGCTTCTTCTCCAGTACCGCATCCTGCGCTAAGCAGTTTATAGGTACGCCGTCCGCAAAATCTATCTGGAAAGGTTTTAAAATAGTCCAAAGTCAGGTCAAAAGCGGAGGGATCTCTGAAGAATTCCGTAAATCCAAGAGGAATGAACTCCGGAATAACCCGCAACGCTTCTGGTTTCGCCTTAAACAACGGTATCAAATCGGCAAGTTCTTCGCAGTTTAACTTATCGGCAAGGGCCCGGAACCTTTTTAGCAGATGCTCTTTTTTAAACGCAGTGACATCCATCCCGGTCGAATCCGAAGCGATCCGAACCAGCTCGACAAACACGAAATCGCTCGTCTCCTTACCGGTAATAGCAAACCTCCGAAATGGATTATACAATCGGAAGCCATACACATGGGGCGCCACGCAACCTCAAGAAACAGGCCGCCAGCCCCGCGCCTCAATATTCAATGCCGCAATGTAACATAATATACCTTATGCGCATAGCAGGTCAGCGCGCCGGCGCGCTACGCAATTGTCTGGATCCCGCCTTTCGGTGCGTTTGTTGCCTTTTGTTCAGGCAGCGCCAATCGTAGCGAAACCCATTGCTTGTTTTCTGTTGATTACTTGGCAGGCTTATATGGCCAAGTTCAGGTCGGAAAAAGAAGGGTTTATTCTTGCATTGAGTCCTAGTATATATAATGCCTGCGTCGGATTCAGGTTCAATGCCAACGCTCGCCGGAAACTGCAGGTCGTACCCCTGCCCTGCTGTTCTTGTGAAGTCGGTTTCTTATTTCACAAATTCTTGAAATCTCATATTTGCATGTTAGTATTTAGGCGAAATCCGCAAGTAGCCGATGAACCGGTTAGCAGCGTGGTGCTCAATTTCCTACCGTATCCCGCATCTTGGAGGTAGCGATGCCCAGAATCGAAGTCATCAAGGAAACGTGCAAAGGCTGTCAGCTTTGCGTGCCGGCCTGTCCGCACGATTTGATTCATTACACTAAAGCAGAAATAAACCAGATGGGATTCTATCCCGTCGAGTATATAGACCCAAACGAAAAATGCACGGCCTGCAAGCTGTGCGCGATTATTTGTCCTGACGTTGCCATCAGAGTTTTCAAGTAGCGCTCTTTAATGGGCGCAGGAGGTTTCGATGACGGATAACGGAAACCGGGAGTTAATGAAAGGTAACCATGCCATGTGTCTTGGCGCAATTCAAGCCGGTGCAAGGGCATATTACGGCTACCCCATTACTCCCCAGAACGAAGCCACGGAATATATGTCGCTAGAAATGCCGAAAGCCGGCGGCAGTTTTATTCAGGCTGAAAGCGAAGTTTCTGCAATAAATATGGTGTACGGCGCGGCATCCGCAGGCGTACGCGCAATGACGTCGAGTTCTTCGCCGGGCGTTTCGCTCAAGCAGGAAGGCATTAGCTACGCCGCAATGGCGGAATTGCCTTGCGTAATCGGAAACATCGTACGGTGCGGACCGGGCCTCGGCAACATCGCACCTCATCAAGGAGATTATTTCCAAGGAACACGCGGTGGCGGTCACGGAGACTATCGGACCATAGCGCTTGCGCCGGCCAGTGTGCAAGAAATGGCGGAATTGACGTACAAAGCTTTCGATCTTGCCGACGAATATCGCAATCCGGCGCTCATTCTCTCCGACGGCGTTATCGGCCAAATGATGGAACCCGTGGACCTCACAAAAATACCCGCGAAAGATCCGCCGGTGAAGGAATGGGCGGTCGGGTCTGGCCAAGACAAGCGCTCCCGCAACGTAGTTACCACAATTTATCTCGACCCCGAAGATATGGCGGACATGCACTTAAAGTTGATCGACAAATACGACAGAGCGCGCAAAAACATCCAGTATTACGAGGAATTCCGCACCGAAGACGCGGAAGTATTAATCGTAACTTACGGCACGAGTTCCCGCGTTGCCAGAACGGCCATACGCCACTTGCGCGAGTCGAAAGAAGCCAAAGTCGGAATGTTCAGAGCTATTAGCCTTTGGCCTTTCCCGTATGGCAGACTTGACGAAATGTGTGCAAATTACAAGGCGATAATCGTTCTCGAAATGAATTGGGGACAAATGGTTGAAGACGTACGCCTAGTCGTCGGCGACCGGACTCCGATTCACTTTTACGGCAAACACGGCGGGTTGATTTTTACGCCCGCCGAAATCGAAGACCTAGTCAAGGCAGTCGATAAAGACCCGAAAAATCCGTCAACTTTGTGGAGCGTAATCCGCTAAGGAGAAGTTATGTCTGAAGTAAAAACGATTTCGGAAGCCAAAGAAGAAAAACTTGTTTTCGATAAACCCTGCGCTCTTAGCGAACGCAATTTCACCTACTGCCCGGGTTGCGGACACGGTGCGATTCATCGACTTGTCGCGGAGTGTATCGACGAATTCGGTTTAAAGGACCGCACGATTGGCATGGCCAGCGTTGGCTGCAGCGTTTTCAGCTACTGGTTTTTCGATGTCGATTTCATAAGCTGCGCGCATGGCCGCGCACCTGCGGTCGCAACCGGCGTCAAGCGCGCTCATCCGGACGCGTTCGTTTTTACGTACCAAGGCGACGGCGACCTAGCGAGCATCGGAATGGCAGAAATTATGCACGCGGCGAACCGCGGCGAACAAATCACGGTTATTTTCGTGAACAACGCCATTTACGGAATGACCGGCGGCCAAATGGCGCCGACTACGCTCATCAATATGGTTACTTCGACATCGCCGCTCGGGCGCGACCCATTGCTCGCCGGAAATCCCCTGAAAATGGTCGAGTTGCTGTCGCAATTGGATGGGGTTGCATTTGCCGCCAGAGGCTCCGCAAGTTCCGCGAAGAATCTTTTGAAGGCCAAGGCATATATGAAAAAGGCCTTTCGTGCGCAAACAGAGAAAAAAGGCTTCGGCATTGTCGAAATCCTTTCGAACTGCAACACAAACTGGCACAAAAGCCCGCTGGAAGGAAATAAATTTATTGACGAAGTTATGGTGAACGTCTTCCCGCTCGGCGTTTATAAGGACGTGTTCGCGTCTGACAAAGAACAGAAAGAGTAAGAATAGTCGCTAACGCGGTCGTTTGCCGGAAGTTAGTGAAGGAGTTACCTATGCTTGTTGAAATGATTTTTGCAGGATTCGGCGGTCAAGGCATAATGACGCTCGGAATGACGCTTGCGTACGCCGGAATGATTGAGGATAAAAACGTCGCTTGGATTCCTTCGTACGGCCCCGAAATGCGCGGCGGAACTGCAAACTGCAACGTAATCGTGAGCGACGAGGTCATCGGAAGCCCCACCACGGACACACCCGGCGCGGTCTTGATTATGAACCTTCCCAGCTTCCACAAATTCGAGCCTAAGGTAAAGCCTGGCGGTACGATTGTCGTTAACAGCTCGCTAATATCCGCGCGTTCCGCCCGTGAGGATATTAAAAGCTACTATCTTGACACGGCGGAAGTAGCAAAGGAGCTTGGCAATCCCGTACTCGCCGGAATGGTCGCTCTCGGCGCGCTAAACGAAGCCATGAAGCTGGTCAAAAACGAATCGCTTGGCGCGGCGCTTAAAAAGCTATTGCCCGAACACCGGCACAAGCTTATCCCGCTTAACCTCGAAGCGCTGGATAGAGGCGCATCCTCGGTGAAAAACGGCTCGTAACGTTTCCATACCAGTACAGCCCTAATGCCCTGCCCTATCCATAATAGGATGCCGCGATTTGCTCGATTTCGACGCAACGGTTATAGGCTTCGGCATAAAACTCGCCGTTCGGGTCAAGTGTGAGATAGGCGTAATAATAATCGTACGCAGTTCCCCAATCCCCGAAGAAATCGTAAACTACGCCGACCCAATAATATGGTTCCGGCTCTTCAGGCCATCCTTGAACACATGTCGCGAAAACCGTTCCAGCAGTCTCGTAATCCCCTCCCACGATATACGCCAACCCGGACATATAATAAATCTCGAAGGTATTCGGGTAAAGCTGATCGAGCGAGGCAAGCAAATCCACCGCACTGTAAGCATCTCCGGCGGCTATGTAGTTCGATGCGGCGGTCAAACCTTCTTGAAGCGAGATTGTGCTTTGTTGCGGCTGTTTGCCGCCACCCGGCGGAGAAAAACCGCCGCTTTGACCTTGCTGAGCGCCCATTTCAAGCATATCGGCATAGTCTTTCATTCCGGGCGAGAAGGACTTAATGGGCTCCGCCAATTGGCCGTTCGGATATTGCCTTAAATAGTTGTCCAGCGCACTCAAGTATTGCCGTATCGTTGCGGCATATTTTTTTCTATCGGCCTCGGGCAATTGAAGCGCCCTTTGCGGATCTTTGCCGGTGCGCTCGTCGATTTCGTACATGGTTTCGAGCGCTCCGAACATCGACTGCAAACCTTTGGCGTCGGGCAAAAACGTATTGATATCGGCGACGAGCATACTTTTGGGATACTCTCTGATGTAACCGTCAATGTCCACGACGGCCACGTCCAATCTGTTTTTCATCGCCCGAAGGTCGGCCAAGGTGGTGTTGGGCGAAAGGCTTTTTTCCATATCCCCGAACAGCTCGACGATAGCGAACATCCCGTGAAACGCTCTTACGAATCCGGCTTCGGGCATATTCGCCCGCGCTTCGGTAAGCAAGCGCAAGCCTTCTGTCGCGTGAGCGAGCATCCACTGCTCGTCCTTCGTCATTTCGAGAAGCACCACGAACAGGCTGGCAAGTCCGGAATAATAAGTGCCGGGGAAATCGCGTCTTACTTGCCGGAACGCCGTAAGCGCCTTTACGTTATCCACCGTTTGCTCGGAAGCGAACGAACGGAATACGCCGGCGGTGCAAAGGATGAACGGGTCGTCAGATGCCAGCGACAGCGCCTTGTTCATTGCCGACTCCGCCTTCGTAACTTCGTTGAGCGACGCATATCCGAAGCCCATAAGTGCCCAAGCTCTGGCGTAATTTGGATCGATTTCGACCGCTTTTTCCAATAGCGCCATCGCTTGTTCCGTTGCGGCAACGGAATCGTCAACTTCTACGCCGGAATCTATCAGGTCTATCATCGCGGTAATCCACGAATCGGAGCCGAACGCGATTTCGTTCGCGCGAGTGTAATACTCGTATGCGCTAAAGCTGGTCGTGTCCTGCCGCTTGAATTCTTCCTTCGCTTCCGAGGCAAGAGCTTCAACTTGAACGGGCGCCGCCGTCGGTCCGGAGCCGAGAGCGCCGGACAGGTTGGTTGCGAGGTTCGTGTACTGGCTGAAAATATCGTCCACAGCCCCTTGAGCTTCGAATCCCGCGCTCGTTTCCGCCGTTTCGACGTCAACGACGCGCGCGCTTATTAGTATTTTCGTGGTGCTGACTTGATAGCTGCCGGTAACCGCTTTCTTAATCCCGATAACCTTGCCCAGTTCAACGGCCGTTTCCGTATCGACGAATCCGGATGCCTGCAGCCTTTGCTCCTGCAAAATCTTGTTCATCTGGCCGCGCTCGATTACGACGACGTTCGGAAGTGCCGCCAGCTTCGATGACAAGGATTCTTGAATTCCTCGGCTGACCCAATCGAACTTGGTATCTTTCGTGACATTCTCGAATTCCAGCACGCCAAGCCTGACCGGCTCCGCGGCCGATACTGCCGGCTGGGATACCAAAAGTCCGTACCCCGACATTAAAATCAGCGCAAGAGCGATTAAATGCGTTTTCATGGCACATCGATTATAACGCGATTTTCGAAAAGTTAAATATGTTACGCTCGTAACTCGCCCGCAATGTGGAATATTTGTTGACATATACGAGCTATTCGGTATAAATAAAAGTGATTGCGAATTTCTACGCATCAACGGAGGGATTCCGGTGAGGATCTCCAGGAAAACGGATTACGGAGTACGAGTTTTGATTGCGCTTGCCCGCAACGGCGA
>JAANMV010004967.1_pt1 | contig 10043 bp, 12 predicted proteins | sample 7279661 | NCBI WGS metagenome assembly JAANMV01 (sample SAMN14094540, study PRJNA606508) | bioreactor metagenome | isolation source: A lab-scale SPAN reactor treating ammonium-rich wastewater day 121 | place: Ireland: Galway | collected 2017-05-16 | reverse complement strand
TGCGGTGGAATCTGCCCGGGTTGCCCGAACTCATCAAGCTGCTGAGCACGCCGTTTCACGCGCCAGGCACAGCTTGAAGGCAAGATGTCCGGTACAGAGCTTATTGTCAGTGAAGTAGTTCAGGTATTGCGGCTGCGCCACAGCAGGAGCCGCGCCGTCCGATGTCGAGTTGAGGGTAGAAGCCATCCCAAAAACGTGGATGGCCCTCATGGTCCGGCACTCCTCTGCCTGCATCCCTTCAGGCTGGGCTAAAACGCGGATGGCATCCCCCGCGGTTGCTGCCATGGTGGAGGCGTGCCCCGCCTCAAAACGCTTTCACTTCGCACCCTGCTGACCTCACGGGACCATGTCCCGTTGCGAACAGACGACCGCATCGAACATCTGTTGGAGCGCTTCAGGGTCACCTTCGATGCTGCACGCGTCTCCAAAGGCACATGTCAGCTCCAGCGTGGGAACCTGGTGCTCTGGGTGCTGGGTGGCACCTTACAGAGTGTTGAGCTGACCCGCTCCCCCTGGCATGAACCCTCCGACCTGGTGGATTGGTGCGGGTTCTCAATGCACGATGGCGACCTGCTGGCTTGGTGCACTGAGCATGACATCACCCTCGCCCTTGATCGGGAAGAGAGTGGTGGCCAGCTGTGGTCAACACCGTCGGGTGCCCTCATTGCCGTTCAGGACGGGAGGTTGTGGAATATCACGCTGGTGCTGTGAGCTGTCGAGGTCACTGACGAAGAAGAATCACGATGGCACCGAGCTGCACCATGCCGAGGAAGTTGCTGGAATGCCATTCCCAGCGCGTGACAAGGCGGCGAAAGTTATGGAGCCATGCAAACAGTCGTTGATGAGGTCGGGGAGCATGGGTGCTTCAAGCCTGTCCCGTCAGCAGGAGGGGAGAGCGCCCACGTGCGTCAGTGACCGCATGGATGGCCAGTCACTGGTCGGTGAGGCGTTCGGCGAGGTCTTCGGCGTGTTTGACGGCGCGGCGGTAGGATTCGGCGTTCACGAAGCCGACGTCGCTGGGGGTGTGGGCGTGGTCCCGCAGGCTGCACAACCTGAGTTCCCGGGGGCTGATGTTCCCGATCCCCGCCATCTTGCAGGCGCGCCAGAGGGGCAGCCGGAACGCGTCGCGGTTCTCGAAGGGGAAGATGGGCTTGGGGGAGTCCTGGGTGTGAAGCGGCCCGCCCGCCTGTTTCAGCAGGGGTTGGAGGGCGTGTAGGGCTTCCTTGCTGAGGCGGGTCTCGGTGCGGGGGCGCAGCAGGAGTCCACGACTGAAATCGAGGGCATTCCATTTCAAGGCTTCGAGTTCGGTGTACTGCAGCGCGTGGTGGTAGATCAGCGTCGCGGCGGCATGGAGGAGGGGATCGTGGCGCTCCAGGTGACTGAGGAGGACGGTCACGTCCTCCGAGGAGGGGAGAGGCGTGACGGCCCGCTCGATGGGTGGGAGGGCATACCCGGCGGTGGGGTTGGTGGTGAGGAGGCCTTCGCGGATGAGGTGGTCGTACATCTGCTTGAGGGTGTAGTAGCGGGTGTTGATGGTGTTGGGTCGGGCAGTGCCGGGGCCGCGGAGGGTGTCGGTGAGCGGCGTGCGGAGCCAGGTGTGGAAGTCCGCAGTGGGGTGGAGGAGGTTCACGCCGTCCTGTTCGGCGTGGGTGAAGATGGTCTGGAGGTTGGTGGTGAGCTGTACGCGGCGGCGGACCGGCAAATTGCCCCAGAGCATCGGGATGATGCGGTCGAGTTCATGGTGTTGGAAGGCGCGGGTGAGGGTGCCGGCCTGGTCGGTGGTGAGGCGCCGCTCGGTCATGCTCCATAATATACGAGATTAGATTTGAATAACGTCACCCCTGCTCTCCTGGGGGTGGTCTTTTGTCTTCCGCACTGGCTCCCGCGTCCTTTTTTCTTGGTTTGTCGGACGCCTTTGTGATCCCCGGTCTTTGCGGTGCTGTCTGGCCCCAAGCTTGAGCAGATGCCGAGCAGGACACGACTTGAGGGGGCAGCAACTGGTTGAGCCTCTCGCGATCCGCCCAGAGGACAAACTGAGGAATGGGAGCCACCACAGCCAGCTGCGTTTTAAAGCGGATGAGCTGTTGTCGTTCGCAGTTCCCTGGTCTTTTCACTTCGCTGATGCACTGGCAAAGGCATGGAGAAAAGAGACCATGCTTGTGAAGCCGGACCGGCTGTCGGATTCTGCAGCACTGTGCGCCGACGGCTCAGGCACTTGGGCCATAGGGAAGCGTGCGGGGATGGACCGGTGAGTCCTGACACGCCAGGATGAAGATGCGCCTGGGTGCCGTGTGATCCGATCAGCATGCTGCAGGTGGGGCACACCGTGACCGGGTGGAACTGGTCCTCAGGGACGCGTCCCGTCAGCCTGATTCGCCTTTCTCCATGCTGGAGCCCGGGCAGAAGCGCGGGAAAGAGATGAGCCAGACGTGGGGAGAGAGCAGGAACGGCATGGGGATGAACGGTAGCTTCGGTCGTCAAACCTAATCTTATATATGAGGACGCACAGGCGAGAGGTACCCTCGGTCACCCCATAAGGCCCTCCTTAGGACGGCCTCTGCCTGGGCGCCACCACCACAGCAGGCGTCAGGGTGAGCCGCACAAGATACGACTCACCCGCAGGGTCACGGCACTCCTGGTACCTACGGTGCAGGGCATACAGGTCACGTTGCAGCGCCTTGGCATCCCGAGCGGACAGGCTGAGCGTGGCCGTGTTGTCCCAGACGGCCGGCGCCTCGTCCGCCAGAAGCGGCCCCAGCATGCCGCCGCCCGCCGTCCCACCCCGCTGCGGCACCGCCGGCCGGTAGGGCAGCAGGGCGTGACTCATCAGGCCTCGTTCGTCCCCGAACGTGTACAGGCCGTAATCGCGGGCGTCATCGGCCAGACCACTCCAGACCTGCGCGAGGCTGGCGAGCACCGAACGGCGCGGGTGATCCAGGGACGCCTCGTACACCGCCTGCACCGTGTCGGCATGCGTGGCCGGGAACGGCACGAAGTACCCACTTGAGCTCGCGCGGTAGTACTTCAGGGCCCGTCCAGCGCGCGCCTCGGTGCGCGTGACCGTCAGCAGCCCCAGCCGCAGGAACTGCCGGACGCGGTACAGCACGGCCTGCTCAACGGGCCATGCACCACCCGCCATTCACTCCGCCGTGGCCCCCACCTCCGGCTCGGCTGACGCGAGAAATTCCTCCATGATCCTGATCAGGAAGGGTGACTGAAGCACGTCGTAATGGGTGGTGGCCGGCAGGACGGCCAGGCGGTGCCGGGTCAGGCCCGAGCCGTTCCACCCGGCCTCCTGCCGCCCGCCGCCGAGGGACGCGAACACCGCCACCATGTGGGCCGGGGACACCATGTCCGCGTCTCCGCCCACCAGCAGCACGGGTGACCGGACCCGGCCGATGTCTGCCGTCCAGTCAAAGGCACGCCCCAGCAATTCACCCACGCGGTGCACCAGGTCCGGCCAGCCCGCCGGATCCGCGGCCAGCCGCGCGTACAACTTGAAGAGGGGACCGCCCCGCATATGCTCGGCTGCTTCCCGGCGAATCTGCCGCTGCTGGGCGACGACTTCCGGGAAGTAGCCGGTGGACGCCGCCGGAAACGAGATGACGATCAACTTGCGCACCAGCTGCGGAAATTGAATGGCGCAGCGCAGGGCCACGCCCCCACCCACCGAGTACCCGAGGACGTCGGCCTGTTCGACGTTCAGGCTCCGCAGCAGGGCCGCGACGTCGTCGGCGAGGGAGTCGAACCGCATGGGCCGGTCGATGTCCGCCGTGCGTCCATGGGCCTGGAGGTCCACCGCGATCACTGGTCGCGAGGCCGCCAGGCTGGGGATCAGGTGGTCAAATGTCTCCGTGGCCCCGAATCCCCCGTGGATCAGCACCAGGGGACTGCGTTCGGGCGAGGCTTCACCGTGCCGCTCGTAGTACAGCTGCAGACCGTTGACATCCGCATGGTGTCCCGTGTTCATCTTCCTCCTTCCTGTCCCGGAGAACGCGAATGTCTGCGGCGGTCACCCGGACCTCCGGAGAACCGTGGACGTCATGGCGCGGTGGAGGGCTGAGCATGGTCTCCCGGGGCAAGGGCGTCACCCGGCAGCCCCGGGGAGCACGCTGGGGCGGCTACCCCCGCGACGCGCACGCGCGAGACGGGTCGGCGGTTGGCTGGCGAGAAACACCCGTGAAGAACGTCATGCTTCTTTGCACCCATGCACCTGCCACAGTCCAGAAAGCGCAGGACCACTGACCAAGGGCCGCAGGAGCCGCTTCGTGCCCTGAACAGGCCAAGGGAAGGACCACTGTGATGGAATCCATCGCCCCGGTCTGCAGGTGGCCTGACACCGTGACGCCTTGCGCAACCGTCTCGGACACCCCCTCTTTGCGCTCCGGGGAGCTTGCGTTGTTTCCGACGCCTCTGGGGGCAGGCTGAGGTGTACCAGGCGCCTGAGGTAAGTCCGTCACGGCGCGGTGAATACAAAATATCGCCCCTGCGTTATGCTTCGGAACGAACGTCAAGTGTGATGGAGAGGGTGCCGACAGGGCCTGCCTCCCCAATGGTCGTGGACCAGCCCTTGCCAAAGGAGATTCCGGATGAAGTTGAACTACACCATCATGTACGTCCCTGACGTGGCCACCGCCCTCACGTTCTACGAGTCGGCCTTCGGTCTCTCCCGCCGTTTTCTGCACGAGTCCGGCGACTACGGCGAACTCGAGACCGGTGAGACGACGCTGGCCTTCGTCTCCCATACGTTGGGGGCCAGCAACTTTCCAGCGGGTTACGTCCGGGCCAGCGACTCGGAGCAACCACTGGGCATGGAAATTGCCCTCGCGACGGATGATGTCGCGCAGGCTCACCGTGCGGCCATCGCGGCGGGCGCCACCGAACTCATGGCACCCACCGTCAAACCATGGGGGCAGACGGTGTCGTTTGTCCGCTGCCCTGCCGGCACACTGATCGAACTGTGCACGCCGATGACCTGAGCCTGGAGCACCAGCACACTTCCGCAACCCTCCACACGCAGCCGAGCAGCACGGTGGGCATCCTGGGATGGACAGGCGGGCCCTGACTCTGGCCCGGTGTTGGTCCGGCGCGGAGGAGAACAGGACCGGGAAACGGGAGCGGTGGCGCGCCTGCCCCGGTAGCCAGCGCCCAAGAAGACGTGAATTGACCCGCGACCTGCGCGCGGCCGAGGATAGGCTCCCTATGACGCCCCCCACCTTTGCCCTCGCGGGCGCCGCCGGCGACCTCGGGTTCCGCATTGCCCGGGCCCTCGTCTCCCGCGGCGCGGAGGTCCGCGCACTGATTCGTCCCGACACCGCAGCTGAGGACCGCACGCACCTGAAGTCCCTCGGCCTGACCCTCACGCCCGCCGATCCCAACGACGTGACCGCCATGGCCGCCGCCGTTGAGGGCGCCCGCTGCGTCGTCTCCGCCCTCAACGGCCTGGACGACGTCATCCTCGGCCGCCAGGAGGTTCTGCTGCACGCCGCCGTGCAGGCCGGGGTGCCGCGCTTCATTCCGTCGGACTACTCCGAGGAGTACACCAGGATCACCCCAGGCACCAACCGCAACCTCGACCTCCGGCGCGAATTCATGGCCCGCGCCGACCGTGCGCCCATCCAGGTCACTTCCGTGCTCAACGGGGCGTTCATGGACCTGCTGGGCACCGAGATGCCCATCATCCAACCGGCGATTCACCGCGTCCTGTACTGGGAGAACGCCGACCAGCCTCTGGACTTCACGACCAAGGACGACGTGGCCGCGTACGTGGCGGCCGCCGCGCTGGACGACACCACGCCCCGCTTCCTGCGTATCGCCGGCGACACCCTCAGCGCCCGGGACCTCGCAGCCGTCATGACCGACGTCACCGGCCAGCGCTACCGCACCCTGCGCGCCGGAGGGCTGGGCACGCTCGGGCTGATGATCAAGGTCGCGCAGCGCGTCGCCCCTCAGCCCGGGGAGCCCTTCCCCGCGTGGCAGGGCATGCAGTACATGCGGGACATGTTCAGTGGCCAGGGAAAACTCACTCCACTGGACAACGCCCGCTATCCGGAAGTGCGCTGGACCAGCGTGCGGGAACAGATGACCAGACGCCGCTCAGCCTGACAGGGCGGGCCAGGCGGCCCTGAAGTCAGACGGGCGGCCGCGCCACACGCTCCCGGACGCGCGCCAGGACCACGCCCGCATCCTCACCCGGATTGACGTCCGTCCAGTGATCCATGATCACCCCATCGGGCGCGACCAGGAACGTCTCCCGTCGCGCGCGGCGCAGGTCCTCCCCGGGCCACGGCTCATCCAGGACACCGAAGGCGCCGCTGAGGGTGTGGTCCTGGTCGTTGAGCAGCGGGTAGTCCAGCTTGCACAGGTCACGGAACAGCGCCTGTTCCTGCTTCGCGTCCCCGTTGACGCCCAAGACGTCGACGCCCAGCGCCTGGAACTGATCCATCACCGCCTGGTACCGCCGCGCCTACAACTGGCAGTGCGTGGTGGCGGTCTTCGGAAAGAAGAACAGGACCCGCCAGCGGCCGGGCGTGAGCTCGTACGGCCGGCCGGTGTCCTGCACAGCCGTCATCACAGGGACTCGATCACCAATCGACAGGGACATCCGGTCAGCGTACCGGAACCGGGCGCGGCAACACCGTCAGCCGCCTCGCATCGTCCTGGTTCTCCCTGAGCCCGTCAGGGACCCGAGCGTAAAGCGCGGTTGAGGCAGCCCGGCGGCCCCACTCACGCCCCGGCGGTACGGTGAGGGCATGAGTGACAAGAGTGTCGGCGAACGGCTCGGCGCCGCTGTAGACGCCGTGAAGGAGAAGGTCAATCAAGGCGCTGACCGGACCCGGGCGGAGGCCCATGAGTTCAACGCGGAAACGGCCAGCAATCCCGTGGACCGGGTGATGGAGGAAGGCAAAGCCGCGGTCGACCACGCCAAAGCGGACCTGCACGGCGCGCGGGCGGACCAGCAGGCGGACAAGGCGAGCGAGTAAATGCATGCCAGGACAGGCGGCGCCGCACGGCGCCGCCTGCACGCTGTTGTCCGGACCGAAGGGTCGTCATCTCAGCCAGGGTGATCAGCACGTCTGCGGCACTCTTCGCGTTCACAGCGCCCGCGGGACACCTGCCCCCAGCCCGCACGGAAACGTGACGAGAACCGTGAGGGCCGCCGGTGTGGTGACCTGCGCGATGCCGGAGGGGCAGGGGCCGTCATGCGGAGGGGCAGACCACTTCGCCCGGTCCGGCGCCTCATCTCCTACCGTGGAGCATGGTCGATGTTCACACCCTCACCGCGTACGTCTTCATCGTCCTGGGCCTGTTCCTGATTCCCGGGCCTGCCATGCTCCTGACCCTGGCGCGCGCCGCGAGCGGGGGGCCCCGCATCGGCATCGCCACCGGCCTCGGCATCGCCACCGGCGACCTCGTGCACGCCCTGTGCGCCGTCCTGGGATTGTCCGCCCTCCTGATGACCTCGGCCGTCGCCTTCACCGCCGTGAAGATCCTCGGCGTCCTCTACCTCCTCTATCTCGGTGTGCGCGCCTTCCTCGACCCGCCGCAGCCCATCGACCTCCCCACCGTCAAGCGCCTCGGGAACGCCCAGGCCTACCGGCAGGGCCTGCTCACCGAAGTCCTCAACCCGAAAACGGCACTGTTCTTCCTGTCGTTCCTGCCGCAGTTCGTCCACGCCGAGCGGGGCAGCGCCGCCCTCCAGCTGTCCGTCCTCGGTGCGCTGTTCGTGCTGCTCAGCGCCGGGTACACCACGCTCCTCGCCTTTGGCGGCGGGGCCGTCGCCGGATGGTTGACCCGCCACCCGCGGGCGGGGCGGCACCAGGGCAAGGTCGTCGGCTCGGTGTACCTCGCCCTCGGCCTCCGGCTCGCCTTCCAGGAACGCTGATGGTCGAGACGAGCGGAAGGGACTGGGCAGTCGGAGCGCGGCAGATCAGAAGGACGCACGGGCGAGTTGCCGGACACGCGACGATCGTGGACACCACGCTTCAGGGGAGCGTTTCCCTGCGCTGACCTGAACTGTGGCAGATGTCCTGGGCGGCCCAGGAATACGGCGCTCTCCTGGTCCGCATCAAGCCGCCGTGTGCGGCTTCTACTTTTGGGCTTCACGGGTCCACTCCGCCACCGGCTTTCGCGGTGCGGCGGGAGGCACACCGACCGGACCCTCCTCGGCTCTGCCCTGGCAGGGCGCTCCGCGGCACAGGGGGTGCGCAGAATCTTCACCAAGCTGCCTCAGACTTTCCCGGTGAGTCGTCTGCATGCCCTGCTCCGCCCTCCCTACCGCCTGCGCAGCGTGTATGAGCGGCTGCTCGGGACCGAAGTCGAGATTCAAATCGTGGCGTCCACCCGGCGCGCTGCCGAAGCGGCGGAGCAGGTGGCGCTGGCTGAACTGGAGCGCCTGAATGCGGTCCTCAACCGCTTCGACCCTGAGAGTGAGTGGCGGCGCATGCTGAGCCGCCCCGGGGCCCTTCAGCAGGTCAGTGCTGACCTGAGGACGGTCCTGGCACTGGCCACGCACTGGCAGGAAGCGAGCCACGGAGCACTTCACGCCGGCGCGGACGCCCTGGGGGCGGTCTGGGCAGCCGCGGCCCGGCGGGGACATCCGCCGCACCCCGCCGAGCTGGCCCCGGTCATCCAGGGCCTGACCGAGCCGCTCTGGACGCTGCACCCTGGAGGCCAGGTCACCATCCACACCCCGTTGCCGTTGGGCCTCAACGCACTGGCCAAGGGGTACGTCGTCGACCGCATGGCGGAGCGGGCCTTCGCACAGCCGGGGGTGCAGGCGGTCCTGGTCAATGCCGGAGGGGACCTGCGAACCCTGGGGGGACGCGGCCTGAACGTGAGCGTCGCCGACCCCTCCACCGCCCGGGACGACGCCCCGCCCCTCACGCAGGTGCGGGTCCAGGACGCGGCGCTGGCCACGAGTGGCCTCGCCCACCGCGGCCTCCAGGTGGGCGGGCAGTGGTATTCGCATCTGCTCGACCCACGCACGGGACAGCCGGTTGCCGGCGTTACCGGGGTCACGGTGGTTGCCCCCCTGGCCGTCACGGCGGACGCCCTGGCGACAGCGCTGAGCGTCCTGGGTGTGCCGGACGGCCTGACCCTGGCCGACCGGACGCCCGGCGCCGCCGCCCTGATCGTCACCCGGGGGGGCGGCCAGCACGCCAGCCGCCGCTGGGCCGCATTAACACCCACTTAAACGCGCCGTTGCACCCTCACGCCAAGGAGAGCCCCACCATGACGAACCTGCACCCCACTTCGGACCCTCACGCCACCCGCCGCACATTCCTCGCCCGACTGGCCGCGGGCGCGGCCTTCCTCGCCGTGTCGCGCTTCAGTCCGGCGCTCGCAGCGGCGTCCACCGGCGCCAAATCCTGGGCGAAAGGCATGGCCCTGGACATCACCTTCACCGTGGCCACGCAGGCAGGTGGGCGCGTCAAACGGCCCTACGTGGCCGTGTGGATCGAGGACGCCCAGGGCAGCGCCGTGCGGAACCTGACCGTGTGGGTGCAGCAGAGCCGCCGCAACCCCCGGTGGCTGGCCGAGTTGCGGCGCTGGACGCGGCAGAACAGTGAACTGATCGACACCGTCAGCAGCGCCACCCGCAACCCGGGCACCTACGCCGTGGCCTGGGACGGCAAGACGGACAAGGGGGCCGTGGCGCCACAGGGCACCTACTACGTGTGCGTGGAAGCCGCCCGTGAACATGGTCCCTACAGCCTGGTGCGCGAGAAGCTCACCATCGGGAGTACGGCGTTCAAGAAGGTCCTGGGCGCCGACAACGACGTCGAGGCCGTGAATGTCAGTTTTGCCCGGGCCTGAAGCTCAGAAGGGTGGTGCGGCGCGCGCCACTCCCGTGCGCCGTCAGCGGAACGCCCGCGCGCAGTGGAACCTCTGGCTGCGGTGGCTGCACACGTACACCAGCATGATCAGTCTGCTGGTGGTGCTGTTCTTTGCGCTGACGGGCATCACCCTCAACCACCCGGACTGGGTGTTCGGCAGTGGCGAAACCACCCGCGAACTCAGCGGCACTCTGCGGCCCGGCT
>JAANMV010004966.1_pt1 | contig 10044 bp, 7 predicted proteins | sample 7279661 | NCBI WGS metagenome assembly JAANMV01 (sample SAMN14094540, study PRJNA606508) | bioreactor metagenome | isolation source: A lab-scale SPAN reactor treating ammonium-rich wastewater day 121 | place: Ireland: Galway | collected 2017-05-16 | reverse complement strand
ACCCGCTGCCGCGGGCCGGGTCAGTGGTCGCGGCTGACCGAGTAACGCGCCAGGCCGCGCAGCGCGTCCACGTAGGCATTGCCCGGCAGGGCCGCCAGTGCGGCGTCGGCGGCGTCCGCGTAGGTCGTCGCCCGGGCGCGGCTGTAGTCCAGGCTCCCGCAGCGGGCAATCGCCGCCTGCACCGTGGCCAGCCCGTCCAGGTCGCCTTCCTCGACGATCCGGCGCAGCTCGCCGCGGACGGTTGCGTCGCTGTGCGCCATCGCGTGGATCAGCGGCAGGGTCATCTTGCCTTCGGCCAGGTCGTCGCCGAGGTTCTTGCCCAGGGTGGCGGCGTCGGAGGCGTAGTCCAGCACGTCGTCGGCGATCTGGAAGGCGTAGCCCAGGCGCAGGCCGTAGTCGTGCAGTGCCTGCTGGGTAGCAGCGTCGGCGCCGGCCAACAGCGCGCCCAGGCGGGTAGCGGCGGCGAACAGGATCGCGGTCTTGCGCTCGATCACCCGCAGGTAGGCGGCTTCGTCGGTGTCCGGGTTGCGCACGTGCAGCAGCTGCAGCACCTCGCCTTCGGCGATCATGTTGGTGGTGTCGGCCAGGATCTTCTGCACGTCCATCCGCTCCAGCTCCACCATCAGCTGGAAGCTGCGCGAATACAGGAAATCGCCGACCAGCACGGACGCGGCGTTGCCCCAGACGGCGTTCGCGGTCTTGCGGCCGCGGCGCAGGTCGGATTCATCGACCACGTCGTCGTGCAGCAGGGTGGAGGTGTGGATGAACTCCACCACCGCCGCCAGTTGGTGGGCGTCGGGGCCGCGATGGCCCAGCGCGCCGGACGCCAGCAGCAACAACATCGGACGCAGCCGCTTGCCGCCGGCGCCGACGATGTATTCGGCGATCTGGTTGACCAGCACCACGTCCGAGGCCAGCCGGCGGCGGATCAGCGCGTCCATCGCGGTCATGTCGGGCGCGGCCAGGGCCTGGATCGCCTTGAGGTCGGGCGCGGCATGCGCGAGGTCGGGAGCGGTCATGTGCGGCATCGGCGGGGAATGCCGAAGTATAAGCCGTAGGGAGGTTTTCCGACCCCGCGGCGCGGCGTCTGCCGGCTGGCGCCCGCTATACTTCGATGCCATCGTCCAGTCCCGGACGAGCGAAATCCAGAGCGAGGCAGCACATGGCACGCGGCGTGAACAAAGTGATCCTGGTCGGCAACCTCGGCAACGATCCCGACGTGAAGTACACCCAGGGCGGGATGGCGATCACCACGCTGAGCGTGGCCACCACCAGCGTGCGCAAGGATCGCGACGGCAACCAGCAGGAAAAGACCGAATGGCACCGCGTCAAGCTGTTCGGCAAGCTCGGCGAGATCGCCGGCGAGTACCTGAAGAAGGGCCGCCAGGTCTACATCGAGGGGCGCCTCGAATACGGCTCCTACGAGAAGGACGGGGTCAAGCACTACACCACCGACATCGTCGCCGACGAGATGCAGATGATCGGCGGCGGCGACGGCCAGCGCGGTGGCGGCGAGGGTGGCGGCGGTTACCAGCAGCGTGGCGGCGGCGAAGGTGGCGGCTACCAGCGTGGCGGTGGCAGCGGTGGCGGCTACGGTGGCGACCGTCCGCAGCGCAGCGCCCCGGCCCAGCGCCGCGAGCCCGCGCAGGCACCGGCCAAGCCGGCCTTCGATGACGTGCCGTTCGACGACGATATCCCGTTCTAGAATCTGCCTGCCGCCGCGCTTCGCGCGGCCGGGAGCCAAGCATGAGCGGACGCCAGCGCCAGTTGAGCATGGGCTTCCTCGCCGAGCCGTCGGACGTGAACTTCGGCGGCAAGGTGCACGGTGGGCAGGTGATGCGCTGGATCGACCAGGCCGGCTACGCCGCCGCGGTCGGCTGGAGCGGCCACTACAGCGTCACGGTGGCGGTGGGCGGGATCCGCTTCGTCGCCCCGATCCGGATCGGCGACCTGGTCAGCGTGCAGGCCACCCTGATCCATACCGGCACCACCTCGATGCATTTCGCGGTGGACGTGCGCGCGCGCGACCCGCGTGTCGATGAAGCCGACGCACGCCTGTGCACCCACTGCGTGATCGTGTTCGTGGCGCTGGATGCCCCCGAAGGCGCGCCGGTGCTCAGGCCGTGATTGATGTTCTGAAGCAGGGCGCCCTGGGTGGCCATGAAGTTGAAGCTGAACAGGCCCAGCACGATGAAGCCCATGTGCGCCACGGACGAATAGGCAATCAGGCGCTTCAGGTCGTCCTGGGCCAGGCACATCATCGAGCCGTAGATGATGCCGATGACCGAGAGCGTCATGATCAGGGGCGCCATGTCGTAGGCGACGACCGGAAAGAACGGAATGGCAAAGCGTATCATGCCGTAGGTGCCCAGCTTGAGCATCATGCCGGCCAGAGCGACCGAGCCGCCTGTGGGCGCTTCGGTGTGCGCGTGGGGCAGCCAGGTATGAAAGGGAAACAGGGGCGTCTTGATGGCGAAGCTGAGCATGAAGGCCCCAAAGCAGAGATACTGGGCCGTCATGGGAAGCTGCGCGCAGGCCTCAGGCAGGCGCTCCATGTCAAAGGTCTTGGCGACACCCGCGATGTAAAGGACCGCCAAGAACATCAGCAGCGAACCCACCAGCGTGTAAACGAAGAACTTGATGGCGGCCGCGCGGCGGGCGCTTTCGTCGCTGCCCCAGACCCCGATCAGCAGGTACATGGGAATCAGCATCAACTCGAAGAACACGTAGAACAGGAACAGGTCCAGGGCGCAGAAGCTGCCGATCAGGCCCGTTTCCAGCACCAGCATGGCAATGAAATACTCTTTGACCTTGCTGTGAACGGTGGTGCTGCTGGAGAGCATGATGATGGGTGCGAGAAACGTCGTGAGCATCACCAGAAACAGGCTGATACCGTCGACGCCCATCTTGTACTGGATGCCGAAGGCCGGAATCCATTCAGCCGTTTCCATCAGGCGCTTGTCGTAGCCCGCGCCCACGTTGAAATCAAACAGCACCGGCAGGCTGGCGATGAAGGTGATAAGTGAAAAGAAGAAGGCCGTCGCCTTCAGTTCACGTTCGCGCTTGCGGTTGATGAACGCCAGAAACAGCGCCCCCACCAAAGGCAGAAACGTGATCACGCTGAGGTGATGTTTAATGTCCGGGTCAATCGCCGCAGCGAGGAAGTCAAGCATCACAGGGTCCACCAGCCAGTGCGCGCGGCGATGTTAGGCGCGCCCATGCGGGATGCAAGGCGGATTTGGCCGCCACGCCCGCGGCGCCCCGCTGCCCGAACGTCACGAACTTACTTGAACAGCAGGCTCACGCTTTCACTGAAGTGGATGCGCTTGATGGCCTCCGCCAGCAGCCCCGCCACGCTCAGCACCTTGAGCTGCGGGAACTCCTTGCCCTGGGTGGGAATCGTGTCGCACACCACGCATTCCTGGAGCGGGGCGTTGCTCAGGCGCTCCACGGCGGGGCCGCACATCACGGGATGGGTGCATGCAACGTAAATCTCGCCCGCCCCGAACTTCTTGCAGGCCTTGGCCGCGTCTACGATGCTGCCGCCCGTGGCAATCATGTCGTCAATGATGACACAGACCTGCCCCTCGACGTTGCCGATCATGTCGAGGAACTCCGTCTCTTCGCCGCTCACGCGCCGCTTGTCGACAATGGCCAGGCCCGCGTTCAGGCGCTTGGCGTAGCCGCGCGCCACCTTGCTGCGCCCGACATCAGGCGCGACAATCGTGATGTTGCGTGTCTCCAGCCGCTTCTTGAGGTCACGGAAATACTCAAACAGCACGGGCGCGGCATAAAGATGGTCCACGGGGATGTCAAAGAACCCCTGGATCTGGGCCGAGTGCAGGTCCATGGTCAGGACCCGGTCATAGCCGGACACGCCGATGCAGTTGGCGACAAGCTTGGCCGAAATCGGCACACGCCCTTCATCCTTGCGGTCCTTGCGCGCGTAGCCGTAATAGGGAATCACCGCCGTGATGCGCTCAGCCGAAGCGCGGCGGGCCGCGTCTCCGAACAGCAGCATCTCGATCAGGTTGTCGTTGACGGGCGGGCAGGTGCTCTGGATGAAGAAGCAGTCCACGCCGCGGACGTCGTCATAGATTTTGACGTCGATTTCGCCGTCGGGGAACTTTTCGATGCGGGCGTTGCCCAGCGGCATTTCCAGCGCGTCGCAGATGGCCTTGGCGAGCGCGGGGTTGGAGTTTCCGGCGAAGACTTTAAGACCTTTGCTGCGAGCCATGATTTTGCACCCGTGGGAGCGAGAGTCTTATGCCTTGGCGCGAAGCTCTTGGAAAGCTCGCGTTTGGTGCTTCGTGCCGCACCTCGGGGCACACGGGCTGACACGTCTGTGCCCAAACACCCGAGTGCGCACGGACTATGCCTTCCTTTTCAGTACCCGGGCCGGCGCGCCCACGACAATCGTGTCGTCCGGCACATCCTTGTTCTTGGGCACCACGGTGTTGGCGCCGGTCTGGCCGCGCTTGCCGACCTTCACGGGCGCCACCAGCACCGTGCCGCAGCCAATGAAGGCTTCATCGCCGATTTCGGTCTTGTGCTTCTTCTTGCCGTCGTAGTTGGCGACGATGGTGCCCGCGCCGATGTTCACGTCTTTGCCGAGCGTCACGTCGCCCAGATAGGCGAGATGGCCGGCTTTGCTTTCGTCGCCGATCTTCGCGTTCTTGGTTTCAACAAACGCGCCCACTTTGCAGTCGTTGCCCACCACGGTACCGCTGCGCAGGTGCGCATAGGGGCCGATTTCGCAGCGCTCGCCGATCTGCACGCCGGCGTGAATGGCGGTGTAGGGGTAGATGGTGGTGTCGCGGCCGACTTTCACGCCCGCCTCAATGTAGGCGTTTTCGGGGTCCAGCACCGTAACGCCTCCGGCCATCAATTGCTCGACCACACGCCAGCGCGCGATTTTATCGCAGGCGGCGAGTTCTCTGCGTGTGTTGATGCCCAGCACCTCGCGCGAATCCTCGCAGCACCAGGCCGCCACAGACTGGCCGTCTTGTGCCAGCAGGTGAACGACGTCTGTGAGGTAATACTCCTTCTGTGCGTTGGCATTGGTCAGCCGGTCCAGGCGCGCCACAAGCTCGGGACCCTTGAACAGGTAAGTGCCCGAGTTGATCTCGCTGATGCGTTCCTGGCCCGGCTTGAGGTCTTTCTGCTCGACGATGGCTTTCACGCTGCCGCGCTCGTCGCGCAGGATGCGGCCGTAGCCCGCGGGCTTTTCCAGCACCGTGGTGAGCACGGTGGCAGCGGCGCGCGCGTCACGATGGCACTCCGCCAGCCGTTGCAGCGTATGGGATGTGAGCAGGGGCACGTCGCCGCAGAGCACGGCCACCTGCTCAGCGCCGGCCAGAGCCGCGCGGGCCTGCAACACGGCATGGCCGGTACCCAATTGGGGCTCCTGCGTCACGAAGGTGAGTTTGTCCGAGGCGAACTCTTTGCGCACACCTTCGGCGCCGTGGCCGACAATCACAATGATTTCGTCAGGCGAAAGGGCGCGGGCGGCTTCCACGACCCAGCGCAGCATGGGCAGGCCCGCGATGGCGTGGAGCACCTTGGGCCGGTCCGACTTCATGCGCGTCGATTTGCCTGCGGCAAGGATGACGACTTTGAGCATGGGGGCAATCTAGCAACCCCCTGGCTTCAAGCGAGAGGCGCAAGCGCGGCGCGGCGTACATGCGGCAGGGGCTGCCTGCAGCCGGGCAGCAAAATGGGGGCGGCATGCGCCGCCCCCGGGCCGATCTTCGCGGCCATCATCGGCCGCCGGCGGGCTTGGGCTCCAGAGTCTTGAGGTAGAGCCAAAGCGCGGTGATGTCGTCTTCGCTCATGTCCTTGTAGAGCTTGTAGGGCATGACTTCGCTGAGCGTGTCGCCGTTCTTGCGTTTGCCTTCACGCAGCACCCGCTTGAAGTCTTCAAAGGTGTAAGTGCCGATACCCGTGGCCTTGTCCGGTGTGATGTTGCGCGCGGCCGGCCATTCCGGCGGTGCGCCGGGAATCTTGCCGCCCGAGAATGTGAAGCCGTGGCAGCCCGAGCACACGTTGGCCAGGACTTTGCCGTATTCCCGAGTCGGCCCTGGAGGCGGCGTGATGGGGCGCTCGGCTTCGTGATCAATCAGTTCGGCTGAAAGCTTGATTTCGCCCGCCAGAATCAGCGCGCGCGCCAGGGGTCCCACGGAAATCGGGGGCGTTTCATTGTCCACAGGAGGCAGTTGCTTCAGGAAGGCAATCACCGCCCCAAGGTCATCGTCGCCAAAACCGTTGAAGTCCGTGGCGGGCATCAGCACCAGCGCGTGGCCATCCCTGGCCACTCCGTGCCGAATCGCGCGCACCCAGTCGATGTCCGTGTAGTCCTTCGTGCGGCTGCCCTTGCCTCGCGTAAGGTTCGGGCCCGCCATCAGGCCAATGGCCGGGTCATCGACCACCACGCGCCCCGCGAAGTTCTCACCATGGCAATCAACACAGCCCATGAGCGTGCGCGCGAGATACTTGCCTCGCGCAATCTCGCGCGGGTCGTCGTCGGGGATGAACACCGGCCGCGGGTTGACATCGTAGTGCTGGTTGAGGCGCGACGACGAGAGAGCGTAAATCGTCGTGGTGCCTGCGGCACCGAGGAAGAATAGTGCCAGTGCCAGATAAACCAGCCAGCGCCAGAGTCTGCGGGGTTTGGGGGTGGAGTCGGAAGCCATGGCCGTGTCCTTTTCCTGTCAGTCCAGTGAATGACGCTTCAGCGTCGCGACAGGAAAGTACTGCGGCAGGCAGGAAGGGGCTTCCTATCTGTGTCCTATTGCATCCTAAATGTTTGCTAAACGCGGCCCGGGCCGGCCTGCGCAGCCGGGCAGAGCCAATCGAGACCTTCTCCGTCGACCTGCTACCATGCCGGCCCATGGATGCCGAGTCCGCCTATCTGTTCCGCCACGGCCTGCTGCGCGAAGCCGCGTATCAATTGCAGATCCCCAGTGACCGTGCCCAGCTGCACGCGCTGGCAGTGCGCGTGATCGAGTCCGTGTTTGACGGCCCGCCTCCGCCCCTTGCTTCCGATGCCCGGGGTGAAGTGCCCGTGGAGCCGCATGCTCTTGACAGCCTGGCGGAAGAACTCGCCCTTCATGCGAAGATGGGTCAGTCGCCGGGGAATCCGGAGAATGAACGGCTGCGGGCATCGGAGGTCTTGTACCTGATGCGAGCCGCGAACTGGGCCAACGACCGTTACCATTTTTCAAGGGCACTTCAGTTGTTTGAGGCCGTTGCGGCACATCCGAACACTTTCGCGGAACTGAAGGCCCGCGCCCTGCGTGAGGCAGGTTGGCTGCACTACGTTTTGGGCCGGCCGGACAAAGCGAGGGCCTTGCTCGACGAGAGCGTCACGCTGGCACGAAAGAGAGGCATCCACGGGCAGGAAGACAAGGCTCTGGGCGCGCTCGCCTTCGTGCTCAGCGAGCTGGGGCATCCCGTCGAAGCCCGTTCCACTGCCGTTGAGGCGCTGAAGGTCCAGCGCGCCGCAGGGGCCCGCGGCGACGAAGCCCGCACGCTCACGTTTCTTGCCAACATCGCCACCAAGACCGGCGGCAAAGCCGAGGCCGAGAAACTCTACCTTGAAGCCCTGGACATTTTTCGGGCCTTGGGAGACTTGCGCGGCGAGGGTTTTGCCCTCGCCAACCTGGCACCGACAGTCGATCGCCCCGGGCGCGAGGCCGAGGCTGACGCCATTTACCGGCAAGCATTGGAACTTCTGCGCAAAGCCGGCAATCAGCGCATCGAGGCCATCGTCCTTGGCAACATGGCAGCGAAGCGGGAAGTCGCCGGCCACCTCGAGGAGGCCGAACGACTCTACGACCAGGCCCTGGCGATTCACCGCGAGGTGGGGAATCTGCGCTCGGAGGGCTTTGCCCTGGGGAACGTGGCCGCCCTCTACGAGAAAACGGGCCGCATGGAGCTGGCGGAAGCAGCCTTTCTGCAGGCCCTTGAAATCCACGAGAAAATCAAGGCCAAGTGGTCACTGGGAGTCCATCGCTGCGATTTCGCGCTGTTCAAGCTGCGCCAGGGGCTGCGCCTGGAAGCGGGAGTCCTGTGGCGCCTGGGTGCCGCAACTCTCCAAGAGCTTGGTGACACCGTGGAGCTGAGCGACAAGCAGCGCCTCATGCATGAAGCCTGCAACAAGGCGGGAGCCCCGCCCTTCGACCGGGAGACTTGACAGCCGGAAAGAATCAACAGCCGCTGTCTGCCGCGGGCCGGCACGGTCCAAGGGTTCGTGAGGAAGCCCGCTGCAATGGCTAGGCCTTGTCGGCGTCGAGGTCCACGATGCGGGCTTCAGCCTCGGGGATGTCATCCTCTTCAATGATACGGGCGGGCTGCGCCGGGCGCTTGACCTCATCGTGCTTCTGAAAGCCCAGGGCGAAGACTTCATCCACGGAAGTCAGGCCCATTTCCAGCTTGCGAAATGCGCTGTCCAGCAGCATCTGCATGCCGGCCTCGCGGGCGCGCTGCTCAATGAGCCGCTCCTCAGCGCCGTGGCTGATCAGCTCGCGCATCGGATCGTCCAGTTCAAACAGCTCACTCACCGCCACGCGCCCCTTGTAGCCCGTGTGGCCGCAGTTGTCGCAGCCGCGCGGCAGCGCAACGGGGAAGCTCACCGCGCGCGAGAAGTAACGCTCCAGCGCCTCGCGGATGGCCGGCGTGGGTTCACGCAGTTCGCGGCAGTCGGCGCAGACCTTGCGCACCAGGCGCTGGCTCAAAGCCGCGAGCAGCGTGGCCGCGATCAGGTAGGGCTGGAGGCCCATGTTGACCATGCGTGTGACAGCGGAAACGGCGGTGTTGGTGTGCAATGTGGAGAGCACCAGGTGCCCCGTAAGCGAGGCACGCACGCCCACCTCAAGCGTCTCGAGGTCGCGCATTTCGCCGACCATCATGATGTCCGGGTCCTGGCGCAGCATGGTGCGCAGCACCGAGGCAAACGTCAGGCCGATCTTGGGGTGAACGTGAGTCTGGTTGACTCCCGCGACCGTGTACTCGATGGGGTCTTCCACGGTGACGATGTTGACATCCTGAGTGTTGAGTTCGCGCAGGAAGCTGTAAAGCGTCGTGCTCTTGCCGCAGCCCGTGGGACCGCACAGAAGCACAATGCCGTGGGGCGAGTGAATCAGCCTGCGCATGTCAGCCACGGTCTTTTCGTCAAAGCCCAGCACGGCGAGGTCCAGCGCCGTCGCGCTCTGGTCCAGCAGGCGCAGCACCACCTTCTCACCAAACGCCGTCGGCATGGTGGAAACGCGCACGTCAATCATGCGGCCCAGAAAGCGCAGCTTTACACGGCCGTCCTGCGGCAACCGGCGCTCGGCGATGTCCAGGCCCGAAATGATCTTCAGGCGCGAAACAATCGCACTCTGCAGCGCCTTGGGCGGCGGGGCCACCGCGCGCAGGTCGCCGTCAATGCGGAAGCGCACCCGCAGATCGTGTTCCTGCGGCTCCACGTGGATGTCGCTGGCCCTCATGCGTGCCGCTTCAAACAGCATGCTGTTCACATAGCGCACCACGGGCGCCAGGCCGGCTTCGCTCTTCAGGCGGGCGAAGTCCTTGTCGTCCATCTGTTCGCCGCCCACCTCGATGCGGAAGTCCTTCAGTTCGCCGACGGCCTCCTCGAGCGAAAGCGGGCTTTCAAAATAGGCGGTGGACAGGGCGTCGCGAATCTGACCGCGCGTGGCCACGGCGGCAACGGGTTCAAGCCCGGTGGAAGTGCGGATGCTGTCCAGCGCCGTGAAATCGCTGGGGTCGGACATGGCCACCACGATGCGGGCCTGCGTGCGGGTGTCCGGCGAATGGATAAACCTCACGCCAATCAGGCCGTGGCGCCGCGCGATGTTTTCAGGAATCATGCGAGCCGCGTCAGGCTCCACCACGCCCAGCTTGTTCAGGTCAAGAAATTCGAGGCCCAGAGCCTCGGACAGGGACGCAGCCAGGGCCTGATCATTGATCAGGCCCAGCTCGATCAGCACCGAGCCGATCAAGCCGCCGGCTGATTTCTGCACCTCGAGCGCGTGGGCAAGCTGG
>JAANMV010004965.1_pt1 | contig 10047 bp, 12 predicted proteins | sample 7279661 | NCBI WGS metagenome assembly JAANMV01 (sample SAMN14094540, study PRJNA606508) | bioreactor metagenome | isolation source: A lab-scale SPAN reactor treating ammonium-rich wastewater day 121 | place: Ireland: Galway | collected 2017-05-16 | reverse complement strand
ATATAAAAAATATTAACACAATAAAAATATGTTGTCAAGCTAGCAGAACAATTTGATTTATGCAAATTTTCTTTTCTTTTAGCACAAATAGGCGTATAAATTTTAATTGCATTGCATATGTGTAGTGAAAGCCGAATATAAAGAAACATATGCGAAATTATACCAAAAGCACCCGAAGGCGTACAAACATAACCCGGTCTCTCATCAAATGTGTTGTATGTGGCCAACGGTTATACCACAAGACATCATTGAAGATACCAAACAGATACTTGATAGAGAAAATGGCCGGATTTTATTAGGGAACCGAAAGGAAAAACGAAGCGAAACAATTAACAGAAAGGGTAAAAAAGTGAGGGGAAACAGGGGATTGTGTTTTTCTAAAACAATTTTTTAGAAACCTGTTAAATAATATTTGCTGAATGCTTCTTGTCTTCGTAAACTGTTAAAGAAATCGCGGCACAAGGATTATTGAAAACCTGAGAGGAAAAACGGTTGTTCATTAAGAGATTTTTCGGTTCAGCCCTGGCGAAAGCGGCAATCTTACGGCCACTTCATTGCTACCTGTTATACAGCGTGCATTATAACCTGAGAGGGCGTTAAATGCAGATACTCGTCGATGCTGATGCGTTTCCAGGTGTGATAGCGGATATCCTATTCCGGGCAGTTGAGCGCGTTCGCATTCCGTTGCTTCTGGTCTCAAATAAGCATCTGAAGGTTCCTCAATCTATGTACATTTCAAGTATTACGGTATCTGCAGGTTTTGATGTGGCAGATAATCGTATCGTTGCGATGGCTCAACAGGGCGATCTGGTTATCACTGCTGATATACCACTTGCATACCGTGTTGTTGAGAAGGGAGCATATGCGATTGACCCGAGAGGCGATCTCTACACGGAAGCAAACATAAAACTGCGGCTGGCCATGCGCAATCTCCTGGATGAACTCCGGGCCGGCGGTATGATTACCGGAGGCCCATCTTCGTTTGGACGGAAAGACATTCAGTCGTTTGCCTGCCAACTGGACCGTTTTCTGACAAAACATTGTAAGAGTTGAAGGTGCATAACAATGGCATGCATGCGGTCGCTTCATGCTTCGCGCCGATTATGCTTACGTGAGAAATTTAAAAATGAATAATTGGTTTTTGTATTTGATACGATGTAAACATGGAAGATTATATACAGGCATTACCACCGATGTGGAAAGAAGATTTGCAGAACACTCAAGTGATGATAAAAAAGGATCAAAATACTTAAGAGGGAAGGCACCTTTAACGCTGGTTTTGAAAAAGAAGATTGGAAGCAGGAGTATTGCATTAAAGATGGAAGCAAGGGTAAAAAAATTACCAAAAATAAAAAAGGAAATGTTCGTGGAGGGTAAAATCCAAATAAATATATGAACAAAAATAAAACACGGAATCAAATAGAAGACAAATACAAATGGGATTTGTCTGTTTTGTATGCATCGGATGATTGTTGGGAGAAAGACTACCGGAAGGTGGAAAAAGGACTTCCTCAACTCATGGCGTTTAAAGGTGCTCTTGCCGATTCCTTCAGTTCCGTACAACAGCACGCGAGGCGGCATCGTCTGCCGGCCCCGCTGAATCTTGGCGAACATGCTCATGCGGCGGTTTCCTGGGGTTGAGGGGGTCGCTGGGTGAGGCGTTCGATGCGAAAGGCATCGGGGCCGACTTCCCGCCCGATGAAGCCGACGAACAGGCGGTTGAGATCCCGACCGACCGGCGTGCCCGCGTCGATGACGCAGGCGCGCTGGGCACGGTCGAGGAAGTGGGCGGCGTCGAGGCGCGTCTGCGCCTCGCCGTGCAGGGCTTCGCAGCCCCAGATCGCCAGGAGCAGCGCGGCGTCGATGTCCTCGGGCCGCACCCGCTCGTCGAAGGCGTAGCGATAGAGATCCGTCTGCATGTGCCGCTCCTGGCGATTCTTTGGGGCCGACATCTGGTTAAAGACCCGGTTGGCCGGCGAACTGACGAACCGCGCTACAGGTAATCCTTCAGGCCGCGCTCTTCGAACCGGCCGCGCAGCTTGGCGAGCCAGGTGTTGAGCGTGGTCCGCGGGATGCCCATGTCGCGGGCGACCTGGGAGATCGAGTCGTGCTTGAGCCGTTCGCAGAATTCGCGCTGCCGCTCGTCGTCGACGTCGGCCAGGCAGGCGGTCACGTCGAGCCGCAGTTCGGCGAGTTCCTGGTCGCTCCGCTTGACGCGGCTGCGGCGGGAGGGGATTTCGTGCTCCCCGACCAGGTCGGCCAGTTCCACCGGCCCTTCGGAAGTGCCGACCCGCACGTGAAGCGAACAGGCGCGGCGATGGTCGCGCTTCCCGGCCTCGCCGTCGCGGATCATGCTGACGACGTGGCGGCGGACGGTGATCGCCACCAGCGCCTTCCACTTCGGATCGTCCGAATCGCCGCCGCGCAGGCGGGCGGCGAGTTTCAGATACAGCCGCTGTTCGATCTCCTCGCGGTCGTGCCGCTGGAAACCGAACTTGCCGGCGAGCCGCCGCGCGGCCTTGCGGACGAAGCCCTGGGTGAATGGATCGAGACCTTCATGGCTCGCGGCCGACGCACCGTTCGATCCCCCTGCAAGAACTTTCTCCTGGACCATTTTGCAAACTCCGACGGGTGGTGTTCCCGCCGTGCCCGATGCACGGCGACACCCCCCGCCGGTCTTGCAGATAATCGCGCAAAAAAAATGCGGCCCCGACGTAAGTCATGGAACCGCAGGCTGTTGCGTGATTGAAATACCCGTCTTGCACTTGCAGCAAATCGACCAAAGTGCAAGACGCTAGGTTTGTCGCCCCCTGTTGATCGGTCCTTTGAACTTCATGATCTGGTCCAGGTCGTCAGCCATTTCCCAATACAGCCGCAGTTCTCCGGCAGAGTCATCCTTGAGGCACCGGCTGACGTCCGATTCGGACAAGCCGACGCGTTTCCCCAAGGCTTTTTGCGTGGGACGGGGGAGCAGCGCCGGCTCGCCAGTTCGATCCCTCGCGTCGAATGCATGGTCCCGGGCCGCTTGAAGGTGCGCGATGACCTCTTGCTTCAGCCGCTCGATCTTGGCCGCGGGGCCGGCCCGTTTCATCGGTCGCTGCCGAGCCGGCGCAGCGGGACCCAGGCCGGCGTCGATCAATACGCTCTCGACATGAGCGGCATCGAAAACGATCCCTTCGCTGGAGAGTGTCAACGTCGATTCGAGCGAAATCGTCAGATGGCCAAGCGCCTGCCGCCAGAGCGCCGAGCCGGCCTCCGTCGGCGCGAACAGGATCGCCTTGGGGCGTCGCTGCATGATGTCACGCGCGGCGGCGGCCTCGCCGCGGCGGAAGCAGCGGGCGAACCAGACCTCGCGGGAGCGGCCCGCCCAGTGCGCCTTGCCGACCTGCCAGAGACGGCCCGACACATGCGGCTCGATGGCCAGGCTGATCCCCCGAAACGCCGCCGCCAGCAGCGCCTTGTCGTCGATCCGCCAGCGCGCGAGAAGCTTGTCCGGAACCGGTGTGACGCCGCACTGGCAATGGATAAAACCCGCCTGGCCTCCGCCCTTGCTGGGCAAATAGTCGACGCGGCGGCGCTCGCCGCACTCGCAGCAGGTGTGCGATCCGGCGGGCGTAGCCGGCCGCAGAAGCGACCGCTCGCGAAGCGACTCGAAGACGGGCTTCAGTTCGCCGTGGGCCTCCTCCGCGCCAATCAGCGGCGGGTCAATCTCCCACCGCGAGAGCACTGGTTTCAAGAGTCGGCGCACGATCAATCTTCCAGCGTTTTAAATACTTCTGGATCAGTTCCACCCGCTCGGGCCGGGCGTTGCGGAGGCTGCACGAGCGAGGATACCCGACATCGAAGCTCTGCTGGCCGTGCTTGCGTCCCTCCAGCGGCAGGAACTCGAAGCAGAACGTGACGAGCGTCACGTTCCATTCGGAAAGGGGAACCGTCTCCAGGTTGACGCACTCCTCGATGGCCTTGTGGATGTTGTCCTCCGGATCGTCGTCGTCCACCTCGATGAGCATGCGCCGCCCGCCGTATTTCGCCGACAGCCGCATCTTGCGGATGCGCACGCGCAGGCGGTCGGCCGGATCGGGCGTCAGGTCGAACGCCGGGTTCTTGAGCTGGTTCAGCTCGTAAACGGCGTCCGGCTCATGGGGGCCGATCTCCCAGTGCAGGATCGTGTCGGCGAAGATCGCCTCCAGCTGTTCCTTCATCGGCTTGGGCAGCTTGGCGAAGGTTTCCAGCGTCCCTTCCTCGCGGTCGTAGGCGAACACGATCAGCATCGTCTGGCGGAACGCCTCCAACGCGAGCCGACCCTGTTCGTCGTGAACGGTGACGTTCTGCACGAAGTCGTCGGGATAGGCGAGGAAGTAGGTGACGGCTCCCCGCGCGAACGTCTCGACAGTGCAGTCCTTACCCCGGCCTTGAGACTTGAGCAGCGTGGAGATGTCCTGCTCCAGTTTCGCCTTGGCGTCCGCAGACATGTCCGGCTCGTTGGCCGGCAGGTCGTTGCGTTTGCGCCACCAGGCCATGTGCTCGACGGTATGGATCACCTGAGCCCGCTCGAACACCGGCCGGTGGTGGAGCCAGACCCACATCGCCCGCCCGTAGAACGAGAGCTCGTCTGGCACCAGCGAGGCCAAGCCCGCGACGCCGCAGTGCGGGGCCGCTTCGACCAGCGCCTGAAAACCGCTTTCGCAGGCCAGATCGAACACGCTCCGCAGCACGCTCTCGATCTCGTTGAGGCGATTTGGGGGGAGTTCGCCGAGGTAATCGAGAATCGGGTCAATCTCCTGGCTGCGAAGTTCGCGCCAGCGCGGATCGAAGTCGCCGTGCCCCAACTCGCGGAAGCATTCCTCGAGCAGCGCGTTGGGCGTCATCCGCAAAACGGTCGGAATGGAAAACTGCCTTGACATTCGATGGTTCACCTCCCTGCCGGGTGTCGTATCGCTATGACCTTTCCAAGTATCCGAAAGTCGGTTTCCGGTGAGACCGCGATCGGTTTGTACCGCTTGTTTTCGGGCCGCAGTTCGATGCGGTCCCCTTGAATCGACAGCCGCTTGACCGTCGCCTCGTCTCCCAGCAGCGCGAGGACGATCTCGCCGCTCTCAGCCACCGGCTGGCGGCGCACGATCACCACGTCCCCTTCGCGCATTCCCGCCCCAACCATGCTGTCGCCGGAGATCGTGAGCGCGAAGCACGCTCCGCGGCCGGCGACGGCGCTCTCGACCAGGATGTGGCCGGCGAGGTTTTCCTCGGCCAGCATCGCCGGCCCCGCCTTCACCAATCCCAGCAGCGGCACCTCGACCAGTGTGTCGATCTCCCGCTGGGGTTCGCGCACGACCGCCAGGCTGCGCGCCTGGCGCGGCTGTCGCGTGACGTAGCCCTTGCGCTCCAGCTGCTTGACCAGTTGATGGGCGCTGGCGGCGGTTACGTCGAGCAAAGCGCCGAGTTCCTGCATGGTGGGCGGATACCTTTTGCGGGCGATGAAATCGCGTAGCACCTCGAGCGTCCGTCGCTGGGTGTCGGTGATCTCATCCTCGTGCGGACGTCCCGGCCCCTTGCGGCTGGCTGCCATCGGTCGGCTTTCAATTGGCGCTGATGAACATCAATGCGAGCTTACGGTTTATAGCGGTTTTGACGGGTTAACGCAAGCATTGCTGTGCTAGCACTTGCAAGTCGCTATGGCGCAATGATTTGCGACTTGCGACCGAGAAGGCTCCGTTTGAATTGTCGTCAGTTTCAGCTTCCACCGGGTCGTTAACAGGCATGGCAGTTTCCGCGAACTCGGCTCTCGCCGACTTCAACACCGGGATGTTCATGCGACTAACCGACGACGTTTCCGAACTCACTCCCGACCATCGCCGCCGCGAGTTGGTCGCCATCCTCGCCGCTGGCGTGTTGCGACTGCGGCAGCGCCGCCTGCGGGCCGGCGAACCGGCCGCGCCGCCGTCGAAAACCGCTCCAGATTCCGCCGCCGGACGCCTTGAGGTCGGGGCCGAAACCGTGCTCAGTGTTCCCACGGGTTAACGGTTTCGAGAGTCCCGAACACAAGGAGCGAAGCAGATGTTGAACGTAGGTAAAGAGGTCGCCGCGCTGGAGCGGTTGACCGTCGGCGAGCTGCGCGAGCGGTACGCCGAGCTTTTTCAGGAGACGACGCGGGCCTGCAACCGCAAGTGGCTCGTCCGCCGGATCATCTGGCGGATGCAGTCGCTCGAAGGGGGCGGACTGTCAGATCGTGCCCGCCAGCGGGCCGACGAGCTCGCCAACACCTCCGACCTGCGGGTCACCGCGCCACGCGAGGCCAAGCCGTCACTTGACGCGCCCGAGCGCACCCTGACCGCCCCGTGCCGCATCGAAGGCGGTTCGCGTCTTCCGCTTCCCGGCACGCTCGTTACGCGCCGCTATAAGGGCCGATTGATCCAGGTCCAGGTCGTCGTGGAAGGCTTCGTGTTTGAGGGCGATCTCTACAAGTCTCTCAGCGCCGTGGCGAAGAAGGTCACCGGCTCCCATTGGAACGGCTACAAGTTCTTCAACCTGGAGAAGGAAGGGGGTGCGGCATGAAACGCCACAGTCAACCGAAGCAGACCTCGGCAGTACGATGCGCCGTCTATACGCGCAAGAGCACCGAGGAGGGTCTGGAGCAGGAATTCAACTCGCTCGACGCCCAGCGAGAGTCGGGCGAAGCATTCGTCGCCAGCCAGCGCCACGAGGGCTGGCAATGTCTGAGCGAACACTATGACGACGGCGGCTTCACCGGCGGCAACATGGAACGCCCCGCGCTGAAACGTCTGCTGGGCGACATCGAGGCGGGCAAGATCGACTGCGTGGTCGTCTACAAGGTCGACCGGCTCAGCCGCAGCCTACTCGATTTCGCCCGCATGATGGAGACGTTTGAGAAGCACGGCGTCTCGTTCGTCAGCGTCACGCAGCAGTTCAACACGGCCACTTCGATGGGCCGCTTGATCCTTAACGTGCTCCTCTCATTCGCCCAGTTCGAACGAGAAATGATCAGCGAGCGGGTCCGCGACAAGATCGCCGCCACGCGCCGCAAGGGCAAATGGTCGGGCGGCATGCCGCTGTTGGGCTACAATGTCCATGAGACGAAACTCGTCGTCGAGGAAGTCGAGGCCCGGCAGGTACGGCAAATCTTCGAACTGTACCTCGAATATCAGGCGCTCCTGCCCGTCGTAACCGAGCTCAACCGGCGCGGCTGGACGACGAAGCATTGGACGACCAAGAAGGGCATCCACCGCGGCGGGCGGCTCTTCACCAAGAACAGCTTGTACGCGCTGCTCACCAACGTCACCTACATCGGTCAGATTCGTTACAAGGACGAGGTGCATCGAGGCGAGCACCAGCCGATCGTACCGGACGAACTGTTCCAAAAGGTGCAGGCCCTCTTGCAACGGAACGGCCGCACCGGCGGTCGGAACGTTCGCAACAAGCATGGTGCGTTGCTGCGGGGCCTCTTGCGCTGCGGCCCTTGCGGGTGTGCGATGTCGCATACCTACACGGCCAAGGGAAATCGCCGCTACCGTTATTACGTCTGCGGCACGGCCCAGCAGCGAGGCTGGTCGGAGTGCCCTTCGCCCTCCGTACCCGCCGGCGAGATCGAGCGGTTCGTCGTCGAGCAGATCGAGGGCATCGGCCGCGATCCGACTGTCATCGCGGAGACCGTTCGCCAGGTTCGCCAGCAAACGGAGGCCGGCATCGAGCGGCTGGAGCAGGAACGGTCTGCGCTCCAAAGGCAACTGGGCGACGACCACGCCAGATTGCAGGCCGCGGCGGCGACGGCCGATCAAGTTGAGCGCGTCTCACGTCTGGCGAACGTGCAGGAATGCGTTCGCTCCGCGGAACGCCGACTGACGGAGATCGATAACGAGCTGATCGCGCTTCGCGGCGAGTTCGTGGGAGAAGCTGAGGTAGCGAAGTGCTTGGCCGAGTTCGACCAGATGTGGGAAACGCTCGCGCCGCGGGAACAGGCCCGCGTATTGGAACTTCTCGTCGAACGAGTCGAATACGACGGTCAACGGGGTAACGTCTCGCTTACGTTTCACCCCTGTGGCATCAAGTCGCTAACCCATGAATTCACCAACCGCCGGGAGGACGTCGCGTGAATAGCCAACTGACAGTCACTCGTCCATTTCATGTCACTCACCGCCAGCACGGGTGCAAACAACTTCGTGGCGGCGAAGCCCCCGACGTGCCGGCTGGACGCGTCCCACGGATTGCTCGGCTAATGGCCTTGGCCATCCGTTGCGAGAAGCTGATCAACGATGGTGTCGTGGCCGACCAGTCGGAGTTGGCCCGCTTCGGCCAGATCACCACGGCGCGCATGACGCAGATCATGTCCCTCTTAAATCTGGCCCCCGACCTCCAAGAAAAAATCCTGTTTCTGCCGCGCACCGAGCGCGGCCGCGACGCGGTGAAGGAGACCGACATCCGGCCTATCGCCACCACGGTCGACTGGCGGAAGCAGCGGCGGATGTGGGCGGCACTCGAACACCGCCTCACCGGCGACGACGCTGGTTCGCGGCAGGTTCGAGCAAAACGAATTCGCCCGGCTCGGCGCCGAGGATTTGAGTTTTCTGCGCGCGTTCATCGCGGCGCGCGGAAGCATCAAGGACGTCGAGGCCGCGCTGGGAATTTCGTATCCGACCGTTCGGGCGCGGCTTGAAAAGCTAATCGAGGCTTTGGGGCTGTCGCCGTCGAGCCGTGCGGAGGACGCTCTAAAGGCGGAACTCGGCGCGCGACGCGGCGAAATACTCGCGAAGCTCGAAACCGGCGAGCTTTCGGTTGCGGATGCGGAAAAGCAGTTGGCGGAGCTTAAGGAATAGCGGCGAATCGGACCGCCCGGAGGAAGCCGGGCAAAGGAGAAAGAATATGAGCGAATCGCAGGTTCAGATTTTGAATTTGCTGAAGGACGGCAAGATTTCGGTCGAAGAGGCGGAGCGGCTGTTGAAGCTCGTGACCGACGAGCGGGAGCAGCGGGGCGGCGGCGAATTCGTCGAGTTCGCGAAAGACCTGCCGGACGCGGTGGTGCGCAATTTGCGCGAGGCGTTCAAAACGCTCGGCGACGTATCGCGTACTGTTGGCAAAAAGGGCCGCGTCGTGATTACCCAAGGAGGCGAGAGAATTCGTCGCGGGGTTGACGAGCGGCAATTTCACGTGAAACTGCCGGCGGGCCTCGAAACCGCTGAGGTTTTCGTGTCCGCGAAAGTCGGCAGCGTGAAAATCGGCGGAGCGCATTCCGACGCCGGGCTGCTCGTGGCCGGAAAGAAAAAGCAGGTGCAAACCGGCGGCGAAAAAATCGAAATAAACCCGGACGATCCCTCGAAGGCGGCGCTGTTTCTGGAAGCCGAAGCGGGGTCGCTGTCGTGCGAGCTTCATCCGGGCGTGGTGTACGACGTGTGGGTCGAGACCGGCGCGGGGTCGGTGAAGCTCGACCTTTCCGATTTGCGCGTGCGCAGCGTGAACGTGGAAAACAGCCTCGGCACGGTCTCCGTCGCGCTTGGCTCGCTTGTGGCGGACGTTGCGGTCAAGGTTACGAACAACGCGGGCAAAGTGAAGATTCGCGTGCCCGAGGACGCCGGAGTCTTGGCGGGCGTGATGAGCGAAATGGGCGCGCACAATTTGGACGAAGCCGGGCTTGCGGTGGACGGCGCGAAGTTCGCGACGCCGGATTTCGGCGCCGCCTCGACCAAATTCACGCTCGACATCGAGCAAACCGTCGGCGCATTCAAGCTGAGACGAGGGTAAGCTGGCGCACGGCGGCACTCCCCCACGGCATCGGGAACCAGACGAGGGCCTACCGGGACGGAAAAGAACGGTAAAGGCGGTGGAAGAGGGATTTCGTCACTGCCATTGATATTCCTCCCACCACCATTTGTCTACAGGATTTAAAAGTGCGGGCGCGACGAAGTTCTCCTCGATGTAATCCACAACTTCCCAAAACGGCTCGGACTCCGGCGTGCGCGTGTTGTATCCGATGTGTGCTTGCGAATAGTGTGACATAATCGTTATTTTGTGGTTGTCAGAATACTTGTCGAAACCTGG
>JAANMV010004957.1_pt1 | contig 10062 bp, 7 predicted proteins | sample 7279661 | NCBI WGS metagenome assembly JAANMV01 (sample SAMN14094540, study PRJNA606508) | bioreactor metagenome | isolation source: A lab-scale SPAN reactor treating ammonium-rich wastewater day 121 | place: Ireland: Galway | collected 2017-05-16 | reverse complement strand
CTAACGCATTGTGCGCAACGCGCCATGGCCGGCCGAGTCTTGTTGCAACTTGGTTCTTGAGTGTTCAGGTAAGGACCCCCTCAGGTTGAAGCCCGGGTGACCTGGTCTCCGCAGAAGCAGGAAGGGACTTCAAGTTTCGGGAATCTGAGGGGGTGAGATGGCGTAAAATCATGGCGCACAATTACGCTTGCGCGCCATGTCTTGGTCGTCCAGGCTGCATTGTGCGCAACAAAACGAGTCCTAAGGCGGGGGGTAGCATTGCGTAAAACCCTCCGCTCGGCCCATCCCGGCGACCCCGACCTCCTGGCGGCCTTCGACAGGCACCTGGCTGGCTCGGACCTCGCTTCGGCCACACGCCGCGGCTATCGCCAGGACCTGGAGGTCTTCGGCCGCTGGCTCCAGGCGGTGCGCACCGCTCCAAGCGGCCGGACGCTCACCGCTGCCGAGCTGATCAGCTATCGCGATCACTTGCTGGCCCGGGGGGCCGCCAGCGCCACCGTGAACCGGATCCTGCAGAGCCTGCGGCGCTGGTGCCGCTGGGCTCACGGCCGAGGGCTGCTCCCCGAGGACCCGGCTGCCGGGCTTCGCCTGATGCGCCGGGCCAAGAGCTGCCGGCCGGCGGGCCTCTCCGAGGAGGAAGCCCAGGCGCTCCTGCGGGCGGCCGGAACTTCAGGGCACGGCCTGGCCCGACGCAACTACGCCCTGGTGCAGGTGGGTCTGCAAGCCGGCTTACGGGTCGGCGAGCTGGCCGCTCTGGTGGTAGGCGACTTGACGCTGCACGAGCGCAGCGGGCTGGTTCGAATTCGCGCAGGCAAAGGTCGCTCGGCTCGTGAGGTGCCGCTCAATGCGGCTGTCCGCCGCGCCCTTCGCCGCTATCTCGAGGAGCGGCTGGAGGAGCGTCCTGAGGCCCCGCTTTTGCCCGGTGACCCCGTCTTCGTGAGCGAGCGCGGTCAACCGATGGCCATCCGCTCCATGCAGCACACCCTGAGCCGGCTGGCGCGGCGCGCGGGAATCACCCGGGTCCCGGTTTCCGTTCACACGCTGCGGCATACCTTCAGCCTGAGCTACCTGCGCCAAAATCCAGGCCAACTGGTCGAGCTGGCCGCTCTCCTGGGCCACGACTCCCTGGATACCACCGCTCTCTATACCCGTCCCTCGCTTGAGGATCTGGCGGCGCGCCTGGAGGGGCTGCTGCGTGAGTCGTGAGCCGTTGCGTCCCTCCTTTCCCGAGGAGCCGAGCGAGGAGGAGCTGGCCCGCTGCTGGACGCTCTCGGCCGCGGATCTCGGGCAGGTCCAGCTGTGCCGCGGCGAGCGCAACCTGCGCTGGTTCGCTCTGCAACTGTGCGCCTTGCGCACGACCGGGCGCTTTGTCGAGGAGCTGAGCGCCGTCCCGGTAAGGATTCTTGCCCACCTCAACCGCCAGCTTCAGCTCGAGCCCGTTCTGCAGTGGGGTCCACCCGAGCGTCCCGCCACGCAGAGTCAGTACCGTCAGCGGCTTCTGAGTTACCTTGGTTGGAGAGCGCCGAGCTCGGAAGACCTCACGCAACTCGAGGAGCTGTGGGCGGTACCCGGCCAGGACGGCGCGTCCGACGAAGAGTTGCTGGCCCGGGCCGAGGAGGCCCTGCGGTTGCGCCGGCTGGTCCTGCCGGCTCCTGACGTTCTGCGCGAGCAGGTCCGCGATTGGAGGGAGCGCTTCCATCAGGAGCTGCTCGCTCACCTGGCCGGCGCGTTACCGCTCGACTTGTGCCGAGCCCTCGACGAGCTGCTGGCAACGGAGCTGGGGGCGCGCTCGGCGTTGGCAGAGCTGCAGGCACCGCCTCCAGCGGCACGTCCTGAAGTGTTGCTGGTGTTCCTGGAGCGTTATCGGAGAGTCGCTTCCCTCGAGTTAGACCGGGTGAGCTGGTCGGTGCTGACGGTCCCTCAGCTTGGCCAACTGGCACAGTGGGCCCGGCGCTATGACGCGTGGGAGCTGCGCCGCTTCCATCCGTCCAAGCGCCACGCGCTGGTCGCCAGTCTGCTCTGGGAGACTCGCAAGACCCTGCTCGATCATCTGGTGGCCTTACATGACCAGTATGTGACGGGGCTCTTCCGGCGTTCCCGCAACAGCTTCGAGGAACGCCACCGCGAGTTCCGCAAACGCTTCCACAGCGGCCTGAAGACCATGCAGACGGTACTCGAGATCCTCGTGAACGGCGAGCACCCCACCGAGGAGATTCTTTCTCATCTCTTCGGCACAGTCTCACCGGAGGCGATGCGGGAGGCACTGAGCGGTTGCCGGGAGTTCCAGCGACTGGAAGAGCAGGGCCCCCTGGACGAGCTGTGTGCCCGCGCCAGCCACCTGCGTCGCTACTTCCCACGGTTCCTCGAGCTGCCTTTCGCCTGGGAGCCTGGCAGCGAGGCCCTGGGCCAGGCCATCGTGCTGGCACGTCGGCTGAATTCAGGCCGGCTTCGCGAGTTACCAGAGGATGCGCCGATTCACTTCGTTCCGGCCCGCTGGCGAGCCGCGCTCCGGGCGAAAGGCAAGCTGGACCGGCGTCTCTGGGAATTAGCACTGGCTCAAGCGATCCGTGACTCCCTGCGCTCGGGCGACCTTCATTTGCCCGAGAGCCGGCGTTACGTTTCTTTCTCCAACCTCATCTACGCTGAGCCCCGTTGGCACGAGGAGCGCTCGGCCGCATTCGAGGAGTTGGCCTTGCCGCAGAAACCCGAGCTGTGGCTCGAGCACCTGCGCTCATCCTTTAACCAGGCCGTACAGCAGGCTGAGCAGGCGCTGGCGAGCCGTAATCCGTTTGCCGAGATCGAGCAGGGTCGGCTGAAGCTCCGTCGCCCGGACGCGCTCCCGGTGCCCCCTCGCGTGGCCCAATTGCGACGGGCCTTATTCACCCATCTGCCCCGCGTACGCATCGAAGACCTCCTGCTGGAGGTCGACCTTTGGACGGGATTCACGCGGGCCTTTCAGCCGTTGGCCGGTTACCAACCCCGCTCGGGACCCGTGCGGCCAACGCTGTTGGCCACCCTGGTTGCGCACGGAACCAACCTGGGCCTGGCCGCGATGGGCCTGAGCGCCGAAGGCATCTCAGTGGATGCTCTGAGCCACATGAGCGATTGGCTCGTCCGAGGGGAGTGTCTGAAGGCCGCCAGCACGACACTGATTGGCTACCACAGCCGACTCGATCTCAGCCGAGTCTGGGGAGATGGCACGCTCTCCTCCTCGGACGGCCAGCGCTTCGGCCTGCAAAAAAGCTCTGTCCTGGCCTCTTTTTATCCGCGCTACTTCGGCTACTACGACCAGGCCATCTCGGTCTACACGCACGTCGCCGACCAGTACTCGACCTTCGGAACCCGGGTTATCTCGTGCTCGCCGCGAGAAGCTCTCTATGTTCTGGACGGCCTCCTGGAGAATGACTCGGTCCTGCGGCCACGCGAGCATACGGCGGACACACACGGGTTCACTGAGCAGCTTTTCGGCCTTTGCTATTTGCTGGGCTACACTTTCAGCCCTCGCATTCGTGACCTGGCATGCCAGCAGCTCTACAAATTGGACCGGGAGAACAGCGCGTTCCTGAGTATGCAAGCAACGGATACGCTGCTGCTGTGCGAGCAGTGGGACCAGCTCGTTCGCGTAGCCGCTTCCTTACGTCATCGGACGGCGCCCGCTCACCTGGTGGTCCAACGGCTGGTCAGCAGCTCGCCTTCCGATCGCTTGGCCAGGGCGCTGACCGCGTTAGGTCGAGTCCTCAAGACGATCCACATCCTGCGCTACATCTCCGACGAGAGCCTGCGCCGAAGGATTCAATTGCAACTCAACCGTGGCGAGCATAGACACCAACTGGCCAAGTGGCTCTTCTTTGCCAACCGCGGGGAGTTTCGCACCCGTGACTACGAAGAGATGATGAATAAAGCCAGTTGCCTGAGTCTTCTCTCCAATGCGGTCCTGGTCTGGAACACCGTCCACTTGGAGAAGCTCGTCACGCAGCTGCGGAGCTCGGGAGAAGTCATCTTGGACGAAGACCTGGCTCGTATCTCGCCCTTGGCTCACACCCACATTATCCCGAACGGAACCTATAACTTCAGCCGTGCCGGCGGGCGGGCTGACCTGGTGCATAGTGCGCACCCCTAAGCGTCTGCTCCAGAGAGAGCATCTTGGATGAAAGGAGCTGAAGGCTGTGAGATCGATGAAATTTGACCGCGACCAAGTCGTGGACTTCTTCGAGGAGATGTTCCAAGATCAGGCCAGCACCGTCATGGCCGAAGCGGCTGTTGTCGAGCTCGTACGCTCGGGTGGGATTTCTGCTGGGAAGGGAGCTGAGCTGTTGGGATTGACCCGCTGGGCCTTTGACGATCTACTCGGCCGGCACAACGTCCCCAGCTTGGAGCTCTCCCCCGAGGAATTGACCCGTCAACTCCTCCCCCTCGCTGACCGCAACCAAACGGAGGGCGCTTGACGCAGTGGCTCGTCGCCGACGCGAGCCCGATCATCTCCTTCGCCAGAGCGGACCGACTCGCGCTCTTGCGCGAGGTCTGCCCTCATCTCTATCTGCCGCCCAAGGTCTTCCAGGAGGTCGCACTCGAGGATCCCGACCGCCCAGGAGCCAAGGCCATCCGAGAGGGACAATGGGGGCAGCTCTATCAAGACATTGACCAGGCGGTGGCTCAACAGTTGCCAAAAGCCATCCACGCAGGCGAGCGGGAGGCGATCGCCCTTGCCTGCCAACTCCAACTACCCCTGCTTGCCGATGAGAAGCGGGTTATCCGGACGGCACGCGCCCTCGGCCTTGAGGTCGTCACATCCATCCGAGTGCTGATCACCGCCAAGCACCGAGGGCTGATTCCCGCGATTCGACCGACTCTGGATGCCATGCGCATGGCGTCATTCCGCATCAGCGACTCACTCTACGCCGAGGTTCTGCACGCAGCCTCCGAGGCCACCGACCTCTGACCGCAACCGAGGGGTCAACATTGCGCACAATGCGTTAGAGTAAAATTTTGGCCCTTTGAGGCCGCTACCCCTACTTGGCAGGGGACGGCTGGGCCCCGGCCACCCGGGGCCGGCGGCGAGCCAGTCTAGCGTCGTTCTTCCGGTGGCTGACGCAGAACGACCTGGTCGAGAAGAACCCGATGGACAAGGTGGAGTCGGTCGTGGTGCCCGAGAGCCTGCCTCGGCCCGTCGATACTGAGGTGATGGAGTCAATTCTTGGCCGGATCCCGGCCAAGGCCACGCGCGATCGGGCGCTCTTCACCCTGGTCTACGAGACCGGCGTCCGGATCGCCGAGGCTCTCGGGCTCTACGTGCACGACATCGACTTGTCGCGCGACAACGAGAAAATCCGCGTTTTGGGGAAAGGGAACAGGGAACGGACCGTGCTTTTGGCCGCGGCGCCCAGGGCCATTCGGCTCCTGCGCCGGCATCTCAAACTCGAGGGACTCGAATCAGGCGCAGTCTTCCGCGGTGACCTTCTACGAGGTGGCAGCAGCCAGCCGATGGACTACACGACGGCCAGGCGCTCTTGGAACTGTCAGGGATCGGACGAAATGATCCACTCAGAGATCGTTCGATATGATCCACCCGCCGAAACCTCGACGGAGAGATCGTTCGATATGATCCACCCCGCCCGGACTTGTCATCCGCGCACCGATTCTAACCTCTGAGTCGTCAGTAACCAACGAGACCTCATCTGGAGGAGTTCGTTGGCTAGAAGGAGACTCAGAATGTTAGACTATCAGGAGATCCTGGCGCAGATGCGCCAATACGTCAGTGCTCGCGTCATCCAGGACAAAGGGTTGGCGAGCCGCAACACGGTGAAGAAGATCGCACAGGTGGCCGGACCACTCGGCTGGCTCGACCCGGGCAACCCTATGCCGAGCCCGGACGAGATCGTGGCGCACCTGGTCAAGGAGCCGCCCGTGCCCGAGCGGGAGTCCACGGTCGAGCCCTATCGGGGGAAGATCGAGGAGTGGCTGAACCAGGGGCACAAGCCGCTGGCGATCTTCAAGCGACTGCAGCGCGAGGACAAGCCTTTCCGCGGCAGCCTGGGTGCAGTCAAGCGCTTCATCAAGCGTCTGTCAGTGGGCAAGCCGGAGGCCTACGTGGTGCTTCACTTCGAACCGGGGGAAGCGGCCCAGGTGGACTTCGGCTCAGGCCCGCTGGTGCCGCATCCGGTGACTGGCAAGCCCGCCAAAACTCACGTGTTCGTGATGACCCTCTGCCACAGTCGCCACCAGTACGCCGAACTGGTCTGGGACCAGAAAGTGGAAACTTGGCTGCGCTGCCACCGCAATGCCTTTGAGTTCTTCGGCGGTGTCGTGGGCCAGGTCATCATCGACAACCTCAAGTCGGCCATCACGCGCGCCTGCGTGCGCGAGCCTGAGGTGCAGCGGAGCTACGAGCAGTTCGCCCGCGACTACGGCTTTCAGATCAAGCCCTGCAAGCCGCGGACCCCGCGCCACAAGGGCCGCGTGGAGCGGGGCGTGGGCTATTTCAAGACCTCGTTTGTGCCCCTGCGCGAGTTCCGCAGTCTCGGCCACGGCAACCAGCAACTGCTCGAGTGGGTCCTGGGCGAGGCCGGCAACAGGGTGCACGGCACGACTCAGGAGGTCCCGCTGCGGGTCTTTGCCGAGCGGGAGAAGCCGGCGTTGAAGGCACTTCCAGACCCGCGCCCGGAGCTGAGAACTTGGGCCAAGGCCAAGGTGCACCCGAACTGCCACCTGACCTTCGAGAAGTCCTATTACTCGGCGCCCTATCGGTGGATCGGCATCGAGCTTGAGGTCCGGGCCGGGGAGCGAATCGTGGAGCTCTACCGCGATCACGAACTCGTGGCCATGCATCCCCGGGCCGAGCGGCCCGGCAGTTGGCTCACGCTGGATGAACACTATCCTCCGAGCAAAGTGGCATACCTGCAGAAGACGCCGCGCTGGTGCTTGCGGCGCGCCGAGGACATCGGCCCCTCGTGCCTCGAGTTCATGCAGAAGTTGCTGGGCGACCGAGTTCTGGACCGTCTGGCAGGAGCGCAGGGCGTGTTGCGGCTGACCAGCAAGTATGGTGCGGTCCGTCTGGAGGCGGCCTGCGCGCGAGCGTTGCGCTTCGAGAACATCAGCTGGCGGGCTGTCCAGAACATCCTGCAGAAGGGGCTTGACCAGGTTCCCGACCTGCCCGAGCACTCCGGCCAGATGCATTTCGACTTCCCCGAGGCACCGCGTTTCCAGCGGGACATCGGTGCCCTGCTCTGCGTGGAGGTGGACAATGGCTAACTTCGACAAGTTCCTCCCTCAGCTCAAGGCCCTGCGCATGTCAGGCATCCTGGACACGCTCGACGTGCGGATCAAGCAGGCCATCGACCAGAAGCTCTCGCACGTCGAGTTCCTGGGCCTGGTGCTTCAGGACGAGTACGAGCGGCGCGAAAACAAGAAGCTGCGCTCCAGGCTCAGGAAGGCCAACTTCAGGGGCGACAGGACACTCGACAACTTCAAGTTCGACGTGCCCAAGCTCAAGGTGAACCGCTCTCAGATCTTCGATCTGGCGACGTGCATCTTCGTCGAGGAGCGCGTGAACGTGCTGATTGTCGGCCCGACCGGCGTCGGCAAGTCCCACGTGGCCCAGGCGCTCGGGCACCAAGCGTGTGTGCGGGGCTTCGACGTGATGACGTTCGACTTCAACAAGCTGCTCGGCCACCTGCGCGCCGGCCGGGCCGACGGCACCTACGAGCGGCGGCTGCAGACCCTGCTGCGTCCCGATGTCCTCATCCTGGACGACTTCGGCCTCAAGCCGTTGTCGCCGCCGGCAGATGAGGACTTTCACACGCTTGTGTCCGAGCGTTACGAGCGCGGCTCGATCGTCCTGACGTCTAACCTCGATTTCTCGGAGTGGGGCGGCGTGTTCCCGAACCCGGTACTTGCCTCTGCCACAGTGGACCGCCTGCGCGACAACGCCCATCGCCTTATAATCGAAGGCGATAGCTTCCGCAAGCCCAAGCCCCACCCTGGTCGCTAAAGCCCCAGTGTAGGCGGGTCGGGGACGCCGTGGACAAGTCCCGAGAAGACTTCACAGCGAGATGGCTCCGTCGCCCCCAACCACGGGAGCCTCTTTCGTTGCGGTGGATCCGAGAAGCCCGCGAAGAACAGGACTGACAGGTCGCCAACCTCAGCGAATCCCTGATGAATATGAGTGTTGACTGCAAGGAGGTACGAGGACAACACCGAAATCGAACATCCAGGCTCAGAGAAGAATCGAACAAAGTGGATCACTTGGATCCGATCTCAGCTGGATCATATCGGGCGATCCATGAGATGGAACGTCTACTGCGAAGCAGCGGGCCACCAAGTCACGCTTCACCAGCTGCGCCACACACGGGCAACCGAACTGGTCCGGGGTGGAGCCCGCTCGGTACGATCCGCAAGGTCTTGGGCCATCGCAACATCCAGAGTACCCTAATCTACGCCGACGTGGACGACGAGACGGTAAAGCGTGACCTGCTGGAGTTTAAGCGACGCCAGCGCTGAGGGCCCAATCCTACCGCGAAGCGGTTTAGTTCAATTACCGATTTGGCGATCATGCGGAATAGGTGAATTCTCAACGAGTGCGCCGCGAGGTGTAGCTGGCGCCAATCATTTTGCCCGCTGACGCGACATTGAGAAATCGGCTTAACTCATACTTTTGGCCGAAGGAATTAGGGTTGCCAGGGTGGTTTTTGGTTGATTTTTATTTAAGCAGGTTCTATTCTCATTAGTTCGAAGTTGGCGGCGCCAAACGCAATAGGCATGCAAGGGAGGGGCTCAATGGCACGGAAACCAAAAACAGATCCTACGCCATCTTCTACTGAGGAAAGTAGCGAACAGAGGGGCAAAAAGAAAGCCCTGCTCGTGGGGATCAATGATTACAGCGGAACGGTTAACGATTTACCTAGTTGCATCAACGATGTTGATGTCATGCAGCGGATCCTGAGCGAATTATTTGGGTTCCAGGACTTTCGGACGTTGAAAGACGGCGAAGCCAATATCCAGAATGTTACTGAGGGACTTGAATGGCTGACCGAGGAATCGTCAGACGACGACAACTTGGTTTTCTTTTACTCGGGACATGGAACACGTAGGCCCGACAACAATGGGACAATTCAAGAGTACTTAGTGCTCCACGACGACCTTTTTCAGGATGATACGCTAATTTCACTTAGCAAGCGCGCTCGACCTCAAACACTTTCGGTAATTCTCGATTGCTGTTTTGGTGGCGGCATGAGTAAGCTTTTCGTAGAGAGTCTTCAGAGCGCCTCGGATATAGCACCTAAGAGCGCCAAGCTAAAGGTTTATACTCCAGGTGATCTCAACGAGTTTATAGCGATTCAGACCAAGAAGCGTGAAATGTCCATGTTCAAACCATTCGCTCAGGTAACCCGGCCTGTAGATCCACACTATGACGGCGTAACACACAAGGGTCTTGATCTGGATGTTGCGAGCGATGAGGAGGGCGAGGAATCACTAAACGGCATTCTCTTGTCCGCATGCCTGGAGATTGAGACAGCAGCGGCCAGCACTGATAGCACAAGAGGGTTGTCGGCCTTTACTTACGCCATTGCTAGTTCCTTGCACAAACTTGGGGTGGAACTTTCTAATCGCGAATTGGTAGCCAGTTGTGCCGACGTACTAAAACAGGCCGGATTCGCTCAAACTCCGCAGCTGAAGGGAAACTCATCTACTGAGCGTACCTTCATATCACTTAATCAAGGAATACGTAAAAGGGAGGGTAAACAAGACATGCCTAGGCAGAATGGTTATGGTTCAAAGGTGTTTGGGATTGACGACGCCATACTAATTCCTGCAGTTGTGACTATTGTGACTGCGGCTATTAACGCGTATGCAGCATCGCGCCAGAAGGTCACTAAATCAATCTTGGATGAGAATTTTCAGATTGGCGGACCTGGTTGGGCTGATATTCTACGGGAGATGCAAAACCCTGTTGGGAAGGGTTTTTGGGACGACCTCGGTGACGCGACCGGCATCCGCGCTAGAGACATCGGCGACGTCGCACGCACCGTGATCCCGATCGTTCTGGCCTCGATGAAAGGTATGCAG
>JAANMV010004956.1_pt1 | contig 10062 bp, 9 predicted proteins | sample 7279661 | NCBI WGS metagenome assembly JAANMV01 (sample SAMN14094540, study PRJNA606508) | bioreactor metagenome | isolation source: A lab-scale SPAN reactor treating ammonium-rich wastewater day 121 | place: Ireland: Galway | collected 2017-05-16 | reverse complement strand
GCGCGCCTACAGCGACTGCGTCCGGGCCATCGATTTCGTCTGCTCGCGGCCGGAGCTGGACGCCGAGCACCTGACCGTGACCGGCGGGAGCCAGGGCGGATCGGGAACCGGACGAGGGATTGCTGGGACGGGAGCGTGCAGCTGCTAAGGCAGAAACCCTGGCGGGATCGGATATTCGAGGAGCGCGTTCTGGGATGGGAGAGAAAAATACACCGTCCGCTTCGGCGTGCATACTACGACGTCGCTGTCTTCTTCGGTACCCACTTGCAGCGTGACGAACTGCTTGGTGAGAGTGTTTATAAAATGCGCGTTGCCGGAATTCTCAAAGCCTTCAACGCTCTCAAAATCGTGTTCCTTGTAGCCGGCGACAACAACAAGCAATCTTCCACTCAAGTCCATCGCCGCGCTTCCATTCACGCCTTGAAATCCGTCGTCGCGATTCAGCTTCCATATTACTTCTTCGGTTGATGTAGATACGCATGTTACTCCGCTGTATTTATGCCAGTCAGGATGCGGTTCAATGCCGTATTGATCGGGAGGCGGACCGATGTCGCGAGTACCGACAATGTAAACACGTTGACCGTCGGGCGATGGATAAACGGTTGCAGGCGTTTCAGCATATGCACCATATGCCTCGTTGTTCATTCCGAAAAATACGCCATCAATCTTTTCGAGGGTTAAAGGATCGATCGCCTGGAGTGCTACGCCTTTCCTATAAGCTTGCATAATCATCGGATCAGGAGTATTCGGAGGAAAGTTGTAATTGTAAGGGTTCGGGTCCCTTCGTTGACCTTCAATAAGCCACAAATATTGCGTTCCTGGAATGCTAAAAGGCCGATTGAACAACGGCTCTGGCGAAGTCGCAAGCAATTGGCCGTTTAATAAACTGAATTTGTGTGCGGGAACTTCTGCGAATTCACCGGTTATCACATATAAAAACTGCTCGTTCCAGTCTATACTCCAATTGCCCATTGGACTTTGAAGCGGCGGGGATATGGAAATGGTTTGCAAAACTTGAAGCGTAGAGCCATTCAGTTTCCGCAATACCGTGCCGCCTTGATCCTCGACCCATATAAAGTTGCCAAGTCGGGATGTTCGATGCCAGCCGGGATTGTTGTAATTTTCAGACACAACTATTTTATTAGTCGCAGTGTCGAAAACATGCAATCCTCCGACATAGATCTTCGTCTGGTCGAAAGATGACTGCAAAAATGCAGCGCGATTGTTAGGCATGGGAATAACATTTGGAAGGCCTGATACAGCCTTGTACCAACCAAATGCAGCAAGCGCTCCCGCGAACACCGTAAAACCCAGCGCGATGAATTTGAAACCCTTGATTTTCCTCATTCCCTTGATTCTCCCGATTCTTTTCATTCGATTATCTTCCTATTTCTCGTCCTCCTTCGGTTTCATCAGCCTGCGGAGGTCGTCGGGGATTTCCGGTGCGCCTTTCGCGGCGGCGGCGGCGGCGGTTTCCTCGGCGATGCGCGCGAACACTTCTTCGCGCAAAACCTGAACGTGGCGCGGCGCTTTGATCCCCAGTTTAACGACGTCGTTTTTCGCGGACACGACCATCACTTCGATTTCCGCCCCGATTCGCAGGCTTTCGTCCACGGCTCGCATCAGCGCGACCGGCGGCCGCGTTTCGCCGTGAACGAATCCCGGCGCTTCCATATCAGCTTCCGGACGCCGCGTGCCGCCGGCCGTGTCAGGCGCCGCGGATTCTTTTTGCAGTTTCATTCCTTCGGGCAGAAGCGTAATCGAAAGCGGCGTGATAATTTCAAGCAAAGCCGCGCCCGAACCGCTTCCTTGCGCGGTCAATATCACGGACGGGCCGATTCTGATCCGTTCGCCCACACGCCTTGTGATTACTAGCACTGCGCCTCCTGCGCCGGCAGCCGGATTCACTCTAGCCCGCGGTCGGCGGGCTTGGGCGGCGGGTTTATTTTACCCGCGCGATGGCGCGCATGCAAGCGAAACGGCCTTTCGCGCGCTAGCCCGCGTTCGCCTTTTCGACGTCCCCGGCCTCCCTCGCTTCCGCCGGCGCGTCCGGCGCTGGCGAAAACAGCCGGTGGCGCGTCGTGTATGCGCTTTCTTCCATCACCACTTGATAGCCGACTTGGCGCACTTTGTTGACGATTAGCGGGGCGAGCAAATTCGCGGTGCTGTCGCGAAAGTCGGCCGCGATTGTGCAGATATTCAAAACGATAAGATTTTCCGGGTCTCCGATGTCCCGGCGAAGAACGCCGTCGAGTTTCACTTCGATTTCATAGTCGGGGAAAAGCGAAAACGGCTCGACGACGAAAAAGCATAGCCGCGGCTCCTCCAGCGATTGCAGCCACATGAACGGCGCAAGCTTTGGGTCGCGATGTATGCCGTACTTATGGTATTCCGGGAAGCCGATTATGCCGAGCGGAAAGTCGTATATCTCCTCCGGATTTATCTCTACCGGTCCGAATCTTTCCGTGCTTACCTGCATGATTTCTCCTATACGATTATGTTCAGCCCGGTTACGGGCACAAACTCGACTTCGAGACGCGCGGGCTCGATTGAAATTTCCGCGGGCGTGAATTCCACGCGAACCTGCGGCGGAGACTCGGGCAAAAACGCCATTTCGACTGAATGGTCGCTCCAATATTCCGATAGCCTTCGCCGCGCCTGCTCCGCAATCGGATTTCCTCTGTTTTCGATTCTCGAAAGCTCGATTCCGCCACGGACGCGCCTTTCGATGCCCTTCGAGGAGCGCGAGTATGAAAAGCTTTGCAGGGCGGCGATTCCGGAATGCCAGCCGCGATAGCCAAGCTCTTCGCGCGGCTTCGACGAATCGATTTCGAGTCTCGTGCGGCCGTTTTGAATGTCCATACGCGCGGGCGCCGTGCGAATCGATATCCGCATTTTGCCCGTACCGGTTTCTGCCGCGCCAAGTTCCATGGTTACCTCAAGAAGTCGAAGAGCGTCGCCGGAATGACCCGCGAGCCCATCGAAAGAACCGCTCTAAGGATGTTCTCCTCCGCCTGAAATCTGGTTATCACTTCGGCCATATCCGCGCCCTGCACCTGCAGTTTGCGGTCGTAAAGCTGAACTTCGAACGCCTCGCTTTGTTCCACGCCGAATTCGAGCCGCCTTACGGCGCTGCCCGTGCGCGAACGGTAGTCGATTACATGAAGCCGGGCGTCCTCGACTTCGCCTAGCCTTAAAAGCGAAATGCTTTCGAACCGCGATTCGTCTTTTAAAAAGCTCGAATAAATCGTTGACTGCGGAAGAACGGTGCCGGTGAAACGCTCGAAAGCTTTGTTGAAAACCGCTCGATCCGCGCCTTGCGGGCTGTATGCCTTTATCGAAAATCCGGCTATCGGCTGGTTTGAAATATTTTCCAGGAAAATTCTGCCGTCGCCGGTAACGTACACGTCCACGCCGATGCCGAGGAATTTTCCAAGCTCTTTCGCAAGGTCGCCGAGCGTCGTGTAGTCGCGTACGGAAACAGTAAGCGTATTTCCGCCCGCCGTGATTTCAATGCGGTCGTTTGGAAGAAGTCCCAGCCATTCGTTCGTCTCGGCGTTCATCATTTCCGTCAGCTTCGACGATTTCTGCGCCACGCCTAGCATGTCGTCGCGCAATCGGATGAGGCTGGCGAACAGGTTTTCGGCTTCGATTTTTTCGCCCGTGCCGTCCGTGCTGCCGCCGCCGGGGATTGTCGGGCCGGCTAGGCCGAGATTCGCGAGCGTGCCGGGCAGAGCGTCCGTAAGAGAAAGGTCTGAAATGTCCACGCCGCTTCCCGCCGCTAGCGTGCGTAGTTCGACGAATTCCACGCCGGCGATGCTGAAAGTTATCGCCTCGACGTTTCCGTTTAAAACTGGGTTCGCGAGAATCGCGGTGTTTATTTCCGAGGCGAGCGCGGACGCCGTAAGGTATGCGCCGGCGGTGAGCGTCAGCGTTTGCGGCGGCGGGTCGCTCCAATCGCCGCTCGCTGCAGGGCCGAGGTCGATGTTGAAGCTGTCGTCCACGCCCGCGGTAATCGTAATGCCCGGCGGAAATCCCGCGGTTCCTATTACTCTTGCGGAAGTGGGCGAATTCACAATTCCGAGCGCGGCGAGCGTGCCCGGCGTAACGTCGGCGAACTGCAAGTCGGCGCCGAGCACTTCCTTTCCTTTGAGCGTAGTTTCCAGCATCAGCCTGCCGTTATGAACCGACGCCTCGACGAGTCCGTTCAGCCTGCTTTTGCGGATTCCGGTGTTGATGCTGTCCGCGAGGTCCGAAACCGTGAGCGACGAGGCGGCGTCGATATCTATCGTCACCGGGTCGAGGTCGAGGCCGCCGGGATGCGCGGTAATGCCGAGGTCGATCGAGAACTTATCGTTTCCGTCCGTGCCGCCGCTGTCCGCGGTTTCCGGCCCGCCCGCCGCCGTGAGTCCGAGCAGCACGCTTGCGGTGTCGGGCAATCCCTGCGGATCCTGGCCGCCGATTACGAAGTCTTGGGCGAGTACGCCGGAGCCGTTCGCTCCGGTTTCGAGCTCTATCGCGCCGGCGTTTTCGCGAACGATAACCTTGCCCGGTCCGAGTCCCGCGTCGATGCGCGTTTGCAGCATATCCACTAATTCGCCCATCGTCGCGTAATTCCCCTGCGTAAGCGATATCGCCACGCGCACGGTATCGCCGTCGTTCGCCGAGGGGCCGAGCCTCAAAACGAGCCGGTTGTTCGTTTCGTCAATCGTTACGCCGGGTCCGGGCGGCGAGGGGAAATCCGCAAGCGCCGTGCCGGTTTTGATTGCGCCGAGAGAATCGATCAGCGGAAGCGCGGGCGGCGTTTCCGCTATGTTGTACGCGCCGCGTTCGATGAGTCCAAGGTTTTCGAGAATTCTCCCGCCCGTGTCTTCGAGGCGTATGTCGCCCGCAGCCGTAAGCGATTCGAGCCGCAGTTTGAAATTCGGCTCGATGCGCGCTATTACGCCGATGTCTTTCGTGCCGTTAATTTTGTTTCGCACGTCCAGCAGCGTATCCGTCTGAAAAACGTTCACGGTCTTGCCGTTGATGCGGAAAAAGCCGGAATATCCAAGCGCCTTGCCCGTAACCGCGCGGCCGAGGAATTCCTGCGTTTGGCCCATAAACACTTCTTTGCCCGTGAAATTCACGTCTATGTCGCTGGCGTTACCGATGTTGCGTGCAATCACGCCTGCGTCGCCGCGATACGACACGTCTCCCACGTACGCGTTCGACTGGCCGAACATAAGTTCGAAAGGCTGGCGAAGGGTTTGATATCCGGCGTAAAGATATTTCGAATTGTGGTCGGCGTTGGCGAGGTTGCCGACTCCGCGGATAATCTGGTCGAGTTCGAGCGCAATTGCCCGGCGGTCGGAGTCCGAAAGGTGGGTGTTCGCGCCTTGCACGGCAAGCTCTCTCGCCCGGTGCATGTAATCGCCAACCGCGCCCAAATTTTCGTCCATGAAATCGAGCCGGCTTTTCCCGTCGTACATGTTTTCGCGATATTGCACGAGATGTTCGATGAGGATGCCGATGCTCATTACCTGGGCGGAGCCGGCGGGATTTTCGCCCGGCCGGTTGAACAGGTTGCCCGTCGAAACTTGATTTTGGAGTTTCACTAGGCGCGTGTCGAGCTCGGACAGCCGCCGCAGGAAGTTGTTGATCATCGTGCCGCTCGAAATCCTCACGCCCGGTTACCTCCCCACGAGCCCCATGTTATTTATTATCCTGTCGAGCACGCTGTCGAGAGCGGAAATCATTCTGGAACTGGCTTCCACCGAGCGCTGATAGCGAATCATGTTTATCGCCTCTTCATCCAGATTCACGCCGGATACGGATTCGATACGCATTTCGATTTGTTCGATAACCAGGTTTTGTATGTTCGCCGCCCGCGAGGTTTCCTGAAGCTGAACGCCGAGCGAAATCACCGTGCTTCTGTAATAGCCGAAAATCGTGTCGCCCTCGACGAAGCTGGCGAAGTTCTTGAGGTCCGCCATATCCAGCGCCAGCCGGTTGTCGCCCGGCCCGCTGAAGCCTCCGTCGTCGCCCGCACGCGCCGCCGCGATCGTGCCGAGGTCGTTCAATATCAGCGGATTCAGCCTCAGCGCCTTGGCGATGTTCACGTATGGCGGGTCTTGCGGCACCGATGTTTCGTTTTCCGGCACGAGACCCAACAGCTGAAGGAAATTCGTGGTTCCGGCCTTGGCGTTGATGCGGCTTTCGAACGCGCTTGCACTGCCGCCCGCTTCCATATCCGCCGGGTTGTGAAGCTCCAGAATCACGGTGGAGTTATCGCCCTCGACGCCCTGCACGCGCCCGCCCGTCGCGTCGAACACGCGCCGCAAAATATCGCGCACGGTAATCGTGGAATCCGGCAGCACGTCTTCGTCCGTGATTTTTATCCGCTTGTCGCCGATGAAAAAGTCGCCGCTCGAAATTCCCAAATCGAACAGCTTCGTATCGAGGCCGGTCAGCGAGGGAAGCGAATTCAGCCCGGAAATCTGGCGGGTGACGAAGTCCATGAAAAACGAGCGGTTCGTCGCGCCGTCCAGCCCGTAGCCCTCGCGGTGAAGCGAGTTCACGCGGTTGACGACGGAACTTACGGCGATGTTGAACTTGTGGCGCACTTCCAAAATGTACTTGTCCCGAAGTTGGACGAGGCCGAAAAGCTCGCCGCTTTGCAGGTCGAGCGGCAGTTTGTTCGCAAGCCCGATTTCGTACGAAATGCCGCTTTGCGATTCTATAGTGCGGATTTGCAGGTCGGTCGTGAAAATGCCCTGCACAATCGGATGTCCCGCGACGTTCACCGAATACGCGCCGAACTGGTCTTCGTGCACGTTGATGTTGATGAGTTTCGAAAGCTGGCTGACGAGAAGGTCGCGCTGGTCGCGCAAGTCGTTCGCGTTGCGGCTGGGGCTGCCTTCGATGTTGACGATTTCCTTGTTCAGACCGGCGATTTGACGCGTCAGCGCGTTCACTTCGCCTACTTTGATGCCGATTTGGTCGTTAATGCGTCTAATTTCGCTCTCGAAACCGTTGTCGATGTCTTTTATCGACGTAATCAGCGTTTGGCTTACTTCGCGCAGGTTCGCCCGCGCGCTCGTTCCCTCCGGGTCGTTGGACAATAGCTCCCACGCCTTGAAGAACGAATCGAGTATGTTCGAAAACCCGCGCTCGCCCGGCTCGTTGAAAAGCATCTCGATATTTTCCAGTCCCGTTTGCACAGTGTCGAGTTCGCCCTGATAACCGCTCTCCGCACGGAAAATCTGGTCGAGAAACTGGCTGCGTATCCGCTCGATGCTTTCCACGCGCACGCCTGTGCCGACTTGTCCAGCCTGCGTGCCCATCATTATTCCCGGCACGGGCAAGGCTTCGGTGGCTTTAAGCACGACGCGCTGGCGGCTGAAACCGGGCGTGTTGGCGTTCGCCACGTTGTGGCTGACTGTGTCCAGCGCGGATTGCGCGGCCATAAGCCCGCGTCTTGCCGCTTCGAGACCCAAATATGTTCCTCTGATCATGTGCTTTCGTTCCCCAGTTATGCGCGCCTGTCGAGAAGGTTTCTGCGGATGCCCTCGTTGTGCAAGTCGCCGCCCGCATCGTAGCTTGACTTGTCCGACGTATACGCGATGAGCCGCAAAACCATGCTCGTGTAGTCCACTAGGTTTTGAGTCAGCGTCGCGTTCACGCCGTTCATTTCCCTCAGCTCGGCGACTATGCGCTTAAGTTTATCCGCCAGGCTGCGCAGCGGATGCCGCGCTGGTATGTTCAGGATTTCGATGATTTCGCTAAGCCGCGCCTCCCGGTCGATGCCGGTTTTCGCGGCGATGTGTGCGAGAAGCGCGATGCGGGCGGACTCCCGGCTTTCGAGTTCAAGGACGGTCGCTTCTTCGGACTGCAAAACTGGGGGGAGAAGGTCGAGCCGAGACGAAATCAAAAGGCCGCGTTTGTCCGTGAGTATGCCCTTCAGGCGTTCGGCAAGCCCCAGCTGCTCCCGTAAAATCTGTTCGAGGCGGGATAGCTGTTCGTTAACCGCCGGCAACGTCGTCGAAATATCCATGCTTTTCAATCTCCCGCGCTATGGCGTTTTCGTCAGTTTTAAGCTCGCCGCGCTTGTAGGCAGCCTTGATTTCGGCAACCTGCTTCGCGCGGTCGGCGGGAGATGAAGTGGCAAGTTTCGCCGCGAGAGCGCGCTGGCCCTCGCCGCTGATTTCGACCCTGTCGGGCGACTGGCTGCGCGGCGCGCTTGCGCGCGCATCGCCGTCCGCCTTCCTGAACTTGGCGTTCACGATGCTGAACAGCCTTTCTATGCCGGGTATTCTCATAAAATCAACCTGCCGCTCCGGTCAACTCCGCCGATTCCGCAATTACGCCATACGGCGATTGCGGCACACCTGAATTATCGGCAGAATCCGGCCGGTACTTGACAGATTCGGCGCTTATTATAGCGTTATAAATCGTTTCTTTCACTCCCGTGCCCGGTTTCGCCGCCGCAAGCGTGTCGGCGATTTGGGAAAAAAGCATATCTTCGTAAATGTCAGTCGCCAGCCCTTTTCCGAAAAGTCCGCTTTTGACCACGGTCGAGCGCATTTCGGACAATAGAATCCTAAGGAACAGCGCCTCGAAATCGCGCGCCGCGTCCATCGCTTTTTTTTCGAGCGCGTGCATCTCCGTGCCTTCGAAAGCGCGCGCGCCGCCGGCCGCGGGCCGCGCAAGCCCTGCCGTTTGAAGCGCCGCAAGTTCGAGACCGTTCACCGCCGGATTTATCGGCAGTTATTCCGCGCCTCTGAAGTCCCTGCGCCGACCGGCGCCGGACGCGCCGAATCCGGCGGGATTGACGGAATGAAATTTGCCGGATATACACACTTATCAACATTCGCGTGATATAATCAGTTGTCTTAAAATGCGGGGTGCATTATGGCGCGGTTTTCGTACGTTGTAAGGGACAGCGCAGGTAAAAGCGTATCCGGAAATATGGAAGCGAACGACCAAAACCAGGTCGTTCAAAAGTTGCGCGAAGGCGGATATCTGATTGTAAGAATTTCCGAAGGCGGCGCGGCGGCATCGAAAGAAGGCCCGGATATAATCGCGAAGCTCACGGGCAAAGTCGGGCTTAGGGAAGCTGCTATTTTTTCGAAGCAGTTCGCCGCGATGATAAACGCCGGACTTACCATGATTCGCTGTTTGCGCGTGCTCGAAAGCCAAACCTCTAACGTTATTTTCAAGGACGCAATTTCTAAAATTCGCGACGAAGTTTCCGCCGGCTCACCGCTTTCGACGGCGCTGGCGCAGCATCCGAAGATTTTTTCGCGCTTGTACATCGCCATGGTGAAATCCGGCGAAGAATCGGGCTCGCTCGACACCACGCTGAACAGGCTTGCCGTTCACTTGGAAAAGGAAGTGTCGTTAAGAGATCAAATCGCAGCATCTATGAAATATCCGCAGGCGATCATGGTCGTAATGATTTTGGTCGTATCATTTCTGATGGTTAACGTTATACCGGTTTTCGCCAGGATGTTCGAAGGTCTCGGCAGCGCGCTTCCGACGCCGACGAGAGTTTTGATGGCTATATCGAATTCGATGCGCAGTTTCTGGTTTGTCTATTTAGCAATCGTTCTTGCGATTCCCGCAGCAAAGCGAGCAATCGAATCGACACCCCAAGGCAGGCTCGCATTCGACAAAATCAGATTGAGGTTTCCGGTTTTCGGCCAACTAAACAAGAAAATCGGCGTAGCGAGATTTACGCGTACTCTTGGAACCCTCCTTGCAAGCGGAGTTCCCATTATCGGCGCGCTGCATATAGTCGAGGAAGTAGCCGGTAACGTGATTATTGAAAAGGCAATTCAAAAAGTTCGCGGAAGCATCAAAGAAGGCGCAACCATCGCCCAGCCGCTCGAAGCAAGCGGCGTATTCCCGCCGATGGTGACAAACATGATCGCGGTCGGCGAGGAGTCCGGCTCGCTAGACGACATGCTAAACAAAATTGCCGACTTTTACGACGCGGAAGTCGAGGCGATGGTAAAGGCGCTGACAAGCCTTCTCGAACCGCTTATGATTTCGATCATGGGCGTTATGGTCGGAGGCATC
>JAANMV010004952.1_pt1 | contig 10069 bp, 8 predicted proteins | sample 7279661 | NCBI WGS metagenome assembly JAANMV01 (sample SAMN14094540, study PRJNA606508) | bioreactor metagenome | isolation source: A lab-scale SPAN reactor treating ammonium-rich wastewater day 121 | place: Ireland: Galway | collected 2017-05-16 | reverse complement strand
ATCCTCTAAATGGATTAAAATATAAGGAATAGTACTTCCTTTAATTAAAAATGCTTTTGTTCCGCCAACAGGGATATCTTTTATATCACAAACAAAATGTTCTCCTTCTACTTCCTCTTTAGGTAATAAATAAGATTTTGCTGCAACTAAACCACTACCTACCATTAACCCACCTGATACTAGAGTTAAAAACTTTGCAAAATCTCTTCTACTAACTTGAGCTGCTTCTTGTTTTTGGATTGGAAAATCTTTTTTCCAATTTTTATCTAAATTATTTTCTTTTGACATGATAAATTCATTAATAAATAATTAATTCGGTACTACCTTTTGGCATCATTATATTCACTTTTGTATTCACTACTTCTTTTCCAAATACAAATGTATTCACTGGTGAACTGTTTGGTCTCATTTCTTTAATTTCTTCTTTAGTACCGTAAAACAAAGCGCCGCTTGGGCATACTGTAGCACACATTGGTTTTTTTCCAACGCTTGTTCTATCATAACACATAGTACATTTCATCATTAAATCATACTCTTCAATTTTCTTAGGAACTCCAAACGGACATGCCATAACACAATTGGAACATCCAATGCAACGTTCAGTATTTGCAGTATGAACTATACCAAATTCATCTTTTGAAATAGCATCGGCAGGGCAAACATTTGCACATACAGGATCTTCACAATGCATACAAACTTGAACAGTAGTTTGAATAGTAGTAGAACGCTCCACGTAATTTACATGTATCATAGAGTCATGACCATTCGTTTCACATTCTGCACATGCCATTTCACAAGCTTTACATCCTATGCAACGTTGCATATCTACAAAAAACTCTTCGTTTCTATTAAATGTGGTATAATTACTCATAGTATTTTTTTAATAAATTAAATGCTTGCGTAGGCTTTTGATTCTGTACCAAGTGGAGCAATTTCATTTAATGGCTCTAATTTACATGCAGACACTTTAAATTCTGGTATTTTAGAAATAGGGTCTAGAGTCCCTGGTGTTAATAAATTTGCTGATTTTTGACCTGGCCAATGATACGGTATAAAAACGGTGTCTTTCCTAATCGTTTCAACAATATTAGCTGGAAAAATACCTTCTCCACGACGGGTAGAAACCTTAACTAATTCTCTTTGTTTTATGTTATATTTTTCAGCCATTTCCGGATGAATTTCTAATAAAGGTTCTGGAAATTGATCAACTAATTTTCCTATACGTCTAGTTTGTGTTCCACTTAAATATTGTGATACTACGCGACCTGTGGTTAAAGTAATTGGATATTCTTCATCTGTAACTTCTCCTGGTAATTTATAAGGGGCTGGATTAAAATGTGCTTTCCCGTCGGGTGTTTTGAATTTTTTATCTTCCCATAAACGTGGTGTTCCTGGATGATCTTCGGAAGGACATGGCCAAAAAACACCCATGTTGTCTTCGATTCTCTTATAAGTAATACCGTAATAATCAGCTGTTCCTCCTTTAGAAGCTACTCTCAATTCATTAAAAATTGTTTCACTATTATCATAGGTAAATTTATCTTTTACACCTAATCTTTCTGCTAATTCAAGTATAATAGAAGTATCTGTTCTTGCATCTCCTGGAGGAGTTACTGCTTGTCTAATTCTAATAACTCTACCTTCAGCAGAAGTTGTAGTTCCTTCTTCTTCTTCTTGTAATGAACCTGCCAATATAATATCGGCATGTCTTGCTGTTTCATTTAAAAAGAAATCAATACATACGTAATATTCTAATTTTTCTAATGCTTCTCTAACATAATTACTGTTAGGTAAAGAGACTAATGGATTAAAACAAATTGACAAAAGCCCCTTTATTTCTCCACGATGAATCGCCTCAATAATTTCGTAGGCTGAAAGTCCTTTTCCTGGCAAATCCTTTTCATCAATTCCCCAAACTTCTGAAATATATTTTCTGTGTTCTGGGTTTTCAATATCACGGTTACCTGGTAATTGATCACACTTATGACCATGTTCTCTTCCTCCTTGTCCGTTTCCTTGACCTGTAATAGTTCCGTATCCGCAATAAGGTTTTCCTATTCTTCCTGTAGCTAATACTAAATTTATACAGCCTAAAACGTTATCTACACCTTTTGAATGATGTTCAATTCCACGAGCGTGTAATAAGAATGATGTTTTGGCTTTTCCCCATAATTCAGCTGCTGCTTTTATTTTTTCTTTTTGAATACCGGTTATTTCCTCAGCCCATTCAAGCGTATAATCTTTAACTGCGTCTATTGTATCTTGAAAACCTGAAGTATAATTATCAATAAAATCATGATCTAACATGTCATTATCAACTAAATATTTTAGCATAGCACCATACAAAGCAGAATCGGTTCCTGGTTTCACATCTAAATGAATATCAGCCGTACGAGCTAGAGGAATAACACGTGGGTCTATAACAATTAGTTTAGCACCTCTATCTCTTGCTTTCCAAATCCAATGTGTTAATGTTGGGAATGTTTCACTAATATTTGCACCTGCGACAATAATAACCTCAGCATACTCTAAATCCGAATAATTATTAGATGCTCTATCTAATCCAAAAGCTTTTTTATTTCCTGCTCCAGCACTTACCATACACAAACGACCATTATAGTCCAGGTTTTTGGTTTTTAATGCTACACGTGCAAACTTGCCTACTAAGTAACTTTTTTCGTTAGTTAAAGAAACTCCAGACAACATGGAAAAGGCGTCTTTTCCATATTTTTCTTGAATTCTTTTAATTTCTGTGATAGTTTTATCCATCGCACTATCCCAAGAAATAGGTTCAAAACCTTTACCTTCTACTCGTTGAAGTGGATTTAAAATTCTATCAGGGTGATTATTTTGTAAATAACGTTGCACCCCTTTTGGACACAATCTTCCCTCGTTAAAAGGAAATTCCATCCATGGATCGAATCCTACAACTTTATTTTCTTTTACTAATAATTTAATTCCACATTGCATACCGCAAAAGCAACAATGTGTATTTACAACTTCATCTGGTTCGTCTCTACCTGTAAATCCATCTTTAGGAGCATAGTTTAAACTAGGTCCAAATTGTTCTATAATTTTATCTATTGAAACTGGTAATTTTGCCATTTTGTTCTTATATTAAATTAACCAAATAAATTGCCTCCATCTATTCGAGCATTTAAATGTGCTTGAGCAATTCTTGAACGCTTCCCTTCTGGACTTAAATCTAAATGCGAACCTCCGTCTTGTTGAGAAAAGTCGAACCCTAATTTTCGTGTTACAATTTTTAAATCGTCTACATGCAATTGCGTAGTGAATTCTTTACCTGTATGAGGACAAACTGCCATTCCTTTTAGTTTTTTTCCTTCAATTTTATAGATGTGAGCTCCAATTTGCGCAGGTCTTTGTATAATATGGAAAAATTTACCGAAAGGAATCCAAATTAAAAACAAAATAACGGTTACTGCATGTAAAACTGCTAAAAAGTCAAAAGCAAAGCCTTTCATAAATTGATAAGAATAGGTAAGACCAAGACCCGTAGCAGAAATAGCAATTAATAAAATTAATGGCAATAAATCTCCATCAAAAGTTTGGGTTGCTATTAAACCAGGATTTGTTAAACGTCTTCTTAAATAGTATAAAGAGCCCAAGATAACAAACCAAGAAGACCAATTTAAAGCATGAAAAGTTAAAAAAGCTATTATTGAGCCTAGTTTAAATGAGAACATATGAAAACCAAAAACATGGGCTTCGTAAAGCTCTATCGAATTAGGTGCTAATGTAAAATGTATCCATCCAAAAGTTAGAGGAATCGTGATTAAAAAAGCCGAAGTACATCCTATAGCAATTAGAAAATGAGCTAACCAACGGTACTTTCCTCTTGGATAAATAAATTTTTGTAAAGCAATATTACCTACCACTTCTTTGGAGACAAAAACTAAATGAGAAAAAACTTTTCCTGTAAATAAAAAATGAATTCCTCGTTTAAAATACATCCACGTTGGAGGTCTTTGTAACCAAACAGTTGTTCTGTATACGATTCCAAAAAATGCAAATACAGTACCAAACAAATAAGTAATTAAGGCAGCATCGAAATTTTGCAAATTTCTAGAACCAAAAAAAACTAATACAACCATTAAAACCGAAGCAAAAGTTGCAGAAAGTAGTGCTCTAACATTATAATTCATGACTCTTTTTTCTAATTAATCATTAACTAGGTCTTTCACAACCTTTTCTATTATAATAATACCAATTAATAACTGTAGCTAATATAGTGAAAATAATTAAGCCTATAAAGAATTGGTTTGCTCCTCCATTTGAACTAATGTTATTTCCAATTAATTTAGAAAAAATAAAAGGTCCAAAGGCTGCAATTGCGGCTGTCCATCCAATAACTCCAGCAGCTTGTCTTTGATTTTCAGAAAATATAATTGGATATTGTCTAAAGGTGCCAGCATTTCCAATTCCTGTAAACAAAAACATCAACAAAATAATTGTTACAAACATTGGGAATTGATCCATACTAGTTGGCGCTACCAATCCTTGAGTTACTAAAATTATTGCTCCTGTTAAAATACCAATACCTGTAATAGTAGTTAAAATAGCTCCTCCTACTTTGTCAGCCACAAATCCGAAAACAACTCTACTTGCTGAACCAATAAGTGGACCATAAAAAGCATAAGCTAACGGATCTGGAGCATTCGGAAAATCGCCATATAAGAATTTAATCATTAATGGAAAAGCTGCTGATAATCCAGCAAATGTTCCAAAAGTCATAACATAAGTTACGGTACAAAACCAAGTGTGTTTGTTACTAAAAATATCCATTTGTTCTTTTATAGAAGCCTTCATAGGGATACTTCTTAAATAAAACCAACTAATTATTGAAAGTAAAATTAATAATGGAATGTACCAAAATGCAGCCGATTGAATATAAATTTCTTTATTGGTTACGGCTTTATTGTCTGGTTCTAATTGGTTTAATATTTTTTCAGCTAATTTAGGATTTGAATTAGCAATAATTTTTGCTCTAGCTTTTAAAGGTAGTGCAGCAAATACTTTTACATTATCAGTTGAACTAATAGCGGCTTTAACAGAATCAATTACTTTAGGTTTCACGTTTGAAAGCATTGCTGTTTGCTTTTTATCTTCGATTTTTTCAAAAATTGCAACTTGTTGTTCTACTGTAGTTCTAGCAACAATTGCTTTCGCTTCTTTTGCATCTATACTTGTAAACATAGAAGGTGCTCCATATAAAGCGATACTTAAAACCATTGGAGTTACAAATTGCGCTAAAGAAACACCAAAATTTCCAATACCTGCTTGAACACCAAGAGCTGTTCCTTTTAATCGTTTTGGAAAGAACATATTAGTACTTGGCATAAATGAAGAAAAATCGCCTCCACCAAAACCAGTAGTAAAAGCTAAAATCATAAACACCCAAAATGGTGTAGTAGGATTCATAACTGCAAACCCAATTCCTACAACTGGGATTAATTTTATTAATGTTGAAAATGCAACTACATGTCTTGTTCCGAAAATAGGTAATATAAACGTATGTACTATTCTTAAAATACCCGCAGCTAATCCTGGAATTGCGGCTAACCAAAATAATTGATCTTTATCGAAACTAAAACCTAAACCTGGTAATTTTACCACAATAACGCTCATCATAAACCATGACGCAAATGACAAAATTAACGACAATGTTGTTATTGTTAATGTTTTCCATGCTATTTTACTTCCTGTTTGGTTCCAAAAATTATCTTCTTCTGGTTCCCATTTTTCTAGCCAAGTTCCCATAGTAATTGTTTTATGTTTAATATAAATTAGTTTGTTTTATTAATGATCGTGTTCTATATCTCTTGAAAATTCTGGAGATTTTATTCTTAAAATTCTAATAATGGTATTGTGCATCCAAATCAGACAGGCTAGCGATATTACAAAAATAAATATCCAAGAACTTGTCCATAATCCAGTAGAGCTTAATAAATATCCAAAAATGATGGGACCAAAGAAACCTCCTAAACCACCAATTAAGCCTACCATTCCACCAACTACTCCTACTTCGTTTGGAAAATATTCAGGAATGTGTTTGTAAACAGCTGCTTTACCAATACCCCAAGCAATTCCTATTAAAATGACTAAAATTAAATACACCCACATATTCGCACTGAATTTGATTTGGGTTATTCCTTTTGCTAATAATTCTTTCTTCTTTACTTCTTGATTTTGTTTTACAACAATCTCTTGCCAAGAAGAGCTAACGGGTAAGATATTGCTTTCTTCTTCGTCAGTTACATCTTTAATATTTATATCATATTCTTTTGTATCAATAACAATATGTGAACCTTTTATTTCAGAAACAATTCCATTTTTAGCAGACAATACTCCGGGACCAGCAGTTATAATTTCCATTTTTGGAAACATTAATAAAAAACTTATTATAACAGAAGAACCTAACACCCAGTACATAACTTTTCTAGCTCCAAACTTATCAGATAAATAGCCTCCAAACGCTCTAATAACTCCAGAAGGTAAACTAAACAAAGTAGCAAACATTCCGCCCATTACTAACGAAGTGCTATATACATTCATAAAGTTAGGTAACAACCATTGTGAATAAGCAACAAAGCAACCAAAAACTAAAAAGTAGTAAACACCAAAACGCCAAACTCTTTTATTTTTTAAGGGTAATAACAATTGAGAAATTGTTTTTCCAGAGGCTTCAACTTTTTTATTTTTTGCAAAGAATACGAACAACAATCCTATAAGTAATAAAGTAATTCCATAAATAATTGGCAATGTTTTCCATCCATTTTCAGGGTCAGTCTCTGAGAATTTATTTAAAAGTGTGGGTGCAATAAAAGTAGTAATTGCAGCTCCTGCATTTCCCATTCCGAAAATACCTAAAGCTCTACCTTGCCACTCTTTTGGGTACCAAACAGAAGTGTAACCAATTCCAACTGCAAAACTAGTTCCAACTAATCCAAAAAGAAAACTCAAAATAGCAAATGACCAAAAAGAGTTTGCAAATGTTAATAGGAAAAGCGGAATAGCACATAAAATTAATAAAAATGAGAACACGACTTTACCACCATATTTGTCAGTTAATATACCTACAGGCAATCTAAATATAGCACCTGATAGTATTGGAATTCCTAGTAACCAACCTACTTCAACAACACTAAAATTAAATATTCCTTTATCTACCAAGTAAGTTACCAAGACGCCATTTAATGTCCAACAAGCGAAACAAATAGTAAAAGCTAAAGTATTTAAAAATAATATTTTGTGAGATTGTGACAAACTGCTCATAAACTTACATTTTAATTCTTGTGTAAAAGTATAAAAGACAATAATGTCCCTATATGACAAATATCATATAATTTCATTTAAAAAACCGATATTACTATCCCCCTATAGCAATCATACTTCGGTTTTTATTAAAAACTAATGGGTTTTCAAATGCATTTTGGTCGTCTAAGCCAGCACGAATTCCTTTTTTTGAATAAATATTTTTTTCAATTAAAGGAAGTATTGAATCTCCATTTCGTAAGGCTTCTAAAAGTGAGGTTTCCGAATTAGAAAACAAACAGTTCTTTAATTTTCCATCAGCAGTTAGCCGAATTCTATTACAAGAACTGCAAAAAGGATTGGTTACCGAACTAATAATAGCAAAACTACCGCAATAGTTTTTAATTTTATAGTTTCTTGCGGTATCATTTGGCTTATCTATTAATCTTTCAATAGCTTCTTTAGCATGTAGTTCCTGAATTGTATGTAAAATTTCAGCTTGACTAACTAATTTCGACTTATCCCAATTATTACCATCAAATGGCATAAATTCTATGAAACGAATTTGAAGATTTTTATCTTTCGTTAAATCAATAAAATCTAAAATCTCATTTTCGTTAAATCCTTTTATTAAAACAACGTTTAATTTAACAATAAATCCTTCGGCTAATAACAATCGAATATTTTCATCTAATTTATCAAACTCATCACGACGTGTAATTTGAGCAAATTTATCTTTTTGTAACGTATCTATACTAACATTTAGTGCTTTGATGCCAGCTTCTTTAAAAACTGTAATATAATCATGTACAAATAATCCATTAGTTGTTAAAGTCAATTCAGTTTCTAATTTTGAAAGGCGCAGAAGAATTTCTTTCGCGTCTTTACGTACCAATGGCTCTCCACCTGTTAAGCGGATTTTTGTTACACCAAGAGAAACAAAAGTTGAAGCTATTTCGATAATTTCATCGGCAGACATCAAGTGTTTCTTAGGAGTTAATTGAATTCCTTCGGCAGGCATACAATAAGTACATCTTAGATTGCAATTTTCTGTAATTGAAATTCGAAGATAATTGTGGTTTCTACCGTGAGAATCTATTAAAACCTTATTTTTTGTCATGATTAAATCCTTTGATTATCTTAAATAAATGTAATACAGATGGAAATACCGCATCTATAGATTCTGAAGCACCGCTTGTAGATCCTGGAAGTGCCATTATTAAAGTATCACCTTTAAATCCAACTACACTTCTGGAAAGCATGGCGTAAGGTGTTCTGTCTTGTCCATAAGAACGAACAGCTTCTTCAATACCTGGAATTCTTCTGTCTAATAATGGAATTATAGCTTCTGGAGTGGTATCTCTTGGCGACAATCCGGTTCCTCCAGTTATAATAACTAAATCCTTTTGGGCTGCACAAAATTGTAATAACGTATTTTGTAACGTTTCAATTTCATCTGGAACAATAATATAATCTGAAACATCAAGTCCTAATGTGTTTAATTTTGAACCTATTATTTTTCCAGCTTTATCTTCTTTTTTTCCACTAGAAACGCTATCGGAACTGACAACAACGGCTACATTTAAATTTAGATTTTCATTTTTACCAAAATCTGATTTACCTCCTTTTTTATGTAATAACTTGACACTAGAAATTTCTACATTTTTATCGATTGGTTTTAACATATCGTACATGGTTAAAGCAACAATAGAAGCGCCATGCATAGCCTCTACCTCTACACCTGTTTTGTAAATGGTTTTAACCGAAACTTCTATATATATGCAATCATCTTGAATATAATGATGAACAGCAGTGAATTCAATAGGCAATGGATGACAATCTGGAATGGCATTAGAAGTATTTTTTACAGCAAACAATCCAGCAACTTTAGAAACTTCAATTACATCTCCTTTAGGAACCGTTTTATTTTGAATAGCTTCTATAGTCTTTAAACTTCCTACTTTCACAATTGCTTGTGCAACAGCTTCTCTTTTTGTGTTTATTTTATGTGTAATATCAACCATAGTTATTGATTTTTTTTCCAAGTATAGGTTTCATCTTCAAATAGTTCTTTACCAAAAATGGCTACTTTTTCTTTTATTTCTTCAACCAAAAAATTTAATGCATCATAAACCACTTTTCTTCTAGGTGCCGAAACAAATACAAATAAGCAAATTTCACCTGCTTTTACTAGTCCTAAACTATGGTAAATATGCAAACATGTTAAATCGTATTTTTCAAATGCAGCTTCACGAATTTCATGAAATTTTTGTTCAGCCATTTCTTCATAAGCTGAATAGTCAATCGCAACAACAGTTTTTCCATCAATTTCATCGGCGCGAACTTGCCCTAAAAAGATATTATGTGCTCCAATACTTGTTTTTGTTTGGTGTTTTGCAATTGAATTCCCAATAAAATCAGCAGAAATTGGACCTTGAACGAATGATTTTTTAATTGGTTTTGTTTCCATATTTATGTTGTTGTTTCTAAATGTAATGATTGAATACCGTTTTGTAAATGATAAATGTTTGTAAAACCATTATTTACCAATAGTTCAACTGCTTTTTTACTGCGTATACCACTTTGACAAAAAAGGACTATGTTTTGACTTTTTACTAATTGATTTTGATGTTTTTCAATTTCTGAAAAAGGAATATTTTGAATTGATTTGTATTTTAATTTAGGGAGTTCATGAACCTCTCTTAAATCGATAATAATATAATTTTCGTTGGTACATTTTTCTAAAAATGCAGTTTTGTCCAACTCGTAATTCTGGACGATATACTGCTTGAGC
>JAANMV010004951.1_pt1 | contig 10070 bp, 11 predicted proteins | sample 7279661 | NCBI WGS metagenome assembly JAANMV01 (sample SAMN14094540, study PRJNA606508) | bioreactor metagenome | isolation source: A lab-scale SPAN reactor treating ammonium-rich wastewater day 121 | place: Ireland: Galway | collected 2017-05-16 | reverse complement strand
TGGTGGACCCTGACGATGCTCCTTCTCACGTGGGCACCCGCATTTTCACTAGTCCGCTTCTTCCGGGGTGAACCACCTCCCGTCCGGCTCATGTGGTTCGCGGCTATGGTCTCGACCGTCGTGCTCATACTCGTTTGGACCGGGGCGTTTGAATGACCTCTAATTCAGAACCGGCCAGGGGCAAAGCAATATGACGGCGGATGACATCCGGTCGATCCTGCCCCGGCGCTCTGGGAGCGGCCGGTGAGGGGCACTCATGCCTCGCGCCTCATGCCTCATGCCTACACCGGCCGGCACACCTCGCACGGTACGTACCCCTCCGCCAGCGCCTCCTCCGGCGAGCGGAAAGCACGGTGGAGCGCAGGATCCTCTTCGTCCAGCCCGGGGCAGGCCGCGAGGCAGAACTCATGGCTGCTAAGCTGGCCGATATAGCGGGGCGCGTGCCGCAGCCACTCCAGCCGTTCGTGGGTGACACCCTCCGCGCGGAGGACCTGCTCCTTCATCTCCGTGCCGCCCGCCGAGTACTCGCCCAGCGTCCAGTCGGACCGTACCACCCGGTGGCACGGCACCACGAAGGGCACCGGGTTGTGTCCCAACGCCGTCCCCGCCGCCCGCACCGCCCCTGGCGACCCCGCGTGACGCGCCACCCAGTGGTACGGCCGCAGCTGGCCCTTCGGGATGGTCGCCGTCACCCGCAGCACTTCCTGCTGGAATGGGGAAAGCGCGCCGAGGAATGCCACCTCGTTCCCCCGCCGCCGCCCGGCAAGCACGGACGAGACCTCCTGCCGCACCCGGTTCGAGTCGCCAAAGCCGGGTTCGAACCCCAGCCCTTCGTCGACCAGCGCGTCGAAGCGCCGCAGGTCGTTCGTTACCAGGTGGATGAGCTCGCCATCGTGCACCAGCCGGATCGGCCCGACCGGCAGTTCGAGGTCGAACCAGCTCAGGCTGCGGGTGGCCCGTGCCTGCCGCGCCCGCAGTTCCGAGCGCAGACGGCTCGCGAACCCCGGGTCGGCCGTCCGCGAAAGTTCCTCGCGCACGTCGTCCGGCAGGCCGGTCTCGGGTTCAGCCATCATGTTCATATCCGGCCTCCACCAGGATGTCGCGCAGGCGGTTCACCGCGCGGTAGGTCAGTTGCTTTACGGCAGCCTCGGTCTTGCCGAGCTGGCCGGCGATCTCCCGGCACGAGCGCTCATGCCCGAACCGGAGGACGACGACCTGTCGCTGCACGTCGGGCAGCCGCGCAACCGCGGCCTGCACCAGGCAGCGCTGCTCGGATCGCACCACTTCCATTCCGGGCCAGTCGTCGATGGGCCGATCGTGGTCCATCAGCGGCACCTCCCGGCCGGCCTTACGCCCCCGGTCACGCGCCAGGTTCCTCACAATGGTGCAAAGCCACGCCGCGAACGGCTTGCCGCGGTCTTCGTACCTCGGCAGGTGGATGAGCGCCCGCCGGTACGCCTCGGCGGTCAGGTCCTCGGCGCCCGCATGGTTGCCCGCGAGCGAATAGGCGAAGCGGTAGACCTCCGGCTGCGTCCGGTCGTAGAGCGCGGCAAAGGCATCGGGAGAGGACTTTGCCGCGGCCACCAGCGCCGATTCTTCCATCACCAAAGCCTAACGCGGGAGGAATCGGTTGGTAACGGCCGGGGCCGGACTACGCCAGGCGCCCCACGCGCCGGGGCGGCCAGTAGCGCCAGCGCACCCGCCCGAGGATCTCGTCCACACCAACGGCTCCGAAGTGGCGGCTGTCGGTGCTCTCCGCCGGGTTGTCGCCCTCGAGCCAGGCGAGACCGTCTTCATCGATCCGCACGACTCGCTTCACGAGGGTTCGCGCCTGTTCCCTTGGGTCGCCCGCGAGCACAATGTCGCCGGGCCGGACCGGCCGACCGCCCCTGCGTACACGCTCAACGATGAGCCAATCACCGGGTTCGAGCGCCGGCATCATGCTGCGGCCGCTCACCTCCCAGCGGCGATAGCCCCGGCGTAAGCAGACCACGCCCGCGAAGAAGAGCACCACCAGGGTTAAGTACAGGCCGAGCCGCATGAGCTCCTCCGGACGGTTAGCGCACGCGGATGGCCACCAGCAGCATCGCCGCCGGCAGCCTCCAGCGGATATCCCAGCGGATCCCGAGGCCGTCCAGCGGCGTCGGAAAGCGGTCCGCATCAGGAAACTCGTCGAACAACATCGTCGCCAGGCCTTCGGCCCCCAGTGAACTGATCAGATCGCCGAGCGTCCAGCCGTGGCCCTTCGGGTCGTCGTCGCCGAAGTACGATTTGCCGACCACGAACAGCCCCTTATGCGCCGCGCCGACGCTGGAGACCGGGTGGCGGTCGTAGAGCACGAGGCGCCCGGCCGGCTTGAGCACGTTGGCAACGCTCTCCGCCCACGTGTCGAACGCCTCCAGCCAGTCGATTGTCCCCCAGGGGCAGTAGACGGCGTCGAAGGCCTCTTCGCCGAAGGCTGCGCCGGGGTCATTCGCGTCGCCGGCGGCAAGGGTTACCTGCATGCCGGCGCCGTCAGCCAGCTTCCGCACCGGTTCGAGCATCTGACTGTCGCCGAGGACCGTAACCTCGGCACCGAGGTTCATGAAGGAAAGCGCCTCTTCCCCGTTCCCCGGCGGCGCGACGAGGATCGCCTGCCCGGCGTGGACGCCAATGCCTTCAGACTCGGCCAGGTTGAGGCAACTGCCACCATGCCGGTAGTACTCCGGGTCGATTTCGAACCACGAAGCGTCCGGCTTCAGCAGCTCCATCAGGCGTTCATGTCGCCGCGCGACTTCTGGAACTCCATCACGTGGGAGTAGTCGTTGATGGTCAGGAGGAAGCGGCGGGTGTCGGCTGCCCGCATGACCGTGATGCTGGTGTGGTGTACCGAGACCAGGTGGTCGAAGACGGAGCCGAGCACCCGGCTCAGGATCGCGTTGATGACCCCGCCGTGACATGCCACCACGACACGCATGCCGATGCTTTCTTCCACGATCTGGTCGAACGCGCTGAATACGCGGGTGCGGAACGCATCGACATCTTCGCAGTACGGATAGGCGTCGTGCTTGCGCGTCCGCGTCACTTCGCGATAGATGTCGGCGAGCTGCTCCCGCGAGTAGATGTCCAGCAGGCCCTTGTCCTGCGGGGCGCGCTGCCAGAGGTCGATCTCGCGGAGGTCCGGCTCCACGACCGGCGTGAGCCCGTGATGCCTGGCAATAGCCTGGCCCGTGTCGTGCGCTCGGCGCATGTTGCTGGTGTACACCCGGCCGATGCGGGCCGGCGCCAGCCGCTCGCCGACCGCCTCGGCCTGCCGCTTGCCCAGTGCCGAAAGCGGCGCGTCGTAGGCCTGCCCCAGCGGGATGTTGTCGAAGAACTGCTGCTCGCCATGGCGCACCAGCAGCACCTCGCACATCCCCTCGAACGAGTCCGCGAAGGGATTCTCCAGGTCAATCGTCCGAACCCGTTTCCGTGTCGTCATGCGTAATTCAACCCCGGCATTGCGACCGCCGCGAGGTCGGGCTCCACGCGGGAGACGTACTCGCTGGCGTTGGCGAAGGCCCTGAGGCCCGTGATGAACGCATCCAGGTCCTCGTGGTTCATCTCGATGAGGATGCGTCGTGTGAAGATCTCCGTGCTCTGCTCCATCCGGCTGCAGGTGGCGTCCCCCTGCTCGGTGAGCAGGTTCCGCACCAGCCTCCGGTCGGACTCGTCGTCCTCGCGGCGCACCAGGTCCATCTTCACGAGACGGTCGACGATGCCCGAAATGGTCGGGGGAGTCACGCCGATCTTGTGCGCCAGCTCGCCCGCGGTAACCCCTGGGGACTCGCGAACGAGAAAGAGCACGCGCAGCTGGGCAGTTGTCAGGCCCATTTCAGCCCATGCGCGGAAGCGGAGCGGGTCGAACATGTTGACCGTCTTGCCGAAGTAGCGGATGGCGGTATCGACCGCGTGCTCGGACGCCGGAGGAGAAGTCGACACGGTTAGCCTCGTGCGAAGGACTTCGCAGCCCGCAGGGTAACAGGCGGCGGCCGGATGGCGACAGGGGGCCGGGTTCCATCACGCCACTCACACCGGCGCGCCCGTGCTCCTCAGCGGTTTGCTCGCGATACTGGACACATGGCGCTGGACCTCGACCCCGGAACCGCCGCTCTCGGCAACCCACAGCTCATCCAGGCCATCGTCGATGAGATGGCCGGCGGCGCTATCTCCTTCGAACGCTTCATGGAACTGGCGCTCTACCACCCGGAGCACGGCTACTACCGCAAGCCGGGGCGCATCGGCCGCCAGGGCGACTTCCTCACCAGCCCGGTCATCCACCCGATGTTCGGGTGGGCGATCGCGGCATGGTGCCGCGATGCGTGGACGCGGCTCGGCGAGCCGGCGCAGTTCACCATCTTCGAACCTGCCGCCGGGGAGGGCGCGCTCGCCACCGCCATCCTCGACTGGGCCGAAGGCCGCGGCGACGGCTTCCGTGAAGCCATCCGTTATGTTGCTCTCGAACCAAACAGCCCGGGTACGGACCCGCGGGTCGAGTGGGCCACGCCACCGGTCGCGCCGGCCCCGAGCGGGGTCGTGGTGACCAACGAGCTCTTCGACGCCTTGCCGGTGCGGCTCTTCGATGCTGGTCCGCGCGGCCCCGTGGAGGTGTATGTCCGCTGGGATGGCGAGCGGTTCGTCGAGCAGCCCGGAGGTATCGCTTCGATCGATGGCGCGCCCATGGAGGGCCGGTTCGAGGTCAATCAGCGCGCCTATCCAGTGATGCGCAGCCTCTGCTCGCTGGTCGAACGCGGTTCGGTGCTCGTCTTCGACTACGGCTACCCCCAGGAAGAGCTCTGGGCCCCGTGGCGCACCACCGGCACCCTCCTCTGCTTCTATCGCCACACCGCCCACGAAGACCCCTACCTCCATGTTGGCGAACAGGACATCACCACCCATGTGAACTTCTCTGAACTCGCAGCGGCCGGCGAAGACGAGGGTATGACCGTCTTCGGACCGGTTTCCCAGTCGGAGTTCCTTTACGCCCTCGGCATCGGCGGGCTGGTCGATGCGGCCCGGAGCGATATGCAGGAGTACTTCGCCCGGCGCCGCGCGCTCGAACAGCTGGCCGACGGCGCCGGCCTGGGCCGCATCCGAGTGCTGGCCGCCACCAGCGGCATCGAGGGTGTGCCACCCGGGTTCGAGGCCGCCGGGTGAGCGACACCAGGCCCGCGCTCACGCCCCGTGAGACACCGCTTGCCCCCGGCGACCAGGCCCCGCGCTTTACCCTCCCCGCAATCCGCGCGGACGGCTCCCAGTTCGACGCGGACCTCGCCGAGCTCCTCGCTGCAGGGCCAGTCATGCTGGTGTTCTACCAGGACGACGGGATGCCCGTGTGCACGAGCGAGCTGAAGGCGTTCGCCCAGGAGCACGCCCTGCTTGCGGAGGCGGGCGTGCAGGTGCTGGCGATCAACACCAACGGGCTCGGCTCTCACCGCCGCTTCCAGGAGCGCGACCATTACCCCTTCCCGCTCATCAGCGACTTCTACGGCGAAGTCGTAAAGGCGTATGGCATGTGGGACCCGGACGAGGCAAAGTCACGCCGCGGCGTCGTTATCCTCGATCGGGACGGGCACGTCACCTACGCCCTCCCTCACTTCAACCCGGGCAGCGTCTCGACCTTCGAGGAGATCTTCCGCGCGCTCGGCCTCGCCTGACACCGCGCATCCCCAACCTGCTACCGTTTCCGGGTGGCAGCCTACTCCGACACGGTCATCGAACACTTCCAGAATCCCCGCAACGCCGGCGAGATCGAACACCCCGACGGTGAGGCGACGAAGTCCAACCCGGTTTGCGGCGACCGCATGCGCGTCACCATCCGGATCGCGGACGGGCGCGTGGCCGAGGTTCGCTGGCAAACGCGTGGCTGTCCCCCCGCCATCGCCACGAGCTCGTTCACCAGCGAGATGGTGCGCGGCTGGACGCTCGAAGAGGTGGAATCCCTGACCCGCGAGCGCATCGCCGAGGCGATCGGCGGGCTCCCGGGCGACAAGGTGCACTGCAGCGTGCTCGCCGCAGACGCGCTTCGCGGCGCAATCGCCGATTACCGGTCGCGCACCCCCTGAATTTCCCCGAGCGGGGTCGCTCACAAAGGAAAGGCGCTCCGCTTCGTCCCATCCCGGTCACCCGGCGTTCACCGGCTGGCCCCGTTCCGCGGTCGATTCCTCTAACAGGCTCCTTGCGAAACACACGGCGCCCCGGGGGAATCGATGCACATCAGGACACACCGCGGCCTACTGCCGCTGGCGCTCGCCATCATGGGGGCGCTGCTCGCCGCCTTTGCGATGACGTTCGCCGACGATAACCGCGCCGGCGCTCTCACCAACTGCACCGTCACCCACGACGGGAATGACTCAGAAGAGCTCGCCTTCCTCACGCTCATCAACAACTACCGGTCCCAGAACGGTCTCGGCGCGCTGACCATTTCGACGAACCTGAACCGCGGCTCCGCATGGATGACCGAAGACCTGGCGACGAACAACTACTTCGCGCACACCGACTCGCTGGGGCGCTCTGCCTACCAGCGCGCCATCGACTGCGGGTACCCCTCTGGCGCTGGCGAGAACCTGGCTGCGGGCGGCGCCTGGAGCTCGGCACAGGCAGCCTTTAACGCCTGGCAGAACTCTCCCGGGCACAACGCAAATATGCTCGGCCAGTACTACAAGCAGATCGGCATCGCCCGCCACTACCAGGCCGGTTCGCAGTATGGCTGGTACTGGGCCACGACCTTCGGTACGACGAACGACGGCACTGGCGGCGGCGGCGGTGGAGACGACGGCGGCGGCGGTGGCGGTCAACCCACCAACACGCCATTCCCGCCAACCAGTACGCCGCTCCCCACGAACACCCCAACGCCGGCTCAGCCGACCGCCACTCCCACCTCGATGCGTCCCACGAGCACGCCCACGGTAAACCAGGGCAATCCCGGCGGACAGACCACACCCACGCCGACCCCGTTCGTGCCCACCAGCACCCCGACTCCGCAGCCCTCCGGCTCGAGCCCGGCCAACACGCCCACGGCAGCCCCGGCGACACCGACAAAGGCACCGACGCTCGCGCCAACCAACACACCGATTCCCGCGCCCACCCGAGCACCGGGTTCGCCGACACCCGGCACTCCCTCGCTGCCCCTGTCGCCTGGCGCGAACCTGGTCGCCTGGCCCGGAGACAGTGTCCCGCCCGCCCAGGCGTTCGCCGGAAACTCCTCCATCAAGGTGGTCTACGAGTGGAATCCCACGACCGGTGAGTGGCGCCGCTACTTCCCCGGGCTGCCGGCCTACCTGAACAACCTCGCCCGCCTGAACAAGGGCGGGGCCTACTGGGTCATCGCCAACCAGGCGTCCCAGCTTCGCGTCGCCGAGTAACGGGCCGGCTGGCAGCAGATTACGACGAAGACGGGCGCCCCCGGGGAGCGCCCGCCTTGATCGCTCAGTAGAGTTAGTATACTTTTCCTCCTCTCACTTCAGGAGGACCTTCTTGCCACGCGTTCACGTCCTCGTCGGCACCCGCAAAGGCGCCTTCATCTATACCTCCAACAACGACCGCAGCCAATGGGACGTCTCCGAGCCGCTCATGCGCGGCTCCTCGATCTTCAGCATGACCGTCGACACCCGCGAGACCCGCCCGCGCATCTTCGCGGCCTCGAATCACTGGGCATGGGGGCGCTCAGTCGCCCGCAGCGACGACGGGGGCAAGACCTGGGAACTCAACACGCCCGGCCTTGCCTTCCCCCAGGACCCGGCGCGCCCGATCCCCAACCTCAATTTCGATGCCTCCGGCGGCCTCACGGACCGTGGGCCGGTAACGGTCGAGAACGTCTGGGCCATCACCCCGGGCCTCCCGAGCCAGCCGGGAGTGGTGTGGGCCGGCACCCAGCCTGCCGGCCTCTTCCGCAGCGACGACCGCGGTGAAAGCTGGGCGCCGGTCGAAAGCCTCATCTACCACCCCGAGCGCAAGTACTGGTACCCGACCGGCGGCGGCGCATCCAGCCTTCACGGGATCGAGATCGACCCCCGCGATGGCAACCACATCTTCGCCTCGATTGCCTCAGGCGGCACCTACGCCACGAGCGATGGCGGCAAGACCTGGAAGAACACCTCCCACAACTGCGTCGCGACCAACCCCGGTGCGCGGGCAATGCTCAAGGCGATGGAGGAGATGGACTTCGGCGACGGCTTCGAAGTGCCGGAAGGCGTCGACCCGGCCGCCGCCAACGAGTTCCACAAGTTCCGCATGGACTCGAAGAACCCGGACCGCCTGTGGGGTCAGGCGCACATCGGCGTCTTCCGCTCAGATGATGGCGGCGGCAGCTGGAACGATGTCACGGAAGGTCTCCCGTCGTTCCACGGCTTCCCGCTGGCGGTCACGAAGCGCGGCCCCGATGCCGTCTTCGTCGTCCCGCTCGAGTTCGCGGCCGATAACTTCCGCGTTTGCCCGGGCCAGTTCGCCGTCTACCGGACGACCGACAGTGGGCAATCGTGGGATCGCCTCGAGAACGGCCTCCCCGGCCCGCACGACTACCAGAGCGCCTATCGCGACGCGATGGACACCGACGGGGCCGACTCCGAAGGCGTCTACGTCGGGACGACGAACGGCCAGGTCTACATGGGCCGCGATGGCGGCGACCACTGGGAGCGCCTGCCCGGCACCCTGCCGCCGATCCTCTCGATCAGCGCTTTCGAGAGCGACCTGCTGTAGGTAAACCTCAAGTTTCCCGGCGGAGCAGGGCGCGCGCGGCGGCAACGTTCTCCGCGCCCTGCCCGCCGAGCATCGCCGCCAGCTCCTGAACGCGCGCTTCGCCGGCGACTGCGCAGACCTCGCTCCACGTTCGCGCACCGTCGGTCTGCTTCGTCACCACGAAGTGACGGTCGCCGTACGCGGCGACCTGGGGCAGGTGGGTGATACAGAGCACCTGGTGGCGCGCGGCGAGCCGCAGCAGCGCCTCGCCGACCACCGCGCCCGTGCGTCCACCCACGCCCTCGTCGACCTCGTCCAGGACCTCGATGCGGCCCTCGCCGCTCCTCCCCAGTGCCGTCGTCAGCGCGAGCAAGAAGCGCGAGGTTTCGCCGCCGCTCGCCACCGCCGAAAGCGGCCGCGGGCTCTCGCCGGGGTTGAACGACACCAGGAACTCGATCCGGTCGACCCCGCTCTCGGTGAACGCGCGCGGGTGCGGTTCGCCCTCACCTGCCAGCGGGCTCTGGGTGATGACGATCTCGTAGTCCGGCACGGGCACCCGCGGCCCCGCCTCGTCGTCTTCGCACGAAAAGCCGACTGAGAGCGTGGCGCCCCCCATGCCCAGGTGTTCGAGTTCGGCCGCGATGGCGTGGACCAGGTCACCGGCGGCCCCGCGCCGGGCGCGCGAGAGCGCGGTCGCCCGCTCGCCGAGCAGCCGCAGCAGCGCCTGTTCGCGCTCGCTTAGCGCCTCGAGCGAGGTCCCCGCGCCCGTGAGCGTCGCCAGCTGTTCCGCCGCCTGCCGCCCATAGACGATGACTTCGGCCACCGTGTCGCCATACTTCCGGCAGAGCCGCGCTATCCGGTCGAGCCGCTCGCCCACTTCGGCAAGCCGCTCCGGGTTCTCTTCGACGCGGTCGCGGTACTGTCGCAAGGCCCGGCCGAGGTCGCTCGCCGTGGATTCCAGGGCCGTCGCCAGTTCGGCCAGTTCGCCCGCCGAAGGGTCGCGCCCGGCGAGGTCCCCCACAGCGCGTACCGCCTCGCCCACCGGCGCCGAGTCCAGCGCCTCCAGAGCGAGGGCCGCGTCCTCCAGCAGCCGCCCGGCGTTGCCGAGCACCGCTTGCTCCCGCCGCAGCTCCTCATCCTCGCCCGGACGGAGTTCCGCGCTCTGGATTTCGTCTACCTCGAACCGCAGCTGTTCGACCAGCCGTTCCCGCTCGCGTGCGCCGGTGGTCAGGGTCTGGAGCTGGCGCCGGGCTTCGCGCAGCTCCCGCACGGTCGCACCCACGGCTTCGCGTTGCGGCCCCAGCCCGGCGAACTCGTCGAGCACGGCCAGCTGCACCTGCGGGCGCAGGATCGACAGCTGCTCAGACTGCCCGTGG
>JAANMV010004950.1_pt1 | contig 10074 bp, 8 predicted proteins | sample 7279661 | NCBI WGS metagenome assembly JAANMV01 (sample SAMN14094540, study PRJNA606508) | bioreactor metagenome | isolation source: A lab-scale SPAN reactor treating ammonium-rich wastewater day 121 | place: Ireland: Galway | collected 2017-05-16 | reverse complement strand
CAGCGGGCACGCGCGTTTTTCTCGTTTCGCAGTGTAAACTAGGTCAGAAGCAGCCATTATATCGCGGTCGATGTCCGATGTGTCTATCCGGCAGCGGCCTACATGAGGAACCGATGGACGACTCTGCTTATCACCCTGTGCCACTCGACTTTGAACGCCTCGCCGAAAGCGAAGCGCGCGCACGAAGCGAGGCGTATACGCGCGCGATGCTCAAGCGCAGAACGGTGCGCGACTTCTCGACACAGCCCGTGCCGATGGATTTGATCGAGAACGCCATCACGGCGGCCAACAGCGCGCCAAGCGGAGCGAATCAACAGCCGTGGACGTTCGCCGTCATCACCGATCCGGCGCTCAAGGCGAAAATCCGCGAGGCAGCCGAGACCGAGGAACGCGAAAACTACGGGCGGCGGATGAGTGACGAGTGGAAGGCGGCGCTGGCCCATCTCGGCACGACGTGGGAAAAGCCGCACCTGACCGACGCGCCGGTGCTGATCGTCGTGTTCGCGCAGAGCTACGGCATCGCGGTTGATCCGGCGGGCACTGATACAGCGCAGATCAAGCACTACTACGTCACGGAGTCCGTCGGGATCGCGGTGGGTATGCTGCTGTCGGCGCTGCACCTCGCCGGACTGGCGACGCTCACCCACACGCCCAGCCCGATGGGCTTCCTTGCCGAGATCCTTCACCGCCCGCCCAACGAGCGCGCTTTCGTGGTCATCCCGGTCGGCTACCCTGCCGACGGGACGGTGGTTCCCACCCTTACCAAGAAGACACTGTTCGACGTGATGATTCGCTATGACGCGGCGGCCCCTTCCGGGGACGAACAGGCTGTTACCGGGTAAGGCTTCGACTCCGGTATCGCTCTGGGCCGCGTCTCTGCACAGTGTAGGCGTTGGCTGATACGCAGGTCTCCACGCCGTGGAGCACCGCGTCGAACATCGTCGGTCATCACTCGACTTTGAGACGGTAGCCTACCCCGGGTTCGGTAATCAGATAGCGGGGCCGCATCGGTTCAGCTTCCAGCTTGCGCCGCAGCTGTCCCACGTAAACCCGCAGGTAGTGCATTTCGTCTTCGTAGGACGGCCCCCAAACATCGTGCAAGAGGTGCTTGCGTGTGACCACCTTGCCTGCATGCTGGACGAGGACAAGCAGGAGCTTGTACTCAATCGGCGTGAGATGAATCTCGGTCTCATCGACAAACACCTGTCGATGGGCAAGGTCGACGCGCAGCCCGCCTGTCGTGAAAACGGGATCGTCCGTCCCCTGAGCGATCTGAATGGCATGGCGCATCGCCACGCGCATCCGCGCTAGTAGCTCCGCCGTGCCGAACGGTTTCGTTAAGTAGTCATCGGCCCCTGCATCCAGCGCGTCGACCTTATCGCGTTCCCGGTTGCGCGCAGAAAGCACGATAATTGGCGTCGACGTCCAGTCACGCAGTCTGCGCGTCACTTCCAACCCATCCATGTCCGGCAAGCCCAAGTCCAAGATCACCAAATCTGGATGCTGCATCCCGACCTGCCGCAGCCCGTCTTGAGCCGTGCTTGCCTCAAGGTAATGATAGCCATTGTCCACCAGCGTCGCGCGGAGAAAGCGTCGGATTTGCGCATCATCCTCAATCACCAGTACAACCGCAGTGTTCGGCCTGTCCATAGATCATTCGTTTCCAAAGTCGACTTCCGGTATTTTATCGCCAAGGGGTATCGTAAAGTGGAACACACTTCCCCCACCCGGACGATGACTTGCCCAGATGCGGCCCCCATGCGCTTTGACGATAGCCCGGCTAATCGCCAACCCCAGGCCGACCCCACTCGTATTGGCTTGATGCAGGCGATAGAACTTATCAAAGATATGCTCTTCTTCACCGTCGGGGATACCCGGGCCACGGTCGGCGACCTCTACGCAAACATCATTCCCCTCACGATACGCGGAAAGGTCAATAGGCGTGTTCACGGGCGTATACTTGACCGCATTCTCCAGCAGATTGACCAATACCTGCTCGATCAATAACCCGTCAATCGGCACGAGGGGTAAATCGTCTGGCAGGGCCGTCGTGAGCGGATGGTCGGCAAGGAGTTTCTCTAGGCGAAGCAGGGTCGTTCCGACCACCTCTTCGAGCGGCTGCCACTCTTTCTCAACCGTCACCGTGCCGGATTCTAGCCGCGTCATTTCCAGCAGGTTGCCCACCAGCCGATTAAGGCGCTCCGCTTCTTCATAGGCGATCTGTGCCAGTTCCTGCCCATGCGCGTCGAGTGACTGGCCGCGCTGCAGCAAGCTGGTGACTGCGCCCGTAATCGCCGCGAGGGGTGTACGGAGATCGTGGGACACCGAACTTAAGAGGGAGTTCCGCATCTGCTCCGCCTCAATTTGCAGGCGGGAGCGCTCTGTTTCCTCCGCCAAGCGAGCGCGCTCAATCGCAAGCGCCGTCTGGTTGACGAAGATTTCGAGCTGACGCATCGCATCGGGCGACAGCGGCTGATCTCCTTGTTTGGGAAAGATACCCAATACCCCCGTCTTGCCCTTTGACGTCAGGAGTGGCAGGTAAAGCCCCTTTGAACTCGGCAGTGTTTGCGTGCCGAACCCTGCTTCCTGACCGTGATCATAGGCCCAACGCGCGACGGCTAACTCTTGCGGAGTCAGCAGCGCCTTCCCGGCGTCCGTGCCGTGCTGCTGGAACTGCTGACGGTGGTCGGGCAGCAGGAGTACGACGTGACTTCGGAACAAGGCTTCAATGTGCTGTACCGCAATCACGGTGAGGTCGTGCTCCTCGCTGGTGCTGGCAAAGGCCCGGCTCATCTCGTAAAGGCTTGTGGAGCGTCTCTCGCGCTCACGGGCGGCTTCGGCCTGTCCTTGAATCCGCGCTGTCATGCCGCTAATCACCAGCGCGACCAACAGCATGACTCCAAAGGTCACAAAGTATTCGCTGTCGCTCGCATGAAACGTGAGATAAGGCGGAATGAAGAAGAAATCAGAGGCCAAAACACTCGCAATCGAAGCCGTGATCGACGGGCCGCGACCATACCGTGCCGCGACGAAGACCGTCCCCGCGAGGTACACCATAATGAGGTTGACCGGCGCAAAGAATCGAAACATCAAGGCGGCGATCAGGGTGCAGACCACGACAACCATCAGCCCCTGAACATGCAGCCCCCATCGGAACTGCGCCGGCATAAATGCCCGTACCGTTGGGACGGGGGCATCCGCTTCCCCGCTGATGGCGTACACATCAATCGAGCCGCTCTGCCGCACTAAGTCGTTGAGCATCGAGCCGTAAAGCAGATCGCGCCATGCAGGATGAGTGGGTTTACCGATGATGACTTTACTGACGTTACGCTGGCGCGCATACGTCAAAATCTCATCCACGACGTTATCGCCGCTCAACGTCACGGTCTCGGCCCCAAGCTGTTCGGCAAGGCGCAAGTTTTGAATGACACGGTTACGAGCCGCCTCGTTCAACTGCTTCGCACGCGGACTCTCGACGTACAACGTAATCCATTCGGCGCGAAGCCGCGCCGCCATCCGTTTCGCTGACCGGATCAGCCGCGACGCCAAAGGACTAGGGCTGATACACACCATGATCCGTTCGCCCGCGGGCCAAATCTCGGCTACCGCTTTGTCTTGGCGGTAGACCTGCATCTGCTCGTCGACGCGTTCAGCCGTGTGCCGCAGCGCCATCTCGCGCAGCGCCATCAGATTGCCCTTGCGGAAGAAACTCTGGATTGCCTGTTCGGCCTGATGGGGCAGATAGATTTTGCCTTCGCGCAGCCGTTTGAGGAGTTCATCCGGCGAGAGATCAATCAGCTCCACCTCGTCGGCGTGTTCGAGGACGGAATCGGGGATCGTTTCCCGTACGAGCGTTCCGGTGATCTGGGCTACGACATCGTTCAGGCTCTCCAAATGCTGCACATTAACGGTAGTGTGGACGTTAATCCCCGCATCGAGCAGTTCCTCGACATCCTGCCAGCGTTTGGGGTGTCGGGATCCGGGCGCGTTCGTGTGTGCTAGCTCATCGACAAGGAGGATGTGGGGTTTGCGTTTCAGCGCTGCATCCAGATCGAATTCGCTGATCTTGATGCCACGATATTCAACGAGGCGCGGTGGAATCGCCTCTAGGCCTTGCATCAGCGCCTCGGTCTCTGGCCGGCGATGTGGCTCCACGTAACCCGCCACCACATCGACGCCTTCTTGACGCAGCATCTGGGCAGTTTCCAGCATGGCATAAGTCTTGCCCACGCCTGCCGCCGCGCCAAAATAGATCTTCAGGTGACCGCGCCGGCTGCGTTCTTCTTGGTTGTTGACATGCGCCAAGAGTTTATCGGGATCAGGACGCTGGTGTTCCATACATTTCCCTATCTCACGCATCACCATCTTATCGCAGGAATAGACAGAGCTGGCGAGGGACTCATTATCGCCAGCTCACGTCGTTTATCAGGCGCGACGATGCTCAATGCGCCGCCGGAAGCGGGTACTGCGCATCAAGCGCGAGGTTCAGACGAAGCACATTGACGCGTGGATCGCCCAGAATACCGAACACCCGACCCTCCGTATGCTGATCGACCAACGCCCGCACCCGTTCGACATCAATCCCGCGCAGCGCCGCGATGCGTGGCGCTTGATACGCGGCGGCCGCGGGGCTGATGTGAGGGTCGAGGCCGCTCCCCGATGCAGTGACCAGATCAACCGGGATGGGGCCATCAACCGTTACGCCTGCCGCTGCATTCGCGTCGTGAAGTGCGGCGATCCGCGCTTGGATCATTCCCTCCGGCCCGATCAGCGCCGGGTTCATCGGCCCTAGATTTGAACCGGAGGACGCTGCGGCGTTGTACGGGACGGGGCCGGTTGCAGATAGGCGTCCCCAGAAATACGCCGGCACGTTGAACTGCTGACCGATCAGCTCCGAGCCAACGACATTCCCTTCGGCATCGGTCAATAGGCTGCCATTCGCCTGATAGGGGAAGATGGCCTGAGCAAGCCCCGTAATTGTCAGTGGATAGAGCAAGCCCGTCAGCACGGTAAAGAACAGGATAGAGACGATCGCCGGGACGATCACCTGCCGCCAATTGATCCCCTGCGCCACCTTGCCGTGTGAATTCACGTTCATAGCCTTGATCTCGCCTTTTCTACGCTATACCCAGCCCAGTGCGGCTAGGATCACGTCAATGATTTTGATACCGATGAACGGCGCGATTAGCCCGCCGAGTCCGTACACAAGCAGGTTCCGGCGCAGCAGGGCGGATGCGCGCACTGGACGATACTTGACGCCTCGCAGCGCCAGCGGGATCAGAAAGATGATGATGAGCGCATTGAAGATCACGGCGGACGCAATCGCGCTGTTGGGGGTGGTCAAGCCCATGACGTTGAGCGCGCCCAACTGCGGATACGTGCTAGCGAACGCCGCCGGGATGATGGCGAAATACTTGCTCACGTCATTGGCGATGCTGAACGTCGTCAGCGACCCTCGGGTCATGAGCAGCTGCTTGCCGATCTCGACAATTTCGATGAGTTTGGTGGGGTTGGAATCCAAGTCCACCATGTTGCCGGCCTCTTTCGCCGCCTGTGTCCCGTTGTTCATGACCACCGCGACATCGGCTTGCGCCAATGCCGGCGCATCATTCGTGCCGTCGCCCGTCATCGCCACCAGCCGGCCGCCCTGCTGCTGCTCGCGGATCAGCTTCAATTTGGCTTCCGGTGTCGCCTGCGCCAGATAGTCGTCGACGCCTGCCTCGGCGGCGATCGCTGCGGCCGTGAGCAGGTTGTCCCCGGTAATCATCACCGTTTTGATCCCCATTCGGCGCAGTTCCCCAAAGCGTTCCTTGATGCCGCCCTTCACAATGTCCTTGAGCTGAATGACACCAAGCACCCGTTTGTTCTCCGCCACGACCAGCGGCGTCGCGCCTTTGCGCGCGATGTCGTCGACGACGGTCTGTACCGCCTGCGGGAAATGCGCACCCTGTTCCTCGACATACGCCCTGATGGCGTCTGCCGCGCCTTTGCGAATGTGACGGCCGTCCAAATCCACGCCGCTCATCCGGGTTTGGGCGGTAAAGGGGATAAAGGTCGCGCCTAGCTCATGAATCTGGCGCTCGCGAATCTTGAACTTATCCTTCGCCAGCACGACAACGCTGCGCCCTTCCGGCGTTTCATCGGCAAGTGAGGCGATCTGCGCTGCGTCAGCGAGTTGTTCAGCTGTCACGCCCTGAACCGGTATGAACTCGGTCGCCTGACGATTACCCAGCGTGATTGTCCCGGTCTTGTCCAGCAAGAGAACATCCACATCACCTGCCGCTTCAACCGCGCGCCCGGACATGGCAATCACGTTCGCCTGAATCATGCGATCCATCCCTGCGATCCCAATGGCGGACAGCAGCCCGCCGATGGTCGTTGGGATCAGGCAAACGAGCAGCGCGATCAGTACGGTCACGGTGATCGGGGAGCCTTCACCCGTGGCGCTGACCGCGTAAATCGAGTACGGCAGGAGCGTCATCGTCGCTAGCAGAAAGATGATCGTGAATACGGACAGCAGGATGCTGAGCGCAATCTCATTCGGGGTTTTCTGGCGTTTGGCGCCTTCGACCAACGAAATCATGCGGTCAAGGAACGCTTCGCCGGGATTGGCCGTTATCTGGACAATCAACCAATCCGACAAGACGCGCGTACCCCCCGTGACTCCGCTGCGATCGCCGCCGCTTTCGCGTATCACCGGCGCGCTTTCGCCCGTGATGGCGCTCTCGTCAACGGATGCTACGCCCTCGATGATCTCGCCATCGCTGGGGATGATGTCGTCGGCCTCGACCAGCACAATGTCGCCCTTCCGTAGGGTCGGCGCAGAGACCAGCGTGTATTTGGCCGTGCGCTGTGGGCTGCTCAGCTTTTTGGTCATGACATCGCGGCGGGTTTTCCGCAGCGAGTCGGCCTGTGCCTTGCCACGCCCCTCGGCCATCGCCTCCGCGAAGTTGGCGAACAACACGGTGAACCACAACCAGACCGTGATGACGAAGATGAAAGGGGCCGAGCTGCGCGATGCCTGCGCTGCGGCTTCTGGTGATACACCATTGTCGAGGGCAACCTGCGCTGCCTCGCCCTGTCCGATCACCGCGAGGATGAGCAGAATTGTGGTCAGCGCGGCGCCGACGAGAACCACGAACATGACCGGGTTACGCAGTTGCAAACGCGGATTCAGTTTCTTGAAGGCATCAATCACGGCCTGCCGCACAATGGGCGGGTCAAGCAACGGGCGTGATTGAGCGCGTGTTTCGAGTGTCATTGCCTAGTCTTCCTTTGCGGCGAACCGTTAGCCGACAATCATGCTCAAGTGTTCGACGATGGGGCCTAGCGCCAACGCCGGGACAAACGTCAGCGCCCCGACGATAATCACTACGCCGATCAGCATGGCGATGAACAACCCGGTATGCGTCGGCAGCGTGCCTTCGCTCGCGGGGACGGCCTTTTTCTGGGCCAGCGATCCGGCGATCGCCAGCGAGGCGACGATGAGGAAAAAGCGCCCGAACAGCATAGCCAGCCCAATCGTCGTGTTGTAGAACGGCGTGTTTGCACCGAGTCCGGCAAATGCACTGCCGTTGTTGTTCGCCCCCGACGTGAACGCGTATAGGACTTCGCTAAAGCCGTGCGCCGGCGGATCGGTGTTGTAAATGGTCGCCGCGCCATCCGCGCTAATGACCGCCAGAGCGGTGAATCCGAGCACCAGCGCTGGCATGACGAGAATGATGATGGACGCGATTTTCATCTCGAATGCCTCGATCTTCTTGCCGAGATATTCGGGTGTCCGCCCAACCATAAGCCCGGCGATGAAGACCGCGACGATAGCGTAGATCAACATTCCGCTGTATAAGCCCGATCCCACGCCGCCGAGGACGGACTCGCTCATCTGCATCATAAACAGTGTCACCAGCCCGCCGAGCGGAGTGAGCGAGTCGTGCATCGTATTGACCGCGCCGGTGGACGTGGCGGTTGTCGCCGTGGCAAACAGCGCCGAACGGGCAATCCCAAAGCGGGTCTCTTTGCCTTCCATGTTGCCGCCGGGGTTGACATCACTCGCCACGACATCCGCACCCAAGGCTTCCAGTTGGGGCGTCCCCGCGGCCTCTGCCGCATACGCGCCAGTCATAAACACGGCAAGGACGATGAGCATCGCAGTGAGAATCGCCCATCCTTGACGGGTGTCACCCACCATCTTGCCGAAGGTATACGTGAGGCCAGTGGCGATCACCGTTTCAGCGAGAATAAGGATCAAGTCCGTCAGCGGGGTCGGATTCTCAAACGGGTGCGCTGCATTCGCGTTGAAGAAGCCGCCGCCATTCGTCCCCAGATGCTTTATCGCGACTTGGGATGCGGCCGGCCCCATAGCAAGGATTTGCTCCGTCGTCGAAGCGCCGTCCGCATCGCCCTGTGCGATTTCATCCAACACCTGCGCAGTCTGATACGGCGAGAGGTTCTGCACCGCGCCCTGAGAGACGATCACCAGCGAAACCACAATCGCCATCGGCAGCAGGATATACAGGGTGCCGCGCGTGAGGTCGACCCAGAAGTTTCCTAACGTGGTTGCTGTTTGACGCACAAACCCCCGGATGAACGCCATCAGCACCGCCATGCCAACAGCCGCCGAGACGAAATTTTGCACGGTCAGCCCAAGCATTTGAGTGAGATAGCTCATCGTCGATTCGCCAGCGTAGCCCTGCCAGTTGGTATTGGTGACGAAACTGGCCGCGGTGTTGAACGACGAATCGGGCGAGACTGCGCCGAGGTGCTCCGGGTTCAGTGGCAGAGACCCCTGTAGGCGTTGGAGCGCGTAGAGCAGGATAACGCTTGCCAGACTGAATGCCAGAACCGCAAGGGTGTACGTTTTCCAGTTCATCTCCGCGTCTTCGCGCGTGCCGAACAAACGGTATAGGCCGCGTTCAACAGGCCCGAACACACGGCCAAGAATGGATCTCCCTTCATACACGGAATAGATGTACAACCCGAGCGGCTTGGCGACCACAACGAGGATGAGGAGAAAGAGTCCAATTTGCAGCAATCCATTGGCTGTCATGAGAACAACTCCGGTTTCAGCAGCGCCACAGTCAGATAGACCAACAGCAGCAGCATGATGACTCCGACAATCCCATAGAGTACGGTCATGATTTCTCCCTTGTCGTCCCTAAAGGCGGTCACAGAGTTCCGCAAAGCCCCACGTGAGGGCAAAGAACAACAGCACAAGGCCGATAAAGAGGACATCCATCGCGTAGTTCCTTCCCGTGCCGAGACATCACCGGTATATCAGGCATGCCGGTCAAAAGTCCGTAAGAATGTCCGAGAAAAGGGTCAAGAAAGTGCAAGTACGCGCGGGATCAGGGCGTGCTGACGGACTGAAACTGCTTGACTTCGTCCGCTTCTACGGCGACACGAGGGTACGATGGCGCAGCCCAATCTCGCCCCTGCCGCGCAAACTGCCGCCGCATCATCCATCGTTGGAAACGAGTCCAGAGTGGCAGGTGACTGTGCGGTTCGGGAACAAACACAATTCGCGCATCAACCTGCGCTGCCGCTTGGAGCGTGCCTTCCACCCATGTCACGTACTGAAACAGCGTAGGAACGCAGTCGAGGCCATAGTCTTCGATGGTCGCCTGATAATCCGCAAACGCGCCTTTCACCTCGGCCGGAAGCGTCGCATATCCCCAGTCCGTGCCAAGCCAGCTGGCATGTTGAACCGGAACCATCAAGACGAGTGCGATCTTCGCGGAGGTTCTGCGGGCCAGCACACACGCCGCATGGAGCGCGTCCATCGTCCACTGTCGCTCGCCGATTTGAACCATAATGACCTGCGTATTCATGGGATTTCTCTCCGATTCGGGATCGCTCAAGCACCTGCAACTTCGCGCTTGAGCGTCCCCTCGCTTTGCACCACGTTCGGTCTTATAGCGAGTGTATGCCCTGCAGGGGTCAAAATGGGGTCAGTATGGAGTGGAGAATGGTCAAGAAAAGGTAGAGATGAGGTCGACGCCCACATCACAGTGGTTCGACTCCGGCGCTTTTTTCTGAGACGACGCTGTATACTCTAAGTCAGCAGCGGCTCGCCGG
>JAANMV010004948.1_pt1 | contig 10075 bp, 5 predicted proteins | sample 7279661 | NCBI WGS metagenome assembly JAANMV01 (sample SAMN14094540, study PRJNA606508) | bioreactor metagenome | isolation source: A lab-scale SPAN reactor treating ammonium-rich wastewater day 121 | place: Ireland: Galway | collected 2017-05-16 | reverse complement strand
ACTGTCAGCATTATACACCTTCAATTCTGTAGAGTTTTGAACAAGTTCAGAAAATTCAGCCATTCGAGAATTATATTCTTTTGTTTTTTTACAAAATGCCTCAAGAGTATAACCGTTGACTATGTTTTTATCAATTGCTGCAAATCTTGTATCGCTTTCTCGATTAGAAACTCTGACAATTATTGACGATAATACAATTTTCAAAAAATTCTGAATAACGATGTCCGATTGTTTAGAAATTTCGTTTAACAAAAAAGTTATTTCTTCCGAAACATTATTTTGAAACCAGTGTTCTTGCCCTTCAATTTCTTTGATTTTTATTTGTGGTCGCTTTTCAGACTTCCATTTAGAAATTTCTTTTTCTATTTTTGAAATAAAAGCCTGAACAATTGAAAACTGTTGTTCTGTTAATGGTGTTGCCTTTACTTGTGTAAGCAATACAGAAAGTCCGTTTACATCAACACCAATTGCGTTTGCTCCAAAAATTCTTGCTTCAATTAATGTAGTTCCAGAACCACAAAACGGGTCAAGAACTGTTTGTCCTTTGATTGCGTAATCTTCCAAAATTTTTTTTGGTAATTGAGGTGGAAACTTTGCAGGATAAGGATGTAAAGAGTGTGTTAAATATGAAGTGTCCTCGCCACTAAAACTAAATTGCGTTTCTTTTGTTTGGGTTATCATTTTGATTTTGGCTTTCTAAATACTACAATAAATGAACAATTTTGATTTACATAAAAAACACTCGGATAACCAAGCAAAACTAATCTACGTTGTCCTGTTTGGTCCCAAACAATCAAATCTTGATATAGCCATCCTGCTTCTTGCCCAACAACAGCAAGGTCGGAATGAAAAGGAATGTATGGTATTTTATTTTTTGTATCACGATAATCTTTTACAACCCAACAAGAGTAACCACCTGGCTTTGTAATTTCAAAATTATCTTTCAGAACGCATTGTATTCCTTTCAAAAAATCTTTGTAAGGTAAATTTCCAAAATCATTTTCGTGTTCACTATATTGTTTGACAGTGCTGTTGTTCTCGTGCTTAATAATCGATGTCTTATGAACTGTCTCACGGTCTTTCAATGATTTTTGAATAAAGTCAGCATAAGGTGGTGATGTAACAGTTAATTGTATTTTATCTTTACGAATATGGTCAAGCATATTGCGACAGCCATCATTGATTACTTTGTAATGATTGTTGTTTGCGAACAAACCTTGAACATCATTTAACCATAGTTGTGCTATGTTTGCAAATTTTGGATTAAGTTCAGTTCCAACTGCGTGTCTGTTCAGCCCCTGTGCTGCGATAATTGTAGAACCAATTCCTAAAAACGGATCAAAAACAGTGTCACCTTCAGCTGAATACATTTTGATTAAACGTTCTGCAAGTTTTACAGGATAAACAGCACCATGTTCAAGTTGATATTTGTTTCGAGGAGAAGATAAGTCGTTCCAAACAGAATTTAAAATATCATCTTCATTTATAACATTTTTTGAAAGCAAAGCCCATTCACTAGGTGTCAAGTCGTTAAATCCAAGTTTTGATTTCTTTTCTTCGTTTTCAATTTCACGTTTGACCAAATATGGACTTTCTGGCTCAGAAGCAATATTTGATTTGTGTTCTTCCTTTATTTTTTCTAAGAAACTGTCCCATACATCATTTTTAATTATTCGTCTTGCACCACCAATTTTCACAGATGGTATAACTTCTTTTGAAATGTATCGTTTAACGGAAACCTCTGAAACTTTAAGTAATTCAGCCGCTTCTTTGATTGTCAATAGCTCTTCTTTTGGTTCTGAAATTGTATTTTTATTTACCATATTTTTCTTTTATAAAAGTGTCAAATTGTATCACAAAGATAATATAATGATACGAATTGATACAATTATTTTTAATTTATTTTTTTCACATTTATTTTCAAAATTGTGTGTCGGCAAAATGAAGGCTCTTTTGGCTTTGCGAAGCGTTGGCTTTTGTGTCGGGCAAAGACAAATGTGCCTGAATGTGCGGAGGGTTTCCGTTTTCTTTTTTATCTTTATGCAGCAAAAATTCCTTTGTCATTCAGTCGTTGATTTTCTTTTTACAATGAACGGTAACGTTTTGCGGCTTTGCGAAGAAGCGGATTTCGGAACACAAAACTGTCAACATACCACAAAATTTGATGCGAGGTAGAATGCTCAATTAACCACTGAACCCGCTTTTTTGCAAAACCGCTGTTATAGCCAGTGGTTCTTGTCCACCGTCCTTGCAAACCATTGTCAGTATTGAGTTTCTGTGTCATTGTCGTGGCGGCTGTGGGTTGCGTTTTTTATTTTTTTTGAAGCGTTGGAAAAAATATTTTGAAATTCTTTTTTAGGTCGGAAGGGTGGAAGCTCTTTTGCAATTTTTGGTCTGTGCGATGGCTTGTGCGAATTGCAAATGTGCTTACACCTGTGTGAAGGCTATTTTTCTCTCCATATGTCATCTATTGATTTTGTTTTAAGGCCTTCTCGAATTTTTTCAATTGCTTTAGGTGAATATCTGTCAAACGGAACGTTGCCAACTTTTAAATGTTTAAAGCAATCAGGGTCATCTTTTATTTTAAAGTGTTTTATTGCAGCAGTCGTTCTGGGCGGTGTTAACAATAGTTTTTTTGCTAACTGGTCACGTCCAAGATTATAATAGTCAAGTTCATTTACTCTTTTAATAGCAATTACACCAGCACCTGGTGTTCCTTCTGGAACAACAGTAATTGCAACTCCTTCACTCTTCGTAATTCTTAAGTCCAAGGAAGGGCCGTAACCTTTTTGAGTAAATGAAAGTGTGGAGACACTCGGAAAAATTTGATTCCAAGTTGAGCCCTTTACCAATTTAGTTTGTAAAGTTTTGAGTTCCGTGTCTGATGGCTGTGATTCGTTTCCTTGAATAGAATTTTCCATTATTGCTAATGCTCTCAATTTCTCCGTTGCTTCTAACTTTTTTCTACTCTTAGGTGCAAGCAATTTTTTTATATCAGAAACTTCTGTACTAAAAAATGCCTGAATGTCCATTGGTGGAGTAGTTGATAATGGCAATACTCTAATTGGTAATTCTGTTTTTAAATCAACATTAAATACCCTTTTAACTATATCACGGAACAATGTTAACCCTGCTTGTGCCTGAAAATAAAGATACTGTTCTGACATTTCAAGTGTATAATGCTGTGCGGCATCTCTTAACCCATTTATTGTTTGCAGTGTTAGAACTTCCGTTTCATTCAAGAATTTTATTGAAGCATCACTAAAACCTTTTCGACAGCAAGCACTAAAACCAATAGTTTCTTTGGCACCCTTTTCCTTTATCTTTCCACCTTTGTCAATTATGCTTGCTTTTAAAAGCATTTCAAATGAATGGTCAAGAAAAATCAAAACACCGTGTGTCCGACCGCAATCATTCGGACGATTAAAAAGCTCAATACTCAAGGTTAATGAGTCAATTGCTTTTTGATAAAGGTGTTTTGCTTCTTTTCTCATTTAATATTTACTTCAATTATTTTACTAGTATCAATTCCTAAAATGTCAACCACTTTCACCATCACTTTGTATTTGCCTAATTTCTTGTATTCATAGGCAATGCTCGTAAATTCAAGCGTTGGATTTTTCTTGGTGCGGAAACTCTGCCACTCGTTTTCAAAAAGATAGTTGCCCGTCCATTGTTCTTCGGTTTCGCTTGAATCGTTTTTGATTTTGATGATTTCCTTTTTGTCTTCGTAGTTGAAGTCAATTGCCCAATAATCTATCCAGTCGTGCCAGTCTTTGGTGAGAATGGTTTTGGTAATGATTCCGTTTTTGTCTTTTTCTACTTTGATAATCTGCCCGTCTTCAATGACCACTTTGCTTCCTGCTCTCATTGACTGTTGCAATTCTTCAATATCGTCTTGGGTGTAGTGGGTAACAAAGTCGGTCAGTTCGATGGTTATAGATTTTCCGTTGATTTTCTCTTTGGTGTTTAAATAGGCAACATCAAAGAATTTTACTTGTCCTTTTTCAACGGCTCGCTTGTCAAACACATCTTTGGGAATGTATTTCAACGTAATGGAAACACCTTTTTCTTTCAGTTCCTGAATGAACTGAGGCGTTAAGCCCATTTCAAACTCAAAGCCCAAAACATCTACCTGCGTATAAAGATTTTTGCGGCACTCTTCAAAAATGTCAACCAATCGGCTTTGTGTAACCGGCACGTCTAAAGGCCCAACGTGGACAAACCTGCCTGATTTTTGACCGTGCAATGCACTATGTCCGTCAATACGTTTGGCTTTGTAGGCTTCCAAAATTAAATCCACATACAAATCTTCTTTGGCTTTGCGTTTCCCGTTGGTAAGGTCGTCCATAAAGAACTGCCTTTCATACTTGCCTAAATTGAGAATCTCAAAAGCTCTGAAATCTTTCCCATTGGTTTGAAGTTCTCGCTGAACACCTATTAATCGCTTACGTGCGGTATGAATGGAAAAGCGTCCTAAATCGGTCGTAATCCATTTTCTCCCTAATTTTTCTGCTACTGCTGCCGTTGTTCCACTACCACAGAAAAAGTCTGCAATCAAATCACCTTCATTGCTACTGGCTTTTATTATGCGTTCTAATAGGGCTTCAGGTTTTTGGGTTGGATAGCCAAGTCTCTCATCTGATTGAGAGTTGATAAAGTTAATTTCCCAAACATCGGGTGCAATGGTTTCTCCTGTGTTTACTTTTACAATTCTTGCATAATCCTTTAGATTTATTTGACCGCTCTTTACTGCTGCATCAACTTTTTCTTGATTGTAAACAAGTAATTGTGGCTGTCTCCTACCTTCTATTTTTGCAGTATTTCTATCCCATCCGTTCTCGTGCTTTTTCTTTTGCCCATCAGTTGCTTCAATAAAAACTGGGTTAAGGTCAAAGGAATCTGATTTAGAATAGAACAGAATGTCATCGTGCATTTTTTGAAAGCTATTACTTCCCGCTGTCCATCTCCTGTAATACCAAACAATATTATTTCTATGATTCGCAACGCCAAAAACATCATCGAGTAATAATCTCAAATAGGACGTTACTCTGTAATCACAATGCAAAAACATACACCCATCATCTGCCAATAAGTTGTGCATCAACTTTAATCTCTCATACATCATAGAGAGATAAGACGAAATACCTTTGCCCCAAGTATCACGGTAAGCAATTTCTTCAATAATGCTTTGTTTCTTTTCGGCTTTTTCTCCGCCAATTTCAATTTCAAAACCAAAGTCAGCACCTACGGCAAAAGGTGGGTCAATGTAAATGAGTTTGATACCGCCTTCTTTTTCTATTTCATCACGAATAGGGCCATTGGCCAATGAAGAAAGTATCAATTTATTATCGCCCCAAATCAATTTGTTGGTCCATCCTTTGAGTTGTCGCCCACGGGTATCAAACATTTCAAACATATCTCCGGCTTTCTTTTCTTCTTTGCGTGGCTCGTCAATATGCTCAATGCTATGAAAGGGCAGGGCTACATTGGTAACATCTTCTTTTCTCCCGTTCCAAAACAGGAATACATCTTCTTCGTCAGCAAAAAGTTTGTAAATGAATTCCTTTGGCAGTTTTTCACCTGCCTTTATCAGTTCAATGATTCGGTTTTTATCAGTATCGTTCAAGTTCATTAATTGTCAATTGGATTGTTTACTATTAAATCAGGAATGTGATTAAAGTCGCCTGTGTTCCTTGTAATTACTTCTGTGCAATGCAATAAAGCTGTTGCAGCAATTATCGCATCAGCCGATTTCATATTTCTTTGCTGCCTTAGTTCAGTGGCTCTATCAATCACTTCACTTGTAATTGGCAAAATGGTAACCAATGAAAATACGGCATTAAAATATTCTTCGGCTTCTTCAGTTAAACCGTGATAGCCCAATACTTCAAGTTTGGTTAATTCAGAAACAGCCAAATCTTCCTGTTCCAACAATTCCTTTAATTGTGGAAATTCAGGCTTTGCAGCGTAAATCAATATGTTGCTATCTACTAATCTCATAGCCCATTGATTTTACGCTCCGTTCTGTCTTTCTTTTGCCATTCCACAGGGTCGCCAAAGTTTGATACGTCTGCACCCTTTTTAATGAGTTGGATGGCTTCTTCCTTAGAAAGTTTTTTGCCGAAGTCCTTAATGAAAAATACAGCAGTAAGGTCTTGGAATGATTTCAGGTTGTTTTTTAAGTCGTCCCATTTTTCCTGCTTTACATAAACTGGATTGTATGTGTATTCGCTTTGAGCATTGTTGATGTCTTTGCACCAAGTAGCCAAGCGTTTAATTTTTAGCAAGTCGTCTAAATCTTCCCTGCCTTTGGTTTCAAGAATGTAAAAAGTGTTTGTGCCTGTTTTTACAAAGAAGTCAGGAAAATACTCCCGAATGTTTCCGTCTTGTGCCTGATATTCAATTTTGAAATTGATACCCCCTTCGCCCATTGTGTTTTTTGCGTAGGCAATTACATCTGTAAAACGACTTTCAAGAAATGATGCTACTTCCAATTCAAACGGATTGTCACCAATGATTTTGTTGAAAACCGATTTTTTGGGAACAAGGAAAGGTTGGTTTTCTGCAACCTTTGGTTTGGTCAATTTTAGCGAAATGTAGTTTTTTACTTCTGCTGTCCCTTTGTCTGTTACAGTAAGTTCATCAATTGCTTTTTTGAACGTGGCTCGTAAAACCTCCTTTGGTTTTACTTCCGAAAGATTTCTTAGGGTTTGTGGGTCGCTTAATTCAACTTCATTAGTAAAAAGCTGATACTTTATAAAGCTTTCAACCTTTGGGTAAAGAATATTAAAGCCGCTTACCAATCGGCTGTCTTTTAATATGGAAGAAGTGAAAAAGCCAATCACATTGCGGTAGTCTGGAACGGTGTCTTTGAAAACTGTTTTGTGTGAAAGATTGCCTTCAATGTCATTAAATACAATCTCTTTCAATTCGTCTGAACTGAATTTTTTAAGCGGAACTTTTTCGTTTTTGAATTTACTTACGTCAATGAATTCCAAATTTTTGAACTCACGATAAATTCTCGGGCTCATTTGTGGAATCGGTATATCCAGTCTATCCAAATCCTTGTCGGGATTTTCTTTGTCCACTTCCACAATAACAGGCGATTTTCCTTTCGTGCCTTTACCCATTGGGCTGTATTGAAATTCAACCCCTTCCGTTTTCAGTTCTTCCACAAACTCCAAAAACTTAGGAGTTCCAACAATTACCAATTTTTCGGGAGTGTCTAGCGAAAACATTTTTCTCAAACCACGACCGATGGTTTGTTCGGGAAGGATTTTAGAATCCGCACCATAGGGGCGAAGCCCCACTATGGTGGCAACATTTCTTACGTCCCAACCTTCACGAAGCATCAACACCGAAACAACGGCTTTGTAAGGCGAATGGTCTTTATCTATATCGTCTGCTGCTTTGCGTAGCTTCTCTAATTCTTCCTTGTCTTTTTTACTTGATGCCGTTTCTTTGATTTCACCTGATGTATTGGTGTGAATGGTCAGCACCGAATTTTTCATTTTCGGATAGTTGGCTTCCAAAAAAGCTGCGGCTTGGTCGGCTTCTTTGGTGTTCATAGCCATTATGAACAGAATAGGAGTTTTGTGATTTTTCAGTTCTTCATACTGCTGTTCCCATTCCAAATAACCCAAATGAATGTAGTCACGGTATCGTTCAACAAAATCGTTGCTGTCTTTTTCCTGAATTTTTTGTCTTGATGCTTCATCAGGCAAAACAGGAGATTTCACAACATTGTGTTTGATGGCTTCTACCAAGGGATAATCGCAAATAGTTTGAACGAAAATTGCTCCGTTGTTGTGTCTTGGTGTTGCTGTGTAGTCTGCTTGCAAACTGATTCCGCTTCCAGTTTTCAGTTTGATTTTATTGTTTATGTCTTCAATACTTTTGAACCAAGCCAATGAACTATCGTGAATGTGATGTGCTTCATCATTCAGCACTACCAAATTTTTAATTTTATCGCTTCTTAGAATTTTTCCAAGGTCTAAGCCTTTTGAAGTGTCAGCGTCAGGTTTAGGTTTTACGCCTAAGAAAGTTGTTTCAAAACTCTGTTCAGGTTCTTCATTGAAAAAAACTCGGTGAATGTTGGTCAGGAAAATGTTTCCAGATTCCGTTATCGGTTTTAAGTCGTCTTGAATATGAAGCGTTAATTGAAAATCGTTTTTCCAGTCCTTGTCGTCAAAGCCATTGTCAGGAATAAAAGGCTCGTCAAAAAACATTTTAAGTCCGTCAAAATCTTTTCTCAAGCGATTTAAAACGATGATGTTTGGAGCAATTACCAAGAAGTCTTTTGACAATGTGCTGTCGGCTTCATAGAGTTTATGGAAATATGACCAAACCAAAGTCAAGCCCATAACTTTCGTCTTACCTGCACCTGTCGCCATTTTTACTACATATCGAGTCCAGTTTTCGTCAAACATACCCGTGCTGATACGACCTGATGAATCAAACTTCATCAATTCGTATTTGTCTTTTGCGTTGGCTATTTCATACAGATAAACGATTGATTCAATGGCTTCACGTTGAGAAAAGAAAAAACTGAATTTTGTCTGTCCGATTAAATGCTCTTGGTTAAACCAAAAATTCAAAAGTGATTTTGTCGTTTCGGATGCACCTGCATAATTTTCGTCACGCCATTTTGCAACTGCAAGTCTGATTTTATAAACCAATGGCGGCAATAGCTTTTCATAGGCGTTTTGAAAAGCGTCCATTTGGCTTTGTGTCGGTGCCCACCTTTCATTTGGTGTCAATATTTTAAAAGGGTCTGATAACTTCATTTACTTATTTTCTTTCGTTTCAAAGTTAATATTTATGTCGGTGCGTTGGCAAAAAAGTGGCTCTTTTGGTTTTGCGAAGGGTCGGCTTGTGTGTAGAGCAAAACCAAATGTGCCACTTGTGCGGCTGGTAAAGAATTTCAAAATATTTTGTGCAGTGGGAAAAAAATAAAAAACATTGGGTCGGGCAGCGTGTCGGAATGATTGCTGTCCAGTTAGAATATGTTCGATATGTTGGTCACTTGTCAAAATGGTTTGTCTTTGTTTTAATGTTTAAATTTTAGTCGGTCAGTCGTCTTGTGAACGGTCGTCCTACCATTGGCTATAACGTTTTGGGTATTGCCGAAGGCGGGGAAATCGAAGCGATAAGTTTCGATTTTGCACCGAGGGAGCCAAAACGAATTTTTGTGAGTTAAATTTAAAAATAAAAAACGAATAAAATTCGTTTTTGGCGGAATAGTAGGGTAGAACTTTAAATTTAGCACTTTAGCCCCGCTTTTGGCAATACCTTGTTAGCGGTAGTTTTTTCTTATTTCGTGTAGGATTTCGTTCAGTTTTGTTTCAATATTTAGTTCGTCAAATAGTTTCTCCGATAAATTTAATGAGTTTTCAAAAGCTAAAATTATGTTTTTAGGATTTAAATCCGATGTTATTGTTTTATACGCAGAATACCAAGTCATATCAATATCCTTTTCAAGACTTTTAGTCGGACTTTCCCAATGTTGGGTTTTGTTTATTCTTGCTCTAATAAGCCAGAGCAAATATTTCTGAACGTTTGATAAACTATGATGAGCGTGAGCAAATTCCTCTCTCTTAATTAAGTTACTTGTTGTCAGTACAACATTCAGTAATGATTGACTTAACCACAAGATGTTTTCATTTGTTATTCTTTCGGGCGATTTCGTTTTGATTTGATTAAGCGTTTTCGTTAAATGTCCGTCTTTGTCGATTAGGTTCATTTGGTCAAAATCGCTAAATGCAACAATTCCGTCCCAAGATTTGATAATTTCAATTTCCTCCGTTTTTAAAAAATGAAATTCGCCTCTGACCATATTCTCAAAAATAGCAACTTCGCTTCCATATTCATTTGTAAAATATAATGCCACAGGATGAATTTGATTTACCCATTTTTCCGACGAGAAATTTTCTTTATTTTTTAAAAAGATGTAAAATTCGATATCAGAATATTTATCTCCTTCGCTTTTAGTAAATGAACCATACATAAAAACAGCGGAAACATTTTCGTCTTGTTGAGCTATAGATTTTGTTTTGTTAATCATTTGTAACTG
>JAANMV010004946.1_pt1 | contig 10080 bp, 11 predicted proteins | sample 7279661 | NCBI WGS metagenome assembly JAANMV01 (sample SAMN14094540, study PRJNA606508) | bioreactor metagenome | isolation source: A lab-scale SPAN reactor treating ammonium-rich wastewater day 121 | place: Ireland: Galway | collected 2017-05-16 | reverse complement strand
GAGGTCGACAAGGGTGACGTCGAAGCCGTTGTAGGCGGCCACCTGTGCGATGCCGCTCCCCATCAGCCCTGAACCAATGACACCGACCTTTTCGATGCGCATGATAGCCTCCCATCCAGTATGGCTATCGATCGATAGCCACCGGCATCATAGCGGGGCCTCATGGCGGGGCGCGACCCGCGAGGCGATGGTAGACTGCGCCTCACACACAGGAGCTGCCATGTCTGTACCAGAACAGAGCCTTATTACTGACGAGCACCGCGCCCAGGTTGGCAAGAAGAGTGACCCCCTGACCGTCGTCATCAAGGAAGAAGATGCCCGCCGCATGCGCGACGTGCTCGGTGACACGGACCCGCGCTACGCCGACGGCACCGGGATCGCACCACCCTACGTCATCGCCGGCATGGGCGGCGGTCCGCGCCGGGGCATGCCCCAGGTGCTGCCCGGCGGTCTCCTCACCCAGCAGGAGTGGAAGTTCACGCGCCCGTTCAAAATCGGCGAGGAACTCCAGGCGGTGTCCCAGGTCTACGACATTCGCGACCGTCTCGGGGGCCGCTACGGCTACAGCGTCCTCCTCACCCAGGGCACGGAATATTACGACGCGAACGGCGAACATGTCGCCTCGGCGATGATCACCATCACCCAGTTCGACCCGAAGTCCCAGAGGAAGGGTGACGAATGACGCAGCGCTACTACGAAGATGTGAACATCGGCGACGAGACCGAGCCGCTGGAACGCGTGCCCACGACCGACATGGCCATCGACTTCTTCGGACGCGACAACCCCACCAACCCCGCGTTCTCGGACATCGAGGCGGGTAAGCGGCTGGGGGTTGGCGGCGCGCTCGTTCCGGGGCTCCTCAAACTCTCCTGGCTCAGCCAGTACGTCAGCGACTGGGCCGGGCCGGACGCCGCCGTCCGCAATCTACGCGCGGCCTACCGGCGCCCGGATGTCGCCGATCGGCCGCTGACCATGGCCGGCCACGTCGTCGACAAGCGCATCGAGGATGGCAAGCCGATCATCGAGTTGGAGGTAGTGACGCTCGCAGACGGCCAGCCGAGCACCCGGGCCAACGTCCAGGTCGAGTTGCCAACGCGCGGTTAGGATCCCCCCCAGAGGGCGTACTTACCAAAGAGAAGCGGAACTGCTACGCTGGATGTAGTTGCATGCACAAGCAATGTGCACGCCTGAACCAGTGAGGTGTCCCATGCCCGCCGCAACCGCGGAAAACGTCCTCGCGCTCCCGCGCGTCCCCCGGCCCGACCCGGAGAGCTTGTTCCGGTCCGTAGCCCATGTCATCACGGCGCCCACGTTTCTCGAAGGCGAAGGCTTCCAGGTCCGGCGGCCCTTCCCGGGCATCGATATGGGGCTCGCCGACCCCTTTCTGCTCCTGGACCACCTCGGGGCAGTCGAGTACGCGCCCGGTGAGGCCAAAGGCGCTCCGTGGCACCCGCACAGAGGTTTTGAGACGGTCACCTACATCATCGACGGCGCCATGGAACATCACGACTCGACCGGCGGCGGCGGCTTAATCTCCGACGGCGCCACCCAGTGGATGACCGCCGGCGCCGGCATACTGCACGACGAAGTCCCGCCCGAATGGCTGATCCGCAAGGGCGGCCTGTTCCACGGCGTCCAGCTCTGGGTGAACCTCCCCCGCGAGATGAAGTGGACGCCGCCGCGCTACCAGGACATCGCCAGCAACCGGGTGGCACTCCTCAGTTCGTTCGATGGCGGCGCACTTGTTCGGCTCATCGCGGGCGGCCTGGCGGGACACGAAGGCCCGGGCGTCACCTGGACGCCGATCACCTATGCGCACATCACTCTCAGCCCCGGTGCCCGCTTCGAAACCGAGTGGCGCAAGGACTTCAACGCCATGGCCTATGTGCTCTCCGGCAGCGGCACCGCCGGCACCGAAGGCCGTCCCATCCGCGAAGGCCAGCTCGCGGTCTTCGGGAACGGCGATTCGATCCGTGTCGACGCTGCAACCGTCCAGGAGAGCCGCGCACCGCACCTGGACTTCCTCCTCCTGGGTGGCCGCCCGATACGCGAGCCCATCGTCTTCCACGGGCCGTTTGTCATGAACACCCGGGACGAGATTCACCAGGCAATCCGCGACTACCACGCGGGCAAACTCGGCACCATCCCCGCGGAGCGGATCGACTTCTCGAAGGTCCACGGCGATCGCGGGGGAACGGTGGACAGCACGGCGAACAGCGACGGGGACCACGATTAGCGCGGGATTGCCGGGCGCGTAGAATCCGCCTATGCCCCAGCCACTCTCCGGACTCCGCGTCCTCGAACTCGGCACCTTCGTCTCGGCCCCGTACTGCGGCAAGCTCTTCGCCGGGTATGGGGCCGAGGTGATCAAGGTCGAGCCTCCGGGCGGCGACCTCAGCCGCGCCCACGGACCATTCAAGGACGGCGTGCCGAGTCCCGAGACGAGCGCCCTGTTCCTCTACCTGAATACCGGCAAGAAGTCGGTCGAGTTCGATGTGCGCACCCCCGCCGGCCGCGACGCCTTCTTGCGGCTGGTCGAGAAGTCCGACGTGGTGATCGAGAACTTCCTGCCTCGCGACATGCGGGCGCTCGGCCTGACCTACGAGGACCTGAAGGCGGTGAACCCGCGAGTCGTCCTCATTTCCGTGACGACGTTCGGCCAGGATGGGCCCTACGCGGACTACCTCTCGAACAACCTCACCGCCTTCGCGATGGGCGGACAGATGTTCATCACCGGCACCCAGGAAGGCGGGCCCCTGAAGAACGGCGGCTACCAGGCGGACTACCAGGGCGGCCTGAACGCGTTCTCCGCCGGGATGCTGGCGGTGCTCGCCGCCGAGCGCGATGGCCTCGGCCAGCACGTCGACGTCAGCATCCAGCAGTGCATGGCTCCCCTCCTCGAGGCGACCATCCCGTACTACACCTACCTGGGGCGCTGGGCAGGGCTTCGCCGGGGCAACCACATGGCGAGCTTCATCGGCATCTACCCCTGCGCCGACGGCCACCTGGGCATCCACATCATGCCGCGCAACTGGAAGCCCTTCACCGACGTTATGGGGCGGCCCGACCTTTTCGAGGACCCCCGCTTCGTCACCCAGGCCGACCGGGCACAGCACAACGACGACCTCATGGCCGAGTTCTACGCGTGGGCCGCCGGCGAGACGAAGCACGACATCTACCAGCGCGCCGGGGCCGGCCGGGCACCGATCGCGTTCGTGCATACCATGGACGACCTGCTCACCAGCGCCCAGCTCAACTTCCGCGGCTTCCTCCAGGAGATTGACCACCCGATCGCCGGGACCGCGACCTACCCCGGGCCGCCGTGGTGGATCGGCCCGGACGGCTGGCGGCACGGCAGAGCACCCCTTCTCGGCGAGCACACCGAACCAATCCTGCGCGAAATCGTTGGTCTGAGCGCCGCCGAACTCGCGCGGCTCAGCCCGGAGGTGCCGGCATGACCAACCGCGAACAGGTCGCGCGGGCGATGGCGTACTTCGAAGGCTGCGACGATGTCGCACTTCTCCACCAGCTCATCGAAGAGATCGCGCCGCGCGCGAAGAAGATGGTCGGGACGCTCCTCGCCCGGGGCAGCGAAGAAGCCATTCCTCCACCGGCCGACCTCCGTGCGGCACGACAGGCGGCACCCCTGGACGAAGCGCTCAAGACCTTGCGGGCCACGAACGACTTCTCCCTCTTCCAGGTACTCGCCCGCAGCATCGGCCAGCGCATCGAGTCGATGGAGATCGCCGCCTCCGCCGAGTTCCCGGCCGGAGCGCGGGTCATCGTGCCGGCGAAACCCGCCTACCCACGGTCCGGCGCTGACGTCGCGGGGAGTGTCGAGGAGACAGGGACCCAGCTCCGCGTGCTGTTGGACAACGGCGAAACGTGGGAAGGCCCGCCGAGCCTGGCGAAGCTGGAGCGTCCGGCATGACCATGCCGCTCGATGGCATCCGTGTTGTCGACCTGACGATGGTCTGGGCCGGCCCGTTCGGCGCCCGCATGCTGGGCGACTACGGCGCCGAAGTCATCAAGGTCGAGTCGCCCCGCCAGTGGGACCTCCTCCGCTCGCTCGGCCTCATTCCACGCACCGAGGCGCGCTGGTACAACAAGTCCGCCTACTTCAACCACAACAACCGCGACAAGTACGCCCTCGCACTCGACCTGAACGACCACCGGGGGAAGGACGTTCTCCTGAAGCTCTGCGCCGCCAGCGACATCATCGTCGAAAACTTCCGGACGGACGTGATGGACAACCTCGGCCTGACTTACGAAGCGGTCCGGGCAGCGAACCCGACCATCATCTACATTTCCATGCCCGGCCACGGCAAGACGGGTCCTGAGAAGGATTATGTCGCGTACGGCTCGAACGTCGAGCAACTGGCCGGCCTCGTCTCGCTCTCCGGCTACGAAGGCGACGAACCCATGAAGACCGGCTTCAGCTACGGCGACCCGATGGCCGGGACCGCGCTCGTCGGTGCCGTCGCCACCGCGCTGCGCCAGCGTTCCCTGACCGGCGAGGGGATGTACCTCGAGCTCGCCCAGCGCGAGAACCTGACCATGTTCGTCGGCGAACACCTGGTGGACTACAGCATGAACCGCCAGGCGCGCCCGCCCATCGGAAACCGCCACCCCATCTTCGCACCCCACAACCGCTACCCGTGCGCCGGAGAAGACCGCTGGGTAACCATCGCTTGCGAGACCGGCGCCCAGTTCGAGGCGCTTTGCGCCGTCATTGGGCGGCCTGACCTGGCGGCAGACCCGCGGTTCGCAACAAACGACGGCCGCAAGGCCAACGAGGCCGAACTCGATGCCGCCATCGGGGCCTGGACAGCCCCCCGCGGGCACTACGAGGTGATGCACCTGCTCCAGCGCGCGGGAGTGCCCGCGGGCGCTGTGCTGACGACTCCGGAACTGCTGGCAGACCCGCATCTGCGCTCCCGCGGCGCGTGGGTCGAACACACGCACCCGGACGCGGGCACCTGGGAGATGGAAGCGCCCCCGTGGAAGCTCTCGCGCACACCGGGGCACATCCGCATGCCGGCCCCCGGTTTCGGCGAGCACAACAGCTACGTCCTGCGCGACCTGCTCCACCTCCCGGAGGAGCGCATCGCCGAGCTCTACGCCGCCGGGATCACCGCCGACGATCCGGACGAATCGCTCCACCGGTAGTCGCAACTCGCGAGGGGGCCGAATGTCACCAGATGATTGCCATCCGATCATCCATCCCATAATCTGGTTCCATCAATCACGTTGGGATCACCGATGCCGAAGCGCGATCTTTCGCAGGCCGATGCCGCGGAGCTGGTGTTGCGAAGCGCCGGCCGACCGATGCACCGCAACGACATCACCGACGGCATCATCAAGGCGGGATTCAAGGTCTGGGGAAAGGGCGGGCCCGGGCTGACTCCGGAGGAGTCCGTTGGGAGGGCGATTACCCAGGACATCCTGAGAAGGGGCGCTGACTCCAGGTTCGAGTACTTCGGGGGCAAGGGTTCCGGGATGTTCCGCCTTCGCGAGCGGACCATCGGTGACGGAAGTCCCGGCGCTCAATACCAACCAACCAGCGCTCAGGATTCAGACATCGGGCGAGAGCCTGTCCTGATGGGAGGACTCGGCCGACTTCGTGAGCCCCGTGTCACCGAGACCCTTGATGACCTCGTCGAGGATGTTGCTCGGCTCGGCCTCGATCCCGTGCCGTTCATCTGCGGTGCGACCCACGAAGCAATCCGGAGGCTGGAGCTACGAAGACTCGAACGAGAGCACGAGGAGGGCTATCGACGGGTCCCCGTTCAGCCCGATGAGTTCGGTGGAGACGAGGACCCGACCATGTGGGACGAGCTGTGAACCGGGGAGAGGTGCGCCTCTATCGATTCGCCGCCCCAGACAAACGCCGTCCGGTCGTCGTACTGACCCGAACCTCAGCCCTTCGGTACCTTACAAGGGTCACGATCGCTCCGATCACTACCAATGTGCGTGGAATCGCCAGTGAAATCGTCATCGGGCCGGAGGATGGCATGCGCGAGGTCAGCGCTGTGAGTCTCGATAACATTCAGACCGTACGCAAAGATGACCTCGGCCCGATCATGGCAGTCCTCTCAAACGAACGCATGCGCTCGCTAGAAGCAGCCGTGGCATTCGCGCTGGGGTTCGACGAACGGTAGGCCAGCAGCGAACCTACGACGACGACGACCAGTCGATGTTCATCGGCTGGAACCGCATCGAGCTCTCCCATCTCCAGCGCGGTGGGGGCGGGTGCCCCGCTTGAGGTTCAAAAGCCGCGCAGGTTGCTCCATGCCTCCGGGAAGCTGAGCCCGCCGTTCGCGGCCGCCTCCTCCAGCGCCAGGCGTTGCCGGGCCTCACCCAGGTCCGCCAGGTAGAGCGACGGGTTGGTGCTCACCTCGCGGGCGAGCACTTCGTGCCGGACGATCATCCCGCAGAACGCCTCGAACATCGCCTCCCGCGCCAGGTAGTTCTCGAACACGAAGAGGGAGATGTCCTCGAGTGCGTCGCCCTCGTTCGCGGAGACCAGGCGGTCGTACACGTCGCCAAGCCAGTCGCCAATCCGCTCCCACTCCTGCGCCGCTTCCGCACAACCGCGCGATTCCAGCGCCTCCAGCGACGAAAAGAGCATCACGAGGAACGTCGGCAGGCGTCGCGCTTCGTAACCGAGGCGGGCGACCTCGATCCAGCGCACGTCCTCGGCGCAGGTCGCATGCGGGCGTTGCGCAGGTATCGCGCCGGCCAGTTCGTTGGCCTCGGCCTCCGGGAGCGTGCGGATCCAGTCCTCGATGATCCGCAGATCAACCTCGCCCAGGTCGATAACCGAGAGCGCCGCCAGGCGCCGATCCGGCGGGCCATCCTGGATTTCCGCAACCAGTTCGGGCGTGGTCATCCGCCGGAGCGCGGGCTCGTGCTCCTGCCAGCCGGCGTACTGTTCGGGGAGGCGGCGTTCCATGGCTGCAGGATACCGCAGCCCCGGCCTTGAGACCTCGGGAGAGGCACTAATGCCAGGCCCCGATCTTGTGGAACTATAGCCACCTGCCGGGTCGCTGGCCGTTCGGCAGCATCATCATCACCACCTGCCACGCCGGGCAAGCAGTGCCGCGGGTTTCACCTCGCAAACGCGCCTTTCCGCTCCCGCTTCTTCTCGATCTTGGCGGCGCAAACCTTGTATTCCGGGATGCGCGACACCTCGTCGTAGACGTTGTTCGTCAGGAAGTTGGCGGCGCTGTCCTGCAACTTCACGAACGGGACGAACAGGTTGCCCGGCTGCACGGCGTCCGTGACCACCGCCTTCCCGCCCATGCGTCCGCGCCGCGAGAACACCAGGACCGGATCGCCCTCCTGGATGCCCGCCACCGCCGCGTCGGCCGGGTGCACCGCCACCGGCACCGTATCGACCTGTTCCATCAGGCCCGCCACGCGGCGGGTGATCGTGCCGCCGTGCCAGTGATAAAGGACACGGCCCGTGTTGAGCACCAGCGGGTACTCATCATCTGGAGTTTCCTCGGCCACAGCCCGCTGGCGGACCGGTACGAACCGCGCGAGCCCTCGCGGGAACGAATCGGCGTACAGGTAGCGTGTGCCCGGGTGGTCCGGCGACGGGCACGGCCACTGGATGCCGCCTTCGCCCTCCAGGCGCTCGTAGCTGATGCCGCGGATCTGCGGCATCAGCCGCGCGAACTCATCAAAAACTTCGCTTGCCGAACCGTAAGCGAACTGCGCCGGGTCAACTCCGGCCCCCGGGGCCATCCGCCGGGCAACGTCGCAGAGAATCTCCCAGTCGGGCCGCGCCAGGCCGACCGGCGCAATGGCCCGCCGAACTCGCTGGATCCGGCGTTCACTGTTGGTGAAGGTGCCGTCCTTCTCCGCGAACGAACAGGCCGGGAGGACGACGTCCGCCAGCTCCGCGGTCTCGTGCAGAAAGAGGTCCTGGACCACCAGGAAGTCGAGCGCGCGGATGAGATCGGTCGCATGGTGGAGGTTCGGCTCGCTCAGCAGTGGATTCTCGCCAACGATGTACATCGCGCGGATCGTGCCGGAGGCGATCTGCTCGACCATGTCGGTCGCCTTGAGCCCGGGGGACCGCGGCAGCCCGGCTCCCCAGAGTTGTTCGAATGGAGCAATCGCGGCGTCGCCGTATGGCTGGTACCCGGGCAGTGAGTCGGGGATGCAGCCGGCGTCGCCACACCCCTGCACGTTGTTCTGCCCGCGTAGCGGAGAGACGCCGCACCCGGGCCGCCCGAGCTGGCCCGCAAGCAGCGCCAGGTTCAGCAGCGAGTGCGCGTTATCGGTGCCCTGGGTGTGCTGGGTGATACCCATCCCCCAGACAAGGCAACTCCCGGGCCGCAGCTCTGGCGGTTGACCCCGGCGCGCCGGCGGGCGGGCGAAGAACCGCGCCGCGGCACGGATCTCCTCAGCGGCTACACCGCAGAGGTCCGCGCACTCCTCGACCGTGGCCTCTCTCACCGCGCTCACAAAGGCGTCGAAGCCTTCCGTACGCCCTTCGATGAACGGAACGTCGGCGAGACCGTCATCCAGGATCGCGCGCGCAATCCCGTTGAATAGCGCGACGTCCGTTCCAGCCTTCGGCTGCAGGAACAGGTCGGCCCGGTCGCACATCTCGATCCGGCGCGGGTTCACGACCACGAGCTTCGTACCGAGGGTATCGATCGCCCTGCGCATCCGGGAGGCGATCACCGGGTGGTTCGAGCCCGGGTCACACCCCACGAGCACGATGCACGACGCCTCTTCGTAGTCGATGTACGAATTGCTGGTGGCGCCGCTCCCGAGCTGTTGCAGCATCGCCTCAACACTCGGCGAGTGGCACAGGCGCGTGCAGTGGTCGATGTTGTTCGTGCCCATCACCAGACGCACGAACTTCTGCTGGACGAAGGCGTCTTCGTTGGTCGCTTTCGCGCTGGCGAAGCTTCCGAAGTGCCCCCGGTGCTCCAGCAGGCGGTTCGCCACCAGGTCGAGGGCCTCGTCCCAGGTGGCTTCCTCGAACCGCCCGTTTCGCTTGATCAACGGCGTCTGAATACGGTCGGGATGGTTCACGAAGGTCGTCCCGAAACGGCCTTTGACGCACAGCATCCCCGTGCTGGAAAGATTCGCCGGATCATCGTCGACCCAGCGGATGCGGTCGTTCTCGTCGACGTTTAGGACAATCCCACAGCCAACGCCGCAGTAGGGACAGGTGCTCGAAACGGCTCGGGTCATCGCATCACCCCTTTGGTCTGAGCGCGGACGTTGGGCAGGCGGCCACACACGAACCGCAACTGGTGCAGATCGATTCGCGAAAGCTCACACCCGCACCCGGCGTGACCCGCGCGGTATGGCCGCGCCCGGCGATACCGATCGCTCCGATGTGTTGCAGCTCCTGGCAGGCCGTGACACACCGTGCGCAGAGGATGCAGGCATCTTCGTGGAACGAGAAGAACGGGTTCGAGAGGTCGGCGTGCGTGCCGCTCCGAAGCCCGTATTGGCCCGGCCGCGGGGCGTGGCTTGCGTAGGCTTCCAGGCTCTCCGCCGAACGCGGCCCCCCCGCCGCGCCGGCGGGTCCGGACTGCATGGCCGCGGTCAACTCCAGGACACCACGCCGGATGCGCACCGCACGCTCCGAATCGGTCGCGCACTCCTGGACACCTGCTGCCGGAGTCGAACAGGCCGCCACGATCCGGCCGTCCGCCTCCACCAGGCATGTCCGGCACGCGCCGATGACCGGAAGGTTGTCGTCCTTGCAGAGGTGCGGCAACGCGATCCCGGCCGCAAGAACCGTATCCAGCAGCGAGCCCGTTGCCTCCACCGAAACGCCGTTGAGCTTCACGCGAACACCCCGGGCCAGAAGTGCAGAGCCGAACGTACGGGTCCGGGCGCCATCTGGCCCAGGCCGCAGAGCGATCCGAACTGGATCACCTCCGCCAGGCCGTCGATGCCGTCCACGTCCCCGGCGGCGAGAAGGTCGTACAGGCGTGGCGTCCCCTCCCGGCAGGGCGTGCACTTCCCGCAAGACTCCTCCGCGTTGAAGCGCGCCATCGCCAGCGCCGCGTCGCGGATGTCTCCCGGCGCATCCAGCACCAC
>JAANMV010004945.1_pt1 | contig 10080 bp, 8 predicted proteins | sample 7279661 | NCBI WGS metagenome assembly JAANMV01 (sample SAMN14094540, study PRJNA606508) | bioreactor metagenome | isolation source: A lab-scale SPAN reactor treating ammonium-rich wastewater day 121 | place: Ireland: Galway | collected 2017-05-16 | reverse complement strand
GACGACCTCCTCGCTTCGCTGCGCGCCGGAGACATCGACCTCTTCGTTGGCCGGTTGAATCGGCGCGCGGTGGCGAGCGGGATCCGTTACGAGGACATCCTGGCCGATCCTACGGTCGTGGTGAGCGGCGCGGCGCATGCGCTCGCGCGGCGCTCGACGCTCGAATGGAGCGACGTGGCCAGGCAGGAATGGATCCTGCCGCCCGCCACGCTGCACGAGTTCAGTGCGATGGTGCACTGGCTGGAGACGCACGGCGTCCGGCCCGCGCCGAGCACGACTGAATCGCGATCCTTGCTCGCCAACCTCGCGCTGCTGTCGGCGACCGATGCCGTCACGCTGATGCCCAAGCACATCGCCCAGATCTACGCGGCCGAGGGACGCGTCGCGATCCTTCCGTTGCCGCCATGCGAAGCGCTTGGGCCCCTTCAGATGGCCTGGAACGATGGGCGCCTGCATCCGGCGGCCGAGCTCTTCGCCGAGCACTTGCGCTCGGTCGCCCGCCGGCTCGCGTAGCGGCTTCGCGCCTGTCGCGGCCCGTCGCTCCAAGGCGCGGGGAATAACCAAACAGTTTGGATTTCGCGGAGGAATCTCACCCACCGTCTGGGACGCCCCGTCATACTGGATTTGCGACGATCCGCAACCGACATGGCAGCGCCTCCTTTCCTTTCCGTTACGAAGAGCCTCGATCTCTGGCGGATCTCGTCCTCGCATTGGGGCGCGTTCCGCGCTCGTACGGATGGCCGGAAGATCCTCGAGGTGCGCCCGTTCGAGGGCGACCGCGAGCCCTCGCCGTTGCTCGCTTCGATTCCTGCCGCCGTCCACAGCCCGAACCGGATCGCGAGTCCGTGCGTGCGCAAGGGCTGGCTTGCCGGCCGCGACGCGAGCGACCGGACGCAGCGCGGCCGTGAGCCGTTCGTGCCAGTCTCGTGGGACAAGGTCCTCGCGCTGGTGTCGGGGGAGCTCGCCCGCGTGCGGGAGCGGCATGGAAGCCGTGCGATCTTCAACGGCGCGTGCGGATGGGCGAGTGCCGGATGCTTCCACCACGCGCGAGCGCAGGCCGCACGGTTCCTCAACTGCGGAGGCGGGCACACGCAGCACCTGACGAACTTCAGCTTCGGCGCAGGGATGGTGCTGCTGAAGCGCGTGATCGGCACCGATGCGCCGTTGTGGGGCCCAGGCACGTCGTGGGCGTCGATCGCCGAGCATTCGAAGCTGATGGTCTGCTTCGGCGGCCTGCGCGCAACGAACGTGCAGATGGAAGCGGGTGGCTGCGCGGACCACGCGTCCCTGTCGTGGATGCGCCGTGCCCGTGACGCCGGGGTGCGGTTCGTCGGGATTTCGCCGCTGCGTACGGATATGCCCGGCTTCCTCGACGCGGAGTGGATCGCCATCGCGCCAGGCTCGGATACGGCGCTCCTGCTCGCGCTCCTCCACGAACTGGTCGCGAGCGGAAGGCACGACCGCGATTTCCTGGCGCGCTGTTGCGTGGGCTTCGACGCTCTGCTGCGCTACCTTCGCGGCGACGACGATGGTGCGCCGAAGTCGGCGCATTGGGCGGAGCATATCTGCGGCGTGCCGGCCGCGCGTATCCAGGCGTTGGCTGTCGAGATGGCGATGCAGCGTACATTCATTTCCCTAGGATGGTCGCTCCAGCGTGCCGACTTCGGGGAGCAGCCTTACTGGGCGGCGCTGTCGCTCGCCGCGGCCCTAGGCCAGGTCGGCCTTCCCGGGGGCGGGATCGGGTTCGGCTACGGCTCGATCGCCAGGCAGGGCATGCGCGCCCCGCGCGCTCGCGCACCGAGGCTCGAGGCGGGCGCCAACGCGGTACCGGACGCCGTGCCCGCGACACGCGCGATCGACATGCTGTGCAATCCCGGAGCGTCCCTGACATTCGACGGCCGCACGCTCGTGTACCCCGACATCCGCCTCCTGTACCTGTGCGGCGGCAATCCGTTCCACCATCACCAGGACCTGAACCGGCTGCTCGAAGCATGGCGTAACGTCGAGACCATCGTCGTCCACGAACCCTGGTGGACGGCGAGCGCGCGTCATGCCGACATCGTCCTGCCCGCGACGACCCCATTCGAGCGCAACGACCTTGCCTGCGGCTCCCTCGATCGCCATGTGGTGGCGATGCAGCGCCTCGTCGCGCCGCAAGGCAACGCGCGCAACGACTTCGACATCTTCTGCGACTTGAGCGAGATGGCCGGCACGCGGGAGCAATTCGCCGCGGGACTCGACGAGGACGGCTGGCTGCGCCAGCTCTACGCGAAGATCGACGACGCGTCGCTGCCGGGCTTCGACGAGTTCTGGCGTCGCGGAGTGGTCGAGCTCGGCGTCGAAGAAGAGGGCGAGGAGCCGTTCGCCGCGTTCCGCGCCGACCCTCTGCGCGCGCCTCTCTCCACGCCGAGCGGCAAGATCGAGCTCTTCTCGGAAGCGATCGACCGGCTCGGATTGGCCGATTGCGCTGGCCATGCACGCTGGTATGCACCGCGCGAAGGCGGTGAGCATGCCTGCTTTCCGTTGCATCTCGTCTCGCACCAGCCCGCGACCCGGTTACACAGCCAGCTCGACGACGGTCCCGTCAGCCAGGCCAGCAAGGTCCGCGACCGCGAACCCGTCCTCATGCATCCGGCGGACGCGGTCTCACGCGGGATCGTGTCGCACGACGTGGTGCGCGTTCACAACGATCGCGGCGCGTGCCTCGCGGGCGTGATCGTGACCGACGACGTGAAGCCCGGTGTGGTGGTAATGGCGACCGGCGCGCGGTACGACCCGCTCGAGCCGGGCGTGCCCGGCACGCTCGAGATCCACGGCAACCCGAACGTCCTTACGCACGATGGGGGAACGTCGGGACTCGCGCAGGGAAGTTGTGCGCAGAGCGCGCGCGTCGAAGTCTCCAAGTGGCTTGCGCCCGTTCCCGCGATGACGCTTCATCGACCTCCATCGTTCTCGTCCATTCAAGCCTGGGAGTAGCTTCATGACCACTCGCACTCTTCTCGTTCGACTTTGCGTCTTCGTCGCCTCCCTCCTGGCACTTGCGCCGGCCGCAGTGCACGCTGCCGAAGCCTTCCCGTCGCGGCCGATCACCATGGTGGTGGCCTGGCCGCCGGGTTCCGCGAGTGACCTCGCCGCAAGGCTCATCGCGAAGCACGCGGAGAAGTACCTGGGGCAGAGCATCGTGATCCAGAACAAGGTGGGTGCGGACGGCGCGATCGCGTGGGCCGAGACGCTGCGGGCCAAGCCCGACGGGTACACGATCACCGTCGTCAACTACGACGTGCTCACCAACCAATCCAAGGGGTCCGACATCAAGTACGACACCTTCGACTACCTGCTGATGTTCTCCTTCCAGCCGCTGTGCATGTATGTGCGCAAGGACTCGCCGTACAAGACCTTCCAGGATCTCCTGGCCGCGGCCAAGGCCAAGCCGGGGCAGATCAACATGGCGGTCACGGGCCTGGGCGGGTTCCTGCACCAAGGCGTTCATCTCGTCGAGAGCAAGTACCGCGTGAGCTTCAACAACGTGCCGTACAAGGGGACGTCGGAGATCCTGAACGCGGAGCTCGGTGGGCAGGTCGACGTCGACCTCAACCTCATCACGCTCACCCAGCAGCACGTCAAGAGCGGTGCGTTGCGTGCGCTGCTCTGCTTCACGCAGGAGCGCCTGCCGGACTATCCCGACGTGCCGACGATCACGGAGCTCGGCATCAGCGACACGCCGTTCTACAGCTGGCGCACCGTGGCGATCCCGAAGGGCGTTCCGCCGGAAGCGCGGGCGCAGCTGCTCCAGGCCTTCACCAAGGCTTACAACGATCCCGAATTCCAGGAAGCTGCGAAGAAGGGCAACTTCGACATCAAGTACATGAACCAGGCGGAGGTGCTCGTCTTCCTCGCAAAGCAGTACCCGATGGTTCGCGACACCGTGAAGGCGCTGGGTTATACGAAATGAGCGAAACGTGAACCAATACGCGAGAGCTCCCCGTGGCGCCTATGCCCGGTCCTTGCGGCGGCCGTTGTCGGCGCGCCTCGTCGCGGTACTGGACTATGCGATCAAGGACCGCGGCTACACGCTCATCGGGACTGCGTCACGCGTCGTGCGGGCGGGCGACGTGCACGAGCTGATCGTGACGGCAGAAGCCACCGCGGCGCCAGGCGCCGTCGTCAACGACATCGCGGTGATCGGATTCGCCGAATTCGCCCAGGCGGGCGTTCTGGTGGCGGGTGACGAGGTCATGATGGATACGCAAAGGCTCGGCACGATTGCCGGCTTCGAGGAGTCGCACGCCCCCAACCATATCAACATCGTGATTGCCGGTTCCCGCTGTCAGTCTGGCCGCGAGGCCGGGGCGAGGTTGGAGGGGCAGGTCGTGTTCGTCCCCATGGGCTCGGACACAGCTTCGTGACAGTGATGCGGGGGTTCATCGGGCACCGTTCGAGGCTCGCCTGCGGCTGGCCCGGGACCAGTGGGCTCCGGTGTCCTCGCCGCAGAGGCGTGGCCGCCGGCCGGTTAGCACCGGCCAGAGCGATCACTTCGTCGCGGCGAGGGCCTTCTCGAACGCGGCTAGCGCTTCCTTGCCGGGCTTTCCGCGTTGGGTGAGTTGCGTCACCCAATCCTGACGCACCTTCTCGAATACGGGCGTCAACGCCTGCTGCTCGGCGGACGTCACGTCGAAGACATCGATCCCCTGCTTCTCGAACTGCGCGTAGATCGTGTCGATGTCCTTGTCGGTCATGTCGCAGGTGCGACGCGTCGCCTCCTGTCCAATGCGCACCATGGCCTTGCGCGCGGTCTCCGGAAGCTTGGCCCAGGCCGCGTCGCTGATCATGTAGGTGGTCGCGATCGAGGACAGCTTGGCGCCGCGTGTCGCAGACTTGACGAGGCTGTCGAGCTTGTACGCCGTGATCGACGGCAGGGTCCAGATGACGCCATCCACCGTGCCGCGGGACAGCGCTTCGCGGATCTCCGGTGCGCTGAGGCGTACGGGCACGCCCTTCATGTCGCGGACCGTGAGGTCGAGCGCCCCGCCCACCGAGCGGACCTTGCGGCCCTCCAGGTCGAGCAGGTTCGGCCGCCCTTTCTTGCTCAGGAACAACTCGTACGGCGGGTTCACGAATGTGAATACGGCCCTGACTTTGTTCGGCTTGAATTCGTTCTCGGCAAGCCAGCCGCCGTCCTCCAACAGTGCGGCGTAAGCGAACGTGCCCTGGCACGACGATCGGATTCCTCCGGGAAGGTCGACCACGCCAGACAGGGGCAGCTTCTCCGACATGTAGGACGGCACGACGAGGGCGATGTCGGCAACGCCGGACTGCAACGCCGTCAGCATGTCCTTGGCCTTGCCAAGCTGCTCGGACGGATAGTGCTCGAACCGTACCGTCCCGTTGGTCGCCTTGGTGACCTCCTCCATGAAGTAGTTTGTCCCGTTGCGGGTGATGAAGTGAGAAGGAGGAAGGCTGTCGGCCACCCGCAGCGTTATCACCTGCGCCTGAGCGTGCTCCGTCAGGCCGGCGCCGCCCGCCAGCAACAACGCTGCCAATATTGCCTTCATGGCGTGGCAACAATTCCGGTACTCAAGCATCGTCTTTATCTCCCGACTCTGATTACAGGATGGCGCGGCGCTGATCATCGCTGCTCCCCGGCAGTACGCCGTCGTACCCGAGCGCCCGCGAGAATTCATTCGCGACGCTCGTCACCATGCTGCGAAACAACTCGCCTCGCTGACGGAGCCGGAAGGCGACCGTCGCGATCATGAGACTGTGCGAAACGCTGCCATCTCGCTGGAAGATCGGAGCCGCACAGCTTGCTGCGCCGTCGGTCATCTCTTCGACCGACGTTGCGAAGCCATCGACCCGGGCGCGATCGACCTTACGCCGGATTTCATCGACGTCGGTAACGGTGCTCGTCGTTATCGGAACGAAACCGCCCCGGGCGTAATACTCTTCGCGCCACGGGGCATCCTGAAAGGCGAGAAGCACCCTCCCGGCGCCCGAGCAGTAGAGTGGTCGCGGGTTTCCGATCGTGGCGGTATAGCGAACCGGATTCGCGCTCTCGATCTGGTCGACGTACACGAGGCTGCTCGTCGACCTATCCAGCGCCGCGAGAATCGCCGTTTCCCCCGAGCCCTCGTGCAGCCGTTGCATGAACGGGCGCGCCATCGTCGTCATGGTGTAGCGGGCCTGCACGGCAAGAGCAAGGCTGAACAGTGCGGGACCGAGCACGTATCGCTCGCCCTTGCGGACCGCCATCTCGAGGTTCACGAGTGCGCGCATGAGCGCGTGCACGCTGCTCTTGGGTGCGCCGATCTGCGCCGCGATTTCCGCGAGCGTGGCGCCCGACTCCGTCCGAGCGAGCAGATTCGCGATCGATACCACGCGCTGGATCGCGCGCGGGCCGTCGCTGTCCGCGGGAGACTCGCGCACGACGGGATGCGGCTTCACGCGTGTTGCTTCCGGTGGCGCGGCGGGTCTCGTCGGAACCCCGGGGGGAGAGCGTTTGCTGGGGTTGGTCACGCGGCGGCGCTTCCCTGGGTTCCAATATTGGAACAATACATCTAAAATCGGAACAACACAACCATCATCGGGGTGACGGGAATGCCGGACGGGCGGAAGACTGTCTGTGTGATTGGCGCGGGAATCGTGGGCGTTGTTGCCGCGGCATTGCTCCAGCGCGAAGGTCACGACATCGTGGTGGTCGAGCCTGGCGGCCCCGGCGAAGGCGCGTCGTTTGGCAATGCCGGGTGCCTGAGTGCGTCCTCAGTCGTGCCGTTGTCGATGCCGGGGACCGCGAGGGGAATCGCCCGCTCCATCCGGGATCCCATGGGGCCGCTTGCGATTCGCTGGCGTCACCTTCCGAGTGTGGCGCCTTGGCTCGTGCGCTTCGTGCGATCCGGGACCCATGCCAAGGTGCGGGCGCAGGCCCGCGCCCTGCGGCCCCTGCTCGCACCGTCTGTCGTCCTCTACGCTTCGCTGCTCGAGGAGATGGGCGCCCGCGACCTCCTGCGGAGCGTCGGGCACCTCTACGTCTACCGGTCCGAAGCAAGCTGGCTGAAGGAGCGTCTGCACTGGCAGCCGCGCCGCGAGAACGGGATCGACTGGGACGAGCTCGACGCGCACGCGTTGCGCGAGTTCGATCCCAGCCTGTCCACGGAGTATGTGAGGGGCGCGTTGCTCGCCGCGAACGGTCACGTGACGAACCCCCATCGCGTCGTGACCGCCATCCTTGCTGGAATCCTCGCTCGCGGCGGTCGCCTGGTGCGGGGGCGAGCCGTTGGCTTCGACCTCGACGGGACCCGCCTTGAGGCGGTGCGCATGGAGCATGGCGTGCTCTCGGCGGATGCGGCTGTCGTGACCGCCGGCGCCTGGTCGAAGCCTCTTGCGGCCGCGCTCGGTGACCCCGTACCGCTCGAGTCCCAGCGAGGCTATCACCTCATGCTGAGCGACCCCGAAGTGAGTCCCCGGGTGCCCACCAACGACGCCGACGGAAAGTTCATGGTGACACCCATGGAGCTCGGCCTCCGCGCTGCAGGGACGGTGGAGTTCGCGGGTCTCCGGGCGCCACCCAATTGGGAACGGGCGCACATCCTGATGCGGCATGCCCGCCGCATGCTGCCGGGATTGAGGGCAAGCTATGAAGCGGAACGGCTCACGAAGTGGATGGGCCATCGTCCGAGCCTGCCGGACTCACTGCCGGTGATCGGGCGTTCCCGCCGAACGCCCGACGTGGTCTACGCCTTCGGGCACGGACACGTGGGCCTGGCGGCCGCGCCCATGACCGGCGGGATCGTCACCGACTTGGTGGGTGGCAAGCAGCCGCGCGTCGACATCGAACCGTTCAGCGCATCGCGATTCGGTTAGCGATATCCGCTGCCGAAGCGTTGACCCATCGCGACTGATTGAGGACTGCAGCCAAAAATGGAACTTCGTTCGTATAATGGAACGATCAGCCTCTGCGAGATGACATGGTGAGACGTAGCGAGGCGACAGGCGGTTTCTTGGGCAAGGCGCAGTGCATTCTCAAGCGCATCGATGCGGCGCTGAGCCTCGTCGGCGCCGCAATGATGATCCTGATCATGGCAATCGTTGCCGCCGACGTCTTGTCCCGGTACGCGTTCAACGCGCCCTTCGCGTGGTCGTATGACCTCATTTCCGTGTATCTCATGCCCGGCATTTTCTTCTTCTTCCTGTCGGATACCTTCCGGGAGAACGGCCACGTGGCGGTGGACATCGCGCAGCAGCGCATGCCACCGCTCTGGCGCCACGCGGCCCTGCTGATCGTCTACGCATGCGCGCTCGTCATATTCGCGCTGGTCATGTGGGCAAGCGCGGCGCGCGCATGGCATGCCTTCGCGGCGAACGAGGTGCTGGCTGGCGGCATCGCATGGCCGATCTGGATTGCCGCCGCATTCGTGCCGCTGGGCGTCGGCATGCTGGTCGTGCGCCTCATGCTGGCGACGATCGGCCACGCGTTGTCCGTAATGAAGCGTCGCAACGTCATTCCACTGCCGCCACTGTCGGGACAGGAAGAAGCGCTCCCATGATCTCCGTCGCCGCGCTCGTCCTGCTATCGGTCTTGCTCCTCCTGGGCGCCCCGGTGGGCTTCGCACTGGCGGTCGCCGGATCTGCCGGATTGTGGTGGATCGGCAACCTCGACATCGTTCTCGGCGTCTTGCGGACGACGCCGCTCTCGTCGGTGAGCTCTTACGAGATGATCGCCGTGCCGATGTTCATCCTGATGGCGGAGTTCGTGATCCTGAGCGGGATCGCCAACAGCCTGTTCGCGGCGGCTGCCGCATGGGTCGGCCGCATACCGGGCGGTCTTGCCATCGCCACGGCGCTCGCAGGAGCCGGATTCGGCGCCATATCGGGCTCGAGCACCGCGTCGGCGGCGACGCTGGCGGCGACGTCGATACCCGCCATGCTCGAGCGCAAGTACGAGCCGAAGCTCGCATGCGGAGTCGTTGCGATCTCCGGGACGCTCGCGATGCTCATTCCGCCAAGCGTGGCCTTGGTGCTTTATGGACTGATCGCCGACGTCGACATCGGAAGGCTCCTGATCGGCGGCGTCATCCCGGGCGTGCTCGTCACGTTCGCTATCGTCGCGACTGTATTCGCCCTGGTCTGGCAGGATCCTTCTCGCGCCCCGCCCGGGCGCCGGTACAGCTTGGGCGAGAAGCTGCGCTCGACTGGCGTCGTCGGGCCCATGGCCGTCCTGCTCGCGGGGGTCACCGGGGTCATCTACACGGGGATCGCGACACCCACCGAGGCCGCGGGAGTCGGGGCGCTCGGGGCATTCCTGATCGCCCTGCTGTCCCGGCGGGCGAGCGCCCGCACCGTGCTTGCCGCCGCGACGAAGGCGGGCCACGCGACGTGCATGATCTTGATGATCATCCTCGGCGCGCACGTATTCGGTTACTTCTTCACGCTCACCCAGGCAACCCAGGGACTCGTGGCGTGGGTGCGCGCACTCGAGATCGCTCCGTACGCGGTCCTGGCGTTCGTCGTTCTTCTCTACCTCGTGCTGGGCTGCCTGCTCGACCAGGTCGCGATACTGATCCTCACCGTGCCCATCCTGCTTCCGCTGGTGGTGAGCCTCGGGTTCGATCCCGTGTGGTTCGGTGTGCTGGTCATCGTCGTAGCGGAGGTCGGCATGGTGACACCACCGGTGGGACTCAACGTGTTCGTGGTGGCGCGCTACACCAAGCGGCCGATCGGCGAGATCTTCGGTGGCGTCTGGCCACATGTATTCGCCCACATCCTGGTGATCGTCCTTCTCATCGCCTTTCCATCGATTGTCCTGTGGCTGCCGTCGACCATGAGGTGATCGCGCAATGCCCCGGGCGCTACGCCGGGTGAGAATGCATGGCAACGACTTCGGTGGCGACCCGTTTGGCCGTGCCGGCGGGCGTGTGGGGCCGCCACAAACGTGCCTCGAGCTCCAGCCATCGAGCACGCGCCGCCTCGATGCTTGCCCTCTTGACGGGACCGAAGCCGCGAATCTGCTCGGGGATGCGCGCCAGCGCGAGCGCCGCGTCGAAATCCACGGTACCGAAGCTCGCGGCGATCCGCTCGATGCTCGCG
>JAANMV010004944.1_pt1 | contig 10081 bp, 8 predicted proteins | sample 7279661 | NCBI WGS metagenome assembly JAANMV01 (sample SAMN14094540, study PRJNA606508) | bioreactor metagenome | isolation source: A lab-scale SPAN reactor treating ammonium-rich wastewater day 121 | place: Ireland: Galway | collected 2017-05-16 | reverse complement strand
CGGCTTTCCCACCGCGTTCACGCTGATGGGCATGGGCGTGATGTTCGCGTTCTTCGCCTACATGGACCGCACCGGAAGCACCGAGGAGGCGATCCAGCAGACCCTCGACCTGATGGTGCAGCGCGCCTACGCGGTGATGGCCAACGACGTGCTGATCGCGGTGCCGCTGTTCGTCTTCATGGGCTACCTGGTCGAGCGCGCCAACCTGATCGAGCGGCTGTTCAAGTCGCTGCACCTGGCGATGGCGCGACTGCCCGGCTCGCTCGCGGTGGCCACCATCTTCACCTGCGCGGTGTTCGCCACCGCCACCGGCATCGTCGGGGCGGTGGTCACGCTGATGGGCCTGCTCGCGCTGCCCTCGATGCTCAAGGCCGGCTACGACACCAAGGTCTCGGCGGGCTCGATCACCGCCGGCGGCTGTCTGGGCATCCTGATTCCGCCTTCGGTGCTGCTGATCGTCTACGGGGCGACCGCCGGCGTCTCGGTAGTGCAGCTCTACGCGGGGGCGTTCTTCCCCGGCATCATGCTGGCCGGCCTGTACGTGCTCTACGTGATCCTGCTGGCCAAGCTCAAGCCGAAGCTGATGCCGCCGCTGCCCGAGTCGGAGCGGCGCGTGCCGCTGCCGGCCGACGTCGAGCGCGTGCGCGAACGCTTCGGCAATCGCGCGCTGCCCGCGCTGCTGCGCGCGGTCAGGGCTCCGGCGGCCGTGGGCGTGTCCTCGGGGCGCCTGGCGCGCGAACTGCTGGTCACCGCGCTGCCGGCGCTGGTGGTGGCTGCGGTGATCGGGCTGGCCTGGACCTCGGCCACCGCGCCGAAGGTCGCGGTCGACGTCAGCGGACTCGAGGAACTCGGCGCCGAAGTGGGTGGTGCCGGCTCGCATTTCGAGGGCGGACTGGCCGAACCGGAGGGCCTGGCCGAACCGGAGGAAACCGACGGGCAGGCAGGCGAGGCCGCGAACGGCACGCTCGCGGAACCGCCGGCCGAGCCCGGCGCTGCACTCGAATCGCCGGGTGCGCAGGGTGCGCAGGCGCAGGCCGACGACGCCGCTGCCGCCGGGCCGTCGGGCGCCGCGGCGCTCGAAGCCGACGCGGCATCGGCCGCGGCCGCGACCCCGGTGCCCGCCTGGTTCTGGTACGTGCTCGCCGGCGGCGCGGTGCTGCTGGTCGCGTATTACGCGATGCTGAATTTCGCGCGACTGCAGATCTTCCGCATGCTGCTCTCGTCGTTCTTCCCGCTGGCGATCCTGATCATCGCGGTGCTCGGCGCGATCGTGTTCGGGCTCGCCACGCCGGGCGAAGCGGCGGCGGTGGGTTCGTTCGGCGGCTTCATCCTCGCGATCGCCTACCGCGCGCTCAACCGCGACGTGATGAAGGAGTCGGTGTTCCTCACCGCGAAGACCAGCGCGATGGTGTGCTGGCTGTTCGTCGGCTCGTCGATTTTCTCGGCGGCGTTCGCGCTGCTCGGCGGCCAGGAGATCATCGAGCGCTGGGTGCTCTCGCTCGGCCTGAGCAAGATCCAGTTCCTGCTGCTGTCGCAGGTGGTCATCTTCCTGCTCGGCTGGCCGCTCGAGTGGACCGAGATCATCGTGATCTTCATGCCGATCTTCATTCCGCTGGTGGCGCACTTCGACGTGAACCCGCTGTTCTTCGGGCTGCTCGTGGCGCTGAACCTGCAGACCGCGTTCCTGTCGCCGCCGGTGGCGATGGCCGCGTTCTACCTGAAGGGGGTCGCTCCGCCGCACGTCACGCTCGGGCAGATCTTCATGGGCATGATGCCGTTCATGGCGATCCAGGTGCTCGCGATCTTCCTCCTCTACATGTTCCCCGGAATGGGGTTGTGGCTGCCGGAGGTGCTCTATCGCTGAGTTGAGCGCGGCCGAGGCCGCCCGCGAGATCGCCGCCGGGCGCCTCGCGGTCGAAGACTACGCGCGCGCGCTCCTCGCGCGCATCGACGAGCGCGAGCCCCGGGTGCAGGCCTGGGCCTGGCTCGACGCCGCGTACGCGCTCGAGGAAGCGCGCCGGCACGACGAGGCCACCCGCGGCGGGCCCGGCTTTGCCCACGCCCCGCTCGCCGGCGTGCCGGTGGGCGTCAAGGACATCATCGACGTGCAGGGCATGCCCACCGAAGACGGCACCGTGCTGCACGCCGGGCGCATCGCGCAGGCCGACGCGGCGCTGATCGCGCGGCTGCGCGCCGCCGGCGGCTGGCCGATCGGCAAGACGGTGACCACCGAACTCGCCACCTATGCGCCCGGCAAGACGCGCAACCCGCACGATGCGCGCCACACGCCCGGCGGCTCGTCGAGCGGCTCGGCGGCGGCGGTCGCGGCCGGCATGGTGCCGCTGGCGATCGGCACGCAGACCAACGGCTCGGTGATCCGGCCCGCGTCGTTCTGCGGCGTGGTGGGCTACAAGCCGACGTTCGGCGCGATCGGCCGCAGCGGCGTGCTCTCGCAGTCGCCGCCGCTCGACCAGATCGGCGTGTTCGCGCGTACCGTGGAAGACGCGGCGCTCCTCGCCGAGACGCTCTGGGGCCACGATCCGGGCGACGCCGCCACCCGTGCGCTGCCGGCGCCGCCGCTCTCGCGCGTGGCCGCCAGCGAGCCGCCGCACCCGCCGCGCTTCGGCTGGGCGCGCATGCCCTGGTGGGACCGCGTCGCGCCCGACGCGCAGGCCGCTTTCGGCGCGCTGCTCGAACGGCTGGGCGAACAGCAGGCCACCGTCGAATTGCCGCCGTCGGCGGCCGACGCGATCGGCTGGCTGCGCACCGTGATGGAGGCCGACATCGCCGGCTCGTTCGAGGCCGAATACGAGCGCGGGCGCGCGCAGCTCTCCGCGTCGCTGGTCGGCCAGATCGAGCGCGGCCGCTGCATCAGCGCGGTCGACTACCGCAAGGCGCGGGCGCAGGCCGCGCCGCTAGCCGCCGCCTTCGCGCCGCTCTTCGAACGTTTTGACGCGATTCTCGCGCCCGCCACGCTGGGCACCGCACCGCTGGCCGCCGACGGCACCGGCGACCCGATCGCCTGCACGCTCTGGACTTTCTGCGGCATGCCCGCGATCAGCCTGCCGCTGCTGGCCGGCGCCAACGGGCTGCCGCTGGGCGTGCAACTGGTGGCCGCGCGCGGCGACGACGCGCGGCTGCTGCGCACCGCGCGCTGGCTGATGCGGCACTTTGGCTGAGGCGCCACGCCGGCCGGGGTCGCGCTTCGGCCGATGCAACAGGCGCGTTCCGATGCGGCATATTCCCGCGCTTGCCCGATCCGGAAGGGCGTACCATTGCGCGTCATGACGTCGATGCATGAGATCGTGCGCCGGCTCGCGATGGGCGGAGAACCGCCCGTGCTTCGCGAGGACACCGTCTTCATCAAGACGCGCATCGGTCGCGACGAGGCGCGCCGCACCGACTCCTCCATTCCGAGGCGGCTGCGCACATTGCTCGCGCTCGTCGACGGGCGCCGCAGCGTCGGCGAACTGCGCGCGGCCATCCACAGCTATCGGGGCCTCGACGACGCGCTCGACATGCTGCGCAAGATGGGCTTCGTCGAGCCGCTGCCCGAGCGCTGGGATCTCGGCTGACAGGCCTTGCCGCGTTGAACCGTCTGCTGGTGATCGCCCACGTGCTGGGCGGGTTGCTGATGGTCTTCGCGGCCACTTTCGCGCTGCCCGTCGTCTGGTCGCTCGCGGTGGACGACGGAGCGCACGCCGGCTTCGTCGCCACGGGCCTGGGCTGCCTCGCGGCAGGCGCCCTCATGTGGGCAGCCACGCGCCGCTACCGGCGCGAGCTCGAACCGCGCGACGGCGCGCTGCTGGTGGTGCTCGGCTGGCTGCTGATGTCGCTGGCGGCGAGCGGCCCTCTGCTGCTCGAGATTCCGGGCATCAGCGTCACCGACGCCTGCTTCGAGGCGATCGCCGGCCTCACCACCACCGGTGCCACCGTGCTGAGCGGCATCGAGCACCTGCCGCAGTCGGTGAACGTCTGGCGTCACGCGCTGCAGTGGTACGGCGGCATGGGCATCATCGTGATGGCGGTGGCGATCCTGCCGATGCTGGGCGTGGGCGGCGTGCAGTTGTTCAAGGCCGAGATGCCCGGCCCGATGAAGGAGCGCAAGCTCACGCCGCGTATCACGCAGACCGCCAAGGCGCTGTGGCTCATCTACATCGGCCTCACCGCCGCCTGCATTCTCGCGCTGCACTGGGCCGGGCTCGACTGGTTCGAGTCGGTCTGCCACGCATTCTCGGCGCTCGCGCTGGGCGGCTTCTCCACCCGCGACGCCAGCGTCGGCGGCCTCGAGTCGCCCACGGTCGAACTCGTGCTCTGCGGCTTCATGATGCTCGCGGTGCTGAACTTCTCCACGCACTTCCTTGCGCTGCGCGAACGCTCGCTGCGCGTGTACCTGCGCGACGTCGAGGCGCGCTCGGTGTTCGTGCTGATCCTCGGCAGCTCGCTGGTGCTGGGCGCCTACCTGTACTTCAGCGGGCAATACGCGAGCTTCGAGGAAGCGCTGCGCCACGCGGCCTTCAACACCATCTCGGTGGGCACCTCCACCGGCTTCGCCACGCAGGACTACGCCTCCTGGCCGGTATTCGCGCCGCTCTGGATGCTCTTCGTCGCCTGTGTCGGCTCCTCGGCCGGCTCCACCGGCGGCGGCATCAAGATGGTGCGCGCGCTGGTGCTGCTCAAGCAGACCCGGCGCGAACTCAACCGCCTGGTGCACCCGCGCGCGATCGCGCCGCTCACGATCGGCGGCCACGTGGTGGAGAACCGCGTGATCTTCGCGGTGCTCGGCTACATGCTGCTGTGGGGCGTCACCCACATCGTGCTCACTTTCGTGATGCTGGCCACCGGCCTCGACTTCATGTCGGCCTTCTCGGTGGTGGTGGCCTCGGTGAACAATCTCGGGCCCGCCCTCGGCCAGTTCGGCCCCACCGGCAATTACGCCCCGCTCTCCGACTTCCAGACCTGGCTGCTCGCGATCGCGATGGTGGCCGGACGGCTCGAACTGCTCACGTTCTTCGTCGTGCTGATGCCGGCGTTCTGGCGCCGTTGACGCGATGGCGCACGAGGACGGCCAGGCGTCGGGCGGGCCGCGGCGGCTGGCGACCGGGCCGTCGCGGCTGCCGGTCGAGCCGTCGCCTCTGCCGGTCGAGCCGTCGCGGCTGCCAGCCACGCCGTCGCGGCTGCCGGTCGCCGTCGTTGCCGGTTTTGCCGGTGCGGGCAAGAGCGCGCTGATCGGTCGCTGGCTGCACGAGCGCCCGAAGGCCGAGCGCTGGGCCCTGCTCGGAAACGCCTCGACCGAAGCTTCGCCCGGCCCGGACGATGCGCCCGCAGGCGGTGCGCCGGCCTTGCCCGGCACCCCCCGCGCTGCCGACGCACAGGGCGCAGTGGGCCGTTACCGGGTTGCCGGCGGCTGCGCCTGCTGTACCGCGCAAGCGAGTGCCCGCTCCGCACTGGTGGCGCTGCTGCGTGCCGGCCCCTGGCACCGGCTGATCGTGGAACTCGACGGCGCCGCCCGCCCCGAGGCGCTGATCGATCTGCTGCAGCGCCCGCCATTCGATGCGCTGCTCGAAGTCGACTGCATCGTCGCCGTGGTCGACGCCGCCCGGCCTGCGCCATACGAGTCCGAACCGATGCACCCGCTGGCGCGCTCGCAGGTGGAAGTGTCCACCCACATCGTCTTGAATCACGCCGAGCGATTGGCCGAGCCCCGCCTGGAGGTGCTGGTGCGCAGGCTGGCCGACGCGCCGCCCTTCGGCCGCTCCGTGGAACTCACGGTCGACACACCGGCAACCAACTTCCCAAGCCCGGACGAGCCGGCTCCGAACGTGCGGGCCGGCGCATCGGCATCGTCGGCGCCGTCGGCCGCGGCGCCCGCGCAGTGGCGCCGTCCCGCCCACCAGGTCTTCCACCGCGCCCGCCTTCAGGCGCTCGCCGCCGACTGGCCCGCCCGCCACCCGTTGGCGCAGGCCACCGGCGTGTTCCGCACCGCCCGCGACTGGTACATCTGGCGCCTCGACGGTTCGGCCTCCATCTGGGAAGCATGCGCTTACCGACTGGGAAATCGCCTGCGGCTGGCCTTCACCGCGGGCACGCCGGCGCACGTCGAAGCCGCGGCCCTGGCGTCGATCGCCGCCGACCTCGGGCGGGCGATCGATCACGATCGCGATGAAGCGTAAACGAGACAGTCGGACTGCCGCCGGCGCCCGCTCGTCGCCTGCGCCAGCGGACTGGGCACTAATGCCTTGAAACCGGGCCGTTGGGGCACAAACTGGCACTCAGGAAAGAGGTGCCCGAATGGACATGATCTACAACAGCCCGAGCTACTGCGTAGTCGAGTTCAAGGATCCCGAAGGCCAGGTGGGCGGCTTCGAGATCATGGACAAGCTGAGCCGTCGCGAGATCTACATCGGTGGCGATCTCGCGAATCACTTCCGCAGCGGCGTGCAGGAACTGATCCGCTCCGAACCCACCGAGGAGCAGGTCGACGAGTTCCTGCGTCGCTTCGAAGGCCTGATGCACCAGCCGATGGTGATGCACTGACCGCATTACCGTTCAGAACTGTTCCCAGGGAAGCCCTTCGAAGCGCCAGCCGTTGAGCTTGCCGCGCTGGCGCTCGGCGTTGAGGTCGCCCTCGAAGCCGTGCAGCACGTTGAACACCTTGCGGAAGCCGGCTTCCTCCAGCGCGATTCCCGCGTCCACCGAGCGCTTGCCGCTGCGGCAGATCAGCACGATCGGCCGCTGCATCGAGTGACCGGCGAGCTTCTTCACGTCGGCGACGAAATCGGGGTTCACTTCCCAGTCGGGCGCGTCGACCCACGACACGTGCATCGAGCCCAGTGCGTGGCCCACGAAGAAATATTCGGCGTCGCTGCGGCAGTCGATGAACAGCGCATCGGGTTCCTTCTGCACGAACTCGTACGCCTGCTTCGGTAACAGGTGCTCCATGCGCGCATCCTAACGCGGCGGCGCGCCGTCGGTGCGCTTATGCGAATGCGCAGCATGCAAATAACCGGCGAGCAGCTCCACGTACTGCTGCGGCGCCTCCACGAACGGAATGTGCGCGAGTTCCCACTGCACCAGGCGCGCGCGCGCAGTCGCCGCCGCGATCGCCTCGCCCATCGCCGGAGGCGTCGACTGGTCGTCGCGGCAGGTGATCACCAGCGTGGGCGCGGCGATCCGCGCGAGCAGCGGACGCAGGTCCATGTCGCGCAGCGCCGCGCAGCAGCCGATGTAGCCGGCCGGATCCACCTGCAGCAGCGTGGTGCGCACGCTGTGGTAGCGCGCGTCGGCGCGTGCAACGAAATCCGGCGTGAAGAAGCGCCCGAGCACCGCGTCGGCGATCGCCGCGATGCCGCTCTCGCGGACCAGCCGGATGCGCTCCACGAAGCCCTCGGGCGCGAGCTTCGCCGACGTGTTCGACAGCACCAGCCGGTCGACGCGTTCGGGCGCGTGCGCCGCCACCCAGATGCCGATCATGCCGCCGATCGACACCCCGCACAGGTGCGCACGCTGCAGCCCCGCCGCGTCCATCACCGCCAGCACGTCGCGGCCGAGTTGCGCGATCGAATACTCGCCCTCGCGCGCCTCCGACGCCCCGTGCCCCGGCTTGTCGGTGCGCAGCACCCGAAAGTGCCCGAGCAGCCCCGGCATCACCGGCTCCCACAACGAGTGGTCGGTGCCCAGCGAGTTCAGCAGCACCAGCGGCGGCCGATCCGGATGCCCGTCGATCCGCCAGTACAGGCGCGCGCCTTCACGGTGAACGAACGGCATGACGTTTTCTCCTGTTTGCAGGCAGCGCGGTCGCTGCGCATGCAGGCGCGACGGCCAGCGGTCGCTGCGCATGCAGGCGCGACGGCCAGCGGTGACGCCGCATGCAGGCGTGACGGCCAGCGGTGACGCCGCAACCAAATGTTGCGTTCTTGCTCGTGGAACGCATTTCACCGCTGAAAACGCAACATTTGGTTGCAGTGGTCTCGGTGCTGCCGGCCCAAAGCACGTTACACGCACACCACGCCGCACGCCGACCACGAGCTCAGCGCCGCGCGCGCAACGCGCACGCGCCCAAGCGCCGCGCGCAACGGGCCTCCAGCCCGAGCGTTGCAAGTCCACCGCAACAAAATGATGCGCTTTCTCTCATGGAACGCGTTCCACGCCCGAAAACGCAACCTTTTGTTGCGGTCGATCCTACGCCTCCGCCTTAAACCGAGGGCACATCCGAGCCGCCGTCTGACCCAAGCCACGAGCCTGTGCAGATGTGCACAGCCCGGCTGACGCCGGGTTCCCGCCTGAACGCTTGCGCGTTCCCCGTGGATAGGCGGTGGACAACGCTGGCGCGTTGCCCACCGCCTATCCACCGGCCGGCGGCTGCGCACATCAACACAGGCTATCAGCCAACAGATCGAGAGCCATCTACGGGTTGGAGATGGCTGCCGGGAACCGCCCGGCCAAGCGGCCCGCGCTGCGCGCAAACCAGGCGTGCCCCGCGCCGCCGCTCCGCGCGGTGGCCCGGCGCCGCGGGCTGTAAGTCCACCGCAACAAAATGATGCGTTTTCCTGCATGGAACGCGTTCCATGGCCGAAAACGCAACATCTCGTTGCGGCAATGCCGGTTGGGCTCGGCGCGATGCGCGCACGACATTCTCCGCGCTGCGCGTGGACCAGGTGCGCAGTGCCGTGCGCAGACCAGACGCCCCTGCGGCACGCGCAAACCACGTCCCCACGCCCCGGCACGCGCACACCACGCCCACCACGCGACGGTTGAAAGTCCGCCGCAACAAAATGTTGCGTTTTCCTGCATGGAACGCGCTCCATCGCTGAAAACGCATCATTTTGTTGCGGCGTCGGCCGCGGGGCCGGCGGTGCGGCGTCGGTTGCGGCGTCGGCGGTGCGGCGTCGGCGTAGCGGCGTCGGCGTAGCGGCGTCGGCGTAGCGGCGTTGCCCCCCACCACCCGCGAGCGTAACTTGCACAGCAACGCGCAATTTACGACCGGCGTTGCCGCCGGCGGACTCCAGGGCAGACCCGACATGGACTTCTCGACCGTGAAGCTCCCCGCGCAGCCCACCGAGAGCGCACCCGACGGCTCGGAGGTGCGCACCCTGCTGTCGCTTCCCGGCGGCAGCATGGCGCATTTCCGCCTGGCGGCGGGCGCGGTGTCGAAGGCAGTCTGTCATCGAAGCGTCGACGAGCTCTGGTACGTCGTCGCGGGCCGCGGCGAGATGTGGCGCAGGCAGGGCGCACGCGAGGAGGTGGTCGCGCTCGAGCCCGGCGTGTGTCTCTCGATTCCGGCTGGCACCCATTTCCAGTTTCGCGCTCACGGCTCCGAAGCCCTGGCGGCGGTGGCCGTCACGATGCCGCCGTGGCCCGGCGCCGACGAGGCCACGCCCGTGGCGGGCCATTACACTTCGTCGCCATGCCCCTCACCGCCCTGCTGCTGATCGCCGTCGCCGCGTTCATCCACGCGTGGTGGAACCTGCTGATGAAGCGCGCCGGCGCGGGCGGGCTCGTGTTCGTCTGGGGCATCACGGCGGCCACTGCGCTCGTCTACGCGGTGCCGGTGCTCGGGCTGCTGCGCGACGAACTGGCCGCGTTCGGCGCGTCGCTTGCGCTCGCGGTGCTGGTGAGCGCCGCGGTGCACACGCTCTACCTCTGGGTGCTGCAACGCGGCTACGCGGCCGGCGACCTGTCGGTGGTCTATCCGGTGGCGCGCGGCGTGGGGCCGGCGCTCGCGTGGATCGGTGCGGTCGTGCTCCTCGGCGAGGCGGTCACGCCGGGCTCGATCGCAGGCCTCGCGCTGATCGTCGCGGGTACCTTCACCATTGCCGGCGGCTGGGCGATGCTGCGCGCGCGCGCGGGAGCGGCAGCGCGGGCAGGGGCGAGCGCGGGTACAGGCGTGGGTGCGGCCGCAGACGCGAACCCGCACGCAGGCGCCCGCGCCCCCGCCAACCCCGCCGCACGCCTCGGCCCGGGCATCGCATGGGGTGCGGCCATCGGTGTGACGATCGCCGTCTACACGGTGAACGACGGACGCGCGGTGCGCTTGCTGCGCGCCGATCCGGTGGTGTTCTACTGGCTGGTGAACGTGGCG
>JAANMV010004934.1_pt1 | contig 10104 bp, 6 predicted proteins | sample 7279661 | NCBI WGS metagenome assembly JAANMV01 (sample SAMN14094540, study PRJNA606508) | bioreactor metagenome | isolation source: A lab-scale SPAN reactor treating ammonium-rich wastewater day 121 | place: Ireland: Galway | collected 2017-05-16 | reverse complement strand
CCATGAGCGACCTGATCGAGCTCGAGCAAGCCAGCCGGGTCTATCCGATGGGTGGGCACGAGGTGCCTGCCCTCCGGCCTACCGATCTCTCGGTGCAGGGGGGCGAGTTCGTGATGGTGCTCGGACCGAGCGGCTCGGGCAAGACCACCCTGCTCAATCTGATCGCAGGGATCGACACTCCCACCTCGGGGGTGGTGCGGGTGGCCGGGGTCGAGGTCTCGTCGCTCGATCGCAGGCGGTTGGTGGATTACCGGCGCCGCTCGGTGGGAGTGGTCTTTCAATTCCACAACCTGATCCCCAACCTCACCGCTCAAGAGAACGTGGAGCTGGTTGCCGAGCTGGTGGGGGGAGCTCGTTCCTGCCAGGAGGTGCTGGCCGAAGTCGGGCTGGGAGAACGCCGCAACCACTTCCCCCATGAGCTGTCGGGCGGCGAGCAGCAACGCGTCGCCATCGCTCGAGCTCTGGTGAAGGATCCGCCCGTGCTCTTGCTGGACGAGCCGACCGGAAACCTGGACACGGCTACGGCCGTTCGGGTGCTGCGCCTGCTCAGAGACCTCCAGAACGAGCAGCGCTGCCTGCTCATGGTAACTCATAACGCTGCCCTGACGAAGGTCGGGACCCGGGTGCTGGTCATGAAGGATGGCCGCATCTGCTCGGACACGCTGATTCCCTGCCCCCTGGAGCCGGAGCAGATCGAGTGGTGAAGCGGCTGATTCTCTGGGGTCTTTGTCTGTGCGCCCTGGCTCAGGCTGAGCCCGATCGGCTCAGAGTCACCCTGGACGAGGCGGTTCAACTGGCCCTGGTCAAGAATCCTCGCATTGCGGCCGCGCTGGCGATGGTGCGCGTGCGCGAGGAGGAGGCCGAGGTGGTAGCGGCCCCGGGTCGCCCGATGGGAGCTTTCTACGCCCTGGCCCCACCGCCGGCCATCTTTCAGAGCAACTTCAATACAGACTACGCGCTTTCTCCGGCTCGCCTCGAGTTTCGTCAACTCCTGATGGATGGAGGCCGGGTGCTGGCTCGCTTCGAGCAGGCCCGCACCCAGGCTTCTCGGGCCGCTCAGGAGGCGGTGAACGAAGAGCACAGGGTCTGCCTGGAAGTGCGGCTGGCCTACCTGGAGGCACTGGCAGCCCATTCGCGCTTGAAGGTTGCCCACGAGTCCTTGGAGTCGGCTCGACGCCACCACAGCCTGGCGCGGGCTCGTTTCCAGGCCGGCCAGGCCCCGCGCGGCGACCTGCTGACCGCCGAGCTGCCGGTCTCCGAGCGAGAGCTCGAGCTGACCAGGATGCGCTTCCGGGTCCAGGACTCGGAAGAAGCTCTGAGCCGGCTGATCGGCCTGCCACTGGATTCGGCCCTGGAGCTGGTCGAGCCGCCCCTGCCCGAGCCGCTGACCCAGTCGCTCGTGGAGGCGCTGGCCGAGGCCAGCATCGAGCGGCCCTGGCTGAAAGCGGCCCGGCTCGAGCTGGCGGCCGCTGACAAGGGAATTGAAGCGGCCGGCAAGGAGAACAACCCCGAGCTGCAGGCCCTGCTGGGAGGGGCTATCGAGAGCACCACTGAGAACGTGGTTGACGGAGTCGGGCTGCGGGCCGGATTGACGCTGAGCTGGCCTTTCCTGGACGGCAACCGCACCCGGCACCTTATGGCTCAGGCGCAAGCCACGCGCGACCTGGCTTCGGCCCGACTCGACGAGGCCGTCCGCCAGGTCGAGCAGGAGGTCCGCCAGGCCTATCGGGGGGTGGAGCTCGCCCGCAGCTCCGAGTCGACGGCTCAGGTGCGTGTGAGCCGGGCTCGGGAGGCTCTGCGCGTGGCGACCGCCCAGTACGAAGCCGGGTTCGTGCCCTTTCACGTCGTGCGTGACGCCCAGCTCGACCTGGATCGAGCCCGGTTGGAAGAGGTGACGATCTTCTACCAGGTCGTGGAGGCCCGAGCTCGGCTCGACTGGGCGCTGGGTCGGTCGCCCCTGCCGCTCCAGCCCCGGAAGGACGGCTCCTCGGGGTCGAGAAAGGGCCTGACCGCGTGAAGCACTTTCTGGCATTGCTCGTGGCCCTGATTTTGACCGGCTGCCCGGGCCAGCCTGCGGCCGAGGTGCGCGTCATCCACCCCGAGCGGGGCCATCTGGAGGCCCATTTTGCAGCGACCGGGCGGGTGACGTCGCCGCTGGTGAGAGTGGCCTCGGGTGTCTCCGGCCGGCTCGAGCGCCTGGCCGTCAAAGAGAACGATAAGGTTCGCCAGGGCCAGGTCCTGGCTCGTCTGGAGAGCCGGGAGGCCCGGGCCGAGGTGGAGGCCATCCAGGCCGAGCTCGAGGGCGCCCGCAGCCGCGAAGCCGAAGCGCTGCACTCGCTGGCTCTGAAGCAGAGCCAGCTGGAGGGTGAGCTCTCGCAGGCCAGGGCCGGGAACCAGGCGGCCGAGGCACGCCTGGCTCAGGCCGCGCGCCCTCGCGCGGAGGATCTCGCGGCCGCTCGCGCCGGCGTGGAGGCGGCCGAGGCCCGGCTGCAGCAGGCGAGCGCCGATCTCGCCCGCAGCCGCAAGCTGTTCCAAGAGGACGTCCTGTCCACCTCGCAACTCGAGCTGGCCGAGACCCAGGTCAAGACAGCGCGGGCTGCCCTCAAGCAGAGCCAGGCGGAGTTGCGGCTCTTGCAGCCGCGCGAGGCCGACCTGGAGGTGCAGCGGGCCGAGCTTTCTCAGGCCCGAGCCGCCCTGTCGGCCGCTCAGAGCGGCCTGGGGGCGGAGTTGAGCGTGTTCGAGGATCGCTTGCGCGCGGCCAGTCAGGAAACTCGTCGCCTGGAGGGAAGCCTCCGCTCGTCGCTGGCTCGCCTCGACCGGTACACGGTCAGGGCCCCCCGGGACGGGGTCGTCTTCCAGCTCCTGTTCGAGCCCGGGGAGGTGGTGGACTGGCAGCAGCCCATCCTGACCCTGATTACCTCCCAGGACGTCAACGTGGAGGCCGAGGTGGATGAGCAGGATGCGGCCCGGGTGGCCCTGGACATGCCTGTCAACGTGACGTTCAGCTCGCTGCCCGGGCAACGCTTCACAGGAAGCGTGTTTCGGGTGGCCACCGCCCTGGAGCCGCGCGAACGTGGCCCGGGGGGATCCAAGGTGCTGCGCATCGCCGTCCGGCTCGACCCGCCCCACCCGACCCTGCGCGATGGCCTGGAAGCAGTCGTGGAAGGGAGCAAGAGCCTGGCGAAGGATGCGCTCCTCCTGCCGGGGTCGGCCATCTACCACGATCAGGGGGCGGACTATGTCACCGCGGTGCGCGCCGGGAAGGCGACCCGCCTCAAGGTCGAGCTGGGACAGGCCACCACCGATCAGGTGGAGGTCAAGAGTGGCCTGGAGGCTGGTGACGAGGTGGTGCTGGAGGGTGGAGACCAGTTCGCCGAGGGCACTGCGCTGCGGGCTCGTCCTTGAATCACGTCAGAGCTTGAGCGTCCCCAAAAAGCGGCCGACTGCCTCGCGGAAGCCGATCAGCGACAGATGCACCTGGGCACCCGAAGGGGTCCTGACCAGCTTGTAGTCTCCCAGACGACCCTTGCCTTTGAGCACCTGACAGATCTCCTCCCAAACCTGGCTGAGCTCTGCCACCTGACCGGGATGGGCGGTCGTGAAGCTCAAGTCGAGGTCGATGCGATCATCGGAGACCACTTCGCCTTCCCAGGCCACGGTCGTGACCGAGCTGGTCACGCGCTCGAACTGCTCGACTCCCACTTTGCGGCGGACCGGCTCGAGCTCATCGCCGCAGGCCCAGGTCAGCATCTGGCCCAGGGAACCATTGCGGTTGAGCAGAGCTCCGTAGACGTCCCGGCTCGGGTTCAGGCGCGCATAGGCATCCCAGAGGGGCCCCTGGGGCCGTTTGGCGGGGGGACTGAGCAATCCATCGATGGCCTGACGGGCAAGGTCCGGCGTGCTGCAGTTGAGAAAGGTCCCCCGGACCCGGGCCACCACCCGCGGGCCCCGGGAGTCTCGCCAGCCGGGACGCAACACGATCTCTTCGCCACGGTGGCCTCGCACTTCGGGCTTGCCCCCGTCAGGCGGTGTCACCAGGGTGTTGTAGACCACGCTCTGCAAACCACGCCAACCCGTGACCGTGATGGCGCTGGTGGCGCGGATCCGGTCTTCGCCCGCTTGCTCCACGCGCACGAATTGAAGGGGCAGGGCCGCCTGCACCATGGACAACTGACTTTCCTGACTGAGGATCCCGCTCAGCGCCGAGGCCATCGAGTGTTCCCCCTGCTGTGAGCGCGCGCCAGCCAGGGCGGTTCGAAACAACTGGCGGAAACCCGGATCGTCGGGCCGGGCCCGAACGACCGTGATAGAGACGCTGCTACCCTGGCCCAGGCAGGCCGGATCAGGCAGCGAGCTCTGGGCCGGGGCCGGACAGCTCAGCATCAGCCAGAGGAGGGCGCAAACAACCGCGGCAGGCATGGTCGAGGATTTTGACAGCACCTTCCTGGCTCCCCCTACTGAATCGTCTGGGGCACTGCGCGGCCGTCGGAAACCTGCTCGTCTTCCTCGAGGTACTCGGCGTCGCCATTGACCTGCCAGAGATTGAAGCTCTCGCCCAGGACATTCCTGGCAGCCAGCAGCCCCGTCATCATGGCGTGATCCTGGTTGTTGTAACGGTGCATTCCGTTGCGTCCGATGACCTGCAAACCAGGGAGCTCTGATTCCAAAAACTGGCGGATGACGGCTACCGACCCGGCGTAGTCGTCGTCGTAGACCGGATACGCCTTGGGCATACGCACGATCGTGCCGTCCACGATCCTGGCGGGATCGGCCAGCCTCAGTCGGGCCAGCTCCTCCCGGGCCATCGACAGGAGGTCGGAATCACGGGAATTCCAGAGCCCGTCGCCCTGGAAACAGAAATACTCCAGCCCGAGTCCGGTGTAGCGGGGATCCGGAACCATGTCCAGGCTCCAGTTCTTGTAGTTCTGAATCCGGGCCACCTTGACGCTGGCCTCGTGAACGTAGATCCAGTTGTCCTTGAAGAGGTCGCTCTGGTCGATGATCAGGACTGCGGTGACGAAGTCTCGATACTTGAGGCTGCGGGCCGCCTCCAACACCCGCGCAGGGGGAGCGGGTTCCAGGGCCAGTATCATTTCTCGCAATGGCATCGACGAGAGAACGTGGGTGGCCTGGAGGGTCCGAGAGTTGGCCTCACGACCCGCGACCAGGGTGAAGTTCCCGTCGCGACGCCAACCGATTCTGACCACCGGTGAATCGAGCTCGATGGCGCAGCCAAGATGCTCGAGTTTTGTCTGGAGAGTCTCCCACATCATGCCAGGGCCCAACCGCGGGTAGCGGAAACTGTCGATCAGGGTCTTGACGGTCCCCCCTCCTGAATTCGGAAACAGGGCGTTCTGGACGGCCACCAGCAGACTCAACCCCTTGATCCTCTGGGCGGCCCAGTCGGCGCTGATGTCCTGGCATGACATCCCCCACACCTTCTCGGTGTAGGTCTTGAAGAAGATCGAAAAGAGCCGCTCCCCGAACTGGTTGACAACCCAGTCTTCAAAGGAACGGGCTGGCCGGCGAGGTCGGAGTCGGGCCAGAGCATAGCTGAGAAGGCAGCGAATGGTCTCGAGCGGACCCAGGTTCCTAAAGGCGTTCCAGGCTCGCAGAGGGTAGTCGTAGTAGCGGCCTTTATACAGGATGCGCGAGCTGCGAGGCACGGAGATCATCTCCTGGCCCAGTATGTCGGTCCACAGGCTTTCGATCTCAGCGCTCTTGGAAAAGAAGCGATGGCCTCCGATGTCAAAGCGGAAGCCCCTGTACTGGACGGTCTGAGAGAGCCCGCCCACGCGCTCTGAGCTGGCCTCCAGAACGGTTGAGGTCACTCCTTGCCGGGCCAGCTCATAGGCTGCCGACAGGCCAGCCGGGCCAGCGCCGATCACAACCGGTCGCACTGCACTCGGATGTTGGAGGGTCACCCGGCTATATCGATACTGCCTCCTGGAATTCCCTCCCGGAAAGGGAAATTCGGCACCTCGCGAACAAACCGCCCCTCCTCTGTGGACGAAGATCTCAGCGACGACAGGAGCGGTCAATAATTTTTAGCGTGATTGAAGCCCTTTACAGGTCCAATCTCTTGAGAGGCTTTTTCCCGCTCATGGTCACGTTGTGGCTGGCTCTCCTGTTCGTGCAGCGCGGAAATTGTGATGAGAACGAGCACGCCCACATCGCCTGGCTCATGGGAGAGCTTGGCCAGAGGCCGCTGGTGGATTTCTTTCAACACCACATGCCCCTGCTCTGGGACGTTCTCAAAATCTACTTCCTGGTCGGCCTGGACGGTCCCGAGGTCCTCTACTACGGTCACCTCCTGGTGGTGGCCAGCATGCTGATCCTGGTGCTCGGATTCTGGGGAATGGCGCGATCACTGGCCAGCCGGCCCGTGAATGCCGAGTACGCGACCGCCCTGGCGACGACCTCTTTCGTCGGGTGGTGCCTGATGGAGACCTACGCCGTCCAGCTTCGACCCGAGAGCCTGGCCGCGGCCGCCTGGGTTCTCTCCTGCCTGTGCTGGAGATGGGGCAATCAGAGAGCCGACGCGCGCTTCTGCCTGACCAGCGGCGTGCTGTTCAGCCTGGCCTTCCTGTTCACTCCTCGGGTGCTCATCCTGTCGGGCTGGCTCATCCTCCTTACCGAGCGAAGGGTACAAGCGCGTCAGGTGGTTCTCTGGCTGGGAGGGGCTGGCTGCACGGCGCTCATCTACCTCCTCTTCTCAGGGATCTCACCGGGCTATCTCTACTTTGCCATCTCTTACTCGGCCTTGCTCCAGAAAGTGGGGAACTTTGACCCCGGGCCGAGTCTCGCCCGTCTCCCCTGGATCAAGATGGCCCTGCTGCAGACGGGCCTCTGGATTTGCGTGGCTCGAGTCAGCGACAACAGGAGCCGTAGAAAGTCCTGGGTCCATCTGGGCTACTTCGCTTTCACGGTGGTCGCTGGATTGGCCAGCTGCTGGCCCCACGTCTACATGCAAAATTTCATCGTGAGCTACCTCTCGCTGGCCATGAGCTTGCTGGTTCTGGCCAGCCGCGCCGATTGGGATGCCTGCAGAGTGAGCGAGAGACTGGCAAGCCTCGTTCCTGCTGTGCTGGCCGTGGCTGTGGTGGTGGAGATCGCAAGCTGTGTCGGGCGTGGGACGATTTTTTCGGACCTGCGTTTTCGTCGCGCCCTGATGGAGGGTATGGCTCCCTCCGACACGGTCTTGCTCGCCTATCCCCTGCACCCCATCGTGGTCCGGGACGCCTCCTACTATGGGCCCTGGCTGTTCGACTCGTCCAATCGCATGGCCGAGGGGGTGGCCCTGGTGCGGGATCGCTATGGCCTTCCTCCCTGCAATTACCTCGAGGATCTGAAATCCAGGGCTCCTTGCCTGATCGACTCGACGCTGCCCATGGCGGTGGGGCCCATGCAGCAGGCCGAGTTACAGGCCGTGATGGCCAGCCGTTACGTCCCCCTTGAGTGGACAAGGGTCTATGACCAGACGATGGTCGTGCTGGAACGTCAGGGCGTCCGGGGGCGATAGAGGAAGTAGGGGCCGATCTGGGCCCGGCGGACATAGTTGCGCCGCAGGGCCTGAGAGAGCTCGGGAGGGAAACGAGCCTGATCGTCACCCTCCCCGGCGCTCTCCTCCAGCGCAAACTTGGTCACCACCCAGGCCAGTCGGTGCTCCTCGACCTCCCTGAGCAGAGGGGCTGGATTCCACAGGCCGCGGCGGGATAGGGCGATGAAGTGAAAGAGCTGGACGTGGATCTCTCCCCGGGTGAAGAGCGAGAAGCTCCCCTGTTCGGAGATCATCGGCCCGGGCTCGGTCATGAGCAACTCGCGCACGGGCCGGGCCGCCCTCAGGCTGGCCTGCTCTCGGGGCAACAGGTAGAAGACCATGAATCCCAGTCCGTAGCAGATGACCAGAGCCAGTTGCAGGGCTCCCAGGGCCTCTCGACCCGACCCGAAGCGCAGTCCCCCGGTCCACAGCAAGTAGACGGCGGTCATCCACAACCACTCGATGACATACTGGCTGTATGCCCCGGGGCGACCGAGCGAGGCCACGGTGGTGAGGGTGAGGGCGCCAAAGTAGAAGTCCACCGGCTCGAGTTGTCCGTTTCGCCAGCGCGCTGTCAGGCGGACGAGTGCCAGAGCGATGAAGGGGAGGAGAGCTCCGGCCTGGTCCACCAGGAGCGGCAGGATCTGTCCGGGCTGGTAGCCGATCAGGTTCATGGCCAGAATCGAGCGCAGGAACTGGCCGTCGGTGGCTGACTGGAGGGCGGTCAGGGGAACCAACCCGAACAGTGCCAGCCAGCCAGCATAGCGTCCGAGCCGGCGGCGATCGTGGCCGGCCAGCCAGATCACCATGGCCACCGGCAGGGTGACCTGGGTCTGCTTGGTGTAGATCGCCAGTACGGCCAGCAAGGGGCTGACCACCTCGGCGATGAAAAATCGCCTGCTCGAGAAGGCCAGAAACGACCACAGCGACAGCGCGACGGCCAGCATCTGCGGGTGGGGCCGGACCTCATTGAGCAGAACGGCAGGCACGAGGGTGAGCAGGCAGGCGGCCCAGAGCCCGGCCTTGACGCTCCCGTTCACCCGGCGCGAGACCGAGGCCAGGGCCATAACCACGGCCAGGGTAGCCGCCAGCGACACGAAACGAGCCGGAAGGTAGCTGAGCCCGGTGACCTTCAAGCCCAGCGATACCAGGAGCAAGTAGAGGGGGGTGTAGGGGTTCACGATCCAGGGAGGCGAGCCGACCTCGCCATAGAGGGGCTCCCCCCGAGCCAGGCGCCAGGCCAGGTTGAGTACCTCGGGATCGGCGTCGTCGGAGGAATGGTCGGGGCTGATGGCGCTTGGAGACCAGAGCAACAGGGCCGCCAGGGCCGCCCAGGGGACGACCCTGCGCAGCCCGGCGTCGAGCCTCGCGGCAATCATGGAGCTCGGCACTTACTCGATGAAAGCGTTCTCTCCTTTATGCGCCGAACTTGAGCAGGAGGATTCTCGATCCGGCCTCTGAAAGTCGGCGAGCGAGTGAGCACTCCCCCGAACCGCAAGCTGCGTGTCCTCTTTCTCAACGATACCTGGCGCAACGGGGGGCCGGGCCGTACCCTGTTCTACATCCTGAAGTTCCTCGACCCGGACCTCATTCACCGCACTGTGGTGCTACCCAGAAACGGCCTGATCGGCGAGCTCCTCGGCCAGGTCGCTGAGGAGGTCTTGTTCGAGCCCAATCTCATCGAGAACCCCTTCGAGCCCTGGAGCCGGGCCATCGAGCGCGAGGACCTGGCGGCTCCTCTGATGATGCGGGGAGTGCGCGCGGTCGGAAACGTGCTGCGCGGTGCTGCGGGGACGGCCGCCCTGGTGCGGCGGGTTCGTCAGGGTCGATTTGACGCCGTCTTCTGCAACGGGACCACGGCCAATTTTGCCGGAGGGGCCTTGGCCGCCTGGACCGGGGTCCCCACCCTGTGGCATGTGTTCTACACCCAGGTGGGAAAGGTCATCACCGGGCTGCACCGGCGGCTCTCGGCCGGCAAGTCGGTGCGGCGCATCGTCTGCGTATCCGAGCCGACCTCGCGGCTTTTCGACCATTGCCGAGACAAGGTGCGGGTCCTGCACGACGCGATCGACGTGGACGAGTTCGCCAGCGAGGCGGTCGAACCGAGGCTGAGGGCCGAGTTTGGCCTCTCCCAGGATACGATCGTGTTTGGCAGCCAGGGGCGGATCCTGCCGCGCAAGGGATACGTCGAGATGATCAGGGCCGCCCGTCTGGCGCTGGACGAGATGGCCGCCGAGGAGCGGGGGAACGTGCGCTTCTTCGTTCTGGGCGAGACCCCCGGCGACGTGCAACCCGATCACCTGGCCCAGTGCCGCGCGCTGGTGGGGGAACTGGGGCTCGGGGAGGTCTTCCACTTCATCGGCTCTCGAAGCGATGTGAAGCCCTATGTGGTCGACTTCGACGTGGCCGTCGTGCCGAGCATCTACGAGGACCCCTTGCCGCGGGCCGTGCTGGAGTCGATGGCAATGAGCAAACCCGTGCTGGCTTTCGACGTGGGGGGCCTGGGGGAGATGATCCAGGGCGGCATCCACGGGACCCTGGTCCCCGGTCGACCTCCCGATGTG
>JAANMV010004933.1_pt1 | contig 10106 bp, 5 predicted proteins | sample 7279661 | NCBI WGS metagenome assembly JAANMV01 (sample SAMN14094540, study PRJNA606508) | bioreactor metagenome | isolation source: A lab-scale SPAN reactor treating ammonium-rich wastewater day 121 | place: Ireland: Galway | collected 2017-05-16 | reverse complement strand
GGCACGGCTTGCATGTCTCTCTGCCAACGTAATGTGCGCTCACTGCCGATTGAAAGTGAGTATTCTGTTGTGTTTTCTGACAACCAATACACATAAGCAGAGGTATGAAAACAATCACCGGGCGGCATAGCCACAAACAAATTCTCCTTAACAAAGGGGAATCAAATGGGTTGTGAAAAATTTGATGAAAAGGTAAGTTTTTATATAACAGTACTATAACTCCAACCATTGGGAAAAACATGAAAGGATTCTCCATTTCTCTTGTTCTTGACAGTGCGTATCTAAGTGAAGGGCGAGTACTGATGGTTCACCCAGGCTTTTATTCCATCGCTAGCCTTGCCTCCCGCTTCGTGGTTCGGATTTTCTGCTTGTCAACAGCGCTTAAGTTCATCGGCTGGGTATCAATTTCCACCTTCTTCAGCGTACCGGTGAAGCGATTCGGCGAGGCATAATCAGCGCTCACGGGTGATCCTGTATCTTCACCAATATCGAATGTCTCGTCTGCCGAAAAACGTCCCCACCCGGTCTTTTCAATCCGGCCCTCGCCAACCTTCTTGTCATTCACAAAGAGCGTCACTGTGCCACCTCTGCCAAGACCACCGCCATCATAGGAGAATTCCATGCGAATGGTATTCGGTCCCGGCGCCATAACTTCGGAGCCGGTCACCTTGTAACGGACCTGCGTGACGTAGTTGTACTCATAGGTGGGCCGCCCATCCTTAATGTAGAGTGTATAACCTCCCACCACCCCACCCTCGGCTGCCAAAACTCCATCCGCCCCTCCCTGCGGCACATCCACGTATGCCGTAATTGTGTGCGATCTGTTTTTGATCTGGGCTGCAGAGCTTTCAGGGATGCGTATAGACCCCGGATAGTAGGTGAACTTGGTTCGTCCCTCAATCAGGCTGGGGCGTAAGGTTGGATCAACGCGCTCGGTAAGACGGTCGTCCAACGGGAGTACCTGGTATTTTTTAGCCTCGACCCAGAACGCATCCTGGAGATCCTTTAGCTTGTCGGGATATTGTGCAGCGACGTCATTATCTTCGCTGAAATCGTGCGCCAGGTCGTAAAGCTCCCAGTTATCTTTATCAAAGTCGTAAGACCCCATCGTCCATGGCAGGCGCCCATGCCGGCAAGCGGCAACCCAACCGTCCTTGTACAATGCACGATTGCCGAACATCTCGAAATACTGCACGTGTCGCGTACCCTTGGCACTCGCACTGTTGAAGCTGTACATCATGCTGACACCCTCGATTGGCTTCTGCTTCACACCGCTGACTTCGGTAGGTTCGGCAATCTTCACCGCTTCCAGGATCGTGGGCACAATGTCAATGATGTGGTGGAACTGAGTGCGAATGCCGCCTTGATCCGTAATACGACCCTGCCAGGCAATTACCATCGGGTTGCGTGTGCCTCCCAGGTGCGAAGCAACCTGCTTGCCCCATTGAAACGGTGTGTTCATGGCCCAGGCCCAACCTACCGGATAGTGGTTATAGGCAGTCGGCCCGCCGATCTCATCCAGGTGCTTCAGCAGATAAGACGGGTCTTCCTGTATTCCGCCAAGGGCCGCCATTTCATTGAAGGCACCGTAAAGTGTTCCTTCCATCGAAGCGCCGTTATCCCCAATAATCCAGAAGATGAGTGTGTTATGCAGTTGACCAGTCTGCTCCACGGCATCGAGGATGCGCCCCACTTCATAATCGGTCTGGGCAGTATACGCTGCGAATGCTTCCATCAAGCGTGCGGCAACACGTTTCTGGTCTGGCGTCAACGAGTTGTAGGCCGGTATCTCCTTGGGCCGCGGTGTCAGCTTCGTGCCGGGCGGGATCACACCCAACTTAAGCTGCCGCTGATAGGTTTCTTCGCGGTACTTGTCCCAGCCCTGATCGAATTGTCCTTTGAACTTGTCCAGCCACTCCTTCGGCACGTGATGCGGGGCATGGGTGGCTCCGGGTGCGAAGTAGATAAAAAATGGTCGGTCGGGAGTAACCGATTTCTGCTGAAAGATGTACTTGATGGCTTCGTCTGCCAGCGAGTCGTTAAGGGTGTAGTGCCCTTCTTTTCCTTTCGGAACCTTCATCTCAACCGGCTGGTTGTCACGGTACAGGGCAGGAGCCCACTGATTCGCTTCCCCGCCGATAAAGCCATAAAAATGATCGAAGCCTTGCAGGCCAGGCCAACGGTCGTACGGACCCGAAATACTGGTCTCCCAATCCGGAACATTATGGTTCTTGCCGAAGAAGGCTGTGCTGTATCCGTTTTGCCGCAGGATTTCCGAGATCATCGCCGCATTTTTAGGAATTTGACCGGTATAGCCGGGATACGCAGTTCCAATTTCGGTGACCACTCCCGTACCAACCGAATGGTGGTTGCGTCCGGACAGCAGTGCCGCACGGGTTGGAGAGCACAGTGCCGTGGTGTGGAACCGTGTATAGCGCAACCCGTTTTCTGCCAGGCGGTCGAGGTTAGGTGTTGAAATCTGACCACCAAAGGTACTCCACTGACCGAACCCGCAATCATCGATCAGAATAACCAGGACATTCGGAGCACCGGCTGGCGCCCTGGTGATCGGAATCTTATCGGGCTGCGATTCTTTGTAGGTACGCCCCATCTTTCCCTTAAACGGTGGCTCAGGTATGGGCAGTACCGTGCTGCGCGGGGACTGACACGACACCGTGGCCACCAACATAACTAATACTGTAAACAACAGGCCAGAGAATCTCCGGAACCACTGTTGCTGATGACTGGTTGTACCCATTTCAATCTCCTTTCGTTTCATTGTTTCGCCTCCTTTCATCGTTTGAGTTTTCATGCCTCACTTCACCCGTTGATGAAGCAGTGGCAATTGTTGAAAGTTCCGTATGGCACCCTTGTCACTGAACGTTACGGAGTAACGATGTTAAATCCACCCTTGAAGGTATCCAACAGCCCCATTAACTCGCCAAGCTTATCCCTGTTACCCTGGATTTTTATATTTCCGGATGTAATCTCCTTTTCGAATGTTGTTTTTTCCATAGTGATTGCATCAAACACTGTCCGGGTAAGTGTAATTGTAGCGTCAGCTTGGGGTCCTGCCGATTCGGCATATACGTAAGGGCAGAGTTCTCCAGGTTTAAGACGTATTTCTCACCCACGTCGGTGAAATTCCAGTTGAGAATAATCACCTTGCCGTCCGCCTTGGGACCGTTGAGCTGCACCCCCATAAAATCGAAAAACATCGGGATCGTCATCGCCGTAATCACGTCGAGACTTCCGGCTCCTCTGCTAACGGTGTGGACCCCGTTGCGCAGTTCATAGGCCGCTGTAAGATAGTTGTTGCGCCAGGTGAACGCTTCAGCCTGATAGCCGAGTTGCTCCAACACATCTGCCTGGAGATTTCGCGCCTCCTTGTTATTGGGATCGGCGAAGACGACGTGGTTTATCGCCTGGGCCACCCATCGATATTCGCCTTTCTTGAAATCCGCGCGTGCCTTTGCAATGACAGCTTTGGCACCCCCCATATACCGTATGTAGTTTTTAGCCAATTCTTTAGGTGGCAGCGGGTTGAGATTTGCCGGGTTCATATCATACCATCCCAGGTACTTCTGATAAACGGCCTTCGCATTGTGATTAACCGTTCCATAGTAATCTCGGGCATACCACTTCCGGGAGAGACTGGATGGCAGCTTGAGCATTGGACCAATCTCGGACATGGTGTAACCCTTGTTTGCCAGCCTTAGGGCCTGATCGTGGATGTACTTGTACATATCACGCTGGTCCTTGAGGAACTTTATTGCCCGGTCGTGCCCCCAGCGCGGCCAGTTGTGCTGAGCAATCAGTATCTCAATCTGATCCCCATACATAGCGATCGCCTCGTTGAGGTAGAGTGCCCATTTGTAGGCATCGCGCACCTGAGCACCGCGAAGCGTTAGCACATTGTGCAGCGTATGGCACGCCAGCTCGGTAGAGTTGAACACCTTGAACTGCGGGAAGAAGATCATCATCTCGGCAGGTACCTCTGTATCGGGCGCCATGTGGAAGATCATCTCCACGCCGTCAATGATCCGCTTCTCACCTGTCTTGGTGATGATATCCGTGGGTGCAATCAGTGTGGTCCTGCCTATAGAGGATGCCTTTCCGATGCCGGCATCCACCTGGCCTCGCTCACCTCTTGGTAGAACAATGCCGTACCAGTAGTCTGAACGCCGGCCCATGACAGTACCGGCCGTGAGGTTTTCACTGGTCGCTGCTTCCAGAAATCGTTCCGGCGCGAAGATCCGGATATTGCCGGCCTTCACATCGGCATCATCCACCACACCCTTCACCCCGCCAAAGTGGTCGACATGGCTGTGCGTATAGATCACCGCTACTATCGGCCGTTTTTCACGATGCTGGTAGTAAAGATCGAGCGCAGCACGAGCGGTCTCTGCCGAGATGAGAGGGTCAATGAGGATCACGCCCTTATCACCCTCGACGATGGTCATATTCGATAAGTCTAAGCCGCACACCTGATAGATACGGTCCACGACCTTGAACAGGCCTGCATTCATGTTGAGCCGGTCCTGGCGCCACAGGCTCGGATTGACAGTGGCAGGGGCATCCTTTTGCTTCAGGAAATCATAGGCTTGAAGATTCCACACCTCTTTGCCATCACTATCCCTAATGACTGCGCTTGCCGGCCCGGCAATCAGGCCGCGCTGGGCATCTTCGAAGTCTTTCCGGTCAGCGAAGTTGAGCTCCTTCAGTACGGTAGCATTAGCCTGTTGTGTAGCAGGCTCCGCATCCTTCGGTTCAGTAGAACGGGCAGGCTTGCCCCCTGCCATCTCCTGCATTGCCTTTTGGTCAACAGCACTCATCTTGGTTTCACCGAGGGTAACGATAACTTTACCGATCTTGCCGGTGAACTTGAACGGCATGTCGTAATCCTCGCTCACACCTGTGCCGGTGTCTTCACCGACATCGAGGGTTTCATCGAACGTGATGCGCATGGGAACAGTGCCGGCTATCCGTCCCTGGGCAATTTGCTTGCCGTCCACGTTGAGCGTGCCGGTGCCGCCTTTGCCATAACCACCACCGTCATATTGGAAATCGAATACGATTGTGTGCTGGCCGGGGGCAAGTGCATCCTTGGCGGCGATGTTGAAGTGCGCCATGTTCGCCAGGTTGTAGTGGAAGACCGGCTTGCCGGCCTGAAACAGCAGCGCGTAGCCGCCAAACAGTCCGCCCTGTGTCAACACGACTCCTTGCTCGTCACCCTTCGCAAGCATCACCTCGGCAGTGATGCGAAACGACTTATTCTTTATGTCAGGTGCAGCACCTTCCGGGATGCGCTTCTGACCCTGATAATAAGTGAACTCAGACCGGCTGCGTGTGAGGCTGGGCCGAACGGATACGTTAAACCGCTCGATCTTACTGTCGTCTATCGGCAACACGTTATACCTGGCCGCCTCGGCGTAGAACAGCAACTGCAGTTCGCGGAGCTTGTCGGGATTCTGGTCAGCCACGTTGGCGGCTTGGCTGAAGTCCTCGGTAACGTGATACAGTTCCCACTTAGAGCCGATGATCACGTCCTGCTTAGCCGCCTCGGGGACAATGGTGACGTCCTCCCATGGCGCTGACTTCGGCGTCGTGCATGCCAACCAACCATCGTGATAGATAGCCCGGTTACCGAACATCTCAAAGTACTGCGTATGGCGGGCCGGCGGCGACTTCGCATTGTCGAACGAATAAGCCATGCTTACTCCCTCGATCGGCTTTTGTGTGACGCCGTTGACGACGGAGGGTGCTTGCATGCCGCACACGTCGAGGATTGTCGGGACGATATCAATCGTGTGATGCCACTGGGAACGAATTCCTCCCCGGTCCTTGATACGGGCAGGCCAGGAGATGACCATCGCATTGCGTGTACCGCCGTAATGCGAGGCAATCTGCTTCGTCCACTGGAATGGTGTGTCCATCGCGTGTGCCCAGCCGTACGGGTAATGGTTGTGTGTCTTCCACGTACCCAGATCGTCCTTTCGTTGGAGGGTCTGCTTTTCATCTTCGAAAAGGCCGTTCAAGCTGGTAAGTTCATTGAGAAGGCCGCCGGGACCTCCCTCGGCACTTGCGCCGTTGTCGCCGACGAGGTAAATCACCAGCGTGTTGTCGAGTTGTCCAAGTTTCTCTATCGCATCCAGCACGCGGCCAATGTTGTAGTCCGTCTGTTCAAGAAAGCCGGCATAGATCTCCATCATGTAGGCATAGAGTTGCTTCTGCTCCGGCTTGAGGGAGTCCCACGCCGGTATCCCTGTGTGGCGTTTGGTCAACCGGGTGTTGGCCGGTACCAGACCAAGCTCTTTCTGCCGCGCCAGCGTTTCCTCGCGCATCTTATCCCAGCCCTGATCGAACTGGCCTTTGTACTTCGCTATCCACTCCTTTTTCGGATGATGAGGTGAATGTGTTGCCCCCGGCGCGTAATAGAGTAAGAACGGCCGTCCGGGTGCAATGGTTTGCTGGTTGCGTACCCAAAGTATCGCCTGATCGGCCATGTCGTAATCGAAGTTGTAGTCAGAGTTGCCTAAGTACGGCTCGATGGGCCGTGTGCCATCAAACACTGCCGGCCGCCACTGGCTTGTCTCGCCGCCGATGAACCCATAGAAATGCTCGAAACCCAACCCGGTCGGCCAGAGGTCGAACGGCCCGGCCTGGCTGCTTTGCCAATCCGGCACGTTGTGATTTTTGCCGAACCAGGCAGTATTCCAGCCTTTCTGCTTAAGGATTTCGGCAACGGTCGCGGTATCCTTACCCATCAGGCTGTCATAACCGGGAAAGCCCGTGGCCATCTCCATAATAGTGCCGGTGTGTACCGAGTGATGGTTGCACCCGGTAAGCAGCGCCGCACGGGTAGGCGAGCACAGCGCCGTTGTGTGGAACTGCGTGTAGCGTAGCCCGCTCTTTGCCAGCCGTTCCAGCGTAGGTGTTTCGCATGGCCCACCGAACGTACTGGCTGCTCCGAAACCAACATCATCCAGGAGCACCAGGACAATATTGGGCGCCCCTTTGGGCGCCTGAATCGGCTTTGGAAAGTAGGGCTTAGAGTCTTTGATGCTCAGTCCAATCTGCCCATGAAAGGGTGGCTCCGGTCGTGGTAGGACCTCCTGTCCAGCGAGGTTACCGACTAGACTCAAACAAAGCAGGGCAAGACTGACAATAAGCTCGACTGCTGTTCTTGCTCTCATGTTATATTCCTCCTTTCTATAAAATTAACATCCTATTTTCAGGGTCTTAGCTTCGCCATTTACAAGCAGGCTCTCCGTTATATAGTCTAAATCAATTTTGCTATTCCAGAATCCAATGCTAATCATTTCTGTTGTTTTAACAGGAGGGAACAGAGGCGACTGACTTCTCATCTCCGTTCGCTCTTGTTGACCTATCTGTGTGTATTTCCATCGGCAATTCAGTGGCCGGCCACTGAATTGCCGATACACTGCTCGAACTTAGCCCGCAACGATTCCTCATCAATGGCACCGGCTGCTCCAATGGCCACAATTTGTGTCCGTGGCGTCCGCTTACCCCACTCATCTGCCAGTGAGATGTCCACGCGCCTGCCAACAACTTGTAAAATCACCCGCCGTTCCGGTGCATCCAGGGTGTACATAACGCCCTTAGCCCGATAGATATTCACCGGCAGCTTTGACACAATCTCACTCAGCACATCCAGCGAGAGCGGCCGATCAGTCTCATAGCTCCAGGTGCCGAACACATTCGAATGATCATGGTGGTGATGCTTTTGATTGCAGTGAGAGTCTCTGCAGTCGTGATGCTTTAAGTTGTACCAGTTCGGGTCTGCCTGGGTTGGATCATAGCGGCCGACTGAAAGCAAAACAGGGAGCGGCACATCAGCCTGGACGGCCTCGATAAGTCTGTAGCAGTGAAAGCGGCTGTCCAGCCATTCCTTGATCCTGGCGACCTGGTCGGAGCCCACCAGATCCACCTTATTCAGAATAATCATGTCGGCACAAGCCATCTGGAAGAGCTTCAGATCCATAAACTCCGGTGAGGTAAATACCTGCTCCGCATCCACTACACACAGGATGCTATCCAGACGGATACGGTCGCGAAAACTGGGATTGTTGAAGGTCATGGCAATACCGGAAGGCTCGGCTACGCCGCTGGCTTCCAACAGGATGTATTCAGGCCGTTCTGGCCGATTGATCGTCTCCATCACCGTCGCGATGAGGTCATCGCGGATAGTGCAGCAGATGCAACCATTAGCGAGGCTGATGACATTGCTTTCAATGCCCACAATAAGTTCGGCATCGATATTGATCGAACCGAAATCATTAACCAGCACCGCCACCTTTAGGCCATGATTGCCGTTGAGGATACGGTTGAGCATCGTAGTCTTCCCTGCCCCGAGGAAGCCTGTGAGGATTGTAAGAGAAATTCCAGTGTTGTTAAAGATGTTCATGATCTCTCGTTGTCTCCTTTAGCCTAAGTCTGAAAACTTCGGCTACATTTCCACGAAAACGTTCCGTCGGATTCTTACGGGACCGATGGAACGTAAACCATCTTGACCAGTTACTTCTTCGCCGACGTGATGCCGAGCATTTCGGCCAGGTTGATCTTCATCTCGGCGGGCAACCGTGCCCATTCCCGTATCTGGTCCTTGGGGGTGAAGAGCGCAGGATCAATTTCCTGATCGCGGATCCCTTGCTCCTGATTGGCAATAAACGGATTTTTGATTGCTATCTCACCCGGTATCTTACCACCGAAGTTGTGCTGGATGACCCACTCCAGGCTCGGGCGGACGGTATTAGTTGTCTCCGGTAACGCTGCCTCGCGGATCCAGACACACTCCTTAGTGACATTAACAACAGTGTGATCGATACCAAAGGCAAACATGCCTTTGTAGTGCGTCCGTATACCAGCCATCATCTCGCCGATTAATTCGCGATCGTAGGAGACATGGCAGGCCATGGCAAGCCGCGGCTGCACCAGGTTTGCCAGGTAGCCGACACCGTAGTGCGGCGTGTGCAGATTGTCAACCGTAAATGCCCCCATGAAAGGTGCTACACCTTGTTTCAATGCCCACAGGTTTACCATATCGATGGCCATCTCGGTGACAAACACGTCTACGCCTTTGGCGTACTTGGCGGTAAGCTGGTCGGGCTTGCCGTCGCCAGTCCAGACGAAGGAAAGGCCGTTCCAGTCCAGCCGGTATGCTGAGGCGCCGTCCACGCCGTGAGAGCGCCGCCAATGAGTCACCTTCACACCGTCCTTGTCGTAACAGATGCCACCATCATCCCTGAAGTCGAACTCGGAGACATCGATCTCATAACCGTCAGCCATTGGCCCCACAGACCACGCTGAAGTCCAGGCGCCCATCTTCTTGATAGCTTCACATACGGCCTTGGTGCCCAGCGCCGGCGTTCGGCCTGACGGGCCAATCACGCACAGCGGTTTCCAGCGCCCGTTAAACGGGGCGAATTGGTACAGGTAGGGCAGTTCGCCGAAATGGTCGATGTGCAGATGGGTGATGAAGATATCATTGATTTCCGGCACCGGCACCTGGTTGGCAACGATATTGCGCAGGCAGCCAGGCCCGAAATCGAAAAACAGCCGCTTGGCCCCGCCCAGCTCCACCATAATGCAGGTACTGGCCTGGGTCATGCGTGGCGGCCAGGGGTTGCTACCCATGAAGATAATGCGCATCTCATCCGGACCGAGCGTCTCACTTTGCGGGAAGTAGTTGTTCTTGTTCCTAACCGAGGGCGTCGGCAGGTAGTAAGGAGGCATCGAAATGCCGGTGCCCGGCGGCGACCCATAAGGGTTTTTCTCTCCGGGTGCACCAGGCGTGGGTTTCTTTTCACCAGCCGCCTCCGCCGTAGGAAGAGTGGCTGCAGCAATACCTGTTGCAGTTACACCTAAGGTCATAAGCATCTCACGTCGATTCATAGCTTGGTCTTTTTCTTTCATAGTTTAGGTTCCTCCTTCGAATTAATGTTTGTTTTCTTGTCCTCCGTCTGCATTGCCACAGCAATGCTCGCGACGAGCAGAATGGTGCCCCATGATGAGTTTGTTCAAGTTGTTTCTCCTGGTCTTGAGCAGGAGACAACAGAGGTAATGAAAATAGAGTAAAACTCACC
>JAANMV010004932.1_pt1 | contig 10111 bp, 9 predicted proteins | sample 7279661 | NCBI WGS metagenome assembly JAANMV01 (sample SAMN14094540, study PRJNA606508) | bioreactor metagenome | isolation source: A lab-scale SPAN reactor treating ammonium-rich wastewater day 121 | place: Ireland: Galway | collected 2017-05-16 | reverse complement strand
AGTTGCTCGCCGAAGCGGCACAGCAGATCGAACGCGTCGGCCTGGGCGCCAGCATGTTCGAACCCTTCTCCGGGTTGGCAGCGGCAACACCCATCGCCGCGTACAGGTCGGCGAGGTACTGATCGGCAACGTCATCCCCCCATTCGCGGCGTGACCGCGTGTAGATGCGGCGCAAATCCAGCGCCGCATTTCGGGTCAGCAGGAACGTGGCGGGTGATGGCGCGTCATTGCCAGCCATCGGCTTCCTTGCGGTCGAGCACCGCCATGTCGGTCTCTAAGTCGCCGCTGGACGCGAAGACGCGGTCCGCCGCCAAGTCTCGATAACCGACGAGGATGGCGTCCTGGAGAATGTCCAAGCGGTTGTCAAGTTTCGAGGCGAAATCGGCGAGCATGGCCCGCATGGATTGGTGCTGGGGCCTGATGGCATGTTATACGTCATCGTCGGCAACCATACCGCGCCCGTGACGGAATACGAGGCCGACAGTCCCCACCGCCACTTCTACGAGGGAGACTTGATCGGTCCTCGTTACGAAGATCCAGGCGGACACGCCAATGGAATTAAAGCGCCGGGCGGCGTGGTGCTGCGCACCGATGTGGAGGGCAAGCGAGTTTCGCTAGTGGCGGGCGGGATCCGTAATGCCTATGATTTGACCTTCAATCGGGAAGGGGACTTGTTCGTTCACGATTCCGACATGGAGTCCGACATCGGAACTTCGTGGTACCGCCCGACACAACTCTACCACGTTACCTCCGCCTCCGAGTTCGGTTGGCGCAGCGGTTGGGCCAAGTGGCCTGACTACTATGTCGATTGTCTGCCCGCCGTTGCCGACACCGGCCGAGGCTCGCCCACGGGCGCCGTGGCGTACAATCACCACATGTTTCCGGCCCGCTACCATAATGCGCTGTTTTTGGGCGATTGGTCGGAAGGCCGAATTATTGCGGTGCTGTTGACGCGGGAAGGGGCCACCTACGCCGCGAAAACCGAGAACTTCCTCGAAGGAAGGCCGTTGAACGTGACTGACCTCGATGTCGGACCCGACGGCGCGCTGTATTTTTGCACGGGCGGTCGCGGCACGGACGGCGGCTTGTACCGCGTCGCTTGGAAAGGCAAGGTTCCGCCCAACGTGCAAAATCTTGGCAAAGGCATCGAGGCGGTAATTCGGCAGCCGCAATTGCACAGCGCCTGGAGCCGCCAAGAGATTGCCCGAAAACGCCGCGATCTGGCAGATCAATGGGATCGCCTGGTCAAGGGCGTGGCGCGCAGCAAGTCGAATCCTTGGCAGTACCGCGTTCGAGCGCTCGACGTGATGATGCTCTACGGACCGCGGCCTGACGCGGCGTTTCTCATCACGTTGGCCAAAGACACCGACTTCGAGGTTCGGGCGAAAGCCGCCGAATTGCTCGAACGTCATCAGGAGCGCGAGGCCCGCGATTGCCTGCAGGAGTTGCTATCGGACGACAACGCGTGCGTCCGCCGCAAGGCCGCCGAAGCGTTAACAGCCCAAGGGCGCGAGGTTCCCTTGAATAAACTGGAAAAGATGCTCACGTCGAACGATCGGTTTGAAGCGTGGGCGGCGCGGCGGCTCTTGGAATTGTCGGACCCGCAATCGTATCGGGTGGAGGTGCTCCAGACCGAGAATCCACGCCTGTTTATTCAAGGCGCCACGGCGATCCTTATTGCCCGTCCGTCGAAGGAGGACGCCGAGGATGTGATCCAACGGACCCTTACCCTCATGGAAGGTTATGTGAGCGACCGGGACTTCATCGACATGCTGCGCGTCGTGCAGTTGGCCTTGATCCGTGGGGAATTCTCTGCGGCCGACGCGCCCGACGTGCGCCAGGCCATGGAGCGCGAGTTCCCGGCCAACCACCCGCGGATGAACCGTGAATTGGTTCGCCTGTTGGCGTATCTCGACGCGTCCTCGATTGCGGATCGTTACTTGGCGTACCTGCGTTCGCCCAAGGCGGAATATATCGACAAATTGCACCTGGCGTTGCACCTGCGATTCCTGAACACTCCGCTTTCCGAAAATCAACGACTGGAACTGCTTGGTTTCTATGAAGACGCCGCGCAGCGCGAGGGCGGCGGCAGCTATGGTCGCTATATCCAAAACGTCGCCGTGGACTACGCCCGAACTTTCTCCGTCGAGGACGGGTTAGCCATACTCGAACGCGGCGATGAGTTTCCGACGTCGGCCATCGGTGTGTTGTACAATCTGCCACCGAAATTGGACGATGCGACACGCCAACTATTAATTGACTTGGAGGGACGCATCAGCACGGAAGACAGCGAAGCGTATGAACGTTTGCAACTAGGTTTGGTGGCCGTATTCGCGCGAAGCGGCGACGCCGACTCGATGGCGCATCTCCGCTCCATGTGGGACCGCAGTCCGGAACGTCGAGGAATGATCGCAATGGGACTGGCCCAGCAACCCGGCGGCGCCAACTGGGAGTACCTGCTCAAGAGCCTGCCGATTCTTGAAGGCGATCCCGCGCGAACAGTCTTAACGATGCTCCGCACGGTGCCCTATGGTCCGAATGACCCGGAACACTACCGCCAGGCGATTTTCTGCGGTCTACGCCTGAAGGAAAACGGCGCCACAGAGGCCGTCGCCTTGCTGGACTATTGGACCAGCGCCGCGGTCACGCCTGAGGGCGAAGGCTGGGAGGCGTCGCTGGCGGCGTGGCAGAAGTGGTTCAACGTGAGCTATCCGGACCATCCCTCGGCCGAATTGCCCACGGCGTCGGCCGAGAGTAAGCACCAGATTGACGATCTCATGGAATACCTGGCCAGTGCAGATTCGGAAGAAGCCTCCGCGACCCGCGGCGCGGTAATCTTTGAAAAGGCCCAATGCGCCAAATGTCACCGGTACGGCGGCTTGGGGAAAGGTTTGGGCCCGGACCTGACCTCGGTGGGACGCCGGTTCAGCCGACGAGAAATCCTCGAATCCATTCTCTTTCCGTCGCATGTGATTTCGGATCAATACATGACCAAAGCCATTGTCACCACCGGCGGTCGCAAATTCACGGGCATGGTCGGCGCCGGCGCCGATCAAGAACTGACCGTCCTGATGGAAGACGGCCGCACTGTGACGATCGCCAAGGATCAGGTGGACGAGATGGTTACCGTGAAGAAATCCGTGATGCCTGAAGGATTGTTGAACGAGTGGGAGCGGGAAGACGTCGCGGATCTGATTGAATTCCTCACGTCGCCCCCTTCGACCACCGTCGCCACTCCGCCACTGCCCGTGCAAACGCGGTAAGGGTGTCGGCAACACGAAGGTGAACTAAGTAACCGGATGTTCGCCTCGGCCGGAAGGCCGAGGATCGCGGGCTACCGCCTGCGGCGCCAATTGCGCCGCAGGCGTGTTTTTTATTCCTCGTCCATCACCAGCCAAACTGGCAAGCGCTGCAATTGACCTTCACGATTGACGCAGGCCAGAACGCTCTCGCCGGTTACCAGCAGTTCATTGTCTCGAAAGATCTGGTATTCATGCCACACCCGCACGCCGTGGGCGCGCCGGGTGGTTGTGACGAGTCGCAACAGGTCATCGTAAATGGCGCCGCGACGGTAACGGCAGGAGATTTCCGCGACCACCAGGAACACGCCTTCCTCTTCCATTTGTCGATAACTATGCCCCGAAGCGCGTAGAATTTCGACGCGGCCCATTTCAAAGTACGTGAGGTAATTCGCGTGGTGGACGCGGCCTTGCGCGTCGGTTTCCTGGTACCGCACGCGAAACTCGATGGCGTGTTGTCGGAGCATTGCAAGTTGACCGAACTTTGGTGATTTCCTATAGTTACGGAGAAATGGCTGCCCCTACACCAGCGGGTGTTTTTGACGCCCTCTAATCTTCCTTTGACTACTATCCACGCGGATCGAGTAACGTTATGAGCACAGGGGAAAGCACGGGCGCCGATTTCGCAACCATGCGCGGACGGGACTATCCGGCGATCCGTCAGTTTACCGTCTTTCTGGAAAATCGTGTGGGCCAGCTTCTTGAGGTTGTGCGCCGCTTTGAAGGAAGCAAGGTGCGCATTGTAGCGCTCTCGATTGTCGATTCCACCGAATGCGCCGTCGTTCGTTTTCTTTTGAGCCACCCCGAACAAGGCCGAGAAATTCTCGAGCGGGCGGGCTTGGCGATGATCGAAAGCGATCTGATTGGCGTCGAATTGCCGGAAGGAATGCAGCCTCTGCTTCAGGTTTGTACGGCGTTGCTGCAGGCGGAGATTAATATCGTGCAAGCCTACCCATTGATTGTCCGCCCGCATGGCCGACCGGCCGTGGCGCTAATGGTCGATAACATTGAACAAGCCCAAGAGACGCTTGCCGAGCGCGGATTCACTATGATTACGGAGCGTGATCTTTCGGAAATCGAATAATTCTCCGTAATACTTTGCCACTTAGCGTGAACCGCCTAATCTCTCAAGGTGCGCCAGTCGGGGGCGATGCGCTGGCTGCCGCCGTGGTTCTTCTTGTCACTCCGGCGATGCACTAGGCGGCCAATTTCGCGGGCGGCGCGTCGTCAAGAAGATTGATGACCAGCAATACGTCGCCATCGGCGTCGTAGAACTGCACCAGCCCCAACTCGACCAACCACATGGCGAAGAAGGCATCCGCGCGGTACGAGCGAGCCATGCAGCGCCCTTGCTGCACAATGATCGTTTCATCGACCTGAAACTCGGAAAACACGGTGGCGCCCAAATGCTGGAGTGTCTTCAGGACCAAAGCGCGAACGTGGCTAGGCTGGGAACCGACGGACATCGTTCAGGACTCCAATAACGTAAGCGGTCGAGGCGAGGCGGCAACTTTACCGGAGGATCGTTACGGGTAAAGAAAACATCGGCCGAATATCGCGAGCAGTTTGCACCGTCCCCAGTGGAACACCAGAACCGCGCGGTCCCTCTAGGTTGCCCATCGTTCGCCAACGTCGTGCCTGCCAACAACCCCGCAATCGTACAAGTCGCCGGCGAATTTTTCGACACCGATTATCGTATTTCAACGGCCATTTTTTCGGTTGTTGCCACCAACGACCCGCTCTACCGCGAGTGGATCTGCGGGGATCTGCCCGTTACTGCCGAATTCCCATGCCAAGGGGATCCTGGGAATCAATCAACAAGGTTGCTTCCGCCGTGACGAATGCGGAACCGCGGATGCGTGGTAATACCCCCATCTCCGCCAGACGATAGGTTCCTTCAAAAACGCTGCCCACAATGCTCTCTTGGCGCCATCGGTCACCGGGGGCCAGTTTCCGGTCTGCCGCGAGACACGCAAGTTTAGCGCTTGTGCCGGTCCCACAGGGCGAACGATCGTACGCGCCGCCGGGACATAAAACAAAGTTCTGGCTTTGCGCGTCAGGCCGGGTTGGCGGACCGAATAGCTCGATGTGATCGATCTCGGCCCCTCCTGCGCCGACGACGCCCGCCCGGCTCAAACCGCGACGAACGTGCCGCGCGAAGGCGGTCAAAAGTTCGATATTCTCAAAGCGTAGTTCCTGGCCGTGATTTTCCACGAGGAAAAACCAGTTGCCTCCCCACGCGACATCGCCGGCGACGGCGGAGCCGTTCTCTAACTCGACGCACACGTTGGCCGCATGGCGGTACGACGGCACATTCTCGACCGTGGCCTCGCCCGACGGGTGCAACTCTACCGTCACCGCGCCCACCGGCGTATCAATTCGGTGAAGTCCTGGCATCATCCGCCCGATCCACGCCATTGTGGCCGCGACCCCAATTGTCCCGTGGACGCACATCCCCAAGTAACCCACATTATTAAAGAAGATCACGCCGGCCTCGCATGACGGATCATGGGGCGGGCAAAGAAAGGCGCCGACAACGGCGTCGGAGCCGCGTGGTTCGTTGACGACCGCCGACCGGAACGTGTCATAATCGCGACGAAACCGCGCGACCCGTTCGCATAACGGACCATGCCCTAAGTCCGGGCCGCCATCCAGGATCAGCCGCGTCGGCTCGCCCCCCGTGTGGGAGTCAATGACATTTACGCGATGAATCGTCATGGCGACCAATCCCACCGGCATGTTAAGCGGCGCCCAATACCTTACCGACCGAATCAACCTCAACATTAACCTAAATCAACCGCGCTGTGGTCTTCAATGACCTTGGGGACGCGCGACGCGCACTTGGTCATGGGCATTGAAGACGACCGTGCATCAATAAACTCGGAAGCGGTATCCATTCGGCTGCGAAGATTCTTCCGCGCTGCACGATTCTCGCCGCGAGGGCGCACCGCATTGCGGCCAGAAACCGGCAAAGAGCCTTTGGGATCGTGGTTCACTACCCGTTTTCGTTGCTTAGGGCGTTGGTTTACAATTCATCGCTTGCGGGATTCCACAAGTCGATTTCTTTCTCCTACGTGAGGCGGGCAAAGCGAAAGTCATGCCGACTTCGATTCGTTTCCTTCTAATATTGAACTGTATTGTGGCGCCCGCTGTTGGCTTCCAACCAGTGCGGGGCGACGACACCGGAGTACTTGCAGCACACATTCATACACTTCGTCAAGTTGGTCCGCGGGGCCAAGGACATCCGGAAGCCATCGTCGCGTTGCGCCGTTTGACTCAGGCCAAAGGAAGTCAGTTGCTGGAACTTCTGCGAGGAATGGACGACGCCAATCCGATCGCCATGAATTGGATGCGTGCCGCTTTTGAAACCGCCGCTGCGCGGGCTATTCAAGAAGGGACCATGCCAGCTGATGGCTTGGAGAAGTTTATCGCCGAGAAACGGCACAATCCGCGGGCGCGCCGGCTAGCCTTCGAATGGCTGGAACGAGTTGATCCTTCGGCTAGAAAACGACTGATCCCCGCCATGCTCAATGATCCGAGCCTGGAGTTGCGCCGCGAGGCCGTAGCGCTGGCGGTCAATGAGGCGAAATCCCTGCAAACGGCTGAACGAAACGAGGAGGCGGTGCAAGCCTACCAAGCCGCGCTATCGGCGGCCCGCGACCTTGACCAGATTGACGCCATCGCGGAAACCCTGAAAAACCTGGGCGTTGCCGTCGATCTGCCACGGCACTTTGGGTTTCTAACGCAATGGAAACTCGTTGGCCCCTTCGACAACTCCAATTTGACAGGGTTCGCCACGGTGTTTCCGCCCGAGAATTCGGTGAACTTGTCAGCCGTCTATCCCGGCAAGGCGGGAGAAGTCGCTTGGTTTGATCACCAGTCCAGCGACAAGTACGGCATGGTGGACTTGAATCGGGCGATCGGCAAACACAACGGAGTGACGGCTTATGCGTACTGCGAATTCAATTCGTCGGTGGAGCGCGAGGCGGAGTTGCGTCTAGGCAGCATCAACGCCAACAAAGTTTGGCTTAACGGCGAATTGCTCACCGCCAACGAGTCCTATCACACCAACACCCAAATCGATCAATACATCGGTCGTGGCCGATTGCGGAAAGGCGCCAATGCAATTCTGGTGAAGATTTGCCAGAACGAACAAACCGAAGATTGGGCTCAGCGGTGGCAGTTCCAATTGCGCGTGTGTGACGAGGCGGGAACGGCAATTTTATCGGAAGAGGGGGCGCCATGACGCGATCGATCGTGTTCCTGAGTCTGGTTCTTGGCGCCGGCGCCGCGGTCCTCGCCGACTGGCGCCAGTTCCGCGGCAACGCCGGTAATGCGACTGCGCCCGATGTTCAACTTCCGCTAACTTGGGGGCAATCGGAAGGTGAAAGCCACATTGCCTGGCGACGCGACTTGCCCGGCCGCGGCCCTTCCAGCCCGATCGTAGTCGCGGGCCGGGTGATCGTCACCTGCTCCAGTGGGATACACCAGGACCGGCTGCACGTCGTTTGTTACGACAGCGTCAAAGGAGATTTGCTTTGGGAGCGGCAGTTCTGGGCCGCGGGACGGACTCTAACAAACCCCACCAGTGCGAATGCCGCACCCACGCCGGTAACCGACGGTAAAGCAATCTACGCGTTCTTCTCGTCCAACGATCTTGTATGCCTGGATTTAGACGGCAATCTTCGGTGGTATCGCGGGCTGGGTTTCGATTATCCTCAGGCAGGGAACGACGTTGGCATGTCTTCCTCGCCGGTCGTCATTGCCGGCACCGTGATCGTGCAAGTCGAGTCGCAAGGCGACTCCTTTGCCGCGGGAATTGCGACGCAAACCGGCGAGACCCGCTGGCGCATCGAACGGCCGCGCGAAGCGAGTTGGTCCTCGCCAATTACCTTGTCCAAGGACGTTGTAGGCCGCGATGTGGCGCTGCTCCAGGGGCCGAGCGGCCTCACCGCCGTGGATGCACGTCGCGGCGATGTGCTCTGGAGTCATCCGGCTGCGTGTTCGGGAATCTCTTCGCCCGTGGCGGTGGGCAACCGTGTTTACTTTCCCGGCAATGGCGTGACCGCGTTGGACTTGGGGACGAACGCGGCCGAAATGCAAATTGCGTGGGAGTCATCGCGCCTTCGTCCCGGCGCCGGAAGCGTCGTTGTTTCGAAAGATCGAATTTATTTAGTCAACAACAGCGGTGTGCTGGTTTGTGGCGATGCGTCGAATGGAGAACTTTTGTGGCAGCTACGGCTTAGCGGGCGTTGCTGGGCCACGCCGATCGTCGCGGGAGACCGACTTTACGTTGTAAACTCGGACGGTAAGGCGTTTGTGGTGCAGGTTGGCGATAAAGGAGAGATCGTGGGGGAAAGCGACTTGGGAGAAGTCATTCAAGGAACGCCCGCCGTGGACCGAGACGTCCTGTTTATACGAAGTGACCGCCACTTGTGGAAAATTACTGCCGGAGAGACGCCGTGACCCGTGATGCGATTACGATTACCCCCGCCGGGCCTCTGGTTGGCGCCATTCGCCCGCCCGGCTCCAAGAGCATTACGAACCGGGCGTTGGTCTGCGCTTCACTCGCGGAAGGTGAGTCGCGATTGACCGGCGCGCTGGATAGCGACGATACCCAAGTCATGGTCGAGAGCCTGCGCCGTTTGGGGGTCAACATTGCATGGGATGTGGCTGCGGGCGAGATCCGCCTTATGGGCGTTGGCGGCGCTCTTCCCACCCACGATGCCGAGTTGTTTATAGGCAATAGCGGCACGACGGTTCGTTTCTTGACTGCTTTGGTGACCTTGGGACATGGCCGGTTTCGGCTTGATGGCGTCGAACGGATGCGTCAACGGCCGATCGGCGATTTGCTCGACGCACTCAACCAATTGGGCGCCAACGTGCGTAGCGAAGGCGACAATGGCTGCCCTCCCGTGGTGGTCAACGCCCACGGACTTCCGGGCGGCCGCGCGGTGGTGCGCGGCGATATTTCCAGTCAATTTCTCAGTGGGCTATTGATGGCGGCGCCCCTGGCGCAACGCGATGTGGAATTAGTCGTCGAAGGCGAGCTTGTATCTCGACCTTACGTGGCCATGACGCTAGCCGTGATGGAGGCGTTTGGCGTGCATTGGGACGAAACCGACCTCAACCAATTTCGAGCGTCGGCGCCGCAGATGTACCACGGACGAGATTACGGGATCGAACCAGATGCTTCGGCGGCGAGTTATTTTTGGGCCGTGGCGGCAATCACCGGGGGAACCATTCGTGTCGAAGGACTTTCGCAACGCTCGCTGCAAGGTGATGTGGCGTTTTGCGAATGCCTAAGGCAAATGGGGTGTCGCTTACAACATGCCGAGGATTCCATCACCGTCGCGGGCGGGCCGTTGCATGGCATTGACGTCAACATGAATGCCATCAGCGATACCGTCCAGACACTCGCCGCTGTCGCGTTGTTCGCGAAAGGGCCGACGAGAATTACGGGAGTAGGTCACAACCGCTTCAAAGAAACCGATCGCATTGGCGACCTGGCCCGTGAGTTGCGAAAACTCGGCGCCGAGGTGGAGGAATTGAGGGACGGTCTCAAGATCATCCCAGGGCCACGGCGGGAAGCGGTGATCGAAACCTACGATGATCACCGCATGGCCATGAGCATGGCGCTCGTTGGGTTGGGTGGCCCCGCCGTGACGATCAAGAACCCCGCCTGCACCGCGAAAACCTATCCGCGATACTTCGAGGACTTGGCGCACTTAAGCGGCGTACGCTACCACGACCGGGAACCTTCCTAGAGTTAAACGAGAACGAAGCGTAACGCTCGTCCTTCGAGCAGGCGT
>JAANMV010004930.1_pt1 | contig 10114 bp, 8 predicted proteins | sample 7279661 | NCBI WGS metagenome assembly JAANMV01 (sample SAMN14094540, study PRJNA606508) | bioreactor metagenome | isolation source: A lab-scale SPAN reactor treating ammonium-rich wastewater day 121 | place: Ireland: Galway | collected 2017-05-16 | reverse complement strand
CCGGTGATCTCGACGCTGACGGGGGGCACGGCGGAGATTCTGGAGCCTGAACGCTCCTGCCTCGCACTCAGTGTTCCGGTTCAGCCGGTCGAGATCGCCGACCAGATCGAGCGCATCGCGTCGGACCCGGGACTCGGGTCCCGACTAGCAGCCGAAGCTCGGTGCTTTGTCGCGCGCCGCTGCTCCCCAGGGGATATCGCCCGACTGACGGTCGAGTTCCTTCGAGCCGGTCGGACGACGGCTGGTCGTGACGCTCTGGCGCCGGCACTCGAGTGAAGCGCTGGTTGGTGTCTTGCGCGTTCTGATCGTCACTTGGGCTTGGCCGCCTATTGGACGGATGGGAGCGATGCGCCCGCTCGGCATGGCCCGCGAGTGGAGCCGGGCGGGGCATGAGGTTCACGTCCTGACCGGACCCGGAGATCGCGGCGGCGAGTATTGTCCCGACCTACTGGCTGCGGGGGAAGAGAGTGGGGCCGTCGTCCACCGGGCGCCTTGCCCCGGTATCTCCCCTCCCCAGACCTTGCGCCCCGCGTACGAACAACGGACCGAGAACCTTGTTGCCCGGCGGATTTCACGCGGTCGACAGATTGCCGGTCAGTGGAAAGGATTTCCCGACCTTCAGAGAAGCTGGATCCGCCCCGCGACGGTGCTGGCGACCGGCCTTCACGCCCACCACCGTTTCGACGTGGTGTGGACGACGTCACCACCTGAATCGGTGCACTTCGTCGGCCGCTCGCTCGCGAGGCGGGGGCTCCCTTGGGTCCCCGACTTCCGAGACCAGTGGTCCGAGTATCTACTTGCGCGCTGGGACCCGCTTAGCCGTTGGATCATCGACCGAATTACCAGACGGGTTCTCGCCCCGGCCCGAGCCGTCACAGCCAACACCCAGGGCGTGTGTGATTCCATCGCTCGCGCCAGCGGTCGGACGGTGACCTGTATCCGGAATGGCTGGGACCCGCCACCGGTTGGCACCGCGACTGCCCGCCCCCGTGCGCTCGGCTATTTCGGACGCATCGATCCGGAGTTTCAACACCCCGAGCGATTGTGGGAGCCGCTGCGACGCGTGCGGTCTGGCGGCCCGCCGTGGACGCTGGACATCTTCGCGGCTCCCGGTGGCGGGGGGGGGGCGGTTGTCAACATCCCGAGGGACCTCGAGGACCTCGTTCGCGTGCGGTCCCCCCTGCCTCATCCTCAGGCCCTCCTCGAGATGCAATCGATGGCTGCGCTCCTCGTTCTTGGCTGGGAGGCACTTGGTGGGGAGGCAGCCGTGGCCGGCAAGCTGTTCGAGTACATCGGATCGAGGCGCCCGGTGCTAGCCGTCGCTCCGCCGCACTACGAGGTATCCAGGCTCCTGGCTTCGACGGGTCTCGGGGTCTCTGGCTGGTCTACTGACGAACTTGTGGAGGCCTTGCGCAGTCTCGAGACTCTTGCTGCCGCGCCGTCAGCTCGCCTCGCGCTCTCGCGAGAGTCCTCCGCGCGCAGGCTCGCCGCGCTGCTGAGGGTCGCCGCAGGCCCATCTGGAGTACCGTGAACTCTGCTGCAGAGTTCTGCGCCCGCAGCCGTGGATTGATTTGGTGCTTAGAACTGAAAGTAGATGAAGGCGCGGTAGCTGTTGGGCACGAGCGCAAGGCACAGGGCCAAGAGGCCCCCCCAGGCTAGGCCGAAAGCTACCGGCGGGGCCGAGGACCAGAACCTGCGCCCCCAACCGCGGTGCGATGCAAGGTGCCCGGCAGCCAGGAGCGGGACTAGCGCCAACGGCCACCCGGGAAGAGTAAGTCCCGCGGTGCCGGCCCGAACCCCGAGGAACGCGAGGGTCGCATCCCAGGCTGCCCCGCCCCCCTGCGCCCTGAAGGGAATCCACGTCAGGAGCACCCAGACGTACGTGGTGGGGATCGCGATGGTGGTCGCGAGGCCCCCCCTGCCGAGGCGCCCCATGAGCTGACGCCACTCCTGGTGAACCGAGAGAGCCAGGCCGTGCGCGATCCCCCAGGCGACGAAGTTCCATGCGGCACCGTGCCAGAGGCCTCCGAGTCCCATCGTGAGCATCAGGTTGCGTCGCGTGAACCAGCGCGTTCCCCGGTTCCCACCGAGCGGGATGTAGAGGTAGTCGCGCAGCCACGACGAGAGGCTGATGTGCCACCGGCGCCAGAAATCGGAGATGTCGGCGGCGAAGTAGGGCCAGTCGAAGTTCTTGCACAGTTCGTAGCCGAGAAGCCAGGCGACCGCGATGGCCATGTCGGAGTAGCCCGAAAAATCGCAGTAGATCTGGATCGAGTACAGGATCGTGGCCAGCCAGGCGTCTGCGGTGGAGTGCAAGGCGGGGTTCGCGAAGAACTGGTCGACGATCGGGGCGACGTTGTCGGCAATACAGGCCTTCTTGAAGAAGCCCGAGAGAAAAAGGCTCGCGGCTGCGCGGAAGGGCACGGACGCGAAGAGCCTCGGCGCATCGAGTTGCGGCAGGAAGTCGCTCGCCCTCACGATGGGTCCGGCCACGAGTTGCGGGAAGAACGCGACGTAGAGCGCGAAGTCGAGCATGTCGCGCCTGGCGGCGAGCCGGCCGCGGAACACGTCGATCGTGTAGCTCATCGTCTGGAAGGTGTAGAAGCTGATCCCGACCGGGAGGACGATCTCGAGCCGCAGGCTCGACGCCTCGATGCCCACCGTATTCGCGAGCGCCACGGCGGAATCGAGGAAGAAGTTGAAGTACTTGAAGAGCGCAAGGACTCCGAGGTTGCTGCTCATGCTCACGAGGAGCCACGCACGTGGCTTGTGACCGGCAGCCATCTGCAGGGCTGCGACGTAGTCCACCACCGTGGAGAAAGCCAGAAGGGACAAGAATCTCCAGTCCCAGCTCCCGTAGAAGTAATAGGAGGCTGCGAGCAACCACCACTTCCGCTTTCGATCACTGCCGAGACGCCAGTACACGGGCCAAACCAGCGCCAGGAAGATGAAGAACCGAAGTTCGACGAAGATCATCGGGTCTGGACGAGATGGGCCAGGTCGGCACCCAGGCGCCGCGAGAACTGTTCCGCACCGGTCGTGCCCAGGTGCGTCGCGTCGTACCAGAGTTCGGCCCGATAGAACTCGGGGAACTCTCGCGGATCGGTGTAGTCGAGCAGGGGAACCTCGGGCAGATCGGCGGCGACGGCTCGGCGGATGGCACGCCCCTCCGAGAAGACCAGAACGGGACTTCCGCCACGACGATCCCACTCCAGCCGGGGCGGCAGGAAGAGGATGGGCCTGACCCCAAGCCGGCGGACGGCACGGACCAGGCGAACGAGGACTTCTACCTCGACGGGAGCCAGATCCGCCACATCACCGGTGCGGAGCGCGTCGTCGATCCGCCGAGCGAGGAAATCGGGGGCGAGGATGCTCGACTCGCGTGGAGCCAGGGCGGGATCGATGTCGTCGCCCAGGGGCATGAAGCCGGCGAGGGTGGGATCGAGGTAGGCGCGAGAGTCCGGGCGCCGAAGGAGCGCCGCGATCTTGCCGTAGTTCAGCCAGTAGTACCCGAACGCCTGCAGGTGTCGTGCGGAGTAGAGGACCTTGCGCCGAGCCGTCATGCGGGCTCCCGCCGTGAATCGCAGCAGGAAAGCCGTGTCGTGCGGGCGGTGGAACCGAATCACGCGCTCCGAGTCGAGGTTGTCCGCGTCCAGGGACGCGTTGAGGATCGGCTCCACCACGACGTAGCGAGGTGGGCTGGAGAAACTGCCCAGCCACTGGGCCACGAGATCGAACTGCTCCGCAACCGTCAGGCCGGGCACCCCGAGGTTGACGGTCTCGGCCCGTCCGAGTGGCGATGCCAGTTCGCGGTCGACCACTCGCGGGTTGACGTGCCGGTACACCCGGCTCGAGCCCAGAAAGGCGATATCGAAGTTCCCTCCCGTTCCGAGGGCGGCGAACTTTTCGGGGAAAAGAAGCGTATATCGCGGTGGCAACCACGGCTCAAGCCCCAGGGCAACCAGCCCCGCGACAGTCGCAAGGGACACGAGTACGCAAAGAAGTCCCGCGGCGACTCGTCGAGTCCGCTCCTGCCTGAGTGCTACCAAGGTCGGGCATTATGCCCCCGTGGGATCGGGACTGGGATGGAAGAGGTAGTGCCGCTCGCTAAGGGTCACGGCGTGGACACCTGCCCCGGCGCCGCCAGTCTGCCTCGGGATCGTGCTGCCGGGTTTGCCCCGCGAGGCGGGGTTAAACCTACAGTCAGCAAGCGTCTGCGTGCTATCATCGCGGTTTGAGTCCGACATCGACGCTGGTGATCCAGGCAAGCTCCCCGTGGCGCGGTTTTCAGTTCGCCGAGGTGTGGGAGTACAGGGAACTTCTGTACTTCTTGGCCTTGCGGGACTTGAGGGTGCGGTTCAAACAGACTCTTCTGGGCGTAGCTTGGCTCGTCCTCAGACCCTTGCTCTCGATAGCGGTCTTCACGGTTGTATTCGGGAGGCTGGCGCAGATGCCCTCGGATGGCATCCCTTATCCGCTCTTCCTGTTCGCAGCAATGCTGCCTTGGAATTTTTTTGCTGGAGCAGTCGGCGCTAGTACGGCCAGCCTGGTCGCAAACGCGAACCTCGTGTCGAAGGTCTACTTTCCGCGGGTCATTATCGTAATGGCGGCGGTCTTCACCGCGGTCGCCGAGGCGGCAATTTCGCTGGGCCTCATTGTCGCAATGATGGCGTGGTACGGGCGGACCCCGCCGATCTCGGCCATCGCCAGCGTGCCCCTTCTTCTGCTGCTCACCATGGGCCTAGCCCTGGCTGTCGGCCTCTGGCTGGGCACGCTGAACGTGAGGTATCGAGACGTAGGGAATGCGATTTCGTTCCTCCTTCAGATTTGGATGTACCTGACACCGGTGCTCTACCCGCTGAGCGTCGTCCCCGAACGATATCAGCCTCTCCTGGCCCTCAACCCGCTGACCGGCGTCGTCGAGGGATATCGAGCCGCTCTGTTTGGTAGCCCGTGGCTCTGGTGGCCTTTAGCGGCTTCGGTGCTCGTGGGTATCGTCGTCTTTCTTACTGGGCTCCTCTTCTTCAGCTCTTCGGACCACCTGCTGGCAGATACTGTGTGAGTAGTCCGGCCATTCGAGTACAGGCGATCTCAAAGCTGTACAGGATCGGCGCTCGGAAAACCCAAGCTGACCTGCGCGAAACACTTGTGGCCGCGGGAAAACGACTGTGGCACAGGAGCACCGCGCGCAAGACCCAGGCGGAGCGGACGCCGACAATCTGGGCGCTCAAGGACGTTTCCTTCGATGTCGCGGAAGGGGAAGTTCTCGGTATCGTGGGTGGTAACGGAGCGGGTAAGTCGACACTGCTGAAGGTCCTGTCGCGCATCACCGAACCCACAGCCGGGCGGGCGGTGGTCAGGGGGCGCGTGGCAAGCCTGCTCGAAGTCGGCACAGGGTTCCATCCTGAACTGACCGGACGGGAGAACCTCTTCCTTAACGGAGCCATTCTCGGGATGAACTCGAGGGAGATCCGGCGAAAGTTCGACGAGATCGTGGCCTTCGCTGAAATTGAGAAATTCGTCGATACCCCCGTCAAGCACTACTCGACAGGCATGTACATGAGGTTGGCCTTCGCCGTAGCCGCACATCTGGAGCCCGAGATCCTGATTGTGGATGAAGTACTCGCTGTGGGCGATGCCGACTTTCAGAAGAAGTGCCTCGGAAAGATGCGAGACGTTTCTGGTCAGGGGCGCACTGTTCTCTTCGTGAGCCACAACCTGAACGCCGTAAAGATGCTCTGCAGCCGATCGATCCTGCTGGCTGGTGGTCGACTGGTCCAGCATGGTGACACGGAGGATGTGCTACGGACGTACATGTCGTCGGACCTATCGCCAACCGGCGAGCGGACTTGGCCAACGCGGCAGGAAGCCCCTAGAGGAGAGCGCCTTTGGCTTCGGGCGGCTCGCGTCCGACAAGGCGTCGTGTGTACCGATTCCGTCGGGATCGACAAGCCGGTGCGGGTCGAGGTCGAGTTCGTCAACGACCACGAGGGCGCGCGACTCTGGGTGCACTTCCAGCTCCAGGACGCTTTCGGTGTGACCGTACTTGAGACGGCGAATACGCCTCAAGCCAACCTGCTTGAAGAACGATGGTTCTGTCGACCCCATCCGCGGGGCGCGTTCCGCTTTTCGTGCACGTTTCCCGGCAATTTTCTGAACGAAGGTCGGTACTTCGTGTCTCTCGTTGTGGGAAGCCCCAACCCACCCAAGGTCGAACTGAGAGCAGAACGGGTTATCTCCTTCGAGGTCCTCGAGACGGGAGCGATGCGCACTCCCGGCTTTCCGGGAGAGTGGAACGGCGTCGTGCGGGTGCCCCTCGAGTGGCGGGGTGAAAGAATCGATCAGGACGATTCACTGAGCGCGGAGGCGCCAACAGCATGAGTTTGCGACGGTGGGGCGTTGCGATCCGGCGCATCGTCCATGGCGTGCCAGTCCCGGCGCCCGCCCCAGCGGCCGAACTGGCCGCTCTGCCTAGGCCACCTCGCTTCGATGCGCGAACCGAGGAGACCATCGCGCTCGTGGCCCCGTACACGATGACATCTCCGCAAAGAATCGCGGCCCTCTGCGATGCCGTCGAGTACGTGGCGCGCCACGAGATCCCCGGGGCGATCGTGGAGTGTGGCGTTTGGCGCGGGGGGAGCATGATGGCAGTCGCCGATACTCTGCGTCGGATGGGGGCCCCGACGCGCTCCCTCTACCTGTTCGATACATTCGACGGGATGCCCCCCCCATCCGCAGTCGACCGTCGGTTTGACGGGGTCGGCGCCGACGAGATCCTCGCGGCCAGCGATCGGTCATCCTCTGAAGTGTGGGCTGTGTCGCCACTGGAGGGTGTCCAGAAGGCCCTCGCGATGGTCGATTACGACCAACAGAAGATCCACTTCGTCAAGGGGAGAGTCGAGGATACCGTTCCGGACTCAGCACCCGAGGAAATTGCGATACTCCGGCTGGACACCGACTGGTACGAATCGACACTCCATGAACTTCGGCACCTCTATCCGCGCCTGGTGGTCGGAGGCGTCCTGATCATTGATGACTACGGTTACTGGCAGGGTGCTCGCCGGGCGGTGGACGAGTACCTTGCCGAAATCGGTGCTCCGATTCTGCTGAATCGAGTCGACGAGACGGGACGAATCGCCATCAAGCTCAAGAGATGATCTTTTGAACCTTGCGACCGCGGAGTTCGATTCCGACTACGACAGGGAACGCCTCGCTCCCGAGCCCGGGGACCCGTTCTTCATTCACCTGTCGGACCTTCGGACGGCTCTAACCGAAAGCCTGACCGGTGCTAAGGGCCGTTGGCTGGACTATGGCGCAGGTAGCTCTCCGTACCGCCGGCTACTGGCAGGTGTCGACCTCAAGCGAGCAGACTTCGCCGGATCGCCGGAAGTCGACTACCTGCTCGTACCTGGCGAGGCTTGCCCCGCAGCAGCGGACTCATTTGACGGCATCCTTTCTACGCAGGTGCTTGAGCATGTAGATGACGTCGGCTTCTACTTGCGGGATTGCTGGCGAATGCTCAGACCGGGCGGCCAACTTGTCTTGACAACCCACGGAATGTGGGAGGAGCATGCATCCCCAGCCGATTTCCGCCGGTGGACCATTGACGGCATCGTCGCCGACATGGCTCCGGCTCGGTTGCGTGTTCTGAGGGTAGGCAGGCTGTCCGTGGGCCTGCGTGGGCTCCTGCAGCTGATGCTGCAGCAGCGGCATCTCTTCCACAGTGATCGACGAAGCTTGCCAGGCGCCAGCCTGTGGGTACTCGGGAAACTGTTGTGGTCGTTCCGGTACGTGCTCGCTCGATTCGCTGACCGGAGACTCCCCGACCAACGTGTCCTCTGGGGGACCGGCAACGCCTACCGATGCGGCGTTTCCGTCGCGACGCTCTACTTGGGAGTCATCGTCATCGCAGAGAAGCCCCTTTCGTGAACGGGCCCCCCCCGACCGTCGGGGGATCGTTCGCTGTCAGTTGGCTCACGTCCGTCTCAAGGAAATCCGCCAAGGATTGCAGTGCTCGCAGGTTGTAGGACGGTGCGTACCGGGCGTATGCCGCGACGATTTCCTCCCGTTCTTCGATCGCTCGCGAAAGGTATGCGGCGATAACTTCTGCCCGCTCCGGGAACGGCACGACCAGCCTGGAGAAGAGATAGTCTTCGTCCTCGAAGTAGTGTGACACTGGCCCCAGCAAGCACGGGGCTCCGGAGGCCAAGCTCTCGAGCGGAAGCATGGGCGCGCACTCGCCGAAAGTGACGTAGAGGTTCGCGTGACTGCGCGCAAGCATACCGGGCATCTCCGACTGGGGGACGGGACTTGGATACCGATCCCACTTCAGCCCAAGCTGGTTGGCAAAAGTGACCGCGCGTTCATGGGGAACGTACCCGTGCGCCCGAACTCCCGGAAGGAGTCTCAAGGCGGCCAGCATCACGAAGGGGCGCTTCTCCCAACGCGGCTCGGCGGCCCAGAGGCCCACCAGCGGTGGCCCAGGGAAGGGCGTGGACGCTCGCTCAGGGCAGCGTCGAACCAAGCTCATGACGAAGCCCGTGCGGAGTCCGCTGGCGGCCGCCACCTCAGCCATGCCCTTCTTCGCGAACCCCCACTTGTAGATCTGGCCGGACTCGCACAGCTCTTTGACGGCGCAGTAGCTTGACCAGACAGCATCGTCTTCGCATTGCAGGAAGGAACCGAACCAGAGGTTGAAGAGCTTGGCTTCCGGCTTCAGACGCCACAGGGCAGATACGAGATGTCGGTAGCTCCGGGGAAACGCCGCCAGAACGAAGCGCGAGCAACCTGTTTCGAGTAGAAGCCGGGCCATTCGCTCGCCTTCAGCCTCATCGAGGTAGTCCCGCAGTTCAAGGACGTCGGGAAGGAGCTCAAGGGTACTGCTTCGAACACCCCGCATGGCCGGATGTAGAACCCCGATGGCCACCGGGTGCCGAGGGTCCACGTGATCCAACCAGAGCCTTTCGGCCGCGGTCCAGGCGCAGGAGGCGCTCGGGCTTCTAGAGTCTGTCCTTGACGCGACGCGCTCCCCGTCATCCCTTGCCAACTCGACAGCAGGGACCTCCCCGTGCGCGACACGGCGCAACGCGAGGCCGGACTTCGAGACGTGAACGAACTGCAATGCATCGTCAAACCCGAACAGATCAACGACATGGCACTGCTCTAGCGCAGCGATGGCCACCCGCCCAGCCCTCTTGTGGACCCTAAAGCAAAGCTGGACCTCATCGCCTCCCGCCAGGGTGGCGCGCGCTCCGTTGTTCCCGACGAATTCAGCACCGAACTTGTCGGCTTGTCGCGAGGTGAACCGCCAGGACCAGAGAACCTGGGCGCCAGGCTGGGCCGGGCTTCCGCAAAGAGCTGGTAGGAGACCAACCTCGTCTCCGAGAGCGTCCGAGTGACGACTAGACAGGGGCGTGATCTCGGTGAGGAGGAGTCGCGAGCCCCTCGCGAGAGCCACTAGGCGCTGAAGGGTGAGCGTCGCGGCTTGCCAGACACAGCGCGACACCCGCAAGAACGCTCTCCACAGGTACGAGATCACCGGCTCCTCCAAAGCTGTTGCGGACCTGATGGGCCATACTGCCCACTGAGGACTTGGGCTCTCGAAGGCAGAGATCTTAGAACGTCGCCCGCACCCCCAGCTGCACCTGCCGGGCCGACGTCACCGTGTTCCGGATTCGCCCGAACGTTCCCAGCACCGGTTCGTCGTCGCGGGTGCCCGTGAAGGCCTGCAGGTTGGGGATGCCGAAGTTGGCGCGGTTGAAGACGTTGAAGACCTCCACGCGGAACTCCAGGCTGGTTTCGCGGCCGGCCATCTGCACCGGGAAGCGCTTGACCAGGGCGAGATCGACGGTCTTGAGGTCGGGGCCGATGAAGGCGCCGCGACCCGCGTTACCGGGGGTGCCGGCCGGCTGGAGGGCGAACGCCGACGGGTCGAACCACTGGTCCGGGTTGCCGGTGACCGCGCTCTCCGGGGTGCGGCCGGGGGCGAGGCTGGGCCGGTCGAGGCCGAGGCCGGGGCCGATCGAGGGGCCCCACTGCGAGCGCGAGCGGTTGGTCGCCACGAAGGCGGTCAGCGGGTAGCCGCTCTTCATCTGGCCGATGGCGGCGAGCTGCC
>JAANMV010004925.1_pt1 | contig 10128 bp, 12 predicted proteins | sample 7279661 | NCBI WGS metagenome assembly JAANMV01 (sample SAMN14094540, study PRJNA606508) | bioreactor metagenome | isolation source: A lab-scale SPAN reactor treating ammonium-rich wastewater day 121 | place: Ireland: Galway | collected 2017-05-16 | reverse complement strand
AACGCCAGCAGGTGCGCGAGGTGCGCACTCGCTACAAGCAGCTTCGGGGGCCCATCCAGCTGCAGGTCAAGGCCAGGCGCCTCGAGCTATTGCAGCATCTGGCCCAGGATCAGCCGGACAAGGCGGCGGTCAACGCCAAGGTGCGAGAGATCAACGACTTGCAGATGCAGATCAACCAGAGTGTGGTGGACGAGCTGTTCGAGATTCGCTCGATCCTGCCGCCTGAGATCTGGAAAAAGCTGCGCTCGCGCATGATCGACGAGATGCTGTGAGAATGGTCACAAAATATTCATCTTCCCGCCCGGCTTCCTGCAGTATCACTGGAGCAGAACGAGTTGGCCGGGTGCCGCGAAGCTGACTCGACTGGTTCCGCGCAAGCGGACCAAGCAACAAACCGCGGCCTGAGCCCCAGTGAGGACAAACTTATGGATACCCGGTCCCAAAACAACGAGCCGTCTGCAGATACCTGTGGGCCCTCGAATCCGATCGCGCTCGAAGGCATCTACTGGTTGCATCGCTCGAGCCGCTGATCTGAGAGCGTCGCCTTCGAGCGGCGCTTCCTTGTTCATGGCGACCGCTCGTGCAGCACTTCATAGACCTTTTCGGGCTGGCTCTTGCCCTTGAACATCTCCTCACCAAAGAACTCGAACTCGAACTCGTCGCGAGTCGCCTCGTAAGTGCTCAGGCTCACCAGGATGCAGGTGTGCCGGCCGTCGCGAGATCGGTCCTGAATACGGGCGGCCAGGTTCACGGTATCCCCGATCACGGCTCGCTTGGCACGCTCCTCCATCCCGATATTGCCGTCCACCAGCAGACCCGTATTGAGGCCGATCCCCTGACGCATCGCCTTCACCTCGGGGTGAGCCGAGGAGCCCTGGAAAATCTGAAGCTCGTGGTGCATGGCCAGGGCGGCTCGCACCGACTGGGCGGCTCCACTGCTGCCGTCCTGGCGATCGCGAAAGACAGCCAGAATGGCATCCCCGATGTACTCGTAAATAGAGCCGTTATTCTGCAACACCACTGCCGTCATGCGCTTGAGGTACTCGCCCAGGATCTCCACCAGCTCGCTGGGGTCGAGCCGCTCGGAAAGGGATGTGAAGCCCCGCAGGTCACTGAACATCACCGTGGCCGTGACACGCTGGGCCTGCCCGAGCACCAGCCGGCCCTCCTGGGCTACCTCGGCCCTGGTCTCCTCGGGCACGAACTTCTCCAGCACATCCTTCTGGCGCAGGCCAGCGACCATCTGGTTGAAGGCCTGAGAGGCCTCCACAATCTCCCGGCTCCCTTCAGGCTGAGCCGGCGACAGGTCGCCCTGCTCGACCACCCGGCGCATCTTGCTGGCCAGCATCAGAATGGGTCCGGTGATGTGGCCCGATACCAGTCGGGCCAGGATGATGCCCAGCAAGGCCGCCAGTGCTCCGACGCTAAGGATGAAGAGTTGCTGGTTGAGGGCTGCCTCTGCCACCTCGGTAGTTGGCTTCAGGAGAACGACCCAGCCCAGAACCGACCCCACTTTGTCGGTCCTGGGCTGGGAGGCATCAGTGGGGGCGGGTGGGGCGGGGCGAGCCTTGACCTCCAGCGAGACCGTTTCTTCCATCGCCTGGGGAGAATCGATCAGAGGCTGAGCCAGCAACGCGTACTCCGTCCCTGCCAGGGTGAGGTTCTTAACCTCAGAGGGGTAATCGGCCGGCAGCCACCCGGTGGCGGGCAGGGAAACGGCGCTCGAGCGGGCCAACTCGGCTCCAAGACGAATGGTGGCAGGCTGAGCGCTGCCGTAGTGAACCATCAGCGAGACAGGATCCTGAGCCGACTGGTGCTTGAACCCCGCCGGGGGAAGGTAACCGTTCTCAAAGCTCCCGCCGGAGAGAATCATACAGGCGCAGTCAAAGATTCGCCCGGCTCGGGTGGCCGTCTGCAGTCCGATCCGCTCACCGAGCAGCAGCACGCCCGCGTTTCGCCCGTACTGGTAAGGAACGGCCACCATGTTGTAGATCTGGCCATCGGGATACCTCTGATAGGAGCGACAGGGAGTCTGATTCTCCAGGGCCGCCACCACCAGGCTGGACTCATGCAGGGCCAGCGCAGCCGGACGCGGATTGTCGCTGGCAGAGAGGGGAAGCCTGATGGTTACCCGGCCGATCAGCTCGGGAGCTTTCGGGTTGTGCTCCGAGACCATCTGGAACCAGGCCCGACCGTAGTCGTCCACCAGCACAAGAAGGTCGGCTTTGCTGGCGAAGCCATACAGCCCGTCCGGGGCGTCGGAGATGTCCTGTCGAAGCAAGATGCGCTGGGCCTGCTCCCAGAGATTGTTCAGCCTCTCCGAGCGAACGCGGTCGAGGCGCTGGTGAATCGCGGGCGTCGGATTGAGCAACTCCTCCTCAGAAAGCTCATCGAGAGCCTCGATCATGGCAGTACCATCGCGGACCACGCAGAGTTGGAAGTTACTGTCCTGAACGATCAGCTGACCCAGATCGGCCAGGCCTTTGGCGGTCGCTTGCTGGGCCTCCAGAAAGGGCTCCATCTTCAGTTGATCCCGCACGGCCTTGCTGAAAGCGGGAATGGTAACCCAGAAGATCCCTCCGAAGAGCGCGATCACGGCCACCACCATGACCGCCAGGATGGCCTGACTCAGTTCGCTGCGCAGTGAGCGCGGCCTTTTCTGGCGGGCGGCCAAGGCCTAGAGGTTGACGTCCTGAGTGACCGATCCGGTAGCGGGCACCTTGACCGTTACGGTCTTCGATTCGGTACGGGGATGCCAGAATCGAACCTGATAGGTTCCGGCGGGCAAACCCGAAATTTTGTATTTTCCCTTGCCGTCGGCCTGGGCGAAAAAATTGTTGGGAGCCACCACGATGTAGCCGTTCATGCGGGGATGTAAGCCGCAGAAGATCTCGAGCGCATTGGCCTGGGTGAACTGATCTTCCCGGAACTTGCCCCGATAGCGCCCGATGTCGAAAGCGCCCGGCTCGCTGACGCTGTAGACGTTGTGCTCGAAGTCGTCCTGGTTGACGAAGCGGACGGTCGAGCCCCTGGGGACCACCAGCACGTGGGGACTGAAGGTCTTGTTCTTCTGCACCAGATCGACCTTGCGGGGGGTCGCGGGCAGTTTGTCTCCCAGCACCTCGACCACGGTGTATTCGCTCTCGTTGACGCCTTTAGGCACTTCGGCATCCTTGTCATAGTCGGCGCCCCAGTCCTTGGAGGGGCGAATCTTCTTCTTGCCAACCGCCCGCTCTTTAACGGGCGAGGTCAGCTTGACCGTGCCCACGATGTCGCCGGCCTGAGCGTCAACACAGGTTACAATTCCTGCGACAAGACAGAAGAGGGCGAATCGCATCATACTCATCCCGGCGTTCGTCGATAGGGATTCATCCCCTTTTGGGAACGCAGATGTAGGCTTCGACCCGATTGGTTGGACCCTTGCGGTTGCTCAGGTCCAGAAATCCGGCCTGGGCCCACTCGCGAGCGAACTGGTCGGCCTCCTCGGGATTCATCTGCACGTGCGAGAGGAAGAATTTGTCGCGCACGATCCGCCAGGGCACCGGTCGGGTGCCCTGATCCTGCTCGGCCAGCCCGATGCACTCGCAAAGAATCTGGTAGGGCTCTTGCTCGCCCTTGCGGCGAGGCTCGGCCGGCAACCGTCGATAAGGGGTGGGCAGCACCTCAGCGCCGGACACATCATCCAGTGTGCACACGATGTAATCGTCCGCCGCGGTCTGCAACCGATAGCTGAGGCTGGGCTTGAGGGAGACCACGGTGACCTTGCGGCGCAACCGCTTGAGACGCTCCACGATCTCGCAGAAGTCCGAATCGCCCGAGGCAATGAAAAAATGCTCCCAGTCGGGGTGATCGCGGGCAGCCTCAAGGACGTCCAGGCTGAGAATGAAGTCGACCATATTCTTGATGGCTCGCTGGCTGACCAGATCCTCCTTGGTGGGAACGGCCACCGTGCGCCAACCATGCATGGCCCACTCGTCCTGAGCGTGGCGCGCTTTGGCCGAGATGGCGTCCCAGCCGGCATAGACGGCGGTGTGGGCAAAACCGTCGCCGCAAACGTCGCGCGAAAGTCGGTTGAGCACCCGGGCCAATTTGGAGACGCTGACCGGTCGTCCGTGGGTATAGGAGGAATAGAAAAAATTCTCGAAATCCACAAAACAGACGGTGGTGTGCTTGCTCGTCTGGATCGCGGGTGACGGCTCGGTCTGGAAGATGGCCGGCAGCTCAAGCACTGGAGCCTGCACCGGCTCTTCGACGGCTGCCGGCGCCTCGGGGCGGGAGTTGCCCCGGTGCTTTTGTTGCTGCTTTTTGTTTTTCTGGTGCTTTTTCATTTGTCTGATGGGAAACTTCGAACCCACCGGTTGATGTCCTTGCGAACGCCTCCAAGGAGAACGGTGCGGCGTCGGCAAAGGGGTCGGTGTGCCAGGTGTTCCAGTTTACGCTCTCAACGTCGGCTTCAGCGTCAAAAAGCTATCCATCTTGCAGCGGGTCAGCCTCTCGATCAAGGGAGGGGAGTTCGTGGGGGTGCTCGGGCCGAGTGGCTGCGGCAAGTCCACTCTGCTCAAAGCTCTGAGCGGACAACTGCGTCCTACTGACGGTCAGGTCTTGATCGGGCGGGCCGACCTCTATTCGGGCGAAAAGGTGCCCGTCGACCTGATGGGTTTCGTACCGCAGGACGACGTGGTCCATCCCAGCTTGAGAGTGCGCCGCGAGCTCTACTTTAGCGCCCGCCTGCGCATGCCCAAAGCAAAGCCAGCCGAGCTGGCCAACCGGGTAAAAGAAGTTCTCGAGCTGATGGACCTGGCCGCGCGCCACAACGTGCGCATCGATCGGCTCTCCGGCGGACAGAGAAAGCGTGTCAGCATCGGTATCGAGCTGTTGACCCGTCCGCCGCTGCTCTTTCTCGACGAGCCCACCTCGGGGCTCGACCCTGCCCTGGAAGAGCACTTCATGAAGCTCTTCCGCGATCTGGCGCGAGGGGGGCGCACGGTGCTGGTGACCACTCACGTGATGTCCAGCCTGGATCTGCTCGACCTGGTGGTGATCATGTGCGCCGGTCAGGTCGTCTTCTTTGGCCCCCCAAAAGACGCGCCCGGCTTCTTCGGGGTGGAGGAGTTGTCCGACATCTACCCAAAGCTCACCGCCTCGGCCGCCGAGAGCCTGGCCGGCAAGTTCCGCAACACACCCTGGTTTGCCAGGCTGGTCAGCGAGCGTCTGCCAGGGGCCCGCTAGGGCTCGTCGAATCAGTCCGGCGATGGGTTCTCGCTCCGACCAGACCGGCATCCTGGCCGAACGCTACCTCGAGATCGTCTGGGGAGACCTGGGCAATACCTTCCTGCTTCTGATCCAGGCCCCGGTCATCGCGCTCTGTATCGTCCTGGTCTGGGGGGATACCCAGACCGTAACCGACAGCCTCTGGTTCGTGCTGGCTCTGTCCGCGGTCTGGTTCGGAGCCATCAACTCGTGCCGCGAGATCGTCAAAGAACGCGACATGTTCCGACGCGAGCGCCGGGTGGGGCTCGATCCCACCGCTTACGTGCTCTCTAAAATCATGATCCTGGCCATGCTGGGTTTCATCCAGTGCCTCTGCTTGATCTACCTGGTCAACCTCAAGCTCAAGCTGCCCGGGGGGGAGTTGCTGCACTTCGTGGTCCTTTTCATGGCCTCGCTGGCTGGCTCGTCCCTGGGACTGGCCCTGTCGGCCTTCGTCTCCACCTCTGACCGCGCCGTGGCCGGCGTTCCCCTGCTCTTGCTGCCTCAGGTGCTCTTCAGCGAGGCGGTGATGTCGCACGAGCACTCGCGCTGGACGGTCAAGCTGCTGGAAAATCTGACCATGACCAGTTGGGCTTACGACGGCTTGAAGAACCTGGCTGCCACCGAGCCCAACATGGGCACGTTCTTCCAGGGCTGCCTGGCCCTGGCAGTGATGTCGGCTTTGTTGCTCGGACTGACCATCTTTCTGATGCGGCGCTGAACGCCCGGCCAGAGGGCTAACCCGGTCCCGAATCGAAACCATTCGTTGTGAAGAAGGTTCTGCTGGTTTTCTTCCTGCTCGGGGCCGGGGCCATCGGGCTGCTGGCTTTCGGTGGTGACGGAGTCGGCTTCAAGTGGCCCAGTCTCAAGAGCATCCTGCAGTGGGGCAGCAAGCCCGCCCCCAAGCCGGGGGAGGTCTCCGGCTTCGGCGAGGCCGACCCCAACACCAATGAGGACGCACGCTTTATTCGCGATCGCACGGCCGACTTTCTGGAGGATATCCGCTTCAAGGACTTTGATAAGGCCGCCAGTTATAGCTCCAGCGTGGACCGTAGCAAGGTCAACATCTCGCGTTGCATCACCCGCCTGTTCAAGTTTCCCCCCGAAAGCCTCGACATTCTGAGCTCTGAGGTGGTTTCCGTCGAGCTTGACCGCTCCGGGACGCGCGGGCGCGTCAAAACGCACAGTCGGGTCAAGGTTCTCAACCTCGACCGCTTCGAGGAGCCCGAGCTGATCTTCTACTGGCATAAGGATCCCAAAGAATATTGGGTAATGAAGCTGGAGTCGTCCATCAACCCCTGACAGGAGCCGCCATGGAGTATGAGCCCCTGGCCGAGGATGACCGTGGGCGTCTGGCCGAGATTCTCAACGCCAGCTTTCACGTTCCAGGAATGCGGGCCGACCAGTGGATCGAGCGCCAGGGCGTCGAGGTCTGCCGGGTCATCCGGCGCGGGCACGAATTGCTCGGGGGGCTGATGATCCTGGATATGGCTCAGTTTTACGGGGGCCGGAGCCTGCCGATGGGAGGCATCTCGGCCGTGGGGGTCGCACCCGAGGCGCGCGGAGGCGGGGCGGCCAGTGGCCTGATGGCAGGGGCGATCCAGGAGCTTCACCAGCGCCGAATCCCTCTCTCGGCCCTGTATCCCGCCACCCAGACGCTCTACCGCAAGTCAGGCTTCGAGCAGGCTGGCGCGCGGGCCGAGTTTCGTCTGAACCTGCGGATGGGTCCCGTGCAAGAGCGCGCTCTGCCTCTGGTCAAGCTACCGCGCGAGCCGAAGCTGCTCGAGCAGGTCTATCGTTCCTGGGCATCCCCGCAGCAGGGCGCCCTCGACCGCACCGAGCCCAACTGGCGACGGGTGCTCAGTCCGCGGGACGAGCCAACCGAGGTCTACGGGGTGGGCGATCCGCTGGAAGGCTATGTGGTGGTGCACCGCCAGGCAGGCAGCCAGCCCGGCTGGCAAAATCTGGCCCTGACAGACTTCGTGGCTCTCACCCCGCGAGCGGCGCGCCGGATTTACTCCTTTCTGGCAGACCACCGCAGCCTGGCCGAGCAGGCAGTCTGGTTCGGAGCCCCCCACCAGCCGCTCCTGACCGTGCTGGCCGAGCAATACGTCGAGACGCGCATCAACATCCTCTGGATGTTGCGCCTGGTGGACGTACCGGCCGCACTGCGGGGGCGAGGCTACAGTCCGCACCTCAATTGCGCCTTCAAGCTGGCCGTGGACGACCCGCTGCTGGCCTCCAATCGAGGCTCGTGGTGGGTGCGCATTGAGGCCGGGCGAGCCGAGGTCGAGAAGGCGCGCTCGGGCGGGCTGAAGGTTTCCGAGCGGGCCCTGGCCTGCCTCTACGGGGGCTTTCTGAGCCCCTGGCAGGCGCGTCTGGCCGGCCTGATCGACTGGCCCGACAGGGAGCTCAGCGCTCTGGAGGGTATCTTCGGCGGCCCGGCCGGGATGGGGGACATGTTCTGACTTCCCTGGAACGAGGATTGCAGGATCTGCGAAGAGGACGTTTCTGGCACGCTCACGAGGCCTGGGAGGAAGATTGGCAGACGACCCGTGATCCGGTGGTGCGCGGGATGATCCAGCTCGCGGCTGCTCTCTTCCACCTGAGACGTGGCAACCTGGCCGGGGCTCAGCGACTCTACGAGCGGGCTCTGGGCAAGTTGGCCGAGGCCGACCCGGTTCACCGGGGCCTGCCAACCCGCCCCCAGCCTCTCTCTTCTTACCAGGACCTGAGTTTGCGGTCCTCAGCCCGACTGCTCAGCTGAACCAGCGAGACAGAAAGCCCTTCTCGCGCGTGTTAATCTTCTCGAGCTCGCCGTGGTCGAGCCACAGGCCCTGGCACTCGGGGCACTTGTCGATCATGATGCTCTCGTGCGCTTCTTCAACGAGCTCGGCGCCACACTTCGGGCAGCGCATGTAATGTAGCTCTTTCTGCTCGGCTCGCTCGCGCTCTTTGCGGTCGGCTTCGGCGCGCTCGCGGGCGGCCGCCTCCTCCTTCCGGAAGAACTCGTCCTCCTTGGTGGGGGCCTTGGCAGCCACTTCGTGCTGCCCCAGGGGTCGCTTCTCGTCCATGGTCAGTCCTCTTGTAAAGAAAGTTCGACTGGTGTTTACGACTTGGATATCCAGTTAACCTGTCGGAAACAGCCGACTCCTGGGACACGCGTTGAGATGAGCCTACACTGGACATGTGATGGCCACCCAGACTCAGAAAGCCCTGGCTGAAATGCTCGACCCGAACGTGCTCCTGCGAGGCTTTCAGGCTCTATTGAAGACGGTGGAGTGGGCTGCCGACGTGGCCCGCCACAACGGGGTCGTCACCGACAGCCCCCAGCGCGAGCGGCAGGGGGGTCAGCACCAGAACGGGAGCTCCCTGTGGGAAGCCAGCGACAAGTTCCTTGATTATGAGGAAGAGTTGCTCCCGGACGGTCGTCTCATCCGGCGATACAACGACGGTGCTGTCCGCATCGAGAATCCGGCCAGCGGGGTCATGCAGCAGGAAGGCCCGGATGGCAGTCTGATGGTTTCCCTACCGGGAGACAAGCTGATCTATCAGCAGTATCGAGGGGAGCCGTTGCTCGTGTACGACTCCACCGGTTGCAGCCAGCCGCGGATAGCCCAGGTGAGCTCGGTGACCCTGCCTGGCCACCAGGAGCCGGCCATCATGTTCCACTTCTCCGACCGCAACGGCACCCACCTCATCGAGTTGGAGACTCTGCGCTACTACCGCCTGAGCGCCCGCGCCTGAGCAAAAGCACCAGCCCCGCCAGAGCAAGTGTCAGGGCGGTGGCTTGCGAGGTTTGGACCAGCCACTCGGGGTTCCACTCGCGAAAAAAATCGCCCACGAAACGGCTCAATCCATAGAGCAAGAGTGACCAGCCGGCCGCCGAGCCCAGGCGTCGTCCCAGCCAGGCTGCCAGGGGAGCGGCCGCCAGCAACATGAGGGACTGGTAGAGCATCACCGGGTGGCGCGGCGGATCGCTCCCGACCACGATCGCCCAGGGCACCGTGGTCACCGTGCCCCACTCCTGGGTCCAGTGGAGAAAGCAGCCCAGACGGCCGATGCCCCATCCGAGCAGGGCTGCGGGAGCCATGGCCTCGTTCAGCTCGGCCGCCGGCAAACGGTTCCAGCGCAGGAAGAGAAGCCAGGCCAGCACGGCTCCGATCAATCCCCCGTAGGAGACCAGCCCACCTGACCAGACTTTAAAGATCTCCCCGGGCTGGGTGAGGATGGCAGGATTGAGTGCCACCCAGGCCAGCCTGGCCCCCAACACGCCGCCGATGACCATGTACGGGAGCGATGCCTCCACCGCTTCGCGGTGCTCGGGCCGAACGCGGGCCCGGGTCCAGAAGAACGCGGCCAGCGCGCCGACCAGGAAGAAGAACCCGTGGCTGTTGATCTGGAGGGGTCCCCAGAGATGGACCGGGGGCGGGGGTGTGAAGTGGAACATAAGCTCGGTGAGCCGATGTTATGCGTGTTCGGGAGGAACCCTTCCCGGCCGCGTCACAAAACCTAACTCCGTCGACGCGACGAAGCTCGACCTCGGTCTGTGCCGATCCGCAAGGCGCAGATCAGGTCAAACTCAGTGGAGGAATGATGCCGAGCGCCTGTGTTCTGGGAACGGGACGATATCTACCCGAGCGCGTGGTCACCAACGAAGAGCTGGCCACCCGATTCACCACCTCGGACGAATGGATCCAGCAACGCTCAGGCATCAAAGAGCGCCGCTACGCCCCCAGAGGAGAGACGCCCGCCAGCATGGGGGCGCAAGCCTCGCGACAGGCTCTGGAGGCAGCCGGACTCAAGGCCGAGGAGCTCGACTTTCTAATCTGCGCCACGCAGACCCCCGAGTATCTCTTCCCTGGCACTGGCTGTGTG
>JAANMV010004923.1_pt1 | contig 10129 bp, 7 predicted proteins | sample 7279661 | NCBI WGS metagenome assembly JAANMV01 (sample SAMN14094540, study PRJNA606508) | bioreactor metagenome | isolation source: A lab-scale SPAN reactor treating ammonium-rich wastewater day 121 | place: Ireland: Galway | collected 2017-05-16 | reverse complement strand
CCTGGGCAGGCTTGCCGCGCTGTGGGGTTCGAAGGTGACGTTCCTGGTGGATGCGCGCGCCGGCGAGTTGCTGGCCGGGAGCGGCGCACCGGTCGCGGCGATTGCGGGGAAGCTGGCGGGCATGGAGCGGGAGGCGCTGCTCGGTGCGTTGCATCGCCACGGCATCCCGGCGGCATCGGCGGTTACGCGCGACGAAACGACAACGGACCCGTGGCTGCACGCCAACGGATTCTGGGAGGAATACGAGCTGGCCGGGTTCGGGACGGTGGCAGGGGTGCGCTCGTACGCGGAGTTTTCGCGCACGCCGGGCGGCTTCCGCTACCCGGCCCCGCAGCTCGGCGAGCACACGGATGAGGTGCTGGCCGGGCTGGGGCGGACGGAGGTGGCGAATTAGCGCTGTGGACCGCGAGCGTTGCGCCCTCAGCGAAAGGGGGACTGTGGCCCCCCGCCTTTGCACAGGTCAACAACGCTGCGGCTAATTCTGCTGCACGACACCGGCCGGGGGCCGCGGCCGCCAGTGCGTCGCGGCCCCTCCGCGTGTCTTACCCGGCACCCTTACTGGAGCTTGATCTGGATGGACTTGGTCTCCATGTACTCTTCGAGGCCGGCGTTGCCGAGCTCGCGGCCGAAGCCGCTCTGCTTGTAGCCGCCGTAGGGCATGTTGTAGAGCCCGGTGCCGTGGTACGCGTTCACCCAGACCGTCCCTGCCCGGAGGCCCTTCGCCACCTTCAACGCGACGTTGATGTCCTTCGTCCAGACGGCTGCGGCGAGGCCGTACATCGTGTCGTTGGCGGTGCGGATGACATCCTCGACGTCATCGAAGGAGAGGACCGAGAGGACCGGGCCGAAGATCTCCTCGCGGGCGATGGTGTCGGTGTTGGTGACCTCATCGAAGATGGTGGGCTGGACGAAGAGGCCCTTCGCCAGGTCGCCATCGATGGCGCGGTTGCCACCGGTGACGAGCTTCGCTTCAGCCTTGCCCTTCTCCAGGTAGCCCTCGATCTTGGCGAGCTGGCTTTCGTTGATGACCGGGCCCATGGTGGTCGCGGGGTCCATCGGGTCGCCCATCTTGAGGGCGGCGCCCATGCCGGCGAGCTTGGCGACAAACTCGTCTTTCACGCGGTTGCTGACCAGGAGGCGGCTACCCGCCTGGCAGACCTGGCCGCTGTTGAGGTAGATGCCGAAGAAGGCGCCGGCGACCGCGGCATCGACCTGGGCGTCGGGGAAGACGATGTTGGGGGACTTGCCGCCGAGTTCGAGGCTGAGCTTCTTGACGTTGCTGGCGGCGGCCCGCATGACGGCCTTGCCGCTGGCCGTCGAACCGGTGAAGGCGACCTTGTCGACCAGTTCGGAGGCGGCGATGTGCTGGCCGACCAGGGCGCCGTTGTCGGTCTCGCTGGTGACGACGTTGAAGACGCCGGCGGGAAGGCCCGCCTCGGCGAGGATACCGGCGAGCATGAGGGTGCTGCCCGGGGTGTAGTGCGAGGGCTTGGCCACCATGGTGCAGCCGGCGGCGATGGCCGGGCCGATCTTCCAGGAGATGAGGAGGAGCGGGAAGTTCCAGGGGGTGATGATGCCGACCACGCCGACCGGTTCGTGGATGACGATGCCGACGGCGTCCGGGATCTGCTGGGTGAACGAGTCACCGCTGAGGTTCAGGGCCTTCGCGGCGAAGAGCTGGAAGACCTCGGCCGTGCCCATGACTTCGCCGAAGGCCATGGTCTTCGGCTTGCCGACCTCGTTGGCGATGCAGGTGGCCAGGGCGTCGGCCCGCTCGGCGATGAGGTCCGCGGCCTTGCGCAGGACGCGGGCGCGGTCGGCGGCGGGGGAGGTTGACCATGTGCCGGAGTCGAAGGTGCGGCGGGCGGCTTCGATCGCCTTCTGGGCATCTGCGACGCCGCCGTTGGGGTAGATGCCAACGACGCGGCCGTCGTAGGGGCTGGTGCGGGTAAAGGTGGCGCCTTCACCCGCATCGGCCCACTGGCCATCGATGAATTGCTGGAATGTGGTTACTTCGGGCCTGTCGGCGATGGACGTCATGGATAAAAAGCCTCCTGGCTATATGTTGGGCTAAACGCCACTGTGGTTACTTATCGAGCCATACCAATTGATCCTGCCAGTTTGCCGAGTTCGTTGGCCGGCTACCACCGTAGTCCTTGACATACTTCTGCCAGGCCGTCCACCCGCTTGGGGCATACGCGGGAATACACACGGGGTTCTTGTAGTTCCAGCGCTCCATATCGCGAATAAGCCCGGCGCGCACATCGGGATTAGTCTCCACGATTTGCTTGGCGTCCATGGCGTCCAGTTCGGGGACGTTGGCGTCCCAGTAGTTCTGGGGCGATTTGGTAGTCAGGTTCCCGTGGAAGTTTCCACCCGGATCGAGAATCGTCGGCCACCCATCGAAGTAGGACTCAAACTGCTTGGAAGTCAGCCGCTTTACCCAGGTGGCGAGTTCGTTCGGGTCTGGCTTTACCTTGATGCTGATCTTCGCCAGCTGCTGCTGGATGACAGCCAGGGCATCGAGGCCCGCCGTGTCGCCGGCATTGGCCATCACCGAAAGTTCAAAGCCGTCAGCGTACCCGGCAGCGTCCATCAACTTCTTGGCTTCAGCGAGATCGAGCCGCTGGACTTTGGCCGTTTCTTCTTCCGAAAGCGAGTATGGGTCTTCGAAGGGATGGACGAAACCGATCACCCTCCCGCCTTCGTCACTCCCGCCTGCGGCTCGCACCCACTCCTTCCGGTCGATGGCGAAGCTGACAGCCTGGCGCACGCGAAGGTCCTTGAACGGTTCGAAAGTATGCTGGAATCCGAAACCGGTCACGTTCTCGGCGATGGAAATCCCGACCTCGATGTCGTTCGTTCCCCGCGTGGCTTCGCCCATGTCGCTGAGCCCTGCATTGCGGGTAAGGACATCGATTTGCCCGCTGCGGAGAGCGATGGTCCGGCTAAGCCGGTCAGGGATGATTAGCAAGTCAATCCCGTCGAGATACGGCAGGCCATTCTCGAAGTAATCGGGATTGCGCTTATAAATGACAGCCTCATCGCGGCGCGCTTCCGTCAGCATGAATGGCCCGGTGCCTATCCGTGACTTGGGATCCTTCAAGTCCCCGAACTGCTCAACGACCTCTCGTGCGAGCACTCCCATCACCGACGTGCCGAAATTGAAGATGGTCGGAGCAAAGGGCTGTTTCAGCGTGACCTTAACGGTGTACGGGTCGGTGGCGACAACCGTGTCGAGTGCAGTCCAGAGCTGCCGCGTAAGGAATTCCTGCTTCCGGGCGCGTTCGATGGTGTAGACAATATCTTCGGCAGTGAGCTCCCGCCCGTTCACTGGTGCGACGTTCTGGAACTTCACGCCCTTTCGCAGTTGGAACACGTAGGTCGTCGGGTCAGGGACCTCCCATTTCTCCGCGAGATCGCCCGTCAGCTTCTGTCCGGCCTCAAGCTTCAGAAGCTGGTTATACACCCGCCCATCGCCGGTAAGCGCTGCATACGCCATGTGCTCGAACGTGGCGGGATAGCTGCCGGTACCGATGCGCAGCGTCCCACCCCTCTTCGGGGTCGGAGCTGTGGTCGCAGCCGGCTGCGTTGCCTGACCGGAAGGAGTCTCTTGTCCCGTCTGCGTTTGCTGGCCGGCCGCGCCCGTCGGTGTCCCACCGTCCGAGTCGTCGTCATCTCCCCCGCCGCAAGCACTGATGGCAAGCCCGGCTGCAAGGCTGCCCGCGCCCGCCATGAAGGTCCTGCGTGCAAACCGGCGGTTTGGCCGCGTCCAGTAGTTGTCGCCTCGTTCAGCCCCTGTTGCCATCGTTGTTCCCTCTCCTTTGTTCGCTCCTTGCTTCCACTCATAATCGACCCGAACCGCGCAGTTGAGGGTGAGTACGTTCCTGCGCGGTTCGGCTAGACGCCACTGTGGTTACTTATCGAGCCATACCAATTGGTCCTGCCAGCCTGCTGCATTGCCCGGACGGGCATGGTCGTAGTCCTTAACGTACTTCTGCCAGGCTGTCCACCCGCCTAGGGCGTACGCCGGAATACACACGGGATTCTTGTAGTTCCAACGCTCCATATCCTGAATGAGCCCGGCACGCACATCGGGATCGGTCTCTACAAGCTGCTTGGCATTCATCGCATCCAATTCCGGAACGTTGGCGTTCCAGTAGTTCTGAGGCGAGTTGGTGGTCAGGTTGCCGTTGAAGTTCTGACCTGGATCGAGGATGGTCGGCCATCCGTTGAAGTAGGAGTCGAACTGCTTTGTCCCGAGCCGCCTCACGTAGGTAGCGAAGTCGTTCGGGTCGGGCTTAACCCTGATATTGATCTTTGCCAGCTGCTGCTGGATGACGGCCAGGGCATCGAGGCCCGCCGTGTCGGCTGAACTCGACATGGTCGAAAGCTCGAAGCCATCAGCGTACCCGGCAGCTTCCATGAGCTTCTTGGCTTCAGCGAGATCGAGCCGCTGGAGTTTGCCCGTTTCTTCCTCCGAAAGCGCGTACGGATCTTCGAAGGGATGAACGAAGCCGATCACCTTCCCTCCTTCGTCGCTCCCGCCTGCGGCTCGAACCCACTCCTGCCTGTCTACGGCGAAGCTGACAGCCTGGCGCACGCGAAGGTCCTTGAACGGTTCAAAGGGATGCTGGAATCCGAATCCGGTCACGTTCTCGGCGATGGAAATCCCGACCTCGATGTCGTCCGTCCCCCGCGTAGCTTCTCCCATGTCGCTGATTCCGGCATTTCGCGTAAGGACATCGACCTGGCCACTGCGAAGGGCCACAGTCCGGCCCAGGCGATCGGGGATGATCGTTATCTCAACCCCGTCGAGATAGGGCAACCCCGCCTCGAAGTAGTCGGGGTTGGCCTTATAGATGAGGGCTTCGTCCCTGCGAGCTTCCGTCAGCATGAACGGCCCGGTGCCTATCCGTGACTTGGGATCCTTCAAGTCCCCGAACTGCTCAACGACCTCTCGTGCGAGCACTCCCATCACCGACGTCCCGAAGTGGAAGAGCATCGGGGCAAAGGGCTGCTTCAACGTCACCTTAACGGTGTACGGGTCCGTGGCAACAATCGTATCGAGCGCCGTCCAGAGCTGACGCGTGAGGAACTCCTGCTTCCGGGCGCGTTCGACGGTATAGACAACATCTTCAGCGGTCAGCTCGCGCCCGTTGACTGGTGCGAGGTTCTGGAACTTCACACCCTTTCGCAGCTGGAACACGTAGGTCGTCGGGTCAGGGACCTCCCATTTTTCCGCGAGATCGCCTACCAGCTTCTGTCCCGTCTCAAGCTTCAGAAGCTGGTTGTACACGCGACCGTCGCCGGTGAGCCCTGCGTACGCCATATGCTCGAACGTGGAGGGATAGATGGAGCTGCCGATGCGCAGAGTCCCACCCTTCTTCGGGGTGGCAGCTGTGGTCGCACCCGGCTGTGTTTGCTGGCCGGAAGGGGTGCCCTGTCCCGTTGGTGTCTCACCGGTCGAGTCGTCGTCATCTCCTCCGCCGCAAGCACTGATGGCGAGCCCGGCTGCAAGGCTGCCGGCGCCTGCGATAAAGGTCCTGCGTGCGAACCGGCGGTTTGGCCGCGTCCAGTAGTTGTCTCGTTCAGTTCCCATTGTCATCGTCGTCCCTCTCTTTATGATCGCTCGTTTGATCGCTCATTGTTTCTGTTCAAAATCGGCCTGCACCGCGCATTCGAGGGTCGAGTACGTCCCTGAGGCTGTCGAAGAACAGTGTGAGGCTCAGCACCGTGATGGTGATCGCGAGCCCCGGAAAGAGCCCCAGCCAGTACGCCGAGTAGGTGTACTCCCGAGCCCGTCCGCTCAGCATGCTTCCCCACTCCGGCGTTGGAGGGGGAATTCCGAATCCGAGGAACCCGAGCGCTGCCAGGGAGAGGATGACCCCCCCGAGTTGCACCGACGCCAGGATCAGGACCAGTGGAATGATCTGCGGGAGCACATGGAAGACCATGATGCGCAGATCGGTCGCCCCACTGACTCGCGCGGTTTCGATGTAACCTGCCGCCTTGACCGCTATGACGTTCGCCCTCAGGACGCGCGACATCGTCCCGGCCATGGCCAGGCTCATCACGATGATCACGTTGCGAATGTTGGGCCCCAGGAGGCTGATCAGGGCGATAAGGAGCACGAATGCAGGGAAGGCAATCCAGGCGTCCACGAGCCTTTGGATTACCAGGTCGACTTTCCCGCCGAAGTAGCCCGAGATGACGGCAATCACCGTTGCGGCGACCACCGAGAGGGTCACCACCGCCAGGCTGGCCCCCAGCGTATAGCGCCCCCCCCAGACCACGCGGCTAAAGATGTCGCGGCCAATCTGGTCGGTGCCGAACCAGTGGTCGGCGCTCGGCGCCAGGAGCCGATCGAGGGTGTCGCCCGTGTTCGGGTCATGCGTTGCCACCAGGGGCGCGAAGATGGTAGCCAGCGTGAAGACGGCGAGGATGGCGCCACCAGCGAGGCCTGTCACCGGCATCCGCCGGAGCGGCCGGACCAGGCGCGTTTGGACCCAGCTAACTCGATAGGACTGCCATGCAGTTGCGTTCGGCGGAGCACTCGATGTAGTCATGCGCCCACCCTGATCCTTGGGTCGAGGACTCCGTACAGGATATCCACGATCAAATTGATGACGAGCAACGATGTGGCACTGAGAAGCAGTATCGCCTGAACCACCGGATAGTCCCGGCGCATCGCAGCCTCGATCGTGTACCGTCCCATCCCCGGGATGGCGAAGATCTGCTCAAGAATCACCGCCCCGGTCACAACAGTTGCCACCTGCAGTCCCAGAATGGTGACCAGGGGCGGTGCAGCATTCTGGAGGCCGTGACGGAAGAGCACCACCCGGGAGGCCAGGCCCTTGGCCCGGGCTGTCCGCATGTAGTCCTGTCTCAACACCTCGAGCATCAGCGTCCGGGTGACCCGCACAACTGCCGCGGAGACGGGCAACCCCCCGATGATGGCGGGCCACAACATGATCTTCAGGTGGAGGACGGGGTCCGCACTGAATGAGGCAAACCGGAGCGGTGGCGCGTAGTCGAACCAGACCGATGCAAAGACCAGGAACATCGTCGCCAGCCAGAAGCTAGGAATGGCCAGGAAGAGCACCGAAATCGTGCGGCTCACTTCGTCGATGACCCTGCCTTGCTGGACAGCAGCGAATATCCCCAGCGGCACGCCGATGGCCCAGCCGACCAGGAGAATGAGCGCGCCCAGGAGGGCGGTGGTTGGCAGCCGCCGGAGGAGTTCGCTGGAAATCGAGTCACCGCTGTAGAGCGACTCGCCAAGATCGCCACGTACCAGATCGAGAGCCCAGTCCATGAACTGGGTGTACCACGGTTGGTCGAGGCCAAGCTCGGAGCGCAGCTGCTCGATGTCTTCGGCGTAACCCTGGGTGCCGACCATGGCCTCGACAGCACTGCCGGGCATGATTCGGAGGACAGAGAACGCAAGTAAACTAACAAGTACCAGCGTCACCGCAAGCAGCAGGACGCGTTGAATGATGTAGGTTGACAGTCTAGCCCTTCCTTCCCGCGGAGATCGCGTCAGCTGTGTCGGGAAGCAACACGATTTTGAGCGCCTTGCGAGAGCGGAACAGCTCGTATGCTTCAGGCGCTTGCGACAATGGCATTCGGTGCGTGATGAGCGGCGTCAGGTCTAGCCCGCCAAACTCCACCAGGCGCATCAATTGTTGTAGGCGGGCGGCGCCCGAGGGACAAAGCGTGAACACGATCTTGCGGTGATAGAACGACGACGGGCCCGCAGGCAGCATCACACCCGGGAGTCCACCGTACACACCGACGCTCGACACCGTCCCACCACGTCGTACGACGCGTGTCGCGAGGTCCATGGTCTGCTGGAGCCCTACTGCTTCGACGGCGATATCGGCGCCGATGGGGCCAGTGAGTTCGAGTATCGCGGAGACAGGGTCTCCAACGGTGGGGTCGATGACGACGTTCGCGCCGAGCCGCCGGGCCATCTCGGCCCGTTCGGGCACACTCTCGACCGCGATGACGAGCCCCGCGCCACGAGCCCGGGCCCCGGCGGTCGCGCACAGCCCGACCGGGCCCTGGCCGAAGACGACCACGCTGTCTCCGAACTTGAGTTCGGCCCGCTCGATGGCGCCAAGCCCGGTCGACATGATGTCGCCCGCAAAGAGGACCTGTTCATCGCTGAGTCCATCGGGAATTGGGGCTGCCCCCACATCGGCGAAGGGCACGCGGAAGTAATTCGCCTGGCATCCAAAAAGCAGCGAGCCGCCGCCGGAGCAGGCGCTCAGTTGCCCTTCGAGGCATTGGGGGCAACGGCCGCAAGCCGTCAGGCAGGACGCCACGACGCGCTGACCTTCATGGAGATTACGGACGCCAGCGCCAATCGCCACCACGATGCCGACCGCTTCATGTCCCATCGGCAGGCCCGGTGCTCCCGCCGGGAGCATGCCGGGATTAAGCGGAGATTCGTCCAAAATATGCATATCAGTGCCACAGAGCGCGGAAGACGTCATTCGCACAACGACCTCGCCCTCGGCGGGCACCGGGACAGGGGTCTCCACCATCCGCACTTCGTGCTGAGCGGTCTTCATACAGACAAGGTTCGTGGGTGAGTGGCTCACACGTGAAAGTCCCAACCTGAATTACGACCGGTGCTTCGGACGTGGCGCGAACTCTATCGTTAGAGTCTTAGCGGAGTCAAGGACGAGGGCTGGTTTACGACGTTTACGACACTCCCCTGAGTGGCCTAAATGGTAAAGCGCTGAGCGAAGAAACCGGGCGGGAGTGAGGTAGCCGGGGGCCTGAAGTGGCGAGAGCCGGGCCGGGATCGCTGCATCGAGGAGGAGAGGGGAGGGGAGGGGGAGGTTCCGCGCCGTTAATGCAAATCCAGGCGCGCCGGCACTTCCTCGGTAGTGGCGTGTTCAGCGGAACCAGAGGCCGAGCCCGAGGCGGTCTGACTCGCGCTGGAGCACCCGGAAGGCGGCGGCGCCGCGCTCGACGATATCGCGCAGGTCTTCGGAGGCACCCAGCGCTTCAAGAGTGCCCGCCTGGCGCAGGTGATCCCGTATCGCTTCCGAAACGTTCACGATTTCGGCGTGTGCTGCGGCCAGGGAGGCGGGTGGTGAGAGTGTGCGGTAGGCGCTCAAGTTCTCCGAGTGTATGCGAATGAGATGTTGAACGGGGTCAGCGGTCGCGACGTCGGCGAGGGACTTGTCACGTACCAGGGTGCCGTGCATGGCTCGGAGATACCGTTCAACGTCCAGGTAGCGCCCTCTCGCGTAATCCAGTCCGCCCAGCGTGAGCCAATATAGTGCCCGTGACTGACGCACGTCTCTTCCCGCTCCCTCTGGCGCGGCGCTGGTACACTTGCCCCATGACTACGACGGTTTCCGCACTTCGCGAACGGGCGGCGGCGGCGCGGGTGGCCTCGCGGGCGCTCGCGCGGCTTTCGTCTTCGGCCAAGAACGCGGCCCTGGAGCGCATCGCCACCCTCCTCGAAACCGAGCAGGACGCGGTCCTCGCCGCCAACGCGCTCGACCTCCAGGCGGGCCGCGAGGCCGGGCTCGACGACTATTTCATCGAGCGGCTCACGCTGACGCCGGAACGGCTGCGCGGCATCGCCGCCGACACGCGCGGGGTGATGCGGCTCGAAGACCCGGTGGGCGAGGTGTTCGATTCGCGCACCCTGCCGAACGGCATGCTCATCGGGCGGCGGCGGGTGCCCCTCGGCGTGATCGCCTGCATCTATGAGTCGCGGCCCAACGTGACGGTCGATATCGCCGTGCTGGCGATGAAGAGCGGCAACGCGGCCATCCTGCGCGGCGGCAAGGAGGCGCGGAACAGCAACGCCGCCCTGGGCGAGCTGATCCAGCGCGCGCTCGCCGGCACCGCCGTGCCCCCAGGAGCCGTGCAGGTGGTCAGCGACCCCGACCGGGCCCACGTCGATGAACTGCTGGAGATGAACGACCTGGTCGACCTGATCGTCCCGCGGGGCGGGGCGCAGCTCATCGACTACGTGCGCCGCAAGGCGACCATGCCGGTGGTGGCGCACGGCGACGCGGTCGTCCAGATTTATGTCGATGCCGACCTCGATTTGGAGATGGCGCTGAAGGTGGTCGACAACGCGAAGACGCGGCGCTAC
>JAANMV010004922.1_pt1 | contig 10133 bp, 8 predicted proteins | sample 7279661 | NCBI WGS metagenome assembly JAANMV01 (sample SAMN14094540, study PRJNA606508) | bioreactor metagenome | isolation source: A lab-scale SPAN reactor treating ammonium-rich wastewater day 121 | place: Ireland: Galway | collected 2017-05-16 | reverse complement strand
GCTCTATTAACTTTAAATTTAAACTAAACATGAAAAAAGTTTTATTATCTGCTGTAGCATTATTGGCTTTCGGTTTTGCTAACGCACAAGAAGAAACAAAAGGAAACGGTGGATTCGCTAAAGGTGATGTATTCGTTTCTGGTGGAGTTGGGTTTGGATCATCTAAAACAGGTGATGCTAAAACTTCAAGTTTTACATTTGCACCTGCTGTTGGATTTTTCGTTACTGAAAATATTGCAGCTGGAGCTAGATTAGATATCATGTCAGGTTCTGATGATGATGGTTTTGGTGAAGATAAATTCAGCTCATTTGGTGCTGAAGTTTTCGGACGTTACTACTTTACTCCTGCATCTCAGTTCTCTGTATTTGGTGAGTTAGCAGTTGGTTTAGGTTCTGAAAAATTCGAGCCAGCTGGTGGTGGAGAATTCAAATCTAAAACTTTTGGTGTAAATGCTGGAGTTGGAGTTAGTTATTTCTTAAACAGCAACTTCGCTATCGAAGCTGGATGGGCTGGTTTAGGGTATAATACTAATGATAATGGTGGAAACGGAGCTGAAAAAACTAATGATTTCGGTTTAAACGTTGACTTATCATCAGTTAACTTTGGTTTACTTTACAAATTTTAATTTGTAAAACAAATAAAATGAAACCCGAGCATTGCTCGGGTTTTTTTATTCCTATAATTTACTTATTTTTGATATATGAGCACTTGGCAATCGTATATTAAAGAATATCAAAATTATCTTCGTTTAGAACGTGGTCTTTCTAAAAACACCATTGAAAACTACACGTTTGATATTGAAAAATTAGTGTTGTTCTTACATCAGCACGAGATTACCGTTTCTCCCATTCAAATTTCTGAAGAAACTATTCAACAATTTATTTACGAATTATCATCAAAAGTAAATGCTCGTAGTCAGTCACGAATTATGTCAGGACTAAAAAGCTTTTTTAATTATTTAGTTTTTGAAGATTATCGAAAAGATACACCGCTAGAATTAATAGAAGTTCCTAAAACCGGTCGAAAATTACCCGATACTTTAGTTACGGAGGAAATTGATGCGCTAATTTCAGCAATAGATTTATCTACTCCAGAAGGCGAACGCAATAAAGCTATGTTAGAAACCTTGTACAGTTGCGGTTTGCGTGTTTCAGAATTAGTAAGTTTAAAAATTTCCGACTTATTTTTTGAAGAAGGTTTTATCAAAATCACTGGAAAAGGAAATAAACAACGATTTGTTCCTGTAGGTCAATCTACCATAAAGTACATAACTTCTTATGTGAATTTAATTCGCGTGCATTATCCTGTTCAAAAAGGGCATGAAGATACTTTGTTCTTAAATAGGAGAGGAAGACAATTAACGCGCGCCATGGTTTTTACCATAATTAAAGATTTAGCGGTAAAAATCAATTTAAATAAAACAATAAGTCCTCACACATTCCGACATTCATTCGCAACACATCTTTTAGAAAATGGTGCCGATTTACGTTCCATTCAACTAATGCTCGGACATGAATCCATTACGACAACCGAAGTGTATATGCATTTAGACCGTAAATTCCTTTCGGAAGTATTGAATAATTATCATCCGAGGAAGTAGTTTCTCAATTTTTTTGTTTCAAGTTTCAAGTTGATTTTTGAAATTATACTTGAACTTGTATTTGTTGTCAAATCGAGCGAAGTCGAGATTTTATAATAATTTATAAGTTCAACTTCGCTCGAAGGGACAAAAAATGTGCTTTTATTGTTAAAATTTAAAGCCAATTCCCACTTGAAAAACCGAGTTTTTTGCATCGGAATTTTTTACAACTTCGTTTAAACTATAGGTGTATCTGCCAGAAATAAAAACAGAATCGAAGTTTAAGGAAATTCCACCAGCTAATGCTGTATCAAAAGCATTTACATCATTAGTTTCTGAACTCGAATTTTCAGATTCAATATTTTCGTTGATTTTTAATCCAAATTGTGGACCTGCTTCTAGCGCTAAAGTTTTTCCAAGGTATATTTTAGCCAAAATTGGCATGTTGATGTAGTCAATTTTATAAATGGTTTTGTAGTTGGTTCCCAAAAGACTAAAGTTGTTTTCAAACCCTTGTCGCGAATAAATAAATTCAGGTTGAATAGAGAAAACATTTTCAATCAATGGAATTTCGCCAAAGAAACCAATGTAAAAACTTGTTCTAGGGTCTGGGCCTTCGTCAAAGTCACCTTGTGTTACAGTTGAGTAATTTAAACCTCCTTTGATACCAAAGTTACTCTCGCTTTTTGTGGTAGTCTCTTGTCCCAGTAAAGTTTGTGATATAATAAAAACTACTACTGATAAAATTACTTTTTTCATATTTATTAGTTTTATAATTACATTTTAAAAACGAAAAAATCGTGCCAAAAATTATAAATCAAAAAAAAGACTTGCTAAATGAATAACAAGTCTTTTTGAATTATAATTTTTATAAAATTACTTCGCAATATTTACCGCTCTAGTCTCACGAATAACCGTGATTTTTACTTGACCAGGATATGTCATTTCAGTTTGAATTTTTTGAGAAATATCAAAAGATAAATTTACTGCAGCATCGTCAGATACTTTTTCACTTTCTACAATAACACGTAACTCTCTACCTGCTTGGATAGCATAAGCGTTTTTCACACCATTAAATCCGAAAGCAATATCTTCTAAATCTTTCAAACGTTGGATGTAAGAATCTAAAACTTGTCTTCTTGCTCCAGGACGCGCTCCAGAAATAGCATCACAAACTTGGATAATAGGAGAAATTAAAGACTTCATTTCAATTTCGTCGTGGTGAGCTCCAATAGCGTTGCACACTTCTTCTTTTTCACCATATTTCTCAGCCCATTGCATACCTAAGATAGCGTGTGGTAATTCACTTTCTGTATCTGGCACTTTTCCAATATCGTGTAATAAACCAGCTCTTTTAGCTAATTTAACGTTTAATCCTAATTCAGCCGCCATGATACCACATAACTTAGCAACTTCTCTTGAGTGTTGTAATAAGTTTTGTCCGTAAGAAGAACGGTATTTCATTCTACCAACCACTTTAATTAATTCAGGGTGTAATCCATGGATTCCTAAATCAATTACGGTACGTTTTCCAGTTTCGATGATTTCTTCGTCGATTTGTTTAGCAGTTTTAGCAACCACTTCTTCAATACGTGCTGGGTGAATACGACCGTCTGTTACCAATTTATGTAAAGCTAAACGAGCGATTTCTCTTCTTACTGGGTCAAAACAAGATAAGATGATAGCTTCTGGGGTATCGTCAACTATGATTTCAACTCCTGTAGCTGCTTCTAAAGCTCTAATGTTACGACCTTCACGACCAATAATTCTACCTTTTACATCGTCAGATTCAATGTTGAATACAGAAACACAGTTTTCAACCGCTTCTTCAGTACCTACACGTTGAATAGTATTGATGATGATTTTTTTCGCTTCTTGTTGCGCTGTCATTTTTGCTTCTTCCACAGTGTCTTGGATGAATGACATAGCGTTTGTTTTGGCTTCTGCTTTTAAACTTTCAACCAATTGATTTTTAGCATCTTCGGCCGATAAACCAGAAATTGCTTCTAATTGCTCCACTTGACTTCTGTGAAGTTTGTCAATCTCTTGTTGTTTTTTGTCTAAATATTCGATTTTGTTGTTGTAATCCGCAATTTTAGCTTCTGCTTCGTCTGCTGCTTTTTTAGCTCTTGCTAATTCATTTGAAACTTGTGATTCTTTGTCGCGAGTTCTTTTTTCGGCTTCTGCCATTTTTTTATCGCGCGCTAAAATTACTTGTTCGTGTTCCGCTTTTAATTCTAAAAACTTCTCTTTAGCTTGAAGAATTTTATCTTTTTTAGCGGCTTCCGCTTCGGCTTTTGCATCTTTTAAAATCGAAGCTGCTTCTTTTTTTGCATTTTTAATTAAGTTAGAAACATTGCTTTTTTCTAAAAATTTCGCAATTCCAAAACCTCCTGCAATACCGACAACAATTCCAATTATTATACTTACTATATCCATATGTTTGTTAAAAAATTATATAAAAAAAGCCTACATTAGGGGTTTGTATAAACTCTGTTATACAAGATTTGAGCTAACCTGCAGTTCAAACTTCCCACTGAAGGGCCTGTTATAGTTGCAAAGATTCACTCGTTTAATTTGTTAGTGTTGAGTTTATCAAATATATACTAATGTAGGCAGTATCTTTGTTTATTATGTAAGAACGTATTTATTTTGAGAGTAACTCACTCAGTTTTTTGTCCAAATTTTGCAATCTGGTTATAGTACTTTCATTATCTTGAGAATTGTTGATTTGTTTTTGTTCTACTTGAGCTGCAAACTGCAAAGCACACATAGCTAAAACATCTTGTTTGTCTCTTACGGCATAACTTTGTTCAAACTGTTTAATCATAGCATCTATTTTTTTAGAAGCACTTCTAAGTCCTTCTTCCTGCGACGGATCCACTGTTAAAGGATATACGCGATCTGCTATTGATATTTTAATTTTCAGTTTTTCACTCATGAGCTTTCTAATCCGAAAGTTGGGCTATGCAATAATCGATTTCTCTGATTAATGAATTTATTTTGAGTTTTGTTTCTCGTTTATTTTCTTCACTGCCTAGTAATGAATTTACCATTTTTAGAGTATCTAACTGGTTCTTCAAAGTTTCTATTTCACTTGATTGCAGTTGTTGATTTTTTTTAGAAAGCAACAATTCTTCTTGCAACTCTTGGTTTTTCTTTTCAAGCTGAACTACTTTTTGGTTGAGCTTAAAAAATTTAACTTCGAGAGAATCAATTAATTCAGATAATCCATTCATTAATGATACAATTCATTTCATTATTTCACAAAGTTAGCATTAGTAATCAAAAATAGCAATACTTTTTCTTAAATTTTGTGAATAAATTTTTATTATTTCTAACTGTTTGATTTTTAATCAATTCAACAAGGTATGGTTTTTGTTTACTTTATATAAAAATATTTTATTATTTTAGCCCTAAACACCAGCAGTATGAAATTTGTATTAGCCTTTTTATTCGCCCCTCTTTTTATTTTTAGTCAGGATTTTCCTCAAGATTATTTTCAATCCCCTTTAGATATTCCGCTTGATGTTTCAGGTTCGTTTGGAGAACTGCGAAGCAATCATTTTCATTCGGGTTTAGATTTTAAAACAAAAGGCGTAGAGGGTTTGCCTGTTTATGCTGTAGGCGATGGCTATATTTCCAGAATTAAGATTTCAACTTTTGGTTATGGAAAAGCAATTTATATTACACATCCAAATGGATATACTTCGGTTTATGGTCACCTTCAAAAAGCAAATGGATCTATTGAAGCATACATCAAATCGAAACAATACAAAGAGCAATCGTATGAAGTAGAAATGTATTTGTACCCAACAGAATTACCAGTAAAAAAAGGAGACGTAATTGCTTTTACAGGAAATACTGGCGGAAGTGGCGGTCCTCATTTGCATTTTGAATTTCGAAATACCAAATCGGAAGAAATTTTAAATCCGATGCATTTTGGTTTCAAGAAAATTATTAACGATGATAGAAAGCCCGTGATTCAAGGTGTTGTTGCTTATCCGCTTGATTCTACTGTGGTGAATACTTCACAAAAACCAATTAATATTTCATTTTCCAAACAAACCGATGGAAGTTATTTGAGTACAAAAGTTAGAGCTAATGGTAAAGTTGCATTTGGAATTAATGCATACGATTTTTGTACTAATGCTTACAATAAAAATGGATTATACAAGGTAAAAGCGTATTTAAATGGTGTTTTGTATTACCAATTCGGTTTTGACGGTTTTGCTTTTGATGAAACACGCTATATTAATAATTTTATCGATTACGAACGCTTCCATTTGATGGGACAGCGTGTTCAAAAATTGTTTCAATTGTCAGATTATCCGCTATCTGTTGTAGCAGGAAACAAAAAAGATGGTACTATAAAAGTGCAACCTGGAACCAATTATACCTATCGAGTGGAAGTGTATGATTTTCATGGAAATCGAGTAGATTTAGTTATCCCAATTGAATATTACAACACACAAGCTACGATTAAAAATACCATTCAAAAAACGCCTTACTATGTAAAAGCAAAAAATGAATCGATATTTGAAAAGAATAATGTTTCAGTGCAAATCCCAGAAAATGCGTTTTACAATAATTTCTATCTGAATTTCGATGTAAATGGCGATATTTTAACTTTGCATGACGACAGTGTTCCAGTTCATAAAAACATTACCATTACATTTAATGATGTGCAAGGTTTGACAGAAGAACAATTAGCGAAAACATTTATCGCAACACTAGATGGTTATAAGTTAGAATACAATAAAACCTATCGAAAAGGAAATACTTTCTCTATTAAAACTCGAACATTAGGTAAATTTAAACTAGCGCAAGACACTACGCCACCTCGTATTTACAACGTGAATTTTGTGGAAGGAAAAACCATAAAAGAGCAGAAAACAATCAGTGTTTCTATAGCAGACTTGCATTCCGATATTGATACCTACAACGGTTATTTGAACGGAAAATGGATTTTAATGGAATACGATTACAAAACAAAAAAGTTGGTACACAATTTAGACGATAACATTTGCGTTCCTGGTAGAAACGATTTAAAGATTGTTGTGACGGATAATTTACAAAATTCCACTACCTTTGAATCTTACTTTTTTAGATAATTAAAACGAATTCTTTTGAAAAATATATTTTTTGTATTCTTTATTGGTTTATTTTCTTTGACGATTTCGGCTCAAAAAGCACGTATTAAAGGTGTTATTTTAGACGAATTTAATAATCCGGTTGAAAATGTAACGGTAAAAGTGGGCGATAAAGGAACAGTTTCTAATGAAAATGGTTTCTATCTTTTAGAAATTGAGGCTAATAAGAAAGTTACAATTACTTTTACTCACGTATCATTAAAGAAAATTACCATAGATTTGAATTTGAAACCCAATGAAGATTTTGAGTTAAATCCAGTAATGAATTCAAAAGTTGAGGAGTTTGGTGAAGTTACGGTCATTGGAAGTAGTAAAAAACGAATCGAAGGCGTTACCACAATTGACCCAGTTGTAGTAAGAAAAATTCCAGGAGCAAATGCCGGAATAGAAAATATTATTAAAACACTTCCGGGTGTTTATTCAAACAACGAATTAAGTACTTCGTATGCTGTTCGTGGTGGAAATTATGATGAAAACTTAGTCTATGTAAATGAAATTGAAGTCTATCGTCCGTTCTTAATTCGTTCAGGGCAACAAGAAGGGTTGAGTTTTACCAATACCGATATGGTTCAAAACGTAGACTTTTCAGCTGGTGGTTTTCAATCGAAATTCGGAGATAAATTATCATCGGTTTTAGATATTACTTATCGAAATCCAAAACGTTTTGGCGCTAGTTTAGAAGCTAGTTTGTTAGGCGGAAGTTTAACAGTTGAAGGTGTTTCTAAAAATCAAAAATGGAGTAACATTACAGGTGTTCGTTACAGAGACAACAGTTTGTTAGTCAACAGTCAGGAAACAGAAACTAATTTTAGACCAACATTTTTCGACGTTCAAACTTTATTGAATTTTAATGCTTCAACCAAATGGAACTTTAGTTTTCTCGGAAATATTTCGCAAAACAGATACAATTATCAGCCTTTAACGCGTCAAACCAACTTTGGTACTATTGATCAACCTATTGCTTTGTTGGTATTTTATCAAGGACAAGAAAAGGATAAATACCTAACTTTTTTTGGTGCTGGAAAAGCCGTTTATCAATACAACGAAAAAAATAAATTGAAGTTTATCCTTTCTGGATATCATACACAAGAACAGGAATACTACGACATCTTGGCGCAATACCGTTTAGGTGAAGTGGATGCGAATATTGGTTCTGAAACTTTTGGTGATGTGGTTTTTACGCGCGGAATTGGTTCGCAATTAAATCATGCTCGTAACGATTTAGATGCTTTAATTGTAAATGCAGAAGTAAAAGGTTTTCATGAAATTAATGAAAAATCGCAGATAGAATGGGGAGCCAAATTTACCTTAGAAGATATTCGCGATAGAATTGTTGAATGGGAAGTTGTGGATTCTGCAGGTTTTTCTTTGCCAAATCCTCTTTTAGATTATCAAAATGATCAACCTTACAATCCATATGTTGGGCCATTAGCGCCTTTTCAAAACATTAGAGCTACTAATTTTACTAAAATTAATCGTTTTTCGGGTTATGCACAATGGAATTATAGGGGAAAAATTGGAACACATGAATATTGGTTAAATGCCGGATTAAGAGCACATCAATGGCAAGTTACGGCTGAAAGAAGACCAAATGGTGATAGCCAAATAACGTTTTCACCACGAGCGCAATTCGCCTTTAAACCTGATTGGAGTAAAGACATGATGTTCCGATTGTCTGGAGGTTTGTATCACCAGCCACCATTTTATCGAGAACTTCGGGATTTTGATGGAGTAGTGCAAACCAATGTAAAAGCCCAACAATCAATACATGTGGTTTTGAGTAATGATTACAGTTTTAAAATGTGGTCGCGACCATTCAAGTTGGTCTCCGAAGCATATTATAAAAATATTACGGATGTCAATACTTATTCTATTGATAACGTTCGTATTCGATACCGAGCTAACAACAATGCAGAAGCGTACGCATATGGGTTTGACGCTCGTTTGAATGGCGAGTTTGTTCCGGGCACTGAATCTTGGTTCAGTTTCGGCTATTTAAAAACCGAAGAAAATCAAGATGGTAGAGGTTTTATCGCACGTCCAACCGATCAACGATTGAAGTTTGGAGTATTATTTCAAGATTACATGCCAAATATTCCGAATTTGAAGTTGTATTTGAATTTGGTTTACAATACAGGTTTGCCAGGCGGTTCTCCTGCTTATGCAGACCCATATCAATACCAAATGCGTTTGAATGATTACAGAAGAGCTGATGTTGGTTTTTCTTATGTGTTTAAAGATGAAGGCATCAAATCGACAAAAACTTGGTTAAAACCATTTAATGAATTCTCATTAGGTTTAGAAATTTTCAACATTTTCAACAATCAAAATGCGATTACGAATACTTGGGTTCGCGATGTGTACACGAAATCACAATACGGAATTCCTAACTACATGACCACACGTGTTTTCAATATCAAATTAGTTGCTCGATTGTAAGCCAATAATTATTTTAGTATATTTGACTATAAAATTCAAACAGATGAAGCGTATTCTTTTCACTTTTAGCTTGGTTGCAACTTTAATGAGTTGTAAAGAAGAAACGGAAACTCCAAAAGTTATCTACGAAGAAGGAAAAACTAAGGTAGAAGCAGAAACGAGAGATACGTCATCTATCAAGGTGGCTGATTTGCCAATTTTGATGGAAGGAACCAAGTATTTGATTCATCCTATTGGCGATGTTCGTGTGTATGAGTCGAATAGTAAAGTGTATGGAAGCAGTAAAACCAACCAAGTAAGTTATGCGATTTCCAATTATAATCGATTTGAAATTACAGGTTACTTCGATAATTTGAATTTTCAACACATTGATTCTACGAATGTAAAACCATTAACCGATAAGAAAATTCAAATTCAAACGGCTACTTTTTTAGACGGAATTGCAACTAAAACTAAAAAACAAATCATGGTTTACACTTTGGTTGATTCCGATACTAACAAAGATGGAAAAATTAATCAAAATGATATTCGTTCGTTGTATTTGAGTACCATTAGTGGTGACAACTTTACTAAACTTTCAGAAGAGTTTCAGGAATTAATCGATTGGAATATTATTGAAGCTCAAAACCGTTTGTACTTTAGATGTATTGAAGATATCAACAAAAACGGTGCTTTTGATAAAAATGATAAAGTACATTACCACTTTGTAAACTTGTTAGCTGACGAGTGGAAAGTGGAAGTTTATACTCCGAATTAGATTAATAATGAAGAAATTAATTTATTTTGCGTTGTTGTTCCTTTCATTTGCTGGAATTGTACTTTTTTCTTACGCAAGAATTAATATTGGAATAAGTCTTAAGTACGAAGTTGAACCTGGAGAATGTATTTCTAATGTTTCTGGTAATAATTTATGTAAGCAACAAGAATATTTTCTTTATTTAACGATTTTATTTTTTATTTT
>JAANMV010004920.1_pt1 | contig 10137 bp, 7 predicted proteins | sample 7279661 | NCBI WGS metagenome assembly JAANMV01 (sample SAMN14094540, study PRJNA606508) | bioreactor metagenome | isolation source: A lab-scale SPAN reactor treating ammonium-rich wastewater day 121 | place: Ireland: Galway | collected 2017-05-16 | reverse complement strand
CGTCGGCCGAGCGCACGGGCAGCCGGCTGCTCCACGTCGACGGCGAGCGGCTCGCCGACCTCGCGTTCGTCGACCTGGAGTCGCTCGTCGAGGCGGGCGACGTCGTCGTCATGAACGACACGCGCGTGATCCGGGCCCGGCTCCACGGCACGAAGCCCACCGGCGGCCGGGTCGAACTCCTGATCGAGCGCCTCACCGGCGAGGCGGACGCGGTGGCGCAGGTTCGGGCGAGCCATCCGCCGAAGTCCGGAAGCGAGATCCTGCTCGCCTCCGGCGCCCGCGCCGAGGTACTCGAGCGTGACGGCGGTTTCGTCCGCCTGAGATTCGACGGCACCGGACCGCTCGACGCCTGGCTCGAACGGCACGGCGCGATGCCGCTGCCCCCGTACATCGCACGCCCGCCCTCGCCCGAGGACGCCGAGCGCTACCAGACCGTCTACGCCCGCCATCCCGGTGCGGCCGCCGCGCCGACCGCCGGCCTGCACTTCGACCGTCCGATGCTCGCTCGCCTCGCCTCGCGCGGCGTGTCGCTCGCGCGCGTCACGCTGCACGTCGGCGCTGGCACGTTCCTGCCGGTGCGCAGCCGCGACCTCGACCGCCACCGGATGCACGCCGAGCGGTACGAGGTTTCGAAGGCCACGGTGCGCGAGATTGCCATCGCGCGGGCGCGCGGAAACCGCGTGCTCGCGATCGGCACGACGACCGCGCGCGCGCTCGAAGCCGCGTCCGAGGGCGGCAGCCTCGCGGCCGGCGCGGGCGAAACGGATCTCTTCATTCGTCCCGGCTACCGCTTCCGCAGCGTCGACCGGCTCCTCACCAATTTCCACCTGCCGCGCTCGACGCTGCTGATGCTCGTCAGCGCGTTCGCGGGGCGCGAAACCATCGCGCGCGCCTATGCCCACGCCGTCGCCCGGCGCTACCGCTTCTTCAGCTATGGCGACGCGATGCTGCTCGAAAAGGCCTCCGATCCGGCCGGTTGACGGGGATTTCCGTCGCCGTTTGGCGACATTTCTGGTCTTCCGGCGAAGTTTTCGCCACTTTTCGTCGGTTTTCTCGATCCGGATGCCGGTTCCGCCTTGGCAAGCGCTCCAGAGTCCCGCTAAGCTTGGACAACGCAATTGCATGGTGGGCGGGCGCCGGCCGGATGTCGGACCGCGCGATCGCCTGCTCCAGTCCATTGAAGATCGCCTCCCGGTGGCTCGGTGCCACCCCGTCCGGCGTTTCGGCCGGCGAAGGTCCGACGCTGCGCGCGTCGCGTGCGGCCCGCGCATGCCTCGCGGCGCTCGCGGTCGCCGGCATGCTCGTGACCGGGTCCGCGTCCGCGAAGTCCAGCGGCGAGCGCGGCGAACCCGCGCCGGCGGTCAAGGTCGTGAACGACGCCCTCACCTATTCGAACTTCGCCGGCGAATGCTCGCAGACGGCGTTCGTCGTGAACGCCACCGGCAACCTGGCGGTGGTCGGCGGGCCGGTCTCCGGCCCGGGGTCGACCACGCTCGACGGCCTGCCCTACGACACCTACGAACTCGACCTCAAGACCGGTCCGGCGACCTTCGTCACCAAGTTCGACCGGGTGTTCCCGGCACCGCTTCCGTCAGCGACCTACGAGATGGTGTTCACGACCCGCGTGATGCTGGGGGGCGTCCAGCAGGGAGTGTCGATCACCACGATCCGGTGCACCAACGGCGTCGTGTCGGCCAGGAACCGCGCGATCCCGTCGACGCCGATGCTGGTTCCGGTGGGCGGGCCGCTGATGTGGCTCGCGCTGAGCCTGCTCCTCGCGGCGTCGGCGCTGACGCTCGTCCCGGTTCGCCGTCGCTAGACGGCAAGACGTGACGATGGCGTTCACCGTCCTCGCGACGGACGGCGCGGCGCGCCGCGCGCGCCTTGCGCTCGCCCACGGCGTCGTCGAGACGCCGGTGTTCATGCCGGTCGGCACCTACGGCACGGTCAAGGCGATGTCGCCCGACGAACTCGCCGCCGCCGGGGCGTCGATCGTGCTCGGCAACACCTTCCACCTGTGGCTGCGCCCCGGCACCGAGGTGATCGACGCGCACGGCGGCCTCCACCGCTTCATGAACTGGCCGCACCCGATCCTCACCGATTCGGGCGGGTTCCAGGTGTTCAGCCTGGGGGCATTGCGCAAGATCTCCGAGGAGGGGGTCGCCTTCGCCTCGCCGGTGAACGGGGACCGCCTGTTCCTCACCCCCGAGACGTCGATGGCGATCCAGCGCTCGCTCGACTCCGACATCGTCATGGCGTTCGACGAATGCACGCCGTACCCGGCGTCGCGGGACGAGGCGGCGCAGTCGATGGGACTGTCGATGCGCTGGGCCCGACGCTCGCGCGCCGCGCACGAGGGCAACGCGAACCGGCTGTTCGGGATCGTTCAGGGCGGCATGTACGAGGACCTGCGGGACGAGTCGATCGCCGAACTCGCGTCGATCGGCTTCGACGGCTACGCGATCGGCGGCCTTTCGGTGGGCGAACCCAAACCCGAGATGCTGCGCATGCTCGCGCACACGGCGCCGCGGCTTCCCGCGGACCGGCCGCGCTACCTGATGGGCGTCGGGACCCCCGAGGACATCGTCGCGGGCGTCGCCGCCGGCATCGACATGTTCGACTGCGTGATGCCCACGCGCAACGCCCGCAACGGCTGGCTCTTCACGCGCCACGGCGACGTCAAGATCCGCAACGCCCGCCACCGGAGCGACACCGGCCCGGTCGATCCGACCTGCGCCTGTCCGACCTGCCGCGGCTACTCGCGCGCCTACCTCCACCACCTGCAACGCGTCGGCGAGATCCTGGGCGCCCGGCTCGCGACGATCCACAACCTCCACTACTACCTGACGCTCGCCGCGGAGATGCGCGCGGCGATCGCGGCGGGCCGCTTCGCGGCCTGGGCCGCCGGCTTCCACGCCGACCGGACACGGAACGGCGCTCCCGGCGGCGAGGTCGAATAGCAGGAGCGCCGGGCACGCCCGGAAGGAGGTCGGGTGCGTGGTAGACTTTCGGGTTCGCCCGACCCGACCGTCCGATTCGTCGTCCGGCCGCGTGTCCCCGCCCGGGGACGATCGGCCGGGGTTCGAGACCCCGATCGGGTTCGCGCCCCACTTCCGGAGCCTTTAACGTGCTGATCTCCCCCGCGTACGCCCAAGCCGCCGCTTCCGGCGGCACCGAGAGCCTGCTCGCCACGATGCTGCCGATGGTCGCGATCTTCGCGATCTTCTATTTTCTGATGATCCGGCCGCAGCAGAAGAAGCAGAAGGAACACCGGGCGATGATCGATGCGCTCGAGAAGGGCAACGAGGTGGTCACGGCGGGCGGCGTCGTCGGGCGCGTGTCGAAGGTCGAGGACCAGTACGTGACCCTCGAGATCGCGCAGGGCGTCGAGATCCGCGTGCAGCGCCACGCGGTCTCGCAGCTGCTCCCGAAGGGCACCCTCAAGTCCTTGTAGGAGAAACGCGCCGCGGCCGTCCTGCACCCGGAAACCAGCCGACATGAACCGCTATCCGCTCTGGAAATTCGTCGTGATCGGCATCGCCGTCACGATCGGCTTCCTCTACACGCTCCCGAACTTCTTCCCCAACGCGCCGGCGGTCCAGGTCTCCACCTCGCAGGCCGGCGTGAAGCTCGACAGCGCGCTCCTGGCGTCGGTCGAGAAGACGCTCGAGGCGGCGTCGATCCCGTTCACCGGCGCGGTCCTCGACGCGACCGGGGTCAAGGTCCGCTTCGACGACACGGACACGCAACTGAAGGCGCGCGACGCGATCGCCGCGAAGCTCGGCGACGGCTACATCGTCGCGCTCAACCTGCTGTCGACCTCCCCGCGCTGGCTCGCTTCGATCGGCGCGCTGCCGATGTTCCTCGGCCTCGACCTGCGCGGCGGCGTGCACTTCCTGCTGCAGGTCGACATGAAGGCCGCGATGGAGAAGGCCGGCGACCGCTACGCCGCCGACCTCCGCAGCCTGATGCGCAACGAGAAGATCCAGTATTCGGGCGTCGCGCGCGACGGCAGCGGCGTGTTGCTCCGCTTCCGCGACGAGGCCGAGCGCAACAAGGCGCTGCTCGCGATCGACCGGAGCTATCCCGACCTCGTGGCGCGCGCGCAGGACGGCGTCCCGGGCGAGTACCGCATCGCCGCCACGCTGCGCCCGGAGGCGCAGAAGCGGCTGCAGGACGGCGCGATCCAGCAGAACGTCCAGATCCTGCGCAACCGGGTGAACGAACTCGGCGTGGCCGAACCGATCATCCAGCAGCAGGGCGCCGAGCGTGTCGTCGTGCAACTGCCCGGCGTGCAGGACACCGCGCACGCCAAGGACATCCTCGGGCGCACAGCGACGCTCGAGGTCCGGATGGTCAACGAGGATCCGGGCGCGTTCGAGCAGGCGATGTCCGGCAACATCCCGTTCGGCAACGACCTCCTCACCGAGCGTCGCGGCGGGAAGGTGCTGGTCAAACGACAGGTCGTGCTCACCGGCGACCGGATCAACGACGCCCAGCCCGGCTTCGACCAGCAGACGAACGAACCCGCCGTCCACGTGAACCTCGACGGCACCGGGGCGCGGATCTTCAAGGAGATCACGCGCGAGAACGTCGGCAAGCGCATGGCCATCGTCCTGGTCGAGAAGAACCGCGCCGAACTCATCACCGCGCCGGTGATCCGCACCGAGATCGGCGGCGGCCGGGTGCAGATCTCGGGCGCGATGACCACGCGCGAGGCGAACGACATCGCGCTGCTGATGCGCGCGGGCGCGCTGGCGGCGCCGATGGAGATCGTCGAGGAGCGCACCGTCGGCCCGTCGCTCGGCAAGGAGAACATCGACAAGGGCTTTCACTCGGTCCTGTGGGGCTTCCTGGTCCTGTCGACGTTCATCTGCGCCTACTACATGCTGATGGGCGTGATCTCGACGATCTGCCTGACGATCAACCTGCTGCTGCTGGTCTCGATCCTGTCGATGCTTCAGGCCACGCTGACCCTGCCCGGCATCGCCGCGATCGCGCTGACGCTCGGCATGGCGATCGACGCGAACGTGCTCGTCAACGAGCGCATCCGCGAGGAGCTGCGCTGGGGCGCGACGCCGCACGCCGCCATCCAGGCGGGCTACGAGCGCGCCTGGGGCACCATCCTCGACTCGAACATCACGACGCTGATCGCCGGCATCGCGCTGTTCCTGTTCGGCACCGGGCCGGTCAAGGGCTTCGCCGTCGTCCACTGCATCGGCATCCTGACGTCGATGTTCTCGGCGGTGTTCGTCTCGCGCGGCATCGTCGCGCTGGTCTACGGCGGTCGCCGCAAGCTCGACCGCATCTCGATCGGCCAGATCTGGCGGCCGGGTCCGCCCGCCGCCACGCCCGCGAAGGGCTGACGCGCGCGCCGACGAACGCACGAACACGGAACCCGCACCATGGAATTCTTCCGCTTCAAGCGCGACATCCCGTTCATGCGGCACGCGCTGGTGTTCAACGTGATCTCGGTCGTCACGTTCCTCGCCGCCGTGTTCTTCCTCGCGCATCGCGGTCTCAACTTCGGCGTCGACTTCCGCGGCGGCACCGTGATCGAGGTCGAGTACGCGCACGCGGTCGACTTCAACCGCGTGCGCGCCGTGATCGACAAGCTCGACGTGGGCGAGTACTCGGCCCAGGCGTTCGGATCGGCGAACACCGCGCTCGTGCGCCTGCCGCTCAAGCCGGGCGTCTCCTCCGCGCAGCTCTCCGAGCGGGTGATGGCCGCGCTCAAGGCGGACGACCCGACGGCGACGCAGGTGCGCGTCGAGTTCGTCGGGCCGCAGGTCGGCAAGGAGCTCTACGAGAACGGCGCGCTCGCCCTGCTGCTCGTCGTGATCGGGATCGTCGGCTACCTGGCGATGCGCTTCGAGTGGCGCTTCGCGGTCGCGGCGATCGTCGCGAACCTGCACGACGTCATCATCATCATGGGCTTCTTCGCCTTCTTCCAGTGGGAGTTCTCGCTCCCGGTGCTGGCGGCGCTGCTCGCGGTGCTGGGCTACTCGGTCAACGAGTCGGTCGTCGTCGCCGACCGGATCCGGGAGAATTTCCGCAAGATGCGCAAGGCGACGGTCACGCACGTGATCGACAACGCGATCACGAGCACGATGTCGCGCACCGTCATCACGCACGGCAGCACGCAGATCATGGTGACCTCGATGCTGATCTTCGGCGGCGAGACGCTGCACTACTTCGCGCTGGCGCTCACGATCGGCATCCTGTTCGGCATCTACTCGTCGGTGCTGGTGATGGCCCCGCTCGTCATGTGGATGGGCGTGTCGCGCGAGGACCTGGTCCGTCCGGAGAAGCGCGAGGGCGCCGCCGGCGACAAGATCCTCCCGTAGCCGGTGCTGACCACCCTCTTCTATTCGCTCCTCTCGCTCGACCAGACGCTCGCGCAGTTCGCCTCCGTCTACGGGCCCTGGCTCTACGCGCTGCTGTTCGTCGTCATCTTCGCGGAGACCGGGCTCGTCGTCTTCCCGTTCCTGCCCGGCGACTCGCTGCTGTTCATCGCCGGTACGGTCGTCGCGGTCGCGGGCCTCAACGTCCACCTGCTCGTGCTCGCGCTCGCGGCGGCCGCGATCCTCGGCGACTCGGTCAACTACGCGATCGGACGCACGATCGGACCGAAGGTCTACCGCCGGCCCGATTCGCGCTGGATCCGCCAGGCGCACCTCAAGCGCACGCAGGACTTCTACGACCGCTACGGCGGCGTGACCATCGTCATCGGGCGCTTCGTGCCGATCGTGCGGACCTTCGCGCCGTTCCTCGCGGGCGTCGCGCAGATGTCCTACCCGCGCTTCCTGTCGTACAACATCGCCGGCGGCGTGCTGTGGATCGCCTCGCTCGTCTACGCGGGCTACCTGTTCGGCAACATTCCCTGGGTCAGGGACAACCTGACGTTCATCGTGATCGGCATCGTCGTCGTGTCGCTGATGCCGGTGGCCGCGACCTTCCTCAGGGAACGCCGCGCGCGCGCCGGCCTCGGGTCCGGCGAGTCGGGCTAGACGTCGCGCGCGAGCTTCGCGGCGATCCCGGTGTAGGTGGCCGGCGTCAGCGCCTTGAGCCGCGCCTTCGCATCGGCGGGCAGCGCGAGGCCGTCGATGAACGCGTGCAGCGTTTCGCGCGACATGCCGCGCTGTCCGCGCGTGAGCGCCTTCAACTGCTCGTAGGGTTCGGGGAGTCCGTAGCGCCGCATCACCGTCTGGATCGGCTCCGCCAGCACCTCCCAGTTCGCGTCGAGGTCCGCGTCGAGCCGCGCGCCGTCCACCTCGAGCTTCGCGAGGCCGCGGCGGAGCGCGTTCCAGCCGATCAGCGCGTGGCCGATCGCCACGCCCATGTTGCGGAGCACCGTCGAGTCGGTCAGGTCGCGCTGCCAGCGCGAGACCGGCAGCTTGCCGGCGAGGTGGCGCAGCAGCGCGTTGGCGAGCCCGAGGTTGCCCTCGGAGTTCTCGAAGTCGATCGGGTTGACCTTGTGCGGCATCGTCGAGGAGCCGACCTCGCCCTCCTTCGTCCGCTGCCGGAAGTAGCCCAGCGACACGTACCCCCAGAGGTCGCGATCGAGGTCGACGAGCACGGTGTTGGCGCGCGCCACCGCGTCGCAGTACTCGGCGATCGCGTCGTGCGGCTCGATCTGCGTGGTGTACGGGTTGAACTCGAGCCCGAACCCGTGCACGACGCGCGCGGCGAGCCGCTCCCAGTCGACCTCGGGGTACGCGGCCACGTGCGCGTTGTAGTTGCCGACGGCACCGTTCATCTTCCCCTTCATCGGCACGCGCTCGAACGCCGCGATGGCGCGTGCGAGCCGGGCCGCGACGTTGGCCATCTCCTTGCCCAGCGTCGTCGGCGTGGCCGGCTGCCCGTGGGTGCGCGACAGCATCGGCAGGTCCGCGTGGGCGTGCGCGAGCGCGCGCAGCGCCTCGTGGATCGCGCCCAGGGCCGGCAGCAGGACGTCGCGCCGCGCCTCCTCGAGCGCGATCGCGTGCGCGAGGTTGTTGATGTCCTCCGACGTGCACGCGAAGTGGATGAATTCCGCGTGCGCGGCGACCCCGGCGACGCCGGCGAAGCGTTCCTTCAGCCAGTACTCGACCGCCTTGACGTCGTGGTTGGTCGTGCGCTCGATCGCCTTCGATCCAGGCAGCGCAAGGCCAGCGGGCGGGTTTTCCGGCGTGCCGCCTGCAGATTCTCCTCCAAGCGAGCACGCCGGTTTTTTGTAGCTCCGAATTCTCAAAACTTGAGACAAAACTTCCCCACAAGGTCAGATACCGGAACATCTTTCCATTTTGACTATCTGTTACAATTCAGATTGGCAGGCTGCTCTCCGTAGAACGGCAAGAAAGCGTTGAAGGCGAGCACCTCAGATCCGAATGTCGTCCTCGGAAAAAACACTCCAAGTCTTGTCGTACGCGGTTGCGTTCTGCGGCTTCTTGACGCTTTGGGTGTCGGGTACGTTCGGCATTGCCGCGAGCGTCCTTTACCTCGGAGCGATGGCGGTCGCCTGGCGGATCGAAGGCACAAAGTGGCAGATCTCAGAACGAGCCGGAACGGTGATGATCGTTCTAGCCCTGCCGATCTTTTATCTCGCGTGGCGTATTCAGGTATTTCCTGCTCACGGTGCCGAGAACGCGGTCGCCGGAATGCTTGCGCGGATGATCCTCGCACTCTCCGCGATCAAACTTCTTCAGCGTAAGAACGATCGCGACTGGGTCTTTCTACACCTGATGACGTTCTTCGCGGTCCTGCTTGCGGCCGGCTTGAGCATCAGTCCGCTTTATCTCGCGAGCTTCATTCTGTATGTTCTTGTCGTCGTTGCGGCGATCATCGTCTGGGAGAATGTGAGTTCCGCTCGCAGGACGCTTGAGCGAATGGGAACGAAAGAACCCCAACGCACCGACCGTCCACCCTTGCCGCGGCTCTTAACAGTTTCATTTGCCATCGTTGTGCTAACCGTCAGCCTGGCGGTGCCGCTATTCTTCGTGCTTCCGAGGGTCGGCGGTGCCGGATTCGGCGGTAGCGGCGGCGGGCTTTCGACATTCTCGGGCTTCTCCGATTCGGTGAGGCTCGGCGGCATCGGGAGGATCCAGCAAAGCGACCGCATCGTGATGCGGGTCGAGACATCTCCGTCGCAGCTTTCGGGAGCGGACGGATACTATCGCGGCGTGGCGCTCGACCGCTTCGACAACCTTTCATGGAGCAAGAGCCGGCCGCAGAATCTCGAAACGCTTCTCGCCGGCACGGACGGCAAGATCGTAGTAGAGAACGCAAAGCCCTTCGCACAGCTCGTACGTCAGAATATCTATCTCGAACCGCTTGATACATCCGTCCTTTTTGGACAGACGAGCGTGGTCGAGGTCACATCGGGCTTCCCCGCCCTATATCGCGACAGTTACGACAGCCTTTCGTACCCGCGAACAGGCGAACGCATCTCCTACACCGTCGTTTCAGACATTTCGCAACCGACCGCCGAACAGTTGCGCGCCGACCACGAAGCATACGGGCACGACGCCGACCGATATCTTTCGCTTCCGGAAAATTACGACAAACGGATCTTCTCGCTCGCGCAAGACATCACAGCGGACTATTCTAACCGCTACGACAAGGTCATCGCCATTCGCGACTACTTGCGTACGCACTACGGCTACACGCTCGAGATGAAAGCGGGCGGTGACGAACCGCTTGCGGATTTTCTTTTCAACATCCGAGAAGGCCACTGCGAATACTTCGCGACGGCGATGGCGATAATGCTCCGCACGCAGGGCATTGCGACCCGTGTCGTCAATGGATTTCATGGCGGCGATTACAACAGCGCTTCGGGCGTGACAGTCGTTCGCGAGCTGAACGCACACTCTTGGGTCGAAGTTTATTTTCCAAAGGAGGGTCAGTGGGTAACTTTCGACCCAACTCCCCCAGCCGGACGGAACCTGAGCGGAGGTGGATTCACCGGCCTTTCCGGTCAGATCTCAAAATACCTCGACGCTCTCGAAACCGTCTGGATCCAATATTTTGTGGCCTTCGATTCGAACGGACAAGCCGCGATCTCAAGGGGTGTCCGTGCGACCGCATCGGAAGCGAACTCCGCAGCCTCGGCCTTTATGAGCGAGACCGCACAGTTGGTCGCCGAATGGTGGCGCGACA